>Ga0209503_10000594_pt1 | contig 21151 bp, 13 predicted proteins | sample SouAtlMetagenome_2_FD_187448 | JGI IMG/M metagenome (GOLD analysis project Ga0209503, IMG submission 187448) | Marine eukaryotic phytoplankton communities from Atlantic Ocean - South Atlantic ANT15 Metagenome (SPAdes) (version 2) | ecosystem: Environmental > Aquatic > Marine > Oceanic | place... | reverse complement strand
CACTTCGCGTTCGAGGATGCGCGTCTTGTACATGAGGCTGTCCGGCAAGTCCAAACTGTCGAGCGTCATGAATTCGCCTTTTTCATAGCGTTCAAACTTCTCCTTCCGGTAGGCTTCCACGCCTTCGTCATAAGGTTTTTGGATGCATCGGCCGGCAGGTGTGTAGTACTTCTGGACCGTAAGCCTGACCGCACTGCCGTCCGGCAACCGCATGGGACGCTGCACCAGGCCCTTTCCAAAGCTGCGTCGTCCAACGACCAGCCCGCGATCCCAATCCTGCACTGCGCCTGAAACGATTTCACTGGCACTGGCTGACGCTTCGTCAATGAGCACGACCAGGCGCCCTTTCTCAAACAGCCCCTTGTATTGTGCAAACGTGTCCTCACGCTCAAACGCCCGCCCCTCCGTGTAGACGATGAGCTTGTCGTCGCTGAGGAATTCGTCCGACATGGCAATGGCGGTGCGCAACATGCCGCCTCCGTTGCCTTGCAAATCCAAGATGAGGTCCTTCATGCCCCGGTCATGAAGCGAGAGAATCGCATCCCGAAATTCATCCATCGTGGTCTTCGCAAACCGGCTGACCTTGATGTACCCAATTTTCTTGTCCACCATGTGGGCGGCGTCAATGCTGTAGATGGGGATTTTGTCCCGGGTGATGTCGAACGTCAACAGCTCCGACTCGCCTTCTCGTTTGATGCCGACCTGAACCACCGTGCCTTTGGGGCCTTTGAGAAGCTTCATGACATCGCGGTTGGTGATGCCAATGCCCGCAGTGTTTTCGCCATCCACTTCGACGATGCGGTCGCCGGCACGGATCCCAAGCCGTTCCGAGGGGCCGCCGCTGATGGGGGAGACGACCATGATGGTGTCCTTGAAGATGTTGAACTGCACCCCGATGCCATCGAAGTTGCCGTTGAGGGGTTCGTCGGCCTCTTTGAGTTCTTCCGCGGAGAAGTAGACAGAGTGTGGGTCAAGGTCTTCAAGCATCTTCACCATCGCCTGTTCGGTCAAATCCTCGACGCTGACGCTGTCGACGTAGAGTTGCCCGATGTAGCGCATGAGGGTGCCAAACTTTTGGGCTGCCTCTTGCGGCGTCATGTCGTCTTGGGACAAGGCCCCTAATGGGCTCAGGGTCAATGCACCAAGTGCAAGTGCAAGGAGGGTGAAACGGGGAGTCGTCATGAACACCCGAATTTAAGGGAAGCAGAGGGGAGATGGCGGTAACTTCGGAACATGATTCAAGCGACGTTTCAAGGAAATTGGCAAATCCGGATTGGGGTGGTGACCATGGTGATGTTTGGTGGGGTGGGAATCGCCCTCGGGCAGGGTGTTGTGAATGTGGACACCCCGGACTTGGACAAGGCCATTCACGGGATGGAAGTGCAGTCTGAAGAGACAGGCCGCGAGATGGTGGGAGAGGTGATTCCTGCCGAAGTGGACTTTTTCGAGGTGGCTGAGCGTGCCGTTGAATCAGGCATGGAGATCTGGACCTTGCAGGTGAATTTGCCCGGTGCCCTCGCGGGCTGCGTGTATTTCGACGATTTCCACTTGCCCGCAGGCGCAAACCTTCATTTCCACACGCCGGAAGGCAAGTACGAAGAGATCTGGTCGGCGGGCCCTATCACGGACATGGAAAACAACGCCCACCGCCGTTGGACCAACGACGAAGTACCGGGAGATGAACTGGTGATGGTGTACCGTTGCCCTCAAGGGACCACTGATCCTGCGGCGTTGGGGATTTGTGGTTTTGGGTTTTTTGCGCGGCATCAGCGATTCCCCCATCCTTGGGATGCCGCCATGGCGCGCGGAGGTTCAGATCCATGCCAAGTGGATGTCAATTGCCCCGAGGGAGACAGCTGGGAGTGTGAGAAAGACGCTGTGGTCAAGTTGCGCATCACCCAAGGAGGTGGGATCTTCTTGTGCTCGGGTTCCATGGTCAACAACACGGCCCGCAATTGCCGACAGCTGATGTTGAGTTCGTTCCACTGCGCCAACGAGGTCGAAGAGAACGAATGGCCCTTCTTCAAGGTCCAATTCAACTATGAATTTTTCGAATGCGGTGGCGTGCAATCCATCAATTCTCGAACCCGCACAGGGGTCATTCATTTGACGGACAGCGACGACATGCCCAACGGACAAATCAACGGCAGCGATTTTCTCCTCGTCGAGGTGGAAGACCCCATCCTTGACACGTGGGAGCCGTTCTATGCAGGTTGGGATGCCACGGGGTTCAAAGGAAACGGTGGGGTGGGCATTCATCACCCTTCTGGCGATCGCAAAAAGATTTCGACCTACACCAATTCCCTCATCAACAGCAATGCATACGCCATTGGGGCGCATTGGCGTGTGCAGTGGGCAGCGACCCAAACCAACCACGGCGTGACCGAAGGCGGGTCGTCAGGTTCACCCATTTTTGAGGAAAACCACCGGATTCTGGGTACGCTCAGCAGTGGAGCTTCGTTTTGCGACACCCCTTATTCGCCAGACTACTACGGCAAAATGAGCTACCACTGGGACGGGGCCAACCCCATTCCAACCTCCATGCGTTTGAAGGCTTTTCTCGACCCCGCAGGCACTGGCGAAGAACTCATGGACGGCAGCTACGTCCAGGAGGATGGAAACGGCAATGTGTCATGCGACATGTACACGTCATGCGACGCATCCAAGGTGGAGGACCGCTTCCTGTCGGGATTGACAGTGGTGCCCAACCCCTCCAGGGCCGTGGTGACCATCACGCTGCCTGCAGGTTTCGAATTGAGCCGTGTGCAATGGTTTGACGCGATGGGACGTGAACTCGGTTCGGAATTCAGCGCGGGGATGAGCCGTGAATTGGACTTGTCCGCGTGGGGGACGGGAGTGCGCTACCTGACGGTTACCACGGTCGACGGTTGGACCACCACGCGCCGTATCGTCGTTCAATAGGACCGGGAATGGTGGAGTTTCAGCGAAGCCAGGTCAGCTGGTTCCGCTTGACCTTGGTTTTGAAGGCCCCAAACATCACAGTGATCATGTCGCCCTTGACTTCGACCACATCGCCGCGCTCCTGGCCTGAACGCAGGCGAACGAGAGAGCCGACCACGATTTTGTCGGATTGGTGGCTGGGGCGACGCTTGGCTTGCGCCTTGTTTTTGGCTTTGCCGCGTTGGGCCTGTTCTTCCTGACGGGCCTTCTCCTTCGCGAGGTAGGTCTTGACTTCTTCGAGCAGTTCTTTGTTGGATTTTCCGGATTGAAACCGGTCGACATACTGCGTGAGTTTGGTGCTGCGCACGCGTGCGATGTTGAGGGCATCGAACTGGGTGTTCAAATTGCGCTCCTTGTCTTCCATGGCTTCTTTCAACCGCTCGGCCTCCGCAATGGCTTTCTCTGCTTCAAGTTCAGCCCGGAGCTGTTTGTTGGTGAGTTTGGCCAACTTCGACTTTTCCTTGTGGAGATCGCCAAGCAAGCCGTCCAATTCCACGCGACGTTTGTCCAGTTTTCCTTTGGCACGCTCAATCAGCTTGCCACCTATTCCATTGATTTCCGCCACTTCAAAGGTGAAGGAGGACCCAGGTTGTCCGACTTCCAGTTGATACATGGGGGCCAAGGATTCACGGTTGAAAAGCATGCTTCCGTTGAAGGCTTCAGGCAACTTCGCGGCACGTGTTTTGATGTTGGCGTAGTGGGTGGTGATCACCCCAAAACAGCCGCGGTCGTACAACTCTTCGAAGAACACCTCCGCCAGGGCACCCCCGAGTTCTGGGTCAGAGCCCGTGCCGAATTCGTCGAGCAACATCAGGCTTTGGGCGTCGGCGACATTCAAGAAGTGCCGCATTCTGCCGAGGCGGTAGCTGTACGTGGAGAGTTGATTTTCAATGCTCTGGTGGTCGCCAATGTCGGGGAGGATCGCGCTAAAAATGCCCACTTCAGAAGCGTTGTGGCACGGGACGAGCAACCCACTCTGGATCATCATTTGGAGCAATCCGACCGTTTTCATCGTGATGCTCTTTCCACCCGCATTGGGCCCGCTGATGACCAGCATGCGTTGCTTGCGATGAAGTTCGACGTGCTGAGGTAGCGTTTCCTTGCCGGCCAATTTGTTGGTGAGCTGAAGGAGCGGGTGGTATGCAGAAAGCAGGTGGAGACCAGGCTTTTTTCGGATCTGTGGCAGGCTGCCATCGAGTTTTCCGGCAAGGCGGGCTCGGGTGGCGATCCAGTCGAGTTCGGTCAATCCGCGCTGGTAGCCCTTGATGGCGGGAAGGTGCCGACGGATGTTTCGCGTCAGTTCTCGAAGAATCTTGCGAATCTCTTTGCGCTCGTCATCTCGGAGCATTTCGAGCTCGTGGTTCAAGGGAATGCACGCTCCAGGTTCGATGAAGGTCACCGATCCGGTGTTCGAGGAGCCAAGGGCGGCACCGCTGACTTGTCGTTTGTAGCTGCTGATCACCGCCAGTGCCCGGCGCTCTTGGACAAACCCTTCTCGGATGTCGGCCAGGTAGCCGCGGTCCTGCACCGATTTCATGGCCCGGAGGAAGGCGCGGTTGATTTTGCGCCGCACCATCGTCATGTCACTGCGGATTTGAGACAGTTGAGGGGAGGCGTCGTCGCGGATGTTGCCTTTGGCGTCAAATACTGCGTCGATGGCCTCGATGAGCTCGGTATTGGGTTCCTGGCCTTCCAAAACGGCTTCAAGGCGGGGCCAGGGGTCGTCGCTTTGGGCGAGCACTTCCAACACGGTGTTCATGATCCGCGAGGCGGTGGAGATGCGGCGGAAACTCGCTTCGTCGAGGACGCTGTCGCGTACGGAGAGCAACTTGATTTCTCGGCCCAGCTCGTCGAACTCGAGCAAGGGGAACCCATGTCCTCCCGAGCGAATGCGCCGCATTTCATCGGTTTCATGCAAACGTCGAAGGACCCAAATGCGCTCCTTGCTCGGCACGAGACTCTCGGCACGTTTTTCGCTGGAAGGACAACCTGCCAGTTCCGCGAGCATGGCCTGGATGACATCGAACTCGAGGTCCTCGGCGACGCGGGCGTCAAAATGATCAATGGGGGCACCGTGCTTCATCGGGGCAAGGGCGTTCCTTGAAGGCGATTCACCTCACTTTCCACGTGTGCCACAGCTGCAGACATCGCGCCATCGCGGTCCTTGGCTTCGTAGGAAAACCATGTGGTTTGCGGGTCCTTTTTGAACCAAGTCATTTGTCGTTTGGCAAACTGTCGGGTGCGGATGATCACGAGTTCTACAGCTTCTTCGAGCGACAACGTGCCGTCGAGATGTTGAAACAACTCTTTGTAGCCGACCGTGTTCAACGCATTGGTGTCCCGGTGGGTCAGAAGCGTCCGCGTCTCATCGAGCCAGCCGGCGCCCATCATGTCGTTGGCGCGACGTGCGATGCGTTCCCGGAGTTCGGCGCGGTCAGGATGGAGCCCGACAGAAACCACGTGCCATGGACGATGCTTGACCACGCCTGAGTGGAAACCGGAGAAGGGATGGCCAGAGACGATGCACACTTCAAGGGCACGGACCACGCGCTGGGGGTTGGACGTGTCCATCACTGCCACGTGCTTGGGGTCGAGCTTTTCCAGCCGAGCCAACAGAGGCGCGAGGCCTTCGCGTTTGACTTGGTCGTTGAGTTGGGCGCGCAGGGTGGTGTCTGCCGGCAAGGCGTCGAGGCCTTGAAGCGCCGCCTTGACGTACATGCCCGAGCCTCCAGCGAGGATGGCTGAGCCGTGTGCAGTACACAAATTGGACAGCAAAGGCACGGCGTCTTCTTCAAAGGTTCCCGCACTGTACAGCTCCGTGGGGTGGCGAAAGTCGACGAGGTGATGGGGTGCTGCAGACCGCTCTTCAGCGGTGGGTTGGGCGGTGCCAATGGGCATGCCGCGAAACACCTGACGTGCGTCTGCGTTGACAATCTCCGTGCCGAGGGCTTGCGCAAGCGCAATGGCGAGCTCAGTCTTTCCGGAAGCCGTGGGGCCCACCACGGACACCACCACACCCGGTTGCAAAGCCTCGCGTCGCGCCATCAATCAAATCAGGTCGTCCAGGTCGTCGATGGACAGGTGTTCCCCACTGCCGAAGTCGTCCTCATTGTCGTCGCCGTCGAGGTAGGCGTCGAGCTCGGGGTCTCCCGTCCGGTAAGGGGCGTCATCCTCGGGTGCGCTCGGAAGGTCCATGCCTTCGAGGAGGTCGCCGTCCTTGCTGTCGAAGGCAGGTGGCGTGCCAAATTCGTGACACAGGGCGGGGTAGGCGCCGTCGGGTTTGGCGCCTTCCAAGGTGAGGGGCTCGAGGTAAAAGCACCACATGCGCAAGAAGTCGTAGACGTAAATGGCGCGGTGCCCGAGCTCGGGAATGAGGTGACCCACTGTGCTTTCGTTCATGGCGTCTTCAGGCTTGGCTCCGTCCTCCGCCATGGGGTCGCTCATGTCGAGGAGTGAAAACTCTTTTCCGCGGCTCCACGACTCGTCGCTTTGGAAGAACGAGGCGAGTTCTCCAGCCTCCCAGCCAAACGCATCCAGCACCGCAAAATGCAGGTGCATCAAGGGTGCGTCGGTGGCGATTTCAATGTCGCGGAACACGTCGTCTTCGGTGTCGAGAATGACACGCAAGCGCATGATTTGACTCATGAAACGAAGGTACACCTCCTGTGGAGTAGTTTTGCGAACGATTCAGCCCAAAATTCCACCCATGCTCATCCGCATTTTTAAGATTCTCGTTGCCGCCGCATCTGTCGCTTACACGGTGTTGTTGTACACCGAAGGCAGCTGGGGTGCCGCCATTGGCATGACCCTGTTGTCGATTGTGCTGGTGTTGGCCAACCTGCGCAGCGTGCGTTTGGTCATCGCCTTTGCCAACCTGCGCATGCAGCGCATGGAAGAGGCGGTTAAATGGTTGAACCGCATCCAAACGTCTCAGCTATGGCCTGGCCAGCGTGGTTACTACCATTTCTTGTTGGGCAGTGTGACGATGCAGCACAACCTCAACGAGGCCGAGTCGCATTTGCGGAAGGCGCTCAATTTGGGGTTGAAGCAAGACCATGACAAAGCCGCGGTCAAGTTGAATCTCGCCGTGTGCATGAGTGCCAAGCAAGACCGAAAGAAGGCGATGGTCATGATTCAAGAAGCCAAGCGCCTCGACACCAAGGGGATGTTGAAGAACGACATCAAGCAGGTGGAGGCCATGATTAAAAACCCGCGCGTCGTGCAGCGCGGCCGTCGCTGATTCAGCGCGACAACAGCGCCTCGAGGTCGTTTTCCAGCCGGGCGTTGGCCATGAAATTCCGTTCCAAGTCTTCTGCGAAGGGGAAGGCGGTGTCCAAACTTGCGGTGCGTGCCACTGGGGCGTCTAGGTGCTCGAAGCAGCACTCGTGGATGCGCGAGCTGATTTCAGCGCCAATGCCGCCGGTCATGGTGTCCTCGTGCAGTACCAGGGCCTTGCCGGTTTTTTGGACGCTGGCCATGACGAGGGCTTCGTCCCACGGCAACAGGGTTCGCAAGTCAATCAACTCCACGTTCCATTCCGGATGGGCGTCGAGCACCTGCTCCGCCCACTGCACGCCGAGGCCGTAGGTGATGATGGTCGCATCACCCCCGGCGCGCACGGTGCGTCCCACGCCAAACTCCAGCAAGTAGTCCTCCTCCGCCACGGGCCCAGTCAGGCTCCGGTAGAGATACTTGTGTTCAAAGAACAGGATGGGGTTGGGGTCGTCGATGGCCATGCGCAGCAAGCCTTTGGCGTCTGCGGGCGTGGAAGGGTAAGCGATTTTAAGGCCCGGCACATGGAAGAACCACGCTTCGGTGCTCTGGCTGTGGTAGGGGCCTGCGCCCACACCGCCTCCTGTCGGCATCCGGACGACGACGTCTGCGGCCTGTCCCCAACGCCAGTGGATCTTTGCGAGATTGTTGACGATTTGGTTGAAGCCACAAGTGACAAAGTCGCTGAACTGCATTTCCACCATGGCCTTCTTGCCGGCGATCGACAGACCGAGGCCTGCGCCGACGATGGCCGATTCGCACAACGGGGTGTTCCGCACGCGCTCTTCTCCGAAGGCATCGACAAATCCGTCCGTCACTTTGAAGACGCCGCCGTATGGGCCGATGTCTTGGCCCATCAGCACCAGTTCTGGATGTTTCTCCATGCTGGTGCGCAGCCCTTCTGTGATGGCGTCGATGAACCGCATTTGACGGTCACCTCCGTCGGGGACTTCTTGGAGGCCTTGAGGCGTTCCTGGGGCGTAACGGTCGTCGAGTTCTTCCGCGGTGTCCGCCTCGATGGCGGGTTGCGACGCGGCGCCTTTCAGCCCTTGGTCGATGAGGGGCTTGAACTCCGCGCGGAAGGCCTCTTCCTGTGCGTCGTCGAGCACCTCATGCTTCATCAAATGGTCGCGCAAACGCTCCACGGGATCGACCTTGCTCCACGTGTCAATCAGACCTTCTGGGTAGTATTTCGTGCCGGACGCTTCTTCATGACCTCGAATACGGAACGTCTTGAATTCAAGAATAATAGGTCTAGGGTTCTCGCGTAAAGATTCAACAGATTCCTTGACCTTGTGGTACACGTCGAACAGGTCGTTTCCGTCCACTTGAATGGCGTCCTCTTCAGGGATTCCATAGCCAATGGCTTTGTCGGTGAAGTGCGCACAACGGAACTGCTGTTCGCTGGGGGTGGACAGGCCCCAGGCGTTGTTTTCAATTCCGATGATGACCGGAAGCTGCCACACGGCTGCGACATTGACCGCCTCGTGAAAGTCGCCTTCCGAAGCACCGCCGTCCCCTGTGAACACGAAGGAACATCCGCCTGTGCCGTCAATCTTCTCAGAGAGCGCCACGCCATCCGCCAATCCGAGCTGAGGACCCAGGTGGCTGATCATGCCGACAATCTTGTGCTCGGCGCTCCCGAAGTGAAAGCTTCGGTCCCGGCCCTTGGTGAACCCGTGGTCCTTGCCTTGGAATTGCGAGAAGAGGCGGTCGAGTGGGACGTTGCGCGTGGTGAAGATGCCGAGGTTGCGGTGCATCGGGAAGATGAACTTGTCCTCGGGCATGGCGGCTGCAACGCCCACCGAAATGGCCTCTTGGCCCATGCCGCTGAACCACTTGCTGATTTTGCCTTGACGCAGCTGGGACATCATTTTCTCCTCAATCATGCGGGGCAGCAACAGCTTGCCGTACAGCGCGATCTGCTCGTCCTTGCTGAGGCTCCCAGCCTCAAAGCGTAAGGGGTTGTGCGGGAACATTTCCGACATGGCACACGAAGGTAGGTGGAGTGGGTACCTTCGTGGTCAACACATGGACGCATCTTCTTCACAAATCCAGGTTCGGGTCTTGCCCGAGGAAGTGTCTCAGCCCGAGGTCTTGAGGGCGGCTGTCGAACGCCAATTGCGCAAGGAGCGCCGTTCTGCGTTAGATCCGGACACGGAATTGCACGTATTGCGACAAAGTTGGGATGCCCGAAAGCGTCCCGTTCGCGTGCAGCTTTTGGTGGGATGGGATGAAGGCGCGCGCAAGGCCGTAATCCAGTCTTGGACATGGCCTCACGTCGAATCCAACGCCAAAGAAGTGATCATCGTAGGCGCCGGTCCAGCGGGCTTGTACGCCGCATTGGAATGCTTGAGGCACGGGGTGCGCCCCATCGTGCTAGAGCGCGGGAAGGACGTGCGTTCACGGCGACGTGATTTGGCCAAGCTCAACCGAGAACACGAGGTGAACCCCGAATCGAACTACTGCTTCGGCGAGGGGGGCGCAGGCACCTACAGCGACGGCAAGTTGTACACCCGAAGCAAAAAGCGAGGCGACATCCGCGAAGCCCTGGAATGGATGGTGGTGCATGGCGCGGATCCCCACATCTTGGTGGAAGCCCATCCCCACATCGGAACCAACCGGCTTCCCGCCGTGGTGACCGCGATGCGGGAAACCATTGAAGGTGCAGGTGGTGAGGTGCGGTTCAACACCAAGGTGGTGGATTTGCTCGAGTCGAACGGCGCGTGTGCAGGTGTGGAAGTCGTGACCTTGGATGAGGGGAAGCACCACGAAGTCAGGGGCGAGGCCGTCATTTTGGCCACGGGCCACAGCGCCAGAGACATGTTTGAGCTGATGCATGCCAAGGGACTGGAGGTGCAGGCCAAACCTTTCGCGATGGGGGTGCGTGTGGAGCATCCCCAAGGGTGGGTGAACGAGGTGCAGTACCACGGGGAGGTGGTGGAGAATCGGTTGCCTCCTGCAAGCTACAGCCTCGTGTGTCAAGTGGAGGGGCGCGGCGTGCACAGTTTCTGCATGTGTCCGGGCGGCATTGTGGCGCCCTGCGCCACCAGCCCAGGCGAAATCGTGACCAATGGATGGTCACCTTCCAAGCGAAACAACCCCCACGCCAATTCGGGCATGGTGGTCCAGGTGGGGCCGGAGGATTGGGAGCCTTTGGGCTTTAAAGGTCCCTTGGGAGGGTTGCGTTTCCAAGAAAGCGTGGAGCGCGCTTGCTGGGAGGCTGCGGGAAAAACCCAGGCCGCCCCGGCGCAACGGTTGACCGATTTCGTGGCGGGGCGCCCGTCATCCGACGTGCCTTCCACCTCGTATTTACCTGGGGTGGTACCCGCCAGATTGGATCAGGTGTTGCCTTCTGTGGTCGCCCAAAGCCTTCGGGAGGGATTCCAAACGTTCAACCGGAAGATGAGGGGTTTCGTTCATCGCGAGGCCGTGGTGATGGGGCCGGAATCGCGCACGAGCAGTCCAGTCCGAATCCCAAGAGACCCGGACACTTTACAGCATCCAGGTCTCCATCAATTCTATCCCACCGGCGAGGGAGGAGGATATGCCGGTGGCATCCTTTCCGCAGCCATGGATGGCCGCAAGGCGGCACGGGCTGCAGTGGGACTGATTGGTTAAGTGTCTTTTTGAGGTTCCGCCTTAGCGCGCGGAAGCCAATGCGTTGTTGCGTTCGTTCAAGGTGGTACGAGCATCTGCGATGCTCGCCTGGTTGCCGTCGATTTCGGCCACGAGGAAGGCATCCGAGAATCCCAAGTTCATGGCTGAATTCAAGTGCTCACGGGCCGTTTGCTCGGCACCCACACCGGCGGTCAAGTAGCGGTGTGTGCCGTCGGCTTCGAGGCGTTGTTCGATTTGTCCCATTTGGAGGAAGGCATTCAGCACTTCCACAGGGACCCCTGCGGTGTAGCGTCCCAGCTGAACGTGGAACTTGACCTCCACCATGCGGTAGGTTTCTTCTGCTTCACGCACGGCGTCCTGACGAAGGGCTTCCAAACGGGCTGCCTCTTTAAGGGTGATGCGTCCCCCCTTGTGGTAGGCGGTGACAAAGGCATCGCTGTGGTTGGCTGCCTCGGCGGCACCCAAGGCACTGCGGGCTTCGCTCAAGCGCTCGTACGCGGTTCCCACGTGGAGGGTCAAACCGTGCTCTCCCGCCACAGCTTCGACCCGGTCGTGGGTGTATCCGTCCGTGGAAGGGGCAAAGGCTGCAAGGTATGCACCGTATTGGATGCGGTATGAGATCTCTGGATTGTACACTTTTTCACGCAAGTCGTAGAGCATCTCTTGCTCTGTGATGGCCGCGGTGTTTCCTGTGGACTGGAGCATCTGCGCCATTTGGGCAGCGTTCAACTCAGAAATGACCGTGGCACTGTCTTGGGCAAACGTGGTGGGATCTCCTTTTTCAGGTGCGTACAAGGCCTTCCACTCAGCGAGTGAAATGCTCACGCCCTGCCCGTTGACAAGCAAGTCGGGGCTGTTGATTTCGGCGTCGCGGTGGTCGGGAACGCCGTCCAAATCGGTGTCTACTGCGCAGCCGTACTTGTCGACAATGGCGCCGGGTTCCGTACCGCCACACAAGTCCTTGACGTCTTTCACACCATCGCCGTCGGCGTCGTCACCGAGGGCCAGGAACTCGTCAGGGAGCAAGGTCTTGAGGTAGGTTTTGCCTCGGCCCAATTGAAAGCCAATGCCGGCTTGGGCGGTGGTCCATCCTTGGCCTCCACCGGGAAGGGTGGTGATGGCCACAGTGGCGTGAAGACGGCGGGTCAATTGCAAGTCCACTCCGGCACGCAAGGGCGTGGCGATGTGACTGGTGCGATCCAACATGGTCTCATACACGTTGTCTCGAACCAAAGGTTCAGGCATGTCCACATCGGGCATGGGGATGGGTTGCTCCATGGCATAGAGCAAACCGTCGTTCCAAAGGTGGTACGTATCACCATGGGCCGTTTGGGCGTCGAGGTGACGTGTGGTCGTCTTCCAGCTCAAACCCACACCAGCCCAAGGGCGAATGGCATGATGCTCTGGCGACAACGGCATGTAGCGGACGCCGGCACCGATGCTGGTCATCGTGAAGCGCTGCGCATTGATTCCTTCATCCATGAACGCCTGGGCGCGAATGCAGTCCAAATCGACCGCAAACATGCTTCCAACAGGTTGGCTCAAGGAAGCTCCTTGGCTCAAAGCCGCATTCATGTCTTTGGTGTACGTCGTTCCGGAGAGTGCGCTGACGCTGGGTTGTGCGGCCACCAAACCAGAAATGCCCATCGCAAGGATGGACACCGCCGAACGGAGTGAAGTGGGGAGTGTAAGCAGTTCCTTCATGAGAATGGAAGTAGGGTTGTGACTGCCTTACGTCCACTTCTCTAAGAAGGTTACACCAAGTCGGCAAGTTTTCTTCCGACAAGCGTGCCAATGGCGACACCCATGCCGCCCATGCGGACACCTGCGTAGAGTCCATTTCCCAAATCTTCAATGAGAGGACCTCTCGAGCTCCCAACGCCCAGGTGTCCCTGCCATTGGAATTCAACCTCGAAGCGGGAGACGCCCACAATGTGCTCGACCGCCCAAGCCTTCAGTCGCTCCACGCGCTCCGCTTCCGATGGGCATGTCCAGTGCCTTCCTCCGCCAATGAGGACACGACCGTCCACCTCTCGGGCGTAGACGTAGCCACGGTCGTGATGCACCGTGGAAGGGAGGTGCAAGTCAGATTGGGGCTGGCTCACCAGCACCGTGTTGGGGGCCGTTTGGACATCGAGATCCAACAGGGCCGACGCCCATCCATTGTTCGCGACGAGCACGTGAGGGGCTTGGATCTGCCCCTCAGAGGTTTCGACCATCCAGCAGCCCTGCCCATGGATGGGTTTGATGACTTCATGGCCGGTGAGCAGGCCAATGTTTTCGCGGTGGATCTGCCTGCGCAAGGTGGTGGCCAAACGAGACGTGTCAATCGCACCTTCAAGCGGGCTGGCAATGACACCTTCAAGGCCGGTCAGGCCGGCATCGCTTGCCTTCACATCGGTGGTGAACGGCCTGGTGCCCAACGTATCGCCAAGGGCTTCGTTGAGGCTGGGGAGCGCATCTCGGCAGGCCGCGAATAGGGCAGGGTCGCTGAACGCCTCCACGGCGCCGCAGTCCCGGTAGCCTAGGGCGCGGTCTCCCCATGTTTGACGCAGGGCTTGCAATCCGTCCCATCGCATTTTCACGAGCGCCACCGTGGCCTCTGCACCCAGCTTTTGCCAGTCCTCGAGCAGCTCGGAAGGGCTGCCAAAACAGGCAAACCCCGCATTTCTCGTGGTGGCGCCACCCACAGTGGCCCGGTCGACGATCAAGATGCGCCAATTGGGATGGCGCTCACGCAAGCGCAGCGCGGCGCTCATGCCCACAAGTCCGCCACCGACGACCACGGCATCGAGGTCTTGGAGCCAACCCTTTGTCTCCCAGTAACTGAAACCCGAGGGGCTTTCTGGATGATTTGGGCGTAATCCCTTATTTTTCGGCTGACCTGACATGATGCAAACCTACGTGACACCTCTTACCATGAAGCGCCCCTTTTTCAAGCATGCATGGCTTGTGCTGTTTCTGCTGACGAGTTCGTCTTGGGGATTGGCGCAATCAGGCTCGCTCGTGGTGAGTGGAAGCCTCAAGCATGAGGAGACCAAAGAGCGTCTCGACAACGTCACAGTATCTGTCCTTCGAGGAGGGGAGGCCTTCGATGAAATTGACGTGGACCGCAACGGAAAGTACTTTCTTGATCTGCCTCTGCGTCACGATTACGTGATCGCGTTCAGCGCCGAAGGCCTGGTGGCCAAGCGGGTGGCCATCAACAGCGCAAACACGCCCGAGGGAGAATTGCCCGATGGGTTCATGTTCGACTTGGACATGTCCTTGTTTGACGCGATCGAAGGATTTGACGAGAGCATCATGGAGACGCCCATTGGCATCGCGTCGTTTGACGACCGCAGCGGCCGGATTCAATTCGATTTGGACCACACCAACAACATGCGGCGCCGCATTGACGACGAGTTGGACCGCCTGGCCGATTTGGCCGATGACTTGGAGCGTGCCCAAATGCGTTACGACAACGCCATGGAAGACGGCGAGCGGGCAGAAGCGCGTTCGCGTTGGGAAGATGCCCGCGATGAATATGAAAAGGCGCTGAAGTTCAAGCCAGGCGATGCGACAGCCCAATCCGGATTCGACCGCATGAATGCGGAGCTCGACGCCATCCGCCAATCTGAGGAGGCAGAAGCCGCCGCCGCCGAGGCCGCTGCTGCTGCAGAGGCTGCCGCTGCAGAGGAAGAGGAAGAGGCGCAACGGGCAGAGGAACAAGCTGCACGTGATGCGGTGGAACGTGCTGAGCAAGAAGCACAAGCTGCTGCCGAGGCTGCCCAAGCCGCGGAGGCTGCGGAAGCCGCTGCTGCGGAAGCCGCTGCTGCGGAAGCGGAGCGTCGCGCTGCCGAAGAGGCAGAACGTCAAGTGGCAGAGGCCGATGCGGCCGCGCAGGAAGCGCAAAATGAGCAAGTTGAGGCTGACCGCCGAGCGTCTGAGGAAGAAGCCGCGGCAGCAGAGAGACAGGCCCAGCGCGCTGCGGATGCAGAAGCACGGCAGACCCAATTGGACGCGGATGCCGCAGCGCAGCAGGCCGCACTGGACGCCGATCGGGAAGCCCGTGAGTCTCGCCAACGTGAATGGGAAGCTGAGCAGGCCGCACGTGAAGCCACGAAGAAAGAGCGACGTGCCCAAGCCAAGGCACGGGCTCAGAATGTATCTCAGCGCTCAGGCCAGGCAGAAGATGAGGCCGAGGCGTACTACCGTCAGGCTTTGGTTTCAGAGCGACTTGCAATGGCTGCAGAAGTGGAAGACGTCAAGGATGATGCCTCCATGAGGGCCGCCCGATGGAGTGCCGAGGCCGAGGATCGTGCACGCGACGCCCGTCGTGAAGTGCTCTCATTGGATGACGGACGGAGAGGAAGAGCTGGACGCGACGTTCAAGGAGCTTATGCAGGCAAAGAGGAGGAGCACCGCGCCATGCGTGCCGCCAACTTGGCAGAGATCGAGGCCCTGAAGGCCTCGAACGACGCATTGCAGGCTGGAAGCGCTGCACGGCTGAAAAACCAAGGCCAAGAGGCCATGCTTGACGCCGATATCATGGTTGAGGCCTCCAGAGAGCGCGGCCTGCCGGTGTCCCTGTCGCCTGAAGACCGCGACATCCCGCAAGGAGTCCAAGAAACCAGTTACGACATTCAAAATGGCTTGGTCATCATGCGCACCGTGCGTTCAGGCGATGTGGTGAAGCGCTATCGAAAAGTGGTGATGAAGACAGGGACGTACTATTTCTGCGGCGACAGAAGCATCACGGAGACCCGTTGGGATTTGGAAACCAACCTGTCCTACGACTGATTCATGGGGCTGGCACGCAAAGCCATCCTGTACACGCTCCTGATTCACGTGGTGGTGTTGGGCGCTATGGTTTGGGTGCCCGTGAGCGATGAGCTTCCCGCCAGTGAAACCTTCACCGAAGTGTCGATGGTCGATGAGGAAAAGGTGGTCGCTGAACCTGAGCAGTCTTTTGAGGCGCAATTGCGGGCATCGATGGAAGCGAAGGTGGCCAACCTCCGCGCCAATGCCCAAGCGCAAACGTCCTCAGAGGCCAAGTCAAGTTCGGATGGCGGTCCAACTGAGGCAGAAATCGCGGCGCAAGTCGAGGCAGAACTGCAAGCCTTGGAGGCAGCTGAGTTTGAGCGGCGCGCTGCCGTAGAAAAAGAATTTGACACGGCAGGGGAAGCCGAGGTCGTTCGCCGGGATGTGGGAGAAACCTATGAACAATGGGACGCCCAGTATGACGGCTTGGTGACGGTCAAATACAATCTGGAAGGCAGAACGGGCCGGGATTTAGACGTGCCCGGATACACGTGTGTCGGAGGTGCTCAAGTCAGTGTGCGCATCGAAGTGGACGCCGCAGGTCGGGTGATTGAAGCTGTCCTTGTGGCAGGCGATCCCGAAGGATGTTTTGGCCAAGCGGCGTTGCGGAGCGCACGGCTTGCACACTTCAATGCGGATGATTCATCTCCCAAACGTCAAAAAGGCATGCTGACGTACGTCTTTGTGGCGCAATAATGGTGCACGGAGACGAACTGTCTCCGATGTTAGCGTCAAGCTTGGTTGATGTATTCCTGCAGGTAGGCAAACTTGGGCGCAAGCGCGCCTTCCAGCGTGGTTTCGCTGGCGTTGGTGAGCATGTTGTCTCGGTCTCCACCCACGAGGAGGGGGATGACGTGTGCCATCATTTCCTTGCCAAATCCGTGACTGGCATCCCGCGGCAACTCGCAAGGCAGGTTGTCCACCGCCATAACGGTCACGCCCGAAGGGTCGTCCATGGCGCATTCCGATTCGGTGCTAGGGTTGTATCCGTAGTGTGGTTCGGCAATGGTACTGGGGCGCAGGGTGCACGCAACCGGTCCATCGATGTCACAACTTACATCGGCCACAACCTTGACGTTCCATGAAGCCGACTTCATGTCCTCTCGGGTAAACAAGAAGGGAGACCCTTCCGCCCAATAATGTCCTGCGATGTACATGTCGGCCACTTCGGCGTACGGCATGAACGTGCTCTTGTAGCCTGTGGCATCCGTCATGAAGCCTTCCATGTCGAAAGGCTTGCCGTCGATTCGGGCGTTGTATTGTTCCACGTCGAGTCGGGTGAATACGGCTTCGTTGAAGTCTTCCTTCAAAAAGGCTTCTGCGTGCACCTCTCTTAAGCCAAGCGAGGTGAGCAACTCATGCGCCCCCATACCCACGCGACCCCCACCGGTCAACACGATTTTCATGTGGCTCGGCAGGTCAATGGCCTTGGCCTCGCTCACCATTTCTTTCATGTCCGCACAATCAATGGCGCGCGGCAAGGCGAACGTGCCTTGTCGCATGCCCCATGCGCGCAGCCCGTTGTACGCTCCAACGATGCCCGCCCATCGGCCAAATCCAATCACACGTTGACCATTGGCACGCTTGATCAGTTCGTAATCAATCAAGCGAATCCGCTTGTCCACGATGGTGCGGAGGAGCTTGGCGTTGTAAGGTTGAAGCTTGTACGTGTGGCTGAAAAACAAATACGTGGTGTCCGGAATCAACTCGCTCATAGGGACTTCCTTCACGCCGAGCAGAACATCGCAGCCGCTCAGGTCTTGCACCACGTCAATGCCTTCCGCACGGTACTCGCCGTCCGAGATGCGACGCACCTCACTCGATTCCACAACCAACTCCACTTCGGGGTAGGACCTCTTCAGTTCTGCACATTGCGCAGGGGTGAGGGGCACCCGCTGGTCGGGGGGCGTTTTGCCTTCTCGAACAACACCAATTTTCATAACTCAAATGTAGCACCTCAGCCTTCAGTTTGACGCTGCAAGCCCTGTCTCATCTTGCCACGACAACCGTTCCACGATGCACGCGTGGGTAGCTCAATTGGTCCAAATAGGACACTTCCCAATGGTAGACGTCGTTGGGGACGAAGTGGGTGCCGTCGTCTTTTTGTCCGAGCCAAGGTTCTTCAGGGTCGTCGGTGGACCACATGCGCTGGCCCCATCGGTTCCAAACCACCATGGCATAGCGGGTCATGCCGCGCGCTACTGGCAGCCAAACGTCATTCAATCCATCCCCGTCTGGGGTGAATGCGGTCGGGGCGTAGAATGAGGTTCCGTTGACCACCACCTCGCGGACGGAGGTGGCGGCACAGCCTTTGGGGCTGACCACGGTTTGGACGATTTGGAAAGTGCCGCCATCCGAGAAGGCATATGTTCCGTTGGGGGCGTTCAATCCACCGCCGTCACCCATGAAATACGACACGTCGTTCACAGGGTCGACGAGGGATTCCAAATCGACAACCGGGTTGGTCAACTCCACAACAAGGGGCGTCACCTCAAATCCCACGGGTGGATCGGGGTACGCCTCCACGAGCGCCTTTGCGCCAAAGGACACGAATGCCGAGCAGTTGCCTGTGGACATCGCGACTACACTGACATCGTAGACTCCGGGCTCTTCAAAAACGTGGACTGGGGCAAAGGCCTCGCTTGTTTCTCCGTCGCTGAATGTCCAAGACTGCGCCACCTCGTTGGAATTGGCATCGCTGGACAACAAGACGGTCAGAGGGGCGCATCCCGAGGGAGGATTCGCTTCAATGTTGAAGGCGGAGAGGTCTGGAGGGGTCTCGATGAAGACGGAATCGAGGTGGATGCCGGTGCATCCAATTTCTTCGAGGGTCAGCAGGACCTCTTGCCAACCACCGGCCAAGAACTCGATCCCGCCGGCTGCGGTGCTTTCCGAGCTTCCTGGTGTCGCATTCTCAAAAGTCCAGCTGTAGGTGGCATCTGGAAACATGCCTCCAAGGGCCACAAAGTCGAAGGCATTGTCCTCCAGGCATTGAGATTCTGGAGCGTCGAAGGTGGGCAAAGCCTCGTGCACGTCTAAGGTGAAATCGGCGGTGGAGAGGAGGCAGGTGAGTCCGTCAAAGGTGACCTCCATGGTGTACACGCCGGCATCCCCAAAGTCGGCCCCGGGAATGGATGCGGTGGGCCCGTTTGCGATGAATCCGTTGGGACCTGTCCATATATAGTTGGCCAATGAAATGGCCAAGGGGTTGTTGATGAGCTCTGGCACCTCGAGGTCCACGTCGTCGCCGAGGCACGTTGTCCCCACGGGCTCGATGGTCACTGGAGGACACACGCCCGTGGCTACTTCGAGCACGGTCACCTCTTCCACGGGACAGCCGTTGGCATCCACAAGTGCACTCGAGCCTTCGTTGGTTTGGCCGTTGCCGGAAATGTCTCCGGCCCCAAAAATGTCGGCTTCGGCCGTCAGGCTGCCGTCGCATTGCAACAGCAGGCAGTCGTCCGTGAGCTGCACTTGGTATCGGTACGCGACGCTGTCCTGCCCCAAGGGGTCGTTGACCAACATGCCTCCTTGGAGCCCATTGGCTCCTTGGCCCAAGCGAACACGGACCGTCTGAAGGTCCTCCTCAAATTCACCGGGATCGTCTCCCAAGGCGTCCGTCATATCCGGAATGGCAATGGGGGTGACCCATTCGAGGCTGCCCTCGACGAAGTTGGTGCGAATGTCCAGAGTGGTTTCTGCGTAGACGCCAATGGCGGCATCGCTTCCCAGGTTCTTGGCCACCACGGTGTATTGGAGGACATCTCCGGGTTCGACCACACCGCCATTGAGATCGCTGATGTACACCGTGGCCCTGAGGTCGGGTTCGTAGACATCGATGACTGAGGTGATGACTTGGACTGTGATGGATTCGCCTCCCGTGGTTACTCGGATCTCGGCATTGGACGCATCGTTGGGAAGAAGTTCGTATGCACTGTTGTCAGGAACGAATACATTGGCATCGTGTCCCAATGTGTTGTTGAAAGCGGGCTGGCGCCAGGGATTCATGACACCGTCGGTGCTTTGGGTGCTGTTGAACGCGTTGTTTTCGGAGTGAGTCGCATCGGACAAGTACTCAAAAGTTCCTGCACCATTGAACCCCAACTGATCACCACTTGCTCCGCGGTCACCATCGTAGGCGACCACACCCAGCTCCAGATTGACAGGACCGAAGGGAGGGGTAAGAAAACCAGAAATGGGAACGTCAACAGTCGAGTTGACTCCGCCACCACTCATTGTAATCATGGCCAGGCCGTCAAAAACCGTCAGGTTACGCATGTTGGCTAAGGCATCCTCGTAGACGATGACCAACACCCATCCACCCCAAGAACTCGATTGCTGGGTGGCCACCACATTCGCGACGGTGTAACGTGCATTGACGGGGTTGTTCACGACCCAAGAAGTGACATCGGCAAAGCAGCAATAATTGTCCACCCCAGAAGCGTCGAATGCCCATTCTTGATCTGCCAACACATCCAAGTAGGGCTCGCCTGCATCAGCTTTGATTTTGACTTGATCGCGGAGGTTTGAATTGGGGACCGTGCCATTGCCAAGTCTTCCAGCCCAGTACAAGCCCGCCCAGGTCACTTCAGCGCAAACCCCAAGGGAAAGGCTGTCCGAGGAAGACGACCATGTTGAAGCGTCGTTGTCTCCATCGAAGTATTCCATGTCGTGGTCGTTGTTGTTGTCATCTGAGAAGTCTGCAAAAGGCATCGCATTTTGGGCTTGGGTGCAGGAACTTCCGGGACCACAAAACATGGTGGTGTTTGCCAAGAACTGAATTCCACCCTTTTGCTGAACTTGATATCTGATGTCAAAATCGTCCACGACCTGACACAGAAGCGTGTTGCCGAGCGAAGGCAAAAAAAATGCCACCACAACGCGCCACAAATGAAGATTGGAGAACGACCAAATCATGCTCAGCAAAGTTCGGTCAATCGCAATGAGGATGTCAAATCATCTTCCAGACTAAAAGTGCGTGAGGATTTTGAATAGAGAAGGTTTGATGAGATGTACTTTCGCGATGTCCAGTTGTGCTGGGCAGTTCTTTGAATTTTGGGGCCGATTTTGGATTTGACAGCAAGATGACCAAATCGGGGAAGCATGTCGAGCCTTTGGAGATGTGGCTCGTAAATCTCAAATCTCCAGTCAGAAATGACAACACTTCCTACGCGCTCGCAGCCTAATCGACTCAGTCGATCGGCCTAATTCCAGTCATTAGATGGCGGAACGAGCTATCCAGTGGCGACGTACGGACCCTTTCGTCGTCACAACGGGTATCAGGTAAATGGGACTAGCTAACGGTGGGTCCGACACCCGGCGCGAATTTTACTGGACTACGCTGTTTGGTGGACTGCTCGTGGTCAGCCTTCAGCCGACAATCAATCACGAGATAAACATGTAGAAACTTCGCTTTGGCCTTGTTTGGACGGGGGTTCGACTCCCCCCGGCTCCACAAAGTGTGAATTCTTTGTGACTTCTCTGTGTTAGGGTA
>Ga0209503_10000593_pt1 | contig 21160 bp, 13 predicted proteins | sample SouAtlMetagenome_2_FD_187448 | JGI IMG/M metagenome (GOLD analysis project Ga0209503, IMG submission 187448) | Marine eukaryotic phytoplankton communities from Atlantic Ocean - South Atlantic ANT15 Metagenome (SPAdes) (version 2) | ecosystem: Environmental > Aquatic > Marine > Oceanic | place... | reverse complement strand
GTGATGTAGAACCATTTCAAGTTGGTGAATACATCTATGGGTCTAAGTCTGGTTCAGTCGCAAAGATAAAAGTTATAAATGGTCTAACACTAATAGTAGACACTATATCTGGAACAGGTTTCTCAGAGACAGAAACAATTACAGGAAGAGATGGTAATCAAACAGGTGTAGTTAAATCATTTAAAGAGAATAGTATTGTTGCAAACAATAGACTATTAGATTACTCAGATATAGACCAAACACTAGAGACATTCTTGTCTTACTTTCAGAAAGATTTTATACCATCTCTAGATTTAAAAGAAACACAAAATCCTAGATTAACATTAAAGAACATTGGTTCTTTATACAAACAAAAAGGTACCGCAGAGTCAGTCAAGTTCTTAATGAGATTACTCTATGGTGAAGATGCAGAGATAAAGTTTCCGATAGACGAAACAGTTTTTGCATCTGATTCAGGATTCAACGAAGAAAGAAGACTGAGTATAACTATGGATTTAGGTGCTACACCTAAACAAAATGACAAGATAGTTCAATACAATGATACAGACACAACACTTATAGATGCAGAGGCGATTGTAGAGAACGCATACATTACAGACTTAGAAAACAGAGAATACAGTTTATCAATATCTCTAAGTCATAGAGGTGAATTTGTAAAGAACAAAATTGCAACTCTAATTGACAGAGATGGTGTCACAGAATATCAAGGAACAATTAAAGGTATTGTATCAGAAATTGATACAACGCAAGGTTCAATCTATTTTAGAAATGAAGATAACTCAGGCGACTTACTAACAGAAGACGGCGATGGTCTTCTTATGGAAACAATATCAGCAGGTTCTATGTATGAACTGCAAGATGTTGTTGACTTCAATGGTGGTAAGTTAGATACAGATACACTTACTGCAAAATCAAATGTCACATCTGTATCAAGAGGACCTGTAGAAAGAATATACATCGAGACAGGTGGTCAAACATATTCACCAGGAGATATTGTAGTATTCGATAACGATACATCTGGTGGTAATGGTGCAGAGGCAATCATTGGTGCAGTTGGTGATGAATTAATATTAGAAGATGCTCTTGCATTTGAACAGTATGAGATTACTGCAACTGCAAACCAAACAGTCTTTGGTGGTATAAGTAATGGTGCAGCTGTAAGAGATGACCATAATAAACCAATCGCAATTAATAGATTTCATGGAACATTAGAAGTTCACATTGATGGTGTAGTTCAGAGTCAGAACACATATAATATCGCAAACGATGGTATAACATTCACAACAAATCCAAATCTATCTGGTGGTGAGAGAGTAGAAATATTTACAGATAAGAGTAGACTCTTATACGAAGATGGTAATGAAGTTCTACTAAATGGTTATCAAAATACATCAGGTGGGTCAATCGTATCAACAGACCAAAGACTTAGAAGAGTTCAGATAACAAATCCTGGTGCAGGTTACGAAAAAGTTCCTTCTGTATTTCCAGGTGGGTTCTTATACTTTGACGATATATCAGGATATCAAGTCAACGAAACAGTCACAGGTGGAACATCAAATGCAACTTCTGTAATTCTAAGATTAGAACCAGAGAACGATAGAATCGTAGTTAAAAGGTCAAGTTCAGATACAGGCATCTATCAGGCAGGAGAAACAATCACAGGTTCAAACTCTTCTACTGCAAAATCATTAGTTCAAGAAAAAGTATCACATGGAACAGGTGCAAAGATATATGCATGGTCTTCTCAAATTGGTGCAATAGAAAAACTTACAATATCAGACCAAGGTAATAAGTTTGATGCAGATGCAATCTTAGATGAGACAACATCATTCCACAATATGTTGATTCAGTCACCGTCATCAACACTGAACAAAGGTGTGCAAATAACAGGTTCAGTATCAGGCGCAACTGCTGATGTTCAGTCATTTGACAATATTAGAAACATATTAAAGTATAAAAATCTAAGTGGTATGTTTATAGATGATGAGAAAGTCACATTTGAAAGTTCAGATAGTTTCATAATTTTAAAGAACGACCCTTACACATCAAGAGGTAAAGTATCTGGTGAGGGTTTAATGAATGGTGCATTTTTAAGTGATAAAGGTTTTGCATCATCAAAAGTCGCAAACATACAAGATAGTAAACTGTATCAATCACACTCATACATCATCAAAGTCGGTGAAAGTATTAATTCATATCGTTCAATAGTAAAAGACCTAGTTCATCCATCAGGTCATTTATTCTTTGGTGAGGTTGCAGTTAAGTCGCAAATATTAAGTTCTGGTTTCGATGGCAGATTCGAAGTCAATCCAGAAAACCAAATGGGTATCATAGATACAACATTCGTACCTACAATTATTATACCATCTTTCCCAACAGACAATGTGTTAATGGAAGATTCACCTACAGATGGTTCAGGTGCATCAATAAGAGTATTAATGGAAGATGGTCATCTATTAGAGAACGAAGATTCTAGAGATAACATCGCACAAACATCAAAAGAAACTCTAGTGATGTTGTATACAACTCAGGAAGAAGTAGATGCACAAGAGATGATTACTCAGTTAAGAAATGCACAAGGAGTAAATGCATCTACTAATGGTCTAAGAGTTCATGATGGAGAGAAGAAAGGTGCAGGTCATGTCAACATACTTAATAGAAAAGAATTTATTACAGATGCATTAAACACAAAATTAGATACAGAGATTGGTGCAGTAAACAGACCAACACATACAACTTTCGATACATTCTTGCAAAAATCTCCTAGAAGAGATGGCGCTGTGACTGTATTGAATTTAGAAACAGCAGACAATGATTACTATGTAAACAACTCAGATGTTCCTTTAACAAGTGAGTTTGGTAATGTCGCAATAAGACCTGCCGATTCAGGTAAAGTATTTCAGTTCTGGCATCCGTCAGAAGAAGTATTGATACTTGAAGACGGCACAAAAATTTTAAACGAAGAACCTTTAAACTTTGTAAGATTCGACCCATTTGATAGAGACTTACATGGTGAAAGAATTCTAATGGAAGATGAAACTGGTGTATTCTTACTAGAAGATGAAACAGTTCCAGAAACAAGAGAATACTTCGTGACCGAAAGGTCAGTAGAACTAGATAATCCTTTCATCTATATGGAAGATAACTCTAGAATAATTACAGAAGACGGTGATGCTTTCGTAAAAGAAGACTCAGGAGAAAGTGTGCATACATTTGTGCCACTAGGCCCTACTTTAAGAAGTCTAAATAAGATTGCATTCCAAAATTGTTATAAGATTTCTTATTACATTTTAGATGAGACTTCTGGTACAAGTGAAGAAGATAAAATTCTGTTAGAAGATGGCATTAGTGCTGTCTTATCAGAGACTTCTGTATCAGAAGGATTAAGTATTAACCAGATGGATAACTATCTCGGCACTTTCTATATCGATGATTTAGACGAGAAACAGAGACAAAGAACAAATATTGCATTTAGTTCCTATGTTAATTCATCAAATATTACAAATAGTGCCTTATCGGCATTATAAATAATAGAACAATTACATAAATAACTTGGAGTTATAACGAAAATGGCAGCAATAATAACAGAAAAATTCAGAACGCACAATGCGAAGCAGTTCATTGAAGACTTCTCAGAAAGTGGACAATCGAACTATATTTTCATTGGTAGGTCACATGCATGGACAGATGACACAAGTCCTCCTGCTCCTGCAAATTCACAATCAGAAGAGATAGGCGCATACGAAGATATGATTGCTTTGAAGAAAGTTTCTTCAACAGACATCTCTCATGGTTTAGTAAGATACGATTGGACATCAGGAACAAAATATGACGAGTATAGAGATAACTACTCAGCATCTAATACAACCAATGTCACAGGTGTATCAAACTTCTTCGATGGAAGAGGTTATGTAATAACAGACGAATTCAAAGTATACAAATGTTTGAAAACAGGAATGTCAGGTGGTTCAACAGTTAATTCAACAGTAAAACCAACATCAGTTGATACTGCAAACCCACAAGTGACAGGTGATGGATATATGTGGAAATTCATGTATTCAGTTGTCGCTTCTGATGTTATCAAATTTGTAACCAACGATTTCATACCAGTCAAATCAATAGGTGCTAAATCTGCTGTTGTAGGTTCAGGCACAAACGGTGGGTTTGGTTCTACTGCATCAGACGATGGTTCTGCTCAGTGGGATGTAGAGAACGCCGCTGTTGATGGTGCAATATATCACTATGTAGTCACTGCTGCCGGCTCAGGATATAGTAATGGTTCATCTGGTTCTTTCACAGTCGACATCGCAGTCGAGGGTGATGGTTCAGGTGCTGTCGCAACATTAACATTTGCTAGTGGTTCTCTAAGTTCAGTTGCATTTAAAGATACATCTTCTTATGGTTCAGGTTATAAGAGAGCATCTTTCCCAACATTGAATTCTGCCGTATCAGGAATCTCTGCTGGTTCAGGTGCAACAATACACGCTGTTATATCTCCAATCAATGGTCACGGTGCTGACCCAATTGAAGAATTAGGTGGTAACTATTCTATCGTCAACTCTAGATTAGAGTTTGGTGAGGGTTCAGGTGATTTCCCAACAGATAACGATTTCAGAAGAATCGGTCTTATTAAGAATCCAGTTCAATCTTCTGATGGAACAATTTCATCTGCATCTTCAATGACTGCAACAAATCAATTAACAGTTGCAGACGCTTCTGCTATATCAGTAGATGATTTACTTACAGATGCCGCTTCAGAATCAGCAACTACTGCTAAAGTAAGAGTTGTTTCTAAAACTGGTAATGTATTAAAAACTTTACCTGTAGTAAACTCAGGTGGTGAATATGTTGCATTTGCAAATAGTGATGAGGTTTATAGAAATGGTTCAGGCACAAAGTCAACAGATGTGACTGGAAGTGGTGTTTCTACTTCTCATCCAGAGATGACAAGATTCACAGGTCAAATTCTCTATGTCGAAAATAGAGGTGCAGTATCAAGGGCTGCTGACCAAATAGAAGATATTAAACTTATTATTGAAATGTAATTATTGTCTCCGAAAGGAGACATAATTATTAAAACTTTTAAAGAAGAATAAACTATGTCAGAGAAAACAGACTTAAATATATCACCATACTACGATGACTACGATGCAAGTAAAAACTATCACAAAGTTTTATTTAGAGCAGGTAGACCTCTTCAAGCAAGAGAACTAACTCAGTCACAATCAATCCTTCAAGACCAAGTCGCCAAGTTTGGTGACCATATGTTCAAAGAGGGTTCGATTGTAAATGGTGCAGAAACAGACATCGATATGGATGTCGAATATGTAAAAGTCGATTCAGTAAATCCAAACTCATCAGGCAACGCCGATGTTGCGACCTATCTATCAGGTTTCAAAGGAAAAATAATTCAAGGAGAGACATCTGGTGTAGTTGCAGAGGTCATTAATACAGAGGCTCAGACAGGAACAGACCCAGACACACTTATCGTAAAATACTTTCAACAAGGAACTGATAAGACATCAACAACAAACGCATCAGAAAGATTCAACGCATTAGAAGAAATAAGAGAAGTCACATTAGATGCGAATGGTAATGCTGCCACAGCAAACAACAATAACGAATTCAAAGTAAAATCATCAACAGATGCACCAGTTGGTCGTGCCTCAGTTGCAAACATCAAAGAGGGTGTTGTGTTTTTACGAGGATACTTTGTAAAAGTATCTGAACAAATACTTACACTAGAAAAGTATAGTGGTAAACCATCTTATAGAATTGGTTTAGATATAAAAGAAGAACTGATTACGAGTTCTTCTGATACAAGTTTATTAGATAACGCACAAGGAACAACAAACGAAAACTCACCAGGTGCAGATAGACTTAAATTTACATTAACACTTGCTAAGTTTACACCTACTGAAACAACTGATACAAACTTTGTAGAATTAGGAAGAGTTGTAAATGGTATCATAGAGTTAGAAATAAACAGACCTATTTACAATCACATAGAAAACACACTTGCACAAAGAACATTCGATGCAAATGGTGACTTTGTATTACAACAATTTTCAAGTTCATTTAGAGAACACTTAGTAGATGGTTTCAATAGAGGTTTCTATGAAGCATTCCAAGGTGGTGATGAAAGTAAAGTTGTTATGCAAATATCTCCAGGTAAAGCATATGTTAAAGGTTATTCAATTGACAAAACAGGCACAACTAATCTAGAGTTAAACAAGGCAAGAACAACAGAAGCACTTACAAATGCAAACACACCTGCTAGATTAGGTAATAAACTAAGAGTTTTTAATGCACATAGTTTACCAGAGTTTGGTGATTCTACAACAGTAGAAGCATATAGTCCTATCAAACTATTTGATAAGGCAATCGCAACACCAGGAACACTCAATGCATATTCAGATGCAGACTATGTTGGTCATATTGGGTTTGCAAGAGTAAGAAACATAGACGAATACAATGGCACACATCTAAATCTATATCTATTTGATATCAAGATGTTTACCATGTTGAGTATTTCAAATTCATCAGGCAACTTTGTTGCAGGTGATAAAATCACAGGTTCTATATCAGGTGCAACAGGTATAGTCGCATATGGTGACCATTCAAACAATCATGTAATGTTGCATGATGTAGTTGGAACATTTACTACTAATGATGTATTAACACTCAAAGGAACAGGAACATATTCTGCTGGTGGTCAACCATCTGCTGTAAGAAGTTTCAATGTCGAAGATGCAAGAAGTGTTGGTCAAGTAAGTTCACAAACATCAACAGAAGAAGACTTTACTGGTGATATCGCACTTGATAGTGATAAACTTATATCAGGTCTATCATCAATAACATCAGGTGGTGCAATCACTGGTTTAGGAACTGCTTTCTTGAATGAACTAAGAAAGGGTGACTTAATTATTGATGGTGCAGGCGCAGTTCAAGTTATTGATTCAGTGACAGATAACTCAAATGCTCAAACAATTGCAACATCTAGTGTAGGAACTGCAACCAATGTTGCGATACTTAGAAGAAGAGCAAAACTTTACAATCAAGACCAGTCAGCATCAATCTTCGCATGGCCTAGAGATTATGTTAAAACACATACACCAACAGAGATTACTGTAAGAAAACAAGCAGACTTTACTGTAAACTCTAGTGGACAGATTTCAATACCAAAAGAATCAAACGAAGCTTTTGAACCAGTCAACAATGACAACTATCAATTCTCAGTTTTAAAAGAGGCATCAGGCAGTCCAACAATTACTGCTGGTGAACTTTTATTACCAACAGATACAGCACATTCTGATAACCCAAGTGGTAATTTATCAATATCAGGAACAACAAGTAAGACTGTAGTTGTTGGTGCATCTGCTGACAATGGTGCAGTTATAAGAGCATCATGGACAGTTAGTGTCACAAATCCAGTCGCAAAGACAAAAACATTAAGAGAGTATCGTGCTGTAAGATATAGTAAGAGTGATTCAGATGCAAGTAATCCATTCTATGGAACTGCATATGACCACAAAGAATTGACACTTGGTGTTTCAGATGTATTTAAAGTAAGAGGTATATTTGAGGCAGTTCCAGGAACAGACACAAGTGGTGTTGCAACTCCACCTAATGCAGTTATAAATGTATCATCAGGAACATTTGCAACAGGTAATATAGTAAAAGGACAGACATCAGGTGTTCGTGCAAAACTTATAGATTTTAATGGCGATGACCAAACATCTTACTTCTACTATTTACAACAGAATCAATCATTCACCGCAGGTGAAACAATTGTAGATGAAACATCAAACGCAATTGCAACACTTACAAGTATAGGAACATCATCACCAGATATTACAAGTAGATATTCTCTAGACAATGGTCAGAGAGATGGTTACTATGACCACGCAAAACTAATTTTAAAAACAGGGCAAACTACACCTAATAATGAAATCATGGTCCTCTTCGATTACTTCGAAGGAGGTTCAGGTGATTTCTACGATGTCTCATCATACTCAGATATTGAATATAAAGAGATACCAAACTTTTCTCCAAACAAAGTTGACATAGGTGGATTTGAACCAGATGGCCAATTTGAATTATCAGATGCAGTAGACTTTAGACCAAGTGTTGGTCAGATATTTGGTAATTCTGCTTTTGGTGGTGTGAGTTATGTATTTGATATCGCATCAGTTCTGAATCTATCAGACTTTGGAACTAATGGTAATGGTGCAGGTGTATTGATATCTCCTTTTGCTTACGAGGCAAGAAACTTCGAAGGCACAAGAGAAAACATATCAAGTAATGCAAGTGCAGACATTACATCTACAAGAGCATCATACTCTAGATGTCCTTTACCAACTGCAATGATAAAAGGTAATATCACTTTCTATGTTCCAAGAATAGACAAAGTATTCTTACATCGAAGTGGTAAGTTCCAAGTTGCACAAGGTAATCCTGCATTAACACCTCAAAGACCTAATCCTATAGATGATGCATTAGAAATGTTCGAACTATTTGTTCCTGCATTTACACAAAATGTAAAAGACATATCTGTTAAGTCTAAAGACTACAGAAGATTTACAATGGCAGACATTGGTAAAATCAATCAGAGAGTGACAAACTTAGAAAGAGTCACAGCATTATCTTTACTAGAGAAAGATACACAAACAAAACAAATATTAGATGCAGATGGTTTCGATAGATTCAAATCTGGTTTCTTAGTAGATAACTTTAGAGGTCACAAGATTGGTGATGTATCTCATCCAGATTACAAAGTTGCAATCGATACTAAAGTTGGTCATCTTAGACCACAATCATATTCACAGTTCTTTGATATTGAATTGGCTGCTGGGCAATCAGGTGGTTACAAACAGACTGGTGATTTAATTACATTACCATTTACAGAAGTCACATATGTAAATCAAGATAAGGCATCAAGACATATCAATGTAAACCCATATCATGTCTTTGCATTTGTTGGTAATATAAAACTAGAACCAGAAACAGATATCTGGAACTCTCAGGAACAATTACCAGAAGTAAGAATAAACAGAGAAGGAAACTTTGATGCTGTTATCGCTGAGAATCAGAACTCACTTGGAACAGTTTGGAATGCATGGCAGACAACATGGGTTGGTGAACCAACAGTTGTTGAATCAGAGACACAAGCAACACAACCAGGTTCATGGTCTGGTGACCCTGCTCAAGGTGGTGAATGGACACAAGGCACAATCATAACAAAAGAGATTACTGAAACTCCTGAGATACAAGCAAGAACAGGTGTAAGAACATCAGTAGTTGAAGACTTTGTAGAAACAAGAAACAACAGAGTTGTAAGTGTATCTGTAATACCTTTCATTAGAAGTAGAGAGATTAAGATTACAGGAACAAACTTAAAACCAAATACAGACCACTTTATATACTTTGATGGTATCAGAGTAGACCAATATACAAGACCTGATAGTGCAACATATTCACAAGACACTGGCACAACTAAATCATCAGGTGTTAAAACAGATGGTAATGGTAAAATAATTTGTCACTTTGAAATACCAAATGACAACAATCAAAGATTCCCAACAGGACAAAGAGAACTTAGAGTCACATCTAGTGCAAACAATCTAAGTAATCCAGATTCAGGTGGTGCATCAATCTACCAAGCACAAGGTCTTTTAAACAGTTCACAGACAGAAGTAGTGTCAACAAGAAATGGTCGAGTAGTATTAGAAAGACTAAATGGCGAAAGAACAATTACAAGAAGAGGTGAAAGATTAAACTTTACAGGAGATGGTTCATTACCGCCCCCACCACCAGTTGCTCCGCCTCCGCCAATATTACCACCTCCGCCTATACCATTGCCGGATTTACCAATATTGACACCACCGCCGCCAGAAGACCCGCCGGTACCACCGCCGCCTATTACGCCGCCGCCACCGATTGATATACCAATTCCGCCTATCCCATTTCCTATAATGCCTCCGGTTTTACCACCAAGGCAAGAGCCGCCTTTCGATAGACTTCCTATTGCTATAGATGATAGACCTAGAAGATTCGAAATGGATGACCTTGATAGAGGTTGGGGTGACCCATTAGCAGAATCATTCTTGATTGAAGCAGATGGTGGTATGTTCTTAACATCTATAGACTTATTCTTTAAAACTAAGTCTGCTACATTACCTGTATCTGTAGAAATTAGAAACATGGTAAATGGTTATCCAGGTCAGGTAGTGATGCCATTCTCAACAGTCACATTGAATCCAAGTTCAGTTAATTTATCATCTGATGGTTCAACTGCAACTACATTTACATTTGAATCACCAGTATACTTAGAAGACAAACATGAATATGCATTTGTTGTATACTCAAACTCAAATGATTACGAATGTTTCATATCAAGAATGGGTGAAACAGATTTAATTACAGGTCAAACAATATCAGGACAACCATATGCTGGTTCATTGTTCTTATCTCAGAACGCATCAACATGGACTGCTGAACAAACAGATGACTTGAAGTTCCATATGAAGGCTGCTAAGTTTACAACAAATGAAGCTGCAAACATTGTCTTCCAGAACCAACATTTACCACCTGCTGATTTACAACCAAACTCAGTAGAAGTTTATAGTAATCAACCATTCGTTAGAATCTATAACTACTCACATGGAATGTATGATACTAATAATGATGTTATCGTATTTGGTGTAGAGGGTGATAAGAAGAATGGTGCATTAACAATATCAGGTGGAACATTAACTAATATGACTGATGGTTCTGCTAGAACAGTAAACACATCATCAATAACAGTCACAACAACCACAGGTTCAGGTTCTGGATTGAAGATTGGTTCAATCACAATGAACGATGCAGAGGCATTTGTTTCTGCTACAATCGATGACCCAGGCGTAGGTTACGCAGTTGGTGATACAGTCACATTAACAAACTTTGAGAGTAGTGGTGATGCAGTATTGACAATTGGTTCAGTTGGTGATACACTAGGTGGTATACCTATTGCATCTATCAATGCATCATTTACATCACTTACAAACTATGGCATAGACTCATTTTGTGTGACTCCAGATTTATCAAGTTATCACTTGTCATATACAAATGCAGTTCAGTCTACAATAGGTGGTGGTTCTAGAGCAAGAATTACTAGAAACTTATACTATGATGTATTACATACTCTAATACCGTCTCTAACATACAAAGATACAACATTGTTGTCAAGTGTAAGAAGAACAGGAACTAATTCGCCAGAATCGACTTCCTTAGACACCACATTCACTATGAGGTCAACAAATGACTTTATCACATTGAATGATAACAACTTCTTTGAAAGACCAAGTATTATCGCATCAAGTATAAATGAACAATCACATGTGACAGGCGGACCTACAAGTAAATCATTTGAATGTAGATTACAGTTTAGTAGTTCAAATCAAAACTTGTCACCAGTAATTGATGTTGGCACAATCGGTGCATTGGGTATCATGAATAGAATCAATGATATCGATTCATCAACTGATTTACCAACTCAGATGGTTCACATACCGTCAACAGAACCAGATGGCGATAACAACGCAATGGTTTACATAACAAGAAAAGTGAATCTAAAGAATCCTGCAACTTCATTGAAAGTTATTGCAGATAACTTTAGACCACCAGAAACAGATTTAAAATTCATGTTCAAGATATTGAAGAACGATGAAACAACACCTATCGATGATTTAGGATTTGAATTCTTCAATACAGATGGTTCACCAGATGTAGTGACTGAACAAGATGCAAGAAACTTTAAGGAATACGAATACACTGCTGATGCATTACCAGAGTTTACTGGTTTTGTAGTTAAGATAGTTGGTCAATCAAGTAATACTTCGATTGTTCCTCTAGTATCAGCATTAAGATGTATCGCACTTGCATAACATGAAAAGTAAGTATGCAAAAGTCGAAGGACATAGTGAGTTAATCAGAGATGAAGTGTCTCATGCAATCATCAATATGGATGATGAGGCATATAGATTAACAATCAGAAGAAGAGAGATGATGAAATCTCAGAGAAATGAAATAAATACTCTTAAAGAAGAGGTTACAGAAATTAAATTTTTATTGAAAGAAATGATAGAGAAATTACATGGCTAAAACAGTAGACAACTTCAGCACTATAGAAGACTTTAGAAAGACCTATAACGAACTTGCATTTGATGTAGGTGAGAAAGATGGTCTTCGTGATGCCCTTAAATTAGGGACAGACGGCACACTTGTAGATGCACTTAACATATTAGAAGATAAGAGATTCTTTTTACAAGAGTATACTTATATTGCTACAACTAACCAAACAACATTTACTGGTAATGATAACTTTTCAGTAAAACTCTTATTTAAGAAAGACAAAGTTCAAGTATTTAAAAATCAAGAACATCTTACAGAAGATGTAGACTACATTGTTGCAAGTCCAGATGGTCAAGGTAATCATGAGTCTATAATCTTACAAGGTGATTATGCTTCAGGTGCCTCTAAGGCAATGGCTGCTAATGATAGACTTACAATATATTCATACACAGGTGCATTTATAGGAACTCAGATTGCAGGAACTGCTTCATCATTCTTCCAAAAAAGTGCAGAGAACACAATATACAATACAAACGCAAATGGTGTCATTCTAAATGGTGATAACTCATCTGCTACAACAACTCTAGAATCAGGATTTACATTACAACTTGCAGGTAAAACTTTTGCAGAAGATGATATAATATCATCTGTATCAGGTAAGAAAGTTCAGTTCCCTATAATTACAGATGGCACTGCATCACTATCAAGTGGTTCATTAACAAGTGCTGTAAACGGAACATTCTCAGGCACAGTTCAGGCAGAACAACTAACAACTACAGACGATTTATCAGTAGGTGATGATGCAAGTATTGGTGGCGACTTAACAGTCACAGGTAATACATCTATAGAGGGTAATACAACATTAGGTAATGCGGCTAGTGATACAATCACATTCACAGGTTATGCCGCTTCGCATTTAAGACCAGAAACAACTAACACATATACTTTAGGTCTTTCAACTAAGAAATGGGCAAATGTTCATTCAACAACTTTCACTGGTAATCTAGTTGGTAATCAAACAGGTAATATGACTGGTGATGTTTTATCAAGTGGTGGTCAAACTATACTTGATAATGGAACAAACGGAACTGATGCAACTATTAGACTATCTACAATCACAAACGATGGTTCAACAACAGTATTGAATGTCGCATCAGGTGCCTTAACAGGAACAGTTTCAAGTATTGCAAACCATGATACAGGAGACTTGACAGAAGGCTCTAATTTGTATTATACTAATGCTAGGGCAGATGCTAGAATCGCAGCTGCTGATATCAATGACTTAAACAATGTAAACGATACAGGCAAGAACTCTAATAGTGTTCTTAAATACAATGGTTCTCAGTGGGTCGTAGAAGATATTAACGAGTTTGTTGCTGATACAGTTGGCGCTATGATTAGTTCTAATACTGAATCAGGTCTTTCAGTTACCTATCAAGATTCAGATAATACTTTAGATTTAGTTTTAGATAATTCAGACTTCTCATTGTCTGGTGCAGTGACAGGTTCCGTGACTCAGACTGCAAAAGGTAATGTAGCAATTAGCACAACAATGAACTCTGCTATATCTGATTTGACAAATGTAGGTAGCACCGCTAGTGCAAGTGCTGGTCAGATATTAGTATTTGATGGTTCAGGTAATTTACAAGTTGCAGATAACTCAACAGGCACAGATTCCATTTCAGAACAAACAAATAAATACTTTACAGATTCTAGAGTAAATGATGTTATTGTTGCAGGTACTGGTTTAGGAAAAGCATTTAACGATGGTAGTAATAATCTAGACGGAACTACAACTCTAAATGTTAATACAAGTAATGGAGTAAAAATAGATGGCGATGATGTAGAACTTGATTACTCGGTGATTACTAATTCAGATTTAAGTGGTGGTCTTCCAAGTGGTTCAGGTAAATCAATCGGTCATCTATACTTTCTAGTATAGTGATATGTCAGACGATATTTTTATAAAACAGGACCAGGTTCTAGGACAACAGCCCTACATTGCCAGAGTTCCAAAAAACGCACAAGAACCTGTTATCAGGCAAACTAGACAGCCTGCTAATAGAACAGCACAACAACCTTCAACATATCAAAATAGAACACCGTCTACATATCAAGACCCAAGAAGTCAACAAGAACCTAATATAAGAGATGCAAGACAACCATCTACTTATCAACATAGAAGTCCTTTAACATATGACCATAGGTCACCTTCTACATACGACCACAGAAGTCCGTTTACATATAATCACAGAAGTCCTTCAACTTATCAACATAGAAGTCCTTCAACATATCGTGACCCTAGAAGTTATCAGAATCCTTCTACATATGACCATAGAAGTCCATTTACATATCGTGACCCTGTAGCATATAGAAATCCGTTTACATATCAACATAGAAGTCCTGGAACATATCAAAACAGACAACCATTTACATATCAACATAGAAGTCCGTTTACATATGACCATAGGTCACCATCGACTTATGACCATAGACAACCAAATACATATAATAATAGACAACCAGTAATCTATGACCACAGAAGTCCATTTACATATGACCATAGAAGTCCTGGAACATATCAACATAGACAACCGAATACTTACAATCATCCTTCGCCGTTTACATACAATGTTCAGACACCATCAATTACTCAACAACCAGTAATCTATGATGCAATCGATGGAGATTCAACAGGACCAACATCAACAACACAAGGATTTGGACCTGCTTTAAGTAATTGGGTAAGATTTGGACAAGGACAATCATCACAAGGGTATTCATCATACGCAAACTCTTTTATTGCATTTGATTATCAGACAAGTTCTAGTTCTTCTCCTCATTCAGGTTCAAGTAATAATGAACAAGGTTCAGTGCATTTATATTTCTATGGTTCAACAAACAATTCCTATGCTACAGTATACTATTCTGTAGTATCTATAGGAGATAATATAAGTGGTTATCCAACAAATGTGTCTCCAGGTGTTGATGATACTTGGGCAGTTAGTATTAAGTATAATGTTAATGCTCAATCAGCAAACCATTCTGGTCACACTCCTGCTCAAACAGCAGGTGGCGGAAAGGCACTGAATACATACTATACAGTTTACAGTGGTTCTAGTAGTGCAGGTTCTTACAACGGAACTAGAACTAATCAGATGTTCGAATGGAAAGCAGATACAGGAAGTGTTCAACAGTATCAACCTAGAACATCAACATGTATGGCAACACAATTGGTCTTTACTATAAAATTATCTAAATCAGGTCAGACTGATATATTTACAACATACGCAACAGGAGGCATGGGCATAGAACTGAGAGCTTCATCAGGCATGCCTATATTCTAAAATGGCAGTAGGAAGAGCATCGACACAAACTAGAACGCCATCAATTGGACAGGCGCAACAGCCTACAATAGGAAACTCACAATCTCCATATATTGCAAATTCACAAGAACCTGTAATTAGAAGTAAACAACAACCAAATATAAGAAGTAAACAATCACCTTACATTGCAAACGCACAAAGCCCTTATATCGCAAATGCACAAGAACCAAATATTAGGTCAGCGCAACAACCTACAATTAAAAATGGACAAAGTCCTTATATCGCAAACTCACAAGAACCAAATATAAGAAACGCACAACAACCTGCTTTCTATAGAAGTCCTGTTTCTGCTCAAGAACCTAATATAAGAAATAAACAAACTACTGCAAACTATAGATTACCTGTAAACGCACAAAATCCTTTTATTAGAAATCAACAAGAACCTAATATAAGAGATGCACAAGAACCTAATATTAGAAGCAATCAACAACCAAATATTAGGAGTCAACAAGAACCTAATATAAGAAATAATCAGAATCCGTTTACATATCAACATAGAAGTCCTGTAATATATACAGTGCCTGCGAATACGCAACAACCTTATATTGCAAACGCACAAACTAATGTTCCTTATATACATCAGATTTCAGTGCCTTATAATCACAGAAGTCCTTTCATATATCAACACACATATTCTAATAGAAGACCTATAGGACCAGTTGCAAAAGTGAAAGGTGTATTCATAAAAGATGCTCAAGGTGTAAGAAAAGTAGAGAAAGCATTTGTGAAAAAAGACAATTCAACAGTCGAACAAATACATCAATCAGTACCAACCTCTCAGTTCGGCAATTAATTTTGTATAAATAGTTATATGGCTATTATCGCAAATTTATTTATTGACCAAGGAACAGACTTCTCAGTCACAGTAGATGTCTCAGATGCAACAGGTGGAGTCTTAGACTTGACTGGTTATTCAGCAGCTGCTCAAATAAGAAAGACTTATGGTTCATCTTCAACTTCAGCTGTATTTTCTACAAATCTAGGAACACCATCACAAGGTAAAGTCACAATGTCATTGACTGATACTCAAACATCTGGTTTAGATTCAGGAAGATATGTTTACGATTTAAACATAACTAGTGGTGGCGGAGTCACAACAAGAGTGGTCGAAGGACAAGCAATTATAACACCAGGAGTCACACGATGAGTTCAATAAAAGGAGTAGTATCTAGAGTTGCTACAGTCGGTGGTAAACTTACAGGTACAACAAATCTAAGAGCAAAACAAGTCTCAATTGGTTCTCAATCAGGCGTAGACTTAACTGCCAAATCAATTCAAGAACTTTCAGATGTCAATGCGGCTGAAACTGATAAAGGAGTTCTACAATACAACGCTTCTACAGACAAGTGGGAAACCACTAATATTTTAGACGGCGGAACATTCTAATCGTATAAATAATTATACAATCAATGTGTCATTCTAGTGAGACACGAACCTCATTGTGAGAGGATAGTATACAGTATGAATCTTTCTCGAATAGTGTAGAGAAAAATAAGCTTATAAACAACTATTTTATTAAAAGGGAATAAAAATGGCAACAGTAATTCAAATCAAACGAAGCACAGGGTCAGCCGCTCCAGCAATCTCAGATTTAGCTGAAGGCGAATTGGCGTATGTGCAGGATAGGTCAAATTCTGGTGCTGGTGCAAAATTATTCATCGAATCAGTAGATTCCGATAACTCCACTGCATTGATTCATGCAATCGGTGGTAAATACTATACAGATATACTTGCAGGTTCAACGGCAACTCCTGCCAACTTTAAAGTTGGTAATGGTGCCACTGCTGGTGCATCTTTATCGTTAATGGAAGATTCTGATAACGGTTCTAATTTTGTAGCACTTAAAGCTGCCGATTCAATCGGTAGTAATTTGACACTAACCTTACCATCAGCAGATGGTTCAAACGGACAAGTTCTAGGAACAAATGGTTCCGGAGTTCTAAGTTTCGTTTCTACAACATCTTCTATTGCTGGCGCATCAGATACAGATATTTCTTCCGCAAGTGCAGGACACATTCTTGTTCATGACGGAAGTGATTCATTTGATAATGTCGCAGTATCAGGAGATGCTACACTCGCATCAAACGGTGCATTAACAATTTCAGCAGGCGCTGTTGAAACAGGTATGTTGGCTGCCGATGCAGTCACAGCTGCTAAACTGGCAGATGATGCCGTTGTTTTTGCAAACTTTGACGATGCAGTTTTCGTCACAGAATCAGAAGGTATTGGTTCTAATGACAACGATACAACTTTACCAACATCAGCTGCTGTTAAAGATTATGTCGATACACAATTAACAGGTTCAGACCTTGACTTCCAAGCAGACTCAGGTGGTGCATTATCTATTGACTTAGATAGTGAAACTATGGTCTTTGCTGGAACAGCAAACGAGGTAACAACAGCTGCTTCAGGTAATACAGTCACAATCGGTTTACCTGATAATGTCACAATCGCTGGTAACTTAACAGTTAGTGGAACAACTACTACAGTTAATTCAACTACAGTGTCAATCGCTGACCCTGTTTTTGAAATTGGTGATGACAGTTCAGATGACAACCTAGATAGAGGTATTAAATTTAAGTATAACTCATCAGGTGCAAAAGTTGGTTTCTTCGGTTTTGATGATTCAACAGGAAAATTCGTAGCACTAGGAGCTGCAACAGATTCATCTTCAACATTCTCAGGTACCGCACTTGATGCCGTATTTGGTGGAGTTGAGGCAAGTGGTCTTGCACTCTCAGGTTCTATAACTTCTATTGATGGTTCAGCACCAACAGCTGGTCAATTATTAATTGGTCATGGTGGCAATGGCGATTTCGCTGCTGGCACTTTAACTGCTGGAGAAGGTATCGATGTCACTAACGGAAACGGAAGTATCACCATCGCAGGTGAAGATGCAACTACAACCAACAAGGGTGTTGCTTCATTCGCAAGTGCAAACTTTACAGTTTCAAGTGGCGCAGTATCAATCACTGCTATAGACGGCGGAACATTTTAATTAACGCTAGTCAATAGGAGGAAGATATGGCAACAGTTATACAATTTAAGAGAAGTTCTACGCAGAACGATGTCCCTGCTACGAGTGATTTAGCTCTAGGGGAAGTTGCAATAAACACCTATCACGGTAGAATGTATACCGAGAAAAATGATGGGTCAGCAGCTATCGTAGAAATAGGTTCTAATCCTGCATCTCTTACAATCAATGACGCTATAACTTTCCCAACCAGTGATGGTTCTGCTAACCAAGTATTGCAAACTAATGGCTCAGGCACATTATCATTTGCAACACTAGGTGGTTCGGGTATATCAATATTCAAATATACAATCACAGGTAATACAACAGCAATTACAGGAAACGATGATGATTCAAATTCTTTATCCTACACAGTAGGGTCAGAACAAGTTTTCTTAAATGGTGTTAAACTTGTAGATGGTGGAACAGACTATACCGCAACGAACTCCACAACTGTCACATTGGCGCAAAACGCAATAAGTGGTGATGTAGTTGAAGTTGTCGCAGTCACAGCTGCTCAACTAGTTCAAGGATTCTTTACGCAATCCACATTTTCAGCAACTACAGCAAACCAAGTATTGAGTCAAAACGCCGTTGCGAATACAGGTATTAAATATGTCATTAACGCAACACATGCCTCAGCAGGCACACACGCCGCTGAAGTGTTGTTAATTAATGATGGCTCAAATGCATACTTCGTTCAATATGGAGATGTATTTTCTAACTCATCGTTGTTCTCATTGAGTGCAGATGTTAATTCAGGTAACATGAGATTACTCGTCACACCTGCTAACACTAACACTACAATAGACACATTCCAAATCAGACATTCATAGGGGGATAAAAAATGGCAATAACTAACGCTTTTAAACTTGCTGAGTTAATCCGTCATATTGAATATGATTCAACGAATGATGTAATCACTGCAACAAAAAGTGTAGAGGGTAAAAACACAAAAAGAAGTGGTGTCACTAAGACATCTACTTCTGAGTTTAATCTCGACACTTTTGCTAAAGCAACCTATAGGGCTGCAAGGTATATCGTTGCAATGAGTGAAGGAACAAACTTTCATTCAACAGAGATTATGTTAATTCACGATGGTTCAGTAGTCACATTGACTTCATATGGCACATTAAAGGATACAACTTTAGCGACATTCGATGCAGATATTTCAGGAGATAATGTCAGATTAAAATGCACACCTGCGAGCACAAACTCAACGGTCATTAAATTTGATAGAACTCTAGTAGACGCTTAGAATTTTTAAATCATAAGAAAGGGGGCTTCGGTCCCCTTTTTCTTATAAATAGTATCATGGCATCTAAAGTAAAATTCTTCGCAGACCTTGGAGTTCAGTCCGCACTTAATACACAAATTGACGGTGACCTAACAGTTGCAGGAGATTTGACGGTAACAGGAACTACGGTAACTGTAAACTCTACAACAACATCGATAGGCGATTCGATGTTCGAACTTGCGAATCAAAATACTAGTGCCGATTTAATTGATATAGGTATATACGGAAATTACAATGATGGACTATCAGATGGTGGTGCATCAGAATACACAGGATTATTTAGAGACGCTTCTAATTCTACTTGGACTTTATTTGATGGTCTAGAGGCAGAACCAGGAACTACAGTAAATACATCAGGAACAGGATACGCACTTGCAGATTTTAAAGCAGGTGATATAACTGCGACAACAATGACAGCCGCAAGTTTGACATATCCTACAAGTGATGGTTCAGCAAATCAAGTTCTAACTACAAATGGAAGTGGAACATTATCATTTGCAGATGCAGGAACTGGTTTAGAGACAGGAACATTAACAACCACATCTACAAGTGCAACAACATTAGATAGTATTGCAATTGCATCATACAGAGGTGCAAAATACTCTATAACAGTCTCAGACGCTACAGGAGGCGTCTTTGAAATAACAGAAGTTCATGTCATACATGATGGTTCAAATGCATCTATAACGCAGTTTGGCACAGTTCTACAAGGTGGTTCTAGTGAACTAGGAACATTTACAGTAGATATAAACAGTGGCAATCTAAGATTAAGAGTTGCAAGTGCATCTACAAATTCTACAGTATATAAATTCAAACGAATAGACCATTCAGTTTAAAAAAGATTTAGAAATTAAATAGATAGGCCTTTTGAGAGAGGCATTATCTAATAAATAATGGTGTTATAACACTTACTTTTAATTAAAAGGACACAAAATGGCAACAACAAATACATTTGTAATAGAATATGGATTATCAGTAGGGTCGACAGAGGTTATAAACTCATCAGGAAAGATTGTTGCAAGTGCATTGTCTACCATTGATACAGATGATATAACAGAGGGTTCAACAAACCTATATCATACAACATCAAGATTCAATAGTGCTTTTGATACGAGACTATCTAACGCAACTATCGATGGAGGAACTATCTAATGTCATCCAAAAACTTTATAATCAAAAATGGTCTTACTATCGGTGCTACAGAAGCGATTGATAGTTCAGGAGACTTAACGGCAGCCGCATTTGGTACCGCCGCTAACGAGGCGATTGATGATAGAGTCAACGCCCTTTTAACAGCAGGAACAGGAATATCATTATCATATGATGATTCTGCTGGCACATTAACAATCA
>Ga0209503_10000591_pt1 | contig 21248 bp, 17 predicted proteins | sample SouAtlMetagenome_2_FD_187448 | JGI IMG/M metagenome (GOLD analysis project Ga0209503, IMG submission 187448) | Marine eukaryotic phytoplankton communities from Atlantic Ocean - South Atlantic ANT15 Metagenome (SPAdes) (version 2) | ecosystem: Environmental > Aquatic > Marine > Oceanic | place... | reverse complement strand
ACACTCACACTTTTTACATTTACATTCATCTAATTTTTGTTTTAGTTCTTTGATAGCTTCTATTAACAAACCATGAAGCTGGTCATACTTAACAGTCTTATACTCTACACCCTCTTCTCCAGTATGGAATACTAGTGATTTATTTTCTACAGCAGATGGTAATACTTTTTCAACTTCCTGTGCAATTACACCAGCAGCCCTCTTACCATTTTTGTTGTAGCTAAATGTATAACCATTTAGTTCAGATACTTTATCCAAGGCACTGTCAATCTTTTCAATGTCATGCTTCAGACGTTTATCAGACACAGATGTTGAGAAGCCAATTACATCACCATCAACATGCAGATCCCCATCATTCTCTAGCATCATCTCGATTGTACCACCAGTCCTGAACTTAATAGCCTGATCATCTTTATCAAAAGTAATATATTCATCCTGATTACCAACAACAACATCTACTGTAGCAGCGTGTCTTTGGTCTGGATCTAAATTAATTGCTGACCCACTTATGGAAATAGAAGTACCACCAGTAAGAGTTTGTCCAGCAGGAGTAGCCCAGCTAAATGAACCATCCCCGTCTGAACGTAAGAACTGTGTATTATTACCGTCACCGCTAACATTAAGCTCACTTGCGCCTACAGCAGATGCAGCAATTTCGCTAGAACCCACAGCGTTAGCTGCAATCTCACTAGCACCTACAGCATTAGCTGCTATTTCACTAGATCCTACAGCATTAGTTGCTATCAAAGCTGCAGTTATTGCATTGTCAGCTATCTTAGATGTAGTTACTGCATCAGTTCCAAGGGCTGTGCTGTCTACTGCACCTGCTGCTATTTTAGCTGAGGTGACTGCATCATCTGCTATTTCAGTAGATCCTACAGCGTTGTTAGCTATTTCACTAGAACCTACAGAGTTTGCTGATAGTGATGCAGATAGAGTAGCATTACCAAGGTTAGTAAATGTAGCACTACCAGTAACATCACCACTCAAAGTAAGTTGAGGATCAGAAGTTGCAGTAGTTGATATTGTAATACCAGCACTACCGTCAAAGTTTGCAGTACCCGTGACTGCACCGCTTACTGCTATAGCACGTGCTGTTGCCAGTTTTGTTGCTGTGGCTGCGTTACCAGTACAAGAACCTGCAGAGCCTGATACGTTACCAGTAACATCACCAGTAAGATCTCCTGTTACGTCACCTGTGATTGCACCAGAAGCGTTTATTGTTGTTGCTGTTACAGCAGCAGCTACATTGCCACCTATAACTGTACCGTCAATAGTACCACCATTTATATCTGCTGTGTCTGCATTCAACCCATCAATCTCAGCTACACCATCTATGTAAAGGTTGCGCCATTGTTTTGTGCTGCTACCTAGATCAAAAGTGTCATCGTCATCAGGTATAATATGGCTATCAATATCTGCACCAAAAGAAACAGTATCTGTATCTGCATCTCCAAAAGTAAGATTACCATTTATTGTAGCATTACCTGTAACTGTAAGGTTGCCTCCTATAGCAACATCTGCAGAAGCTGTAACATTACCTGTTAAGGTGGAGGTTTCATCTACAGTAAGTACGTCTGTTCGTAGTGTACCATCAAAGAAGCCGTCTTTCCATTCAATACTAGCCGTACCAAAATCATAGGTATTGTCTACCTTGGGACGAACAACACTAGACGTAACAACAAGATCCTGTGATGGCCCTACGTTTTCAATGGGAGGACCATTACCTGTTGTTCCATCGTGTGCGTGACCTGTCGATGCATTGAATGCTGCTTCAATAGCATTGTACTCTGAGTTAAAATCTGCAGCATCAATAACTGCACCTGTAACTATGTTAGCTGTCGCTTGACGTGTATATCCTGCCATAATTATTGCCTATCGTTTTCTCTGTATTGTAATACTGCTGTGTCTAGTGTGAAGGGTGGGTTAGTATCATTACTTGTTATTCTCATTGCAACTGTATGAAAGGAGCCTATCAAGTTTTCATTATATATTCTTTTTACTTTGCTACCATACTTAGAAGCTGTGCTGCCTGAGCCTCCGTATAGGGAAGTTTGTGCGCCATATACAAAGATACCACCACCACCAGAGGTAGATCCTATAGTAATTTCTTCTGGTTGTATTATTCTAGTATCATCTCCTGAGTCTAGGTTAAACAACAATCTAAATTTTAAACTCATTTGACCTGTAGGGTCTGTATATAAAGTTAGCTTGTATGCTGTCTTACGTATCTCTGAATCTGTTATGGGCATGTATGGCGTTTCCATAATAGTTTCTATAGCACCACCATCAAACCCATTTGTCTGTTCCATTTCATACAGGTAACCATCATTGTTAGCAAACATTACAGCCTCTGTTGTACCTGAGTAAATACTGTCTGATATGAATGCTTTTATACCTTTAGTCGTAGACCATTCTACACCAGAAGAACCTTGAGACACAAACTTTGTAGCTATTAACCCTTGAGCCACCTCTTTATCTAAGGACTCAACATATGCAAAAATTCTGTACTGTCCTTTTTCTCTTAGTATAACAGAAGAAAATATTGGCGAGGATCTTAAAAAGTCATCTGAGTCTTTAAATATTTTATCTGAAGCAACGTCTAGTGCAAAGTCACCTATACGATCTGTAGCACTTAGTAGTCTTAGACCATCTGGTGCAAGATACATAATATCCCCACCAAACTCTTGTATGCTGTCAGCACTAATGCAACCTATCTTAGTTGTTATAGGAGACAACTTAAAGTCTGCCTCAGTGTTCCCTGTTATTTTTTGTACACTATCTTTTGTAAATACTATTAGCTGCTCACGAAACACAGCCATTCCAGTTACAGTATTGCCAACGTTTATACTACCAGCACCACTACCTGATGCAAAGTTGTCTACGCTACTAGGCACACTAAACGTAAGTGTTTGTCCTTTTGCGTAGAATGCATGGTTTTTAAAAATAGAAACTAACTCTGCGCCTTGGACATCTGTACTTATGTTAGGGCTAGATGATGTTAAGAAGGACATAGTGTTACCAGAGGTACTGTAAATACCAGGATAATTAAGCCCATCTACAAATACAACTTTATCATCTCCTGTAAAATTAAACGATGCTTTATATGCTTTGCCTCCCCCTACTTGGGCAGCAGTAGCCATGTGTGTCCAATTAGTTCCTGTACTAAAATAGTATGCTGTCTTGTTTGCGTCTGCTGTTTGAAGACCTACTTTTTGAAAGGTAAGAACAGTATCATCAGATAAAGATTGTTGAGAAGATAATACAATATTGTTTTGGTTTGTTACAGTAGAAACAGTTACAGTACCTGAGATACCTGACCCTGTGACTACCATTCCTTGTGCTATAGTTCCTGTGTTACCATCTAGAACTACAGCCGTAGCAGAACTAGTAGCTCCATTTACACTAGCTGTTGCTTGTTGTGCGGTTATAGCAGCAGCGTCTAACTTACGTGCAACTACAGCACGTCCACCAGAAACAACATGTAATCCTAGTATTTTTCCAGTGCCAGGAATTAATGTAGAGCTAAACTTCTCATAGCCCTTTATTTTTGTGTAACCACCCTGCCTGTCAGATTCCATATTTTGTAATACAGTACTAGACCCTATAGCATTTATGCCCTGCTGTAAGGGGGACATGTTAGAGATCAAACCACCTTTGAACTCAACAGGAAAAGTAGTCCATTGTGTAGGCATTAAAAGTGTACCCTTGTGTCTCTTATGTAATCCATGCGATTAATGTTTAAGCTTCTTAGATACTTTATTCCGTCTTGAAACTTACGATTGGATATATCTGCCATCTGTGTATCACCACGAAATTGATAAACATAATACATAGCACCATCAATAATACAGAACCTATACTGCTCTGGTAGCGTGGGTACGTCTGTAGCAAGCTCTAGGTCATAGCCTGTCCTGTAATATTCATATACCATTTGATAAGCTTTGTCTGGGCCAGGATAACAAATTAGTTCTCTGTTAGGAGTTCTTACAATATGCGTAGGGCATCCCTTTGTTTCAGTATTGTACTCAGCATCAGCATACTTTTCTAAATACTCTTCATAGGACATATTCTTTAGCTTTGTAGTTCCTACATTTATAGAGTCATCTCTTTTGATTCTGAAACTATTCATATCTACAGTCTTAGCATCAAAAGGGTAGGAGTATCTAACTGTACCCACTGCAAGCAATTCAGTTTCTTCTACATGATTCCAAGGCCACTGGTATTCTTCTTGGTTAATATGTCTTATAGAAGCATTAACAGCATCTTTAGCAAAAGAAAAGTATCCTGTTGCTGTAGGGAAGGTAGTAGAAGTTAACTCTACTTCATTAAGTCTATTGTTAACGTCATTAGTTAAGCCTATAAAATCATATGCCATATTACTTCTCTTTTATTCTTAATACAATAGAACGTTCATAGGAAAGCCCGTCACCTGTTGTTATTCTACAAACAGTGGTGTAGCTTTTATTAAGAGTGCCTAATGCAAAACGTACAGTTACTACTTTGCCTGTTACTGTAGATGCAACAAACTGCAAACCATCTACCACGTCTGCATTATTAACAGCAGTTTTAACACCACTGGCATTTTTAATAAACCAACTAGCTGCAGACAAAGTGGTTTCTGGAATAAACCTAGACCAGTCTACACTGAAGTCTGCTGTTTCATCAGGGTCTTTATCAGGCCATCTGTAAGCCATTGTGAAATCCTTAGTTTGTTATAAATATTGTTCTTGGTAAATCTCTATAGGGTTCAATATAAACTCTAAAGTTTTGTGCTGGAATAACTATGGTGTTATCGGGTTGATAACCCTCAACAGGAAGTATAAAGACTGTTCTTGCTTTAGTATATACAAGTGCAACAGACTCGTAGTCAAACGATGCACCTATGGGGTCATCAAGCTGCGTTGTAAATAGAGCAGTTACACCTAGAGGAAAAACTTTTGACTCTGTATCTGCTGAAATACTACCTGCAGATGTAGAAGACAATACATTACTTAATGTTATACCAGCTTTTGCTTGAAAGTCAAGTGTTGAATTGTTTAAAGTAGAACTAATTGCACTTAATTCAGAGGTAGCTTTACCGTTTGCTGTTGCTGTTCCACTAGCACTAGTACTAGCAACGCCAGTGACAGGTACATTTGTTATTGCTCTTGCTTCTGGTGCATTGACAGTAGTAGTTGCAGATGCACCTGCTAGTGTGTGGTTTGCTTCAGCAGTAAGAGCTACGGTAGCTACACTTGATGTTGCCCCACCTGCTGCACCACTAACTATTATACGACTAGCATCACCAGATAGTACTAGTCCTCCTGAACTTGCATTAGCTGAAACTCCATCTAGAGTTTTACTAAATACAAAAGTAAAGGCTCCTGCATTTGTACTAGCAGACACACTACCTAATGTTACACTAGCATCACATGATGTTGTTAGAGTACCAACAGAGCTAGAAATGTTTGCGTAAGCAGTACTAACAGAAACATTGGCAGTAAGATTTGTACTTAGAGTACCTATAGAAGAAGTAGCACCAGAAAGTGTAACTGATACCGAAGCTGGTATAGCAGTACCACTGTCTCCTACAGGTTTAAATGAGAGGGGATAAAACCCAAACATCTGCTTACTCCGCTTTTTCTAACCTTAACATATACTCTGTGTTAACAAAGTCTGCCTTACCAAATAGTCTTTCTGCTGTCTTGTCTGCGTTCTGGTAGTATTTATCTGCCATCTTATCTAGAAAATCTTCTAGGTCATTAGAGTGCAATACTTCAAGGTTAGCAATTCTTTGTGCTGTAATCTTCAGGTAACCCTGTACTTCAGTCATAGCTACCTGTGGGTGTACACCATACTGCTGCATGTATTCTATAGTAGCCGTTGAAGCTCTGCCACCATCCATCAAGTTACGATACATAAGCTCAAAGCCACGTCTTACATGGTGTCTCTTCTCTTCTCTTTCAAATGCTTCTTCATCCCATTCATCAATTTCATTCTTAGCTTTTATGTTCTCGTAGCTGTCTATCAGCGTAGCAATATCTTTTATAGAACCATTGATCTTGTTCTCCATCATGACAAGACCATGACGTGCTGCCTTTAATTCTGCCTCAGATACAGGGTCATCCTCGCCCTCTAGCTCTAGTATCTTGACACGCTGCTTGGCGTGACTTACTTGTGCTTCTGATAAAGCCATCTTACGTTTCTCTACTTCAGCAGTAATCTGTCGTAACATACGGTATGGTGAGTGACCGTTGAGCATAGTAAGTGTCATCATAGACAAAGTTGTCTGTGAGTTGTTACGATCAAAAGCTCTAGTAGCTCTGTCTATTTCTGGTAACTTCTCTGCTACCCTTGCAGCAGCTACCTGATTAATATTCTCAGATGCTTCTACTGGCAAAGAGAATGTTATAGGCTTAGTTACTACGTTTGATTTAGTCATATGCTATCCTTTTGTTTTAGTTTTTTATTATAGCAAATAAATAAGTTTTGTCAATCATGATGCGTTCCCTGATGCTGCTGCGGCATCCATCGTAGCTGTTGCTAAGTCTCCGTGATCCGTAGCATTACCTGCTGTTTGAACAGTAACTCTATTTATAATATTTTGATAGGTATATCCTGTTGTTTCAATACCTCCTGAAAAAGTTGCATAAGTAGAATTAGCACAGCCAGATAGATTTTTTGCAACAGGGTTATTCGTTAAGTCGCCAAAATCTGTAGCATTGCCAGTAGTATCAACAGTGACATATTCCATAGTACTATTACCTACAGTATCTCCAAAACCACCACCTGCTGCTATTATTGCTCGTGTTGCATCTGATGCTGCAGCAGAATAATAACAGTTTTGACTAGTTTCTCCAAAGTTTGTAGCATTTCCTGTTGTTGCAATAGTTATATATTCAATGTTATTAAGTTGTGATGGGCTATTTTGGAACCACAATCTTCCACTATTGAAGAGTCCACGAGTACTACCGCCAACTCCAGATCTAGCAAAACTAGGGTTTAAAAGATCCCCAAAGTCTGCAGCGTTTCCTGTGTTTGCAATAGTTATATATTCTATTTCATTTCTTAGTCCTGAAGAACCTCCAGCAGATACGCCACCTGCAAAGACTCCTCTAGTACCATTTGAAGAAGAGGCTGCGTCTTGTTTTAATGCACTTAATGTTCCAAAACTACTAGCATTACCCGTTGTTGCAGATGCAAAATATTCTAGTTTATTAGTACGTCCAGAGGATGAAGCACCACTGTGTTCGTTTCCAATAGAAATTACTATCCTACTTCCACTAGAAAGACCTGAACCTTCTCTAGAATAGCTGGCATTTATGTCTCCAAAGTCCTGAGCATTTCCTGATGTGGTTATATCAAAATACTGTATTTGATTTTTAGAACTACTGCTGTCACCACCACCAATATGAAAACCTCTATCACCTCCCCAAGCTATAGCAGCAGGTGCAGAACTTCCTAGAAAATCTTGCCATGCATTGTTCATATAGACTTTATATATATCGTTACCTGAATCCCACCATGTATCACCGTTGCTAGGGTTACTAGGTTCCGAAGAACCTTCTGTGTGAGTGAAGCCTGATATGCCACTGTCAGCACCTGCAATGTTAAACCCATTCGTAAAGTTGGGTGCGCCAGAACCTGTCCTGTCTGTTATTTTTGTTATCTCAACCTTACTCATGCTGCATTTCCTCCAAAGGAACCTTGTTCTAATCTGGCTACTGTTAGATCACCAAAGTCTTGGGCATTACCTGTAGTTTGTATTGTTACATAATCTATGGTATTAGTTTTAGTCTGAGTATTATAAACCTGACCACCACCAAAGACTGCATATGTTCCATCAGAACAACCTGCTACCTGTTCATATCTACCAACAGTTAAGTCCCCAAAGTCCTGAGCATTACCTGCAGTATCATTTGCTACATAGCATAATTGATTATCTGTACTTGCTATAGTATCATACCCAAGAGCTATTACGGCTCTGCTTGCATCAGCAGCAGAACCACCTCTATTGTGGTTGCCTGTTAAATCCCCAAAGTCTACAGAGTTGCCTGTGGTAGCTACTACAATATACTCTATTGTTTGATAGTGTGCGGCTGATGTCGTTGTTCCACACACTAATGCTCTTGTTTCTCCATTTACACCAGTAGATGCAACTTTAGTAGTTAAACAATCCCCAAAGTCTGTAGCATTTCCTGTGGTAGATATAGTTATATATTCTATAACATTTTGAGAAGAAGAAGCGTAACCACCGATTGCTAAACCTCTTGTACCATTAGAAGCACCCGTACCTTCTTCCCTTGCTGAGGATAGATTACCGAAGTCTGTAGCATTACCAGGAGTTGCACAAGTTATATAATCCATAGTATTTGTTTTGGAGCTATTAGATTTTTCACCACCAAGTCTTACACCTCTTACACCATTAGATGCACCTTGACCATTTCTACCCATACTCTCAGTCAAATTTCCAAAGTCGGTTGCGTTACCTGGTGTTGCTATAGTAACATAGTCTATAATATTTGTTCTACTACTATCTGACGAAGTGGTTGAACCACCATACCAAAAACCTCTAGCTCCATTGTACCCAGAAACAGGAACGACAGCCATGCCAATAAGTTTAAACTCTCCGTTTATGTATCTATAAAGTTTATCATTGCTAGTATCCCACCACCAATCTCCAGTATTAGCACTGCCAGGCTCTGACCCACTTGCAGTGTATCCTTGTTCTATTGTAGCCCCACCTATCTTAAGTTTGTTAGGTAAGTCTACGGCACTACTGGATGTAGGGTGTTCAACAGTATCTACTTTTAAAGTACTCATTTTGTTATCCTATTTATGTCAAGAACCCATGTATAGTTATGGCATCACCTCTACCATCTGTAACGTAAACAATTCCACCGTCCTCGTGAAACCATACCCCACCAATAGCAGGAGTAAAAGGAAAGGTATAAGCATCAGTATCAAAAACTCTTTGATATGAAGCACTAGAAATGTTATGAGCAGTGGTAAGGTTATACTCGTTAAGATCATCACCAGCCCATCCACCTACAAGCATTTTTGTGCCATTAGGACTTATAGTAAAACATCTAGGTTTATTTTCTCTATTAGACACGCTGTACTGGGTAGAATAGGAAGCTGTGCTAATATTCCAAGCTGTGCTTAATGACCATTGATATATCTTATCAGTGTTGTAGCACATTGCATACATTATAGTACCGTCTGTATTGAAGTGAAAATCTGTAAGGTCAGGAACATAGGAATCTATATCATATGATCTTGTGTATGATGCTGTATTAATCTCCCAAGCTGTACTTAATGTATATTGTTCTATTGTTTGATTGTAACTATTAGAAGAGTCCCCTCTGTCACCAAGATACATATAAGTACCATCTCTGCTAAAAAATACTCCTTGCGCTCTTGCTGTATTGGACGTAAAGTCAATGTATCTAGCAATAGATGCAGTTGAAAGATTGTAACCTTCTGTCATGTTTATTTGTATAACATAACCGTCCCAAGAACCATTTGATCCACCAGTTCCATTGAATTGATATCTACCTAGTTTACCGTAGTAGGATGTATAATAAAGTCTGTGTCCTGAAGGAGAGAAGTAGAAAGGACATGGATCTCTAAAGAATGCTGTAGGAAGATATGTGTGAAATCTAGAATCGTCTAATGTTAAATATCTATAGTCATAAGCAGAGGCAGTTAGCAGCTCTGTAGCCATAAAATCTCTTTCTCTAGTTACTTGTACTAAACGAGTACCGTCTGACCAAGAACCTAAGTTATTAGCATCATAACTATTACCATCATGTATCCAACTAGCTGGAACTCTGTAATTATAGCTTGAAGTACCAGTTGGCAAACCACTTATGTTATAAGCACTAGTAGTACTAAATTCAAATAAATCTGGTGTGTCTATTACATAAAATTTAGTGCCATTACTATTTAACCAAACACTATCTGGACTATTGATTCCAGAATTAGAACCACCGCCTCCAGGGTAGAACATATCCCAGACTCCGTTGTGTGTAACACTACTGAGTTGCCAAGCATTATTTAAAGTAAATTGATCTATTCCGTTTTCATAATCAGAAACCATATAAAGTTTTGTACCATCTGGCTTAACCCAAAGTCCTGTTGGTATTGTGTCATAAGATGAAATACTAAAATCTCTTACTTTAGATAGAGTAGATACATTCCAAGCACTACTTAAACTAAACTCAACTAACTTGTCTCCTCCACCATCAACCATAATTAATCTTGTACCATCTGGCTTAAAAGCAAGACCATAAGGAAGAGTAGCTGCGTGACCTGCATCTGAAAAAGATTTAAAGTTTGTATGTGTTGCAGTACTCATTTTCCATGCAGTAGATAAAGTAAATTCATCTATGCCATCACCTATTGTACCACTTACATAGGCTTTCGTACCATCAGGCTTCATAGTAATTGCTATGGGGTTGAACTCATAGTTGCCTATGTATTTGACACCATGCCCCCCACTGTCTGGTCCCATCCTAAGATTTGCCAAACTAAAAGGAGTTGTGCCACTAGGACTAAACGTTGGAAAGTTACTAGCGCCATACCATTCATTGAAGGACATGGTTGCCCCACTGCTTTTGCCAATTAAACTTCTTATGTCGCTATCATTAATTGTAACATTAGAACCAGAGCTACCCCCTGCCTCAACATGGATGTCATTTAATGATATTGCGCCAGAAGTTTGAAGTGCCATTAGCTAACCCAAGGAAAAGACTTACTGTCTAAGTCCTCTCTAGTTGTTTCATTTATTTGCATCTGAATGGTTTTGTTAACGTGTTTTGTTTCAAAGTCTGTTTCATAACTACTTTTAACCCAAGCTATTACTTGTGCTTCTGTTACATCACCTATAGCTACAAAACTACTAGCAGCCGTATTTTCTAATTTAGGAACACATAAGCCTGTATACTTACCTTTACGTCCATCCGAATGAGTACCTTCTTTCCAATACCAAATTTTTACGATTGCCTTTTGTAAAAGCTCGTCATTGGTATTTGTCATGTCTTGAGTTTGTAGCTTTTCAATGCCCCACTGGTATGATATACTCATAAATTTATACCTTCTTTACGGAAATAATATTGGTTTTAATTGTTGAACAAGAGTTGGCATCGAAGAAACATCTGTATCTTTATATACCAAAAGTTGACTGTTATCTGACATATCCACTTGCAATACTGAGCTTTCCTCTGTTGGGGCAGTCCTATCTGGATGCCAATTTATATGAGTAACATCAGCCATTTTTAAGCTCCTTTAATTCTGCTTTTAAATCTTTTACTTGATCGGATAACTCTTTAACTGCCTCTACCAATAAGGCAGTTACATTCCCATACTTAACACCGTATTGATCTACGTCCTCAGCGTAAATAACAGCTTCTGGTAGAACTTCTTCTACTTCTTGCGCTATAAATCCAATTTCTTTTGTTTTATCAGGGTCATCTATTTTGTTGTAATATACGCCTCGCATTAAATTTACTTTATCTAATGCGCTTTCAATCGTTACTACATTCTCTTTAATTCTGGCATCTGAGTATGCAGTAATATTTTGGGTAGAGTATATGTTCCCAGATACATATAGGGCATGTGAACCTGATGTTGTAGAAGAGTTTATGCCGAGACAGCTATTACCTAGATTGTAGTAGGTATACCAACCACCTCCACTTTGTCTATATATGCCCCCGTTGCCTGAGCTATCATACATAATTGCAACATCACCGCCACTATCAAACACAATACCATCATAGCCACCCCTAGAACCTGCTGTTCTCCATGATCCATAAGAGGTAACTGTATTTGGATAAAAATGAGCGCTATTTGTTGATGAATATATCCCTGCCGTACTTACGTTTATCCAGTTTTGAAGCATTAAATAACTGTTAGAGGCAGTTCTAAGATTTATACTGGCTCCGCTCTCTGCACTATGATAGCCGTCTAATTTATCTGCGTCTAAACCAGTACCCGAACCATCATTCCCTGCATGCCAGATTACATTACCGTAAGCTCTAGGAGCTTGATCTGGATAAACTACAATTTCATATGTAGAGGTATTTGCACCGCCACGAATATGTACATCACTACCACTTTTAGCAGAAATATAGGTATTACCATCACTAGTAGATGAATTACCGCTAATCATCATGTAATCATCGTTACCGCTTTGATAAGAAGTTTTTATGCCAACATAATTACTAGATGATCCGTAAGCATCATCCCCCATAATAATGTTACCGCCATCAGCTTTTACATTTTCGCTAACAGTTAAATCACCTGTCATGGTATCTGAAGCATCACTTCTAAGGAACTGAGTGCTATCTAGATTATCAAGAGTGTCGGCATTTGTACCACCTGCAGCAGTAATAGTACCATCGTTAGCAATAGTAATATTAGTACCAGCAGTAAGTGCTGCAACTACGTTAGCTGTATCTGTTACATCTGCACTAGCCTCAATGCCATCTAGCTTCGTTCCATCAGTAGCAACATCACGCCCATCTACAGTTCCAGATACTACTAAGTTATTAATTGACAAGTTTGCAGCAGCATATCCTGTAGCAGATGTGTTTACTGTTGAAGAAGGTTCAGTTTGAGTATCACAGAATAAATTAAAAGTATTGTCTGTGGATGCATCATAATACAAACCAGCGTACTTAGTTGTACTAGACTCTACATACTTTCCGTAGAAACCAAAGTCTGTAGCGTTCCCTGTGTTAGCATTTGTAAGACCCGTAAAGTTATCATCTGATACAACAGCACCTGTTTGTGTAGTAGTACCTGAAACAACTAAGTTACCTGCTACTGTTAGGTCATTAGAAACAGTAACATCACTAGGTAAGCCAATGGTTATTGTACCTGAACTTTCTGCTACGGTTGTTTCATTTCCCACAGAAGCAAAGGTAATAGTAGAGCCAGCAGTTCTTGCTGTAGAATTAGTACCGTCTGAAACAGTTATGCTAGTTACATCTGCACTAGCAGCTATGCCATTTAGTTTAGTGTGGTCTGCATCGGTAAAAACATTACTGTCCGTAGCAGCCTCAACAAGAGTTCTTATTTCTGCTGCAGTCTGGTCAGCAGTAGCACTGGCCTCTATGCCAGATAACTTTGTATTTAATGCTGTAGTAAACGCTGCTGTAGTACTATCTAGTACAGATGAATGTGCTTGTACATCTGTGCCTATAGCAGAGCCTAGTGTAGTTCTTGCTGCAGTAGCATGTGCATCATCAATAAGAGTAGCACCGTATGATGATATTGTTAATCCAGCAGGTATGTTAGCGTCTTTTAACTCAGCAAGTTTTGTAGATCTAGCTAGTTCTGCAAACTGTCTATTCTTTGATTTCGTCATGATGCTGCTCCCGAACAAGCATTACAGTTTTCGTTGGCTGCTAGTAGATCACCAAAGTCAGTAGCGTTACCTGGGTTGTCCACAGTTATATATTCTATAGTATTATATCTCACACCACCGCTACCTGGATTTGCATATCCACCCACTGCCATTCCACGTTTAGTAGATGCGTCACCACATTGTCCACCAGCATATTTAGCCTGAGATAAGTCGCCAAAGTCTGTACAATTAGCAGAGGATTGTATTGTCATGCGCTGTATGGCATTCGTATATGCCCCAACACTATAGCCTCCCATGAACACACCATATGTATTATCACCTACCACACCATACAGCATGTTTTGATTATTTGCTAAATTTGAGTTATTAGGTGTAACAACAAACAAATCTCCATAATCTGTAGCATTACCTGGCGTTGACATTGTTATGTATTCCATACTCTCAGCAGACTTTGTTCCTCCTTGCGCCCCTGCAAATACACCTCTTGTTAAATCATTTGTACCAGCCATACCTGCAGCAGTACCTGTAAGATCTCCAAAATCTGTACCATTACCTGTTGTTGCTACAGTTATGTATTCAATGTCGTTAACATAACCACTGGAAGCATCTCCTGCAGTTATGGCTTTTGTGCCATCTGCTACAGTAGTACATTTATGTCTTCCTCTCGTTGTATCACCAAAATCTGTGGCGTTTCCTGTTGTTGCAAAAGCCCAGTAATCCATAGTATTACTGTTTTCGTTGCCTCCAATTCTAACACCCCTAGATCCGTTACTTCCACTACTTCCTTTTTGAGTAACCTCAGTTAAATCACCAAAATCTGTAGCGTTTCCTGTATTTGCAATCGTGAAATATTGTAGTACATTTACCTGACCTGCTGAAGTTTGACCACCAACAGACACACCCCTAGCACCCCACCAAGCTGCAGCAGAAGGTAAAGCAGTGTTTAGTTGTATGTTTTTAAATTCACTATTAATATAGACCATAGGTCTTGCTTCTACACTATCCCAAACTAAGGCTCCATTCTTAGGATCAGACGTTGTAAGAGAAGCCCCCATACCATCTCCATGTGCAGTACAATAGTATGTTAGTCCTGTCAAGGGCGCATTTGCTGCAACAGTAAATTTAACAGTAGCCCCTGATTGACCAGCAGTTCCGCTAGTAACAACTCCTGTGGTATAGGATGACCCACTGTTTTTAAATGCTAGAGGATGTCCTGCGTTACTAGAATCACTCATGTCAAAAACGTAAGTAACACCCCTAAGAAGAGTTATGGTTGGTGTAGTTACACCATCTATAGCATACTTATTTCCACCAGAGTTTACAACAGTAACTACTCTAGCAGTGGTGTCATATTGATATGTATTTAACGTGCTAAGTGCAGAGCCAGAGGAGTGCGTTGGTGCTACCGAAAAATTAGGTTTACCTGACCCTGCTACGTTTACTACGTTATCTACTTTTATTTCTGTCATTACAAGACTACCCATCTAGCAGTTGAGGGAACAGTTACTGTCGCCCCATTGTTTATAGTAATTGGTCCAACAGACATTGCACTTTTACCTGTTGATAACGTGTAACTAGTAGTAATAGTTGTTGAGTTTTCATTGAAGACCTGATCACTGCCACCACCTGTAGCCCCACCACCACTACTACCTGCAATGGTGATAGTCTTAGATGCTCCTGTGCCACTAGCTGTGACACCCGAACCAACAAAGTTTAGTGTAGTAGCAGCAGTTGATAGAGAGCTACCTTCATCCTGTACTGTAAGAGAACTCCCCCCACCACCTGAGATAGTTGTGAAGCTAAGTGTACCACTACCGTTAGTGGTTAGTGCTTGTCCATTGCTACCATCAGATCCAGGCAAAGTAAAGGTATTTGAAAACGTACTTAGGTTACTATCCCCTAGTCCATATTCAACTATTTCTACGTTGTCTCCTGCATCAGCCCCGTCATCAAGTACTACTGTGGTTCCGTTTGTAGCGGTATAATCTGACTGTAAGAGCTTGATTCCATTAAGAAAAACTTCAATCGTACCCACAGTATAATTTACTGAGAACGTGGTTTGATTAGAAGTTGCGGTAAATGTATTTACGTTGAAAGCATTAGCAGACAATACTAAGTCAGATGCACTAGGGCTTATAAACACCCTTGCATTACCACTTAGGTTTAGTAAAGAACCAGTAGAGCTTGAAGTATAAACCCTAGTAAGAGTAGTGCCTGAGTGAGTGTATACACCTGTACCAATCTCCCAAGCACTACCATCTTCAATTACATACCTTACAGTGTCCCCGTTACTAACACCACCTGCTGCAAAGGTTTGGAATCCTGCTTCGGCTGAACCCAAAGTTACAGTACCTGTGCCTGTCGTGCTAGAACTTACCTTTACTCGATCTGCAAGTACGACCATTAAATCAATCCTTTATTAAGCTATACGGATGACTGCGTTTGATGCATCTGCTGTTGGAAAGACTACAGTAAAGTCACCATTAGTTGAGGTAACAGTGCTACCAAAACTAAATACTGCTATAGCTTTATTTGAAGCTGATGAATTATATATTATAGCACCATCTGCAGATACTGTTGCAGTAGAAAATACTTCATCTGCAAAGTCTACAAAAGCTGTACTACCAGATAGTGTTATTGATGCACTATCTAGGTTTTGTCCACCTGAAGTGTAGCCAGTACCAGAGGCTTCGTCTGAGTTACCTGTCACATCAGAATAGTTTGTTGTAGAAGCGTTGTAAGTTCCTGAGTGAGAACCTTTAATAAGAGCTATTTTTAATGTGTGTGTATCTAAATCGTGAACACCCCCAAGAAGCTCTTGCTTGAAGCTGTTACACATTGCCGTTGTGATTGCCATTTGGAAATGTCCCTATATAAATTAAACGTACAAAGAGGCCAGCACTAGGCCAGCCTCTAAGTATATCTTGATTAAGCAGCGTTGTAAATAGCTGACACCAATGCTTGTGGGCGTAGAATTTTACGTCCATATAGGTGCATACCACGTACAATGTCTGCAAATGAGTCAGGATCTCTGTAGTTCTCAACCTTGTTGATCTGCTCTGCAGAAGCAACTGCGTCTTCTTGCCCTGCTAGGATAACACCGTAGTTGTCATCTTGTGCAGTTGAACCTGATGTACCAGCACCTGTACCTTTAGCAGGTAAGTTGTTTGTTACATAGACTCTGAAGCCGTGTAGATTGTTAACAGCTAATCCGTTTTGTAGACCTGATCCACCGTAGTCTGAGTTTAGAAGACGTGAATCTTCGTCCTTCAAGATTTCCATGAATACTGGGTCAACAACCAACCAACGTCCACGTGAATCAACATTTGCTGTATCCATCTGACGTGCCATACGTGCAATAACAGTCAATGGTGATGTTACTGCGTTTGACAATGATGTTGCACCTGGAAGACGTGCAGCAAGTGGGATGGAGTCACCAGTTGTACCTGATGAAGCTGATGTTGTGATGTGTCCAATGTCGGAAGCATCTAAGCGGTTAACTTTTAGAAATTCACCGTTTAGCTCGTTTGCTGTTGGGTGCTGTGCTGTACCTGAAGCAGTTGTAGTAATTGCACCGCTTGCAGAGTGACCTGACATGTACTGTAGTAAATCTGCGTCCATTGCGTCAGCCATCTTGTATGCTGCTCTATCTGCAGCTAGGCTTACGAAATCAATAGATGCAAATTGATCTTCGATGTCATCCATTTTAAAAGCAAAGTAGTTAGCTTTGTCAATGGTTAACTGGAAGTCACTGTCATCTAGGTCTTGTACAGAGATTGCTGTTTTACGCTCAAGAGAGTTGACTGTTACATCAGGCTCTTTTTGAATACGTACTACATCACCTTGATTAGCAATCTCTCCAAAGTAGGAGTTGTTTGTGATTGCTGTAGCAACAGCAGCTTTACGTAAAGCTATCTGTGCTTGTTTGGAATAGATAATCGGGCTGAAATTGCCGTCAAATCCTGTTTTGCCAGAGGCAACTGAAATAGCCATAATTGTTTCTCCTTATAGATATGGCGTTGAAGTAACACTACATATCCACCTTGAAGAGGCCAACGTCTTCGGGTAGTCCATAAGGGGCCGATTCTTTTGGGTAAGTCTTTCGTGTGGCTAGTGCATAAAGCATACACACTTTAATTGTTGTGTATATGCTATAGTTTTATCTACAATATCTAGTTTGTCAACTATTTTCTTGTCATATCGTAGACAAATCTTCCGTTACGTTGAGCATCAAAAATTTCTTCTGCTCTTTTTTCGTATTCTTTTATAGACATGTTAGCAACTTCAGACTCTTTGATAAACTTACTTGCTTCATCTGGTTCTGCTTTTACAGTTCCTTTTGTTTTAACAGACTCTGCTGCTGCCTTGTCATTGTTTGTTTTCTTAGTTACTATGCCTGTGTCTATTTTGTATAAGTCTATTACACGTGCTACAGACTTAGCATCTTCCGTATTTTCATATAGAGCATCCTGTACCCACTTAGGTTGTTCTTTTGCCCAAGTATGAAAGGAGTCATCTTCACGTATCTGTACAAAGTCAGGGTGCATACCTGCTAGTTCAGCTTCAGCCTTTTCACGTTTAGCTGTAACACGTAGCTCTTCAAACTCAGCCATACGTGCTTCAAGATCCTTAGCTGTGGCTTTAGATTTTTTGTCTGCTATAGCCTCAACTATACCTGCCACATCAGGGTACTCTTTGCTCCAAGCTTCTAGCTCTTCTTCTGTCTTCGGGAGTACAAGTTCATTGTTTGCCGCTTTATCTAGTTGCGCTTGTAGTGCTTCTAGTTTTGCGTTAAACTCTTCTTCTTTCTTCTGTGAATGTCTACGTAGATCACCATAACGTTTCTTGAAGTTCTTTTCTTCGGCACTTAAATCTTCTTCTTGTGCTTCAGCTTTTGGTTCTTCTTCTTGTTTGGTATCACTCTCTGCCTGTACTGGTTCAGCTTGAGGCTCTTCGCTATCGGGTTTATCTTCAACACTTTCTTCATCTGTTATGCCTTTAGCAGCCCTAGCTTGCTTCATCAATTCAGCTAGTTCAGCTTCATCCTGTTTAATACGTGCATCATTACGTGCGTGTGATTTAGAGTTCATGTTAACAGATTTTATGTTCTGCTTCTCATGAATCATAGTTCCACCTTCAGCCATATTTATTCTCCTTTTATGTTGGGGTCAGCCTAAGCCGAGTGGCCTTATAGTTATTTGGATTTTTTCTTTTTAGCAATACCGCCTTTGCTCATTCCTCTTCTTGGATCACCGTAATCAGGATCTTTTTCTTCATCAGATGGGGCAATGTCTCTACCTACTTGAGCTATGCTTGATCCTGTTTCATCAGCAATTCTAGTTATGTCATCTGCTCTATCTCTTGCATCTTCACGTCTATCTTCAGCAGCAGTTTCTGTTGAGGCACGTAGTTTAGCTGTTTCTGTTCGTGGAGCGAAAGCTTTTTCAGCAGCTTCCTTAGATGCTTCTTTACTAGCGTCTACAAAAGCTTTTTGATCTATGCTATCCTGTATTATTTCTGCTGAAGTCTTTGTTCTTGATGGTTTAGGATCTGGATCTGCAGACGTAGTAGGTTTGTATGGTTCATTAGAAAGGGGAACAGTACCAGCAGTAAACTCTGGACCTGTTAAATTAGGTAAGTCAGGTTCTTCTGTTTCGTTACCAGTTATTTTATCAAGAAGTTTACCTACCATGCCTTTCTTCTTAGGAGCTTTTACTACCTCTAAAAGATTTTGTAAATACTCTTGTTCATATATTGGTAAACTACCACCTGTAGGATCGTTAGGATTATTAAAACTTGATCTTTCGTCCAGTCTTCTATTTATTTCTTTTATAACATTGTTTTTATGTCGCTCTGCTTGTATTGAAACTATACCAGCAAAAATACCTTTTAATGGAAAGTCTGGTGTTGCTTGTATGTTTTCAACTTCTTGCGCTAATTCATCAATAGTTAACGTTTTGTAGTTGTATGGTTCTGGTGTTTCTATATCACCACCTGGATCATCATTATCATCAGAAGATGGACCTGTTGTGTTACCAACAGTAACAGGAACAGAACCTACAGGATAGTAACCATTGGGTATAACAGTTTGTGGAACTCCATCTAAGAAAGGTATCATAATTGTATGACCCTCAGCGTTTTGATATTCACGCATCTCCATAACACCACTGCCACTGCCAGCAGCACTAATGCTATCTACAGAAGGATCATAATCTTTTGGCAATAACTGTCCTGACTTTCCTTCTAGGGATGTAACTAAACCTGTACCTTCATCAAAGCCAGGAAAGTTCATTTGCTCTGCTAATGTTTTACCTCTAGTGGGAGCAGGTCTTGTTGAGCTACCTCTGGGTTCTCTTAATGGTTCATTTCGTGTAGGTGTAGGTTCTGATCCATACTTACGTGCTGCACGTTCCATAGGGTTACCACCAAAGCCAAAATCTATAGGAGGCTTGTCTTTAGCTTTAGGAGCAGGGGCAGGTTTGTCATCATCACCTCCAAAGAATTTATGCATTAGTTCTTCATAGCGATTCTTAAACTTAGGTGTGTCTTTCTTTTCTACCATACGTTGTTTGACTTGATCAAACGTATAACTTTTTCTAGGTTGACCACCTGCTGCCATCATTTGTGGATCACCCATTTCTTCTACTACTTCTAGGTCTGCTAACTCTAAGCCCAAACCTTCGTCATCACCATTCATAGGAATAGGCTCACCACCAATACGCCCATCCTCATTCATTTGTGCATAGCCCATCTTAGCGGCTGCTCTTAGATCTTCAAATAGTTTTACACCGTGAAAGCGTACAACATCAGCAGGTACAACTATCTCACCCTCACTTAGGTTAGCTGGTATATCATCTCTTACATTTTCTGCTGTCGAACCTAGTGGGATCTCATTACCTGACACAGGATCTACACCTACAGTATTGTCTGGTACATCACCAAAGTTCATTGACATTTGCTCTTCTACACTACCGCCTTTATTATACCCCATCCATTTACCTACACGTCCTGCTGTAGTTTTAGCTGTAAATACCTGATCCTTACCATTAGGATCAATTAACTTTACACCGTTATCAACAAGCTCAAAATCAAAACCGTTTTCTTTTGCAAGAGCAATGATACCTTTAACACCTATTTTACTAGACTTATTTAAATCTTCAAATCCCATGTACGGCATTTATTGTCTCCTTCAGTAGTTTTAGTTTTCTGAGTACGTCTATTGCACCCTGTTGTCTGTACATTGTGTTAGGATCATTAGCTGATTCCAACGCACGTTGTCTAATGTGTATTAAGTCATCTATGTGTTGTTGAAACTGTTCGTAGCATTCTTTATCATTGACCAACTGCTTGAGGTGCATTACCTGTAAATCCTTGTTCTCCTGGCACAGGTGCTGTACCCATACCTATTTGTGAACCTCCACCTCCAGATGTATCAGCTACAGACTGTGGACCTTGACCTTCAGGGGCAGCTACACCTTCCTCTGGTGTTGGCGCTGGTGTCTGAAAGCCTTTTAAGATCTCAGCTTGTATAGCTGCATCTGACATAGAATTAGTAACTTTGTCAGGGTCTAAGTCCATGCTCTTCGCAATCTCTCGTATAATATAATCCATTTTAGCAAATGGTGCAAGCACTGGATTCTGTGCAACCTGCAAGAACTGCATCAATCGTTGGCTACGTACCTCGTTAGCCATCAAGCTCTCTGTACCTGATGCGTGTACTTCCAAGTCACCACGAATGCTTTCATCAAAGTCAAACTGCATGTTAAATGCAAAGAATGCTCTACCTAGTGGTCTAATTAGGTAGTCATCCACATTTTTAACAACCGTTCTGATACTTCCGTTGGCAGCAGACATAAGCATGCTAATACCAGAAGCAGTCCTACCAACACCTTGA
>Ga0209503_10000590_pt1 | contig 21298 bp, 34 predicted proteins | sample SouAtlMetagenome_2_FD_187448 | JGI IMG/M metagenome (GOLD analysis project Ga0209503, IMG submission 187448) | Marine eukaryotic phytoplankton communities from Atlantic Ocean - South Atlantic ANT15 Metagenome (SPAdes) (version 2) | ecosystem: Environmental > Aquatic > Marine > Oceanic | place... | reverse complement strand
CCAGCTCCTACAGTTTCTTCCCATTGCCCTTCTTCTAACGTGCCATCTACAGTACTATTATTAGCTACAAATTTTACATAGTAATTATCAAAGTTTGTTGTTTCATCACCTTTTACTTCTACTACATAACCATGTGGTGAAACTGTTGGTAAATCTGTAAATCTTTGTACTGAGTCTTTAACTACAGTAAGGTGTGAATTGCCTTGAGTATCAGTACCATCTATAGAAAAATTAGAACCATCATTCTTTTTGATACGTAAAACAGCACCATTTTGCGTAATCGTAAAACCAGACAAACCTGATAATCCTGTTCGTAAAGCTGTAGCAACAGTAGTCGTACTTAATGTACTATCACTTGACGTATCTTTAGTTGCTGTAGTGCCGTCTACAGTAAGTGTATAAGTAGTCTTATCTGAGACTTGATTTACAAATACAACAGCTTGGGTGATATTGCCAGGAGATAAACTACTGTCCATAGCAGCAGTTACAGATGTATTTACAACAAAAGTAAAATCAGCAATCGTTACTGTTTTTATTTGATCTCTTGGATTAGATGTATTTAAATATGTTGTACCATCAGGTTTGTTTACAGTTTTTTCTGTACCGTCTAACTCATAGACTTTTACATTCCCATTACTAAATATTGCTATATATCTTTCTGTTGTGTCTCTATTAATAGTTTGTACATGAACATTACCTAATGTAGATGTGCTAATAGAAGTAACAAATTGTGAGCCACTACGTTTTGTTAATCCTTGTACTGGACTACTGTTTGCATTGTCTTGTAAATCTGCATGGTCAGCTTGTTTTGTAGCATCAGCAGCTTGTGAGATACCTCTTAATAAAGTAGGGATAGCTCTAGATACAAGTCCCATAATTACCTAATTAATGCTTTGCTTGGCATGAATGTACCAAACCTACCTGAGATCGCTGGATCTCCTGTAAGAACATTATGATCTGCAATACTAGCATCAGAATCTAACAATACTGCCCTAGCTCTTATTTCGTCTTGTTGTGTATATCCACGTAATCCATCATCACCTAAAACTCTATCTATAAATACTCTTGCAGCTTTTAAATTTATATATCTTCTAGCTGGTTCTGGTAATTCATCAAATGCTAAAAAATATACTATTTCAGCTTTTAGATCTTCTGTAAAAGAAAATGTATGGTTTTTTCTATCATATAATTTTAGTCCTCTTTGAACAGGATCTATATCAGGATGATTTGCAACGCTTACATCTACACGTAAAACACTTGTTGGTAACGCAATACTATTACCTGCATCCCTAGTAAGAACTACATCATATTCATAATTAAATGACCACCCTTCACTTTGTATTTCTTTACTAGCTTCATTAAGAAAACTTTGTGCTTGTCTTGCATCAACTGGTAACGTGCCTGTAAGAGAGTTTATAGGTGCTTCTCCTACCGCACTTAACATTACGTTAATAGCTTCTAATTCTGTCGTAGCTGCTACTGTCATCTTTTCTTAGCAGTTTTAGCTGCTCTCCTAAAATTTGCTGCTGTTGGAGAACCTTTACTTCCTGGCTTTCTCATCTTTTCACCACTACCAGCTTTTATACGCTTTCTTTTTGCATGGATGTTTGCGTATAAACCAAGTTTCTTTTTAGGCATGGCTACATTTTTTTAGATTTTTTAGTAGTTTTTTTCTTTTTAGCAGTAGTTTTTGCTTTCTTAGGTCTACCTACCTTACTTCCGTAAGTACCTTTGCCCATTGGAGACATAAAAAAAAAGGGTATCTACTAATAAGATACCCCATTTTTGTAAATTAGGAAGCAGATAGTTTAATTGTTGCTGCTGCTTCTGGTCTTAGAATTCCATGACCAAGAGCATACTTAGCAACCATTAATGTACCTTGATACATCAATCCATAGTCAGAACCAGAGATTTCAGTAGTCATGTCCATTAACTTAACAGTACCTACAGCCGACTTATGGAAAACTAAACCAATAGTTTTACTATCGTCACCTGCGTAGCTGTTATTTGTACCAGAAACTTCAGAACCTACATTTGATTGAGGAACGTTGTTGCTCATCATTACAGGCATACCAGCAATTTGCTGAACTCTACCTGATGCAAATGAACCGTTACCGCCTGGGTTAAAGTCAACGTCTATTGTTCTAGTTGCTGACTCTGCAAGTTTGTAATACTCAGCAGGTGGTAAGACTACAAATCTATCTGTAGTAGGAATGTCTCTTTCATCAAATGTCTGAGCTATATCGTAGATAGCTGCTGCTAACTCATCACCAGTAACGTTTGCTGACGCAGTATTACCAGAAGCAAGAGTTAGAACAACACCTCCGTTACCACCACTAAGAGTAGTAGAAGCTCTAGAAGCATTTGCGATTACCTTCGCAACGTTTTGATCGTATGTTCGAGCTAAAGCCTTTCCTAATTCGGAACTATAGGTTTGCCTAACATCGTAGTGGTTCTTGAGACTATCTATATCTGCCACAAAAGCCTGTGATATCAATAGATCATCAATGTTTATGATCTTTTCATTGGCCTTAATTTGGTTTGCTCCAACCAAAGGTGTGCCAACGGTATGATAAGCCGCAGTCGCAGTTCCTAAAACTGGAAACTGTGCTGATTTTCCGCTTTCGATTTGGCGAACTGTGTGCATCGCTTCGTTGAAAATATTATTTTCAGCAAACGAAGTTAGGATCTCACCTGAAAACGTTTTAAGAAACAGAGCGTCAAAGCCTGTTCCACTATTGTTTACAAGACCGAGCCTTGAAACGGTGGCATTAGCCATTTTTCTAGTAATAGTAAAGGTTTACAGACTTCTTATCCATGACGTAAAAGTGTTGTCAGACGTATCTGGCACTTTTAACTTACAAATTAACTCCGCTAAAAGTCAAAATGGAAGTGAAGTTAATTAAAGTATAACAAAATTAGTTTATTTTTTCCATTTGTCTAGTCATCATAGACATGGTGACGTACAAAGGTGCTAGTGCCATAATTCCTACAAAAGTTATTATGGTTACAGGCACTAATGCTTTAGCAAAGGCTTCTTTCATACTATGGACGAAATATACTTACCAAACCTACCAAATACAAACTATATACTCAATCCACCTAAAACAATTTTTTATCCACCTGTAGCGGAAGTACCTTATCTAGACCCAATTCTTTTACCGAGTCTGGAACAAGTTCAGTCGGGTTTGGGAGAAGAGAAGGCAAAAACTTCTTCAGAAGAAGAGGAGCAAGACGAGGAAGTAACAAGTATAAAACAAGAAGTGATCCCAACGAACCTGCCAAAAAACTTAGAAAATACTTCATTAGAAACTGTAGGTACTTTTAATATACCTTTTTTTGGCGAAATGCCAATTCCATCGCCTGAAGTCATAGCGTCAAGTGTTATTAGTGCAGGGGTGGCATCTACTGTAACTGTGGCAGGGTCTATTGCAATGCAAGCTGTAGTAGGTCAAATCAAGAAAATATTTAAAAAGATCTTTACTAAGGTTCTGAAGAAAGAGGTAAAGGATTTCCAAACAAAGAAGGATTAGCTTTTACATAACTTCGTATATTGATTACATCACTACAAATATATGCGAACTTAGATTTAGGATTTATCATGTAGCCTGATGCGTGAAGCTGTCCGCACTTCAAGATACGAACTAGCTGCTTATCATGCACTTGCTTGTCTAGTTCTTCTTTGGCTAAGTCTAGCTTTACTTTGGATAACTCGTTACAAGTTTGATTATCTCCTAATGGAATCATAAAAGACATTTGTACACCCCAACCTTCATTAATGCTATAGGTTTCTTCACCTTGAGCATCATTACCTGTATAAAAAGGAGTTACAGCCATAGTGGGTTGACTGCAAATTAAGTTTCCAAACTGTTGCTTACCTGTCATTCCATTATTGATATTCATATTCTGGTTGATAATACTTGAATTACCAACAGCATTAGGTTGAGCCTGTACATTTGTATCGCCTTCGGCTCTTACCGAATTACTGGCTAAAGACAGACAAAGAAGTGATAACGCTAGTGGTTGTAATCGCATCTGTTTGTGTAATCTTTTCAGTCATTTGACTAGCTGCCCTAGTAGTAATACTAAGTGACCAATCTGCGGTATCTGTCTTAGGAGTAAAGATTGCATCTGTATGAGTTATGCCACCACTATTAGCACTTGTAACAGCGATATTAGATGCTTCCCAAGTATTTAAAGCAGACCCATATTTTTCAGTAACTATTGACCTCTGAATAGTTTGAGTAGTATTCTCTGTTCTGTTACTAGAACCAGTAGTCCAAGAAGGAACTCCATTGGCATATACAGGGCTAAATACAAACAAAGATAGCAATAACAGTTTCTTCATTTTTTCTCCTGTTTAGGATCTACTATTAATCTTATAGGTGTATCTATTCTAACTAGCTGTGTATTACCTAACACTTCTTGCAATTCAGCTTTTACACTTTTACCATTTTTACCATTCTCTTTCCCTTTCTGTGTAATAGATGCTCCGAAGCTAGAAGCTAATCCTACAAATACTGAAGCTATAAATGTTGGGTCAATTTTTTGTTGTGGTATTCCTAGTTTTGACAAATCTAAGTACGATAATGACAACATCGCTGTAGCCCAAAGCAATAGCGTTAATCTGACAGCTAAAGAAACAAACTCAAATTGTTCCTCTCGATCTGGTACTGCTTCTTGTAATTTAAACCAGACTCCTTTTTTATTTTCTTTTGGTTGTTCTGCCATAAAAACGTAAAACTCTTGTCTAATACTAGCAAGTTAGCTATGTTTGGGAAGTAACACACAAAACTATGCTAAAAATACTAAAACCAGTATTACTAAAGTTCTTCAGTACGACTGCTGTGAAGAGGTTAGTGGTGGACTTACTTAGAGCAATTTGTAAACAGACCTCGAATACCTTAGACGACAAAGCTGTTGATATGTTGGAGCAACAACTCTTCCCAAAGCTAAACTAATATGAACCATAAAGAATTTTTTGATGTTCTTATTGGTAATCCTCCTCCCGAAGTAGAGCTTGAAATAGAAATAAAATGCAGAGAGGTAAAAGAATTACCTGATTTTGTTATCAAAGACTACTGTTGTGACCTTGTAAAACACGTTAGACTACAAGATATGTTACTTGTAGCAGCTTTAGTTCGTATCTCTGATACAGAAAGCGAACTTTGGAAACTTGAACAAAAGCTAAAACAGTACAAAAAACCAAAAAAATTAGGTTTTATAAGTAAACTTAAGTATGTTTTATTTGGCAAAACAAGTAAAAAATGATTATATTAAACAAAAACAGTAGCTATGACTAACAGAGATCTAAAAAAGCTAGAAAGTTTGCATAGTGTATTGACTAGAGTATTGCTTGATAGAGTAAAAAATCCAGAAGCAAAAGCAGGTGATTTAAACGTAGCTAGACAATTCTTAAAAGATAACGGTATTGAGTGTATTCCTACAGAAAGTAATGGTATGGAAGATCTTATGCAAAATTTACCAGACTTAGATACTATCCCTGTATCAGAATTATAATTGCAACCACTTCCTAAAAAACTACACGACTTTAGATATTTTCTAATTATTACCTGGCGGCATTTAAACTTACCAGATCCTACTCCTGTACAACTAGAAATTGCAGAATATTTACAACATGGAGAAAGACGTAAAATAATTCAAGGATTTAGAGGTGTTGGTAAAAGTTGGATTACTTCTACTTACGTAGTGTGGCGGTTACGTATGAACCCACAACTAAAATTCTTAGTAGTTAGTGCTAGTAAAGATAGGGCTGATAACTTTTCTACATTTACCATGAGGTTAATCAATGAAATGCCTTTATTATCAGGACTCATACCTCAAGATCATCAACGTAATTCTAAGATAAGTTTTGATGTAGCACCTGCTAGTGCTGACCATGCACCTTCTGTAAAATCTCAAGGTGTTTTAGGACAAATGGCTGGTTCTAGAGCAGATGAAGTGATCGCTGATGACTGTGAAGTACCTAATAATAGTTTTACGCAACCAATGAGAGATAAATTAGCAGAATCCGTAAAAGAATTTGACGCTATCTTAAAACCTGGTGGAAAAATTACTTTTCTAGGTACACCACAAGTAGAAAATAGCTTATATCTAACCTTAGAAGAACGTGGTTATACAACAAGAATATGGACTGCTAGATACCCTGACCTAAAAAATAACTATGGTGACAGACTTGCACCTACATTACACCGTAATTTAATAGATGGGATTGTAAAACCTAGAGATCCAGTAGATCCAGAACGTTTTAATGACTTAGATCTAATGGAAAGAGAAGCATCTTACGGTAGATCAGGTTTTAACTTACAGTTCATGTTAGATACTACCCTATCTGACCAAGACCGATACCCTCTAAAAATTAACGACCTGGTAATTAGTTCTATAAATCCAGAATATGCTCCCGAAAAAATAATATGGTCTAACTCTCCTGAGTATGCACTAGCAGATTTACCTTGTGTTGGCTTCAACGGTGACAGATTCTACCGACCTGCTCAAGAATTTGGTGATTTCATAGAATATACAGGTTCAGTTATGTTCGTTGACCCCTCTGGTAAAGGTAAAGATCAGACCGCTATAAGCTGCGTTAAGATGCTTAATGGTAATTTATACGTCACAGAGTGTTTAGGCTTGTCTGGGGGCTATTCCGATAGGGTTCTGGAACGTATTAGTAGGATTGCTAGAGATCATAAGATAAATACTATTATCGTTGAACAAAACTTTGGTGGTGGTATGTTCTCAGAACTTCTAAAACCCTTCCTTATGAGATTTCATCCCTGCGAACTAAAAGACGTACGCAATACTAAAACTAAAGAACTAAGAATAATTGATACCCTTGAACCTGTTATGAACTCTCATCGACTAATAATTGATCGCAAAGTTATAGAAAAAGACTTCCGTTCTAACAGCAACGAACCTCCCGAAAGAAGATTAAAATTACAACTTGTCTACCAACTATCACGTATATCTCGTCACAAAGGCTCTCTCGTACATGATGACCTCGTTGACTCCCTAGCTGGTGCAGTAGCCTATTGGACTGAATATATGGCTCAAGATGAAGATAAAAATATTAGATCTCGTAAAGATCAACTCCTAATGACTCATTTACAAAATTGGGGTTCTCTTCTCAATAACACCATCACTCAAACTGCTATGGGTATGACCCCTCAACAGATAAGTAATTCTAATACCCCCACCGATGGTTTTATAAATAAATCTTATTAAGGAGTACTATAGGAGAAATGCCCCCTTAGAAGATGATATACCCGCTTTCTTCTAAGAAGGCTCTAAGAAGGTTCGACTAACTCCTTCTTAGATTCTCCTAAGATTCTCCTAAGATTAATTTTGGAATAAAAATTTGAACCCCTTATTATATACGGAGGCAACTAGAATCCCCCCAATAAAAAATAAAAATATCAAAAAAAGACTATAAAAATATCAAAAATATTACTACTACTACAGTTACAAATTATAATTTATAATTTTATTGGTAAAAACCTAGTCTATAACTAGAAATAATTGAAAGTATATATATATTTCTATAGTATCGATACAAGATCCTAGGAATAAAAAGGGGAAAGGGGATTGACAATTTAAAAGTATTCTATATATAATAATATATATCTAGTAATTTAATATAAATTATTAGATGTAATAAAAAAAGTTAGTCACTTAATTACATGAACTATAGAGACACATTAAGAAGCTATAAAGAAGCTTCAAAAGACTTCTTAGAATCTAAGAAGAATGATAAGCCAGCATTAAGAGAATCTTGGCATAACTACATAGATTCACTATGTAAGGATAATGAGATTACTTTGAAGCAATATGAGAATTGGGGGAACCCTTTTTAATTATGGCTTACATATCACAGGAGGAAAAAAAAGAATTAATGCCTGGAATAAAAAAAGTTTTAAAGACTTATAATATGAAAGGTACTGTTTCTATACGTAATTACTCTACTTTGATAGTAACCTTATCTGAAGGTGAACTAGATTTAATTAAGGTAGAGAATGACATAAGACGTGAAAGGCATGAAAGGGAACCATACAGGGAGCTATATCTAGTAGATAATACCTTTCAACAGTCTTACCATCATTTAGGTAAATTTGGAGAATTAGGGGAACACTTAGTTCATAACTTTTATCAGAATATGTTTAAAGCCATGAAAGGTGATAAATGGTTTGATAAATCAGATATTATGACTGATTACCATCATATTGCTTACTACTGTTATATAGATGTAGGTAGAAGTAGGTTAAAACCTTATAAATGTACTAAGAAACTAGTTACTGTTTAAAATGTCTTATCCTCATGATTATTCAATTCCTTTTTATAGTGGTGATTTAATGCCTAGTGACTTTGAAGAATGGCTTAAAACCTTACCTAATAATTATTCATATCAAATGAATAGTATTACTAAGGATAAGGGGACTTATACATTTTTCATAGAAGAAACAGAAGATTAATGATCCTTTATAGATATTCCAGGTGTATTAATTTATGCCTGGTTTATTTATACAGGATCTTTATAAGATCCTATTAAAAAAGTTAGTCTATTTTTTTATTATGACGTCTACCGTATTAGAGAATAAAACCTCTATAAATGATAGTAAAACTATCATAGAAGCAAGCCTACCTTATCAGGTTTTACATCTAGCTAGTAAGTTTGCTAGTAAGGATGAGAGTAAACACGTTTTACTTCATATAAACTGCTATAAGGTAGAGAAAACAAATTCTATAGTTATAGAATCAACTAACGGCCATTACTTGTTTAGATGGATAGGTAAGGTTAATGATTATTATAACTTTCCTTCTGATAAATCAATTTTAATTCATAAGGATCATTTTAATAAATCAGATATAAAGGCTACTAACGTAGATTTTTATAGTGATAACAGTTATCAGGTATGGCATGCTACCAATAAGTCATTTTCTACGTATGAAAAGGCATATGGTACATATCCGACTACAAGCCAATTAATCCCTGATAAATTAGATTGTTTACCTGGTGATGGTATTAGTTTTAATAGTCAGTACTTAGGTTTATACTTTAATGCTATTCATAGGTATTTAGGTAGTAATAAAGTTAGTACTTTATTTAGTAATAAACCGACTACACCTGTAATAATCAAATCTGAATTAGATTTTAATAGGTTAGAAGGTACTGAAGTTACGTTTTTAATTATGCCTGTATTAAAACGTAAGTAGTTACGATTATATGCCTGGTAGAAATACCAGGTTTTTTTATTGGATATATAATAATCTATTGTTTTTTATATGATTATAGATTATTGTATATAGCATCCTGGCAAAACAGGATCAAATTTTTTGTCATCATGGCAAAATAAAAAAGTTAGTCACTAAATTATTATGAAATACGATTATCCGTATAACTTAACTGCTATTGCTACGCATTTAAGAGAATTAGCTATTTCTATATCTAAAAAACTAGATATAAGTGAAGATGACGCCTGGGATTTATGCTTAGAAAAATTAGATTCTAAGTTAATTAAATTAAGGCAAGATGAAAAGGTTTTAAAAGATGATTAAATGTTCACAATGTGAAAGTACATCTAACCAGGTTACTATCACACGTACTGGTAGAGGTGCTAATGAAATAAGAACCGATCTAAACTATACCTATAGACGTAGGAAGTGTTTAAGTTGTGGTTTTATGTTCTCTACTAGGGAACTAACAGAGGATGAATATAAAAAGGATCTATATTACTATCACTTAAATGAATTAGTAAAATTATCAGTAGAAAAAGATGAAAAATCTAAATAGAGACTTTCAAAAAGCAAGGTTAGCTAAAATTAAAGAATTGCAAGCTAAGTTAGCAGAATTAACAAGAGTCTGGGAAGATGGTGCAAATAATGTGACTGTAAAAGAATATATTGTTGAATTTGATAAAACTAAAAAACAAATTAAAAGGTTACAAAATGGCAAAAACTAAAATTCCAACTTTGCATGAAGCAATGATGAAGCACTACAAACGTTATAAAAACGGACAAAATAGTGCTGACCAGTACATAAGATTACTTAAACAATGTATAAAAATCTTAGGTAACAAAAAGATTACTCAATTTACATGTAAAGATGTAACTAAATTGATAGATTATGGTAAAAATGTAGAGAAAAACTCTAACGATACTATAAATATACGAACAGGATATTTTAAAAGTACTTTAAAAACAATGTCGGAAGAAGGTTTTAACGTAGATGTAACCTTTCCTAGAAATTTATCAAAAACTAAAAGAGTTATTCCACACTTGAATGATGAAGAAATTAATCAACTATGGAATAAATGCAGGGATTTTGGTTTTGTTGAACATTTAGATATATTCCAGGTACTTTTAGAATTAGGATGTAGATCAGGTGAACTTTTAGGTGTAAGAAAAAAAGATATAAACTTTAGTTATAATCAAATATTGTTTGAGAAAAGAAAGTGTAATAATCCTATTGCTGTACCTATGACTGATAGGTGCATGAATATAATTAGCCTGTATGCAGAGTGGAAGGAAGAGAATGACCTTATATTTCCTTATGATTGGTATTGGTTAGATAAAGCCTGGACTAAGGTTAGAACCGATTTAAATAGGGCTAGTGATAATACTTACACTATTCATATATTGCGTCATACTGCAATTAAAAGAATGATAATGAAGGCAATACCAATACCTATAGTAAGTAAATGGGTAGGGCATGAAAACATACAACAAACTATGGCTTATGCTCACTTTGCACCTTATGACCTACATAAATACGTAGAGGTGATGAACAAATGAAATTTACAGATAGTCAAAAAGATTTTATTCTTAGTTCCCTTACAACTGAAATAACTAATAAAGAAATATATATAAAGTATTTAACCGATAAAGCTGAAAAAGAAAACAACATACAACATAAAAATGGTTATAGAAAATTAGTTGAATATGCTGTACAAAAATTAGAAGAATTAGATGACATGATGAGAATGATAAATGAACTATAAAAAACAAATAGAATTAGAGAATGGTATGGTCGATTTAGGTATTAATCGACTAAATAAAATAAGGGAAACAAATAAATTAAAAGGTAAAGAAAGTGAAAACGATTACAGTAGAGGAATTATTTTTTGTGGTATCGAGAAAGTTACTAAACAAATAGAAAAGTTTATACATTATGCAACGTCAGGTAAGGCAGGTCGTAAATCTAAAACTGCATATTTATTGAGTGAATTTGATGATTTATATGTAGTTAGTTTTATAGCTATGAAAGTTATTTTAGATGGTGCAACAAACTGGAATAAAAGAACATTTAATGCAGTAGCTATGCAAATAGGTACTAGGTTAGAAGATGAATTAAGGTTTTGTTTTTATGAAAAATGTGATAAAAAATATTTTCATGCAATAAAACATCATTTAAAAGATACAAAGCATTTGCGTTATAGACGTAGGGTTTTAGTTCATCATATGAACAAGTCAAATCATCATTTTGATGGTTGGAAACAAGAAGATAAAGTACGCATTGGTGCAAAATTAATAGAGATAATAGAGTCATCAATAAAACTTACAACTACAGTTGTAAAAAAAAATGGATCTACAAAAAATAGCAATAAGTATTTAACTCTTACTGATAGTGCTATTAAATGGATAAATAATCAAAAGTTAAACAAGAATATAGCTGTACCTTACTATCAACCTTGCATTATAAAACCTGTAAAGTGGACAAATCCTTATGATGGTGGTTATCATTCACCACGTTTAGCAAAATTAGATATTGTCAAAACAAAAAACAAAAAGTATTTACATGATCTAGATAAAGCAAATCCAGTAGATTTTTATAACGCTGTAAATGCTTTACAAGATGTTGGTTGGATCATAAATAAAGACATTTTAGATATAGCAATGCAGTTGTTTGAAAATAATAGTGATATTTTTAATTGTGAGTTATTGCCATTACCACCAAAACCACATGATATAGATACAAATAAAGTAGAAAGGGATAAATGGAGATATGAAGCTGCAAAAGTACATGACTATAACGCAAGTATAAAATCAAAACGTTTACTTATATTGTCAATAATAAATACTGCTGAAAAATATAAAGATTATACTTACTACCATTGTTACCAGGCAGACTTTAGAGGAAGGCTATATTGCGTTACACCACACTTAAATCCACAAGGACATGATCTAGCAAGGTCACTACATTTGTTTGCTGATGCTGTACCTTTAAGCTATACAGACTACAGTATGAAGTGGTTTCAAATAGCAGGTTATAACTTATGGACTAATGAAGGTGCATCTTTTATGGAACGTAGTGCATGGGTTAGAAATACTGGTAGTAGGTATGCAAAACAAATAGCAGAAGATCCTATAGGTAATGTAAGTCTATGGAGTAAAGCAAAAAAACCATTCCAGTTTCTTGCCTGGTGTTTGGAATATAAAAAATATATGGATGATAGTAATTATAAAACTGGTCTACCTATACATTTAGATGGTACTAATAATGCTTATCAACATATTGCATGCCTTACAAAAGATGAGAAGTTAGCTACTGCTACTAACCTAACTAAAAATGATAGGCAAGATCTATATACTATGGTCTTGGAACAATTAAGAATTAACCTACATCAAATGTCTATGTACAGGTATGAAGATACACGTAAATGCAAAGACTTACTAAAAGATAAGAACCTTAATAGAGATAGGATAAAAAAACCTATACTAATGATTCCTTATGGTGGAACAGATTTTGGAATAATAAACTTTTTAGAAAAGCAAAAATGGAATGACAATATAACTAATAATCATCTTAATTTTTTAGTAAAACAAATTAGAAGTGCATTAGATCAAATATTTCCTAGCTGTAAGTATGTAATGGATTACTTAAAAGATAGTCAAGCTACTACTTGGACTACACCTTCTGGTTTTATAGTAGAACAAAATTATTTTATAAAAGAATCTAAGCAAGTAAGGACTAAATTTAATGAGTCAAGTTTATGGTTATGTTATACCTTCGACACAAAAACATTAGATAAAAAGAAAATAAGAAATAGTATTACTGCAAATTTTGTACATAGTTATGATGCAGCAAACGTACATCTTGCTTTATCACATGTATATAAACAACAAGGATTTAAAAGTTTAGTAACTATACATGATAGCTTTGCCGCAAACGTACAAGAGATAGAACCTTTTATAAAACAAGTAAAGAAAAACTTAGCTTCAATTTATACCTGGTCAAACAAATGTAAACTGTATAACAATTTAAAACCAATAGGAAATTTTGATATAAACCATATCATTGATGCACCATATGTATTTAGTTAAAGATATTACTGGACACTAATTAAAAACAAGGTAATATATCAAGACGTCTATAAGACGTTTCACAAGATAAATTCAAAAAAATTCAATGGCAAGCAAATCACCAACATTTATGTTGACAACTCCTTATGCAAATTTAACTTACGCATGGCTACATAAACCAGAACCTAAGTATGGTTACTATCAACTAACACTTGTATTTAAACCTGATGATGTATTCGTACCTGCTGACTTAGGCTTACAAGGAGTAGAACCTATAAATTCTATAGAGTTCATGTTAGATAAATTAGAAGGATTTAAAACACAATGGAAGGAACAACTGCAAAAAGAAAATCCTAGTAAAAAATTTACCTGGTCTAGAGATAAAGAAGGAAATCCAAAAGAGTACTGGAAAACTACAGAACAAGGTTTAGAAGTCTATTGTCGTATGCCTAGTGGCAAAAGAACAAACAAACAAGGTGCTGAGTTTGAGTTACCACCACCAAAATTTGCAGAACAAGTAGGTGATACTGTTGTATTTCTAACTAAAGAAGAGTCAGCTAAATACGATAAGCTATCACCAGAATCTAGAGGTCAGGCATATCTACGTGTACAAGGTTTTGATCTTGATGAAGTAGGTATGAGAATACAACCTGTATCAGTAATTGTAAGAAGTTACGTACCTTATGATGGTATGGCATCACCACAAGATATGGGTTTCATGCCAACAAAACAACCTGCACCACCTACTGCTATAGAAGAACCAGTAAACCAACCAGCAAGTGCAAGTGATTGGTAATAAATACAAAAGCAAGTTCGAAGCTGCTTTTGCTGATAACTTAAACAAAAAGAAAATTGTATTTACTTATGAATCATTATCCATTGACTACCAAATTAGTTGCTGCTACAAGCCTGACTTTATCCTCAACAATTTTATTGTTGAAACAAAAGGTTACTTCTCTAAGGAGGACAGAAGAAAGCATCTTGTTATCAAGGAGACAAGACCCGAACTAGATATAAGGTTTTGTTTTCAGAATAGCAAGACTAAATTATCTAAAGCTAAAAACTCTATCTCGTATGCTAAATGGTGTACGAGACATGGTTTTAAATATTGCGATAAATTTATTCCTAGTGATTGGTATGAAAACTGAAGATAAAATATTTTACGCAATGAAACGAATTGCAGAGTTAGAACGATTAATTAAAGATTGGCAAAATGCAAAGCAAGTATGTAAAAAAAACTGAATGTCCACAATGTAAATCAAAGGATAATCTTGCTTGGTTTGATGATGGTCACGCTTATTGTTTCTCTGTTGAATGTGACTATACATATTACCCAGATAAAAAATCAGAAAAAAAATTTAGTCCTAAACCACAACAACCTCCTGTATTTAAAAAAGAAGTGAAACTTTTACCTGTTACATATACTGATTTACCTAAACGTGGAATCACTAAGGAAACATGCGAACTATATAAGTATGGAGTCAGTATGTATAAAGGTCAGCAATGCCAAGTTGCTACCTATCAAAATAGTCAAGGTGTAGATGTAGCTCAACATATAAGGTTTGCAAATAAAAAGTTTGTATGGCTTGGTGAGATAAGTGAAGTGCAACTTTTTGGTCAAGGTAATTGCAGAATACAAAATACAGGTGATATGTTTCTATCAATTTTCGAAGGCGAAATAGATTGCATGGCAGCTAGTCAAGTTTTTAATCACCGTTTTCCCTGCGTGTCAGTTCCTTCTGGTGTTCAATCAGCAGCTAAATACCTGGCAAAAGAATATGATTTTATAAATAAATTTTGTAGATCTGTTATTTGTTTTGATAATGATAAAGCTGGTGAAGTAGGTAGTGAAAAGGCTTTAAAAGTATTGCCTAAAGGTAAAGCTGCAATAGCTAGATTGCCAGAAGATATTAATGACGTTAATGATCTTACAGTTGCAAAACGTAGTGATGAACTTAAAGATATTTTATGGAAAGCACAACCTTGTAGAACCGATCACATAATAAATGCTGCTGATGCTTGGGAGTTATTTAGTAAAGAAACAAGTAAAGCTATTTGTGATTATCCATATCCAGAATTAAATAAATTTACAGGTGGTTTGTTTCCTACGCAAATGGTATCTATAGCAGCAGGTAGTGGTGCTGGTAAATCTACATTGTGCGGAGAGTTTGCTAGTCACTTTCTTAAAAGTGGCTTAAAAGTAGGTTATATAGCTTTGGAAGAATCAGTACAAAGATCTCTTATGAGACTTGTATCTATAGATCTCAATACACCTTTACATCTAAATCAACACGCTATAGATAAGACTGCTATTAAAGCTGCGTTTGATAAGCTTACAGGTACAAGAAACTTATATTTATATAATCATTTTGGCAGTATAGAACCAGATATATTGCTATCGCAGATAAGAAACTTAGCTACTACTGATGGTGTAGATGTAGTGATATTAGACCATATATCTATAGTTGTTTCTGGTATAGAAAACAATGACGAACGTAAAGCATTAGACGTACTATCAACAAAACTACGTAGTCTTATAGAAGAAACTAATATCTGTTTACTTGTAGTAACTCACTTACGTAGACCTGATGGAAAAGGACATGAAGAAGGTGCAGAAGTTAGCTTGCGTGACTTTAGGGGATCTCATGGCCTAGTTCAAATGTCAGATCTTTGCATCAGCCTAGTTAGAAACCAGTTATCCAACTCTGTTGATGAAAGGTCACAACTACAAATGAAAGTATTAAAGTCTAGACATACAGGCATGACAGGAGAAGTAGATAAACTTTTATATGATACAGAAACTTCCAGGCTAAGAGCATACCCTAACTACTTCTAACTATGACTTTACTTATTGATGCTGATTATTTAATTTATTCTTCTTGTTGTGCCGCCCAACATGATATTAGATACGACAAATATAATCATCAACTAATTATGGATGAACGTGAAGCAATGAGCATGATAGATTTTAAATTAAAACATTATCAAAACATATTAAATACAGAAGGTTATAAAGGTAGTGATGATATAGTCATGTGTTTTACAAGTTATCCTACATTTAGACATGAGATATTTACAGAATATAAACTCAACAGAATAGATAAAAGACATCCTTTAGGTTTGCATGATGTGATCCAAAATGTAAAAAATAATTATAAGTCTGTAAGTTATCCTCAGTTAGAAGGTGATGACGTACTCGGATTATTAAGTACTAACAATACTTATGATGAGCCTGTAATAGTTTCCGTAGATAAAGACATGAGAACTATACCTGGTTTGTTGTTAGCAGGTGAAACATTAGAACTAATTACTAAGACACAAGCTGATAAAAACTTTATGGCTATGGCAATAGCAGGTGACGCTACAGATGGTATTCCTGGTATAAAAGGTTTAGGTATGGTCTCTGCAAATAAAATATTAAATGCAGCAAAAGACTTGCAATCTATGTGGGATATAGTCGTAAAGACTTATGATAAAAAAGGTAAAGGTATATCTGACGCTATATTAAACGCTAGGTTAGTTCGTATATTAAGAGAAGGTGATTACAACTACGATACAGGGGAAGTAAACCTATGGAATCCTACGTTTTAAGAACCAAAAGTGTGATATTTTGCAGTTGCACGTTATATTAAAGTAAAGTAATTTAGTTTTTTTATGTCTGCAAGTGATTTACCATTTATTAATGATGAATTGCTAGATGCTTTAGATTCTATTTACCCTAGCAGGCCACCAGAATTAGGTTGGACTGATAGAGAAGTATGGTATAAAACTGGTCAAAGATCAGTTGTAGAATTTCTAAAGAAACATCAAGAAAGGCAAAAAGAAACTATGTTAAATTCAACAGTATTAGAAGGTCAAGTCTAATGTGCATTTTTGGCAGCCCACCATCACCACCACCTTTGCCAGAACCAAGACCTACTCCTCCTATGCCAGAGGAAACAGCGGATGCTCCTGTTACTGGTAGGAAACGTAGTGTGCAACAGACTCCTACTAAAACTGCAACTAAGAAAAAAACTGATGGAACGGAGATTGGTACAAGAACTACAGGTGCAGCAGCGACAAGAAGAAGATTAGGTACAAGTTCATTACGCATACCTTTATTAAATTCTGGATCTTCTAGTGGTAATTTGACTTATTAAAAATGGAAACATTACAAACAGCAGAAAGTTTATATAACACTCTGTCTTTAGATAGATCTGCATATGAACGTGATGGTGATGACTGTGCAAAGTTAACAATACCTAGTTTATTTAATAATAATTCTGCTAAGAAACAAAAAATAAAAACTCCAATGCAAGCGTTAGGTGCTGCTGGTACTAATAGCCTTGCCGCAAAAATGTTAATGGCTTTGATACCACCTAACACACCATTCTTTAAATTAATAATTGATGAATTAGAACTACAAAAAAGTGGTCAGACAGAAATAATGGCAGAGATAGATAAAGGTTTACGTGGTATGGAAAATGCAGTAATGGCAGATATAGAAACTAGCAACGATAGAGTAGCTATGTTTGAAGCATTAAAGCATTTGATAGTAGTAGGTAATGTATTGCTTTACATAACAGAAGATGGACTTAAAGTTTATTATCTTGATCGCTATGTAGTACAAAGGGATGAGGTAGGAAATATTTTAACTGTAGTAACCAAAGAGTCTGTATCTACAAAAGCATTAGATCCAGAATTTTATGAACAAATAAAACAAAAAGAAAATTATACAGAATCTATGGATGGTACGGAAATAGATATTTATACAAGGTTAGAACGTGAAGGTGATAATCATGTATGGTATCAAGAATGTAAAGGAGAAAAGATACCTGGTACTGATGGTATCTCTCCTGTTGATGTGTCACCTTTTATAGTTTTACGTTGGACTCAAACAGATACTAATTATGGTACGTCTTATGTCAATGAGTATAAAGGAGATCTAATTACCTTAGAAGCTTTAACACAAGCAATAGTAGAAGGTGCTGCGGCATCTGCACGTACAATATATTTTATAAACCCTAATGGTGTAACTTCTCCAAAAGCAGTAAGTCAAGCACCTAATGGTGCAGTACGTGAAGGACTTGCTACTGATGTGTCTACACTACAAACTAATAAAGCTAATGATTTTGCTGTAGCTGAAAGGGTAAAAGCAACGTTAGAGAAAAGACTAGAAGATGCTTTCCTTATGACTAAGAGCATACAAAGGGATGCAGAACGTGTAACCAGTACTGAAATACAAATAATGAGTAATGCTTTAGAAGCTACGTTAGGTGGGATTTATTCTGTTTTAAGTTCTGAATTTCAAATCAAATACTTACGTAGAAAACTACATCTACTTATAAGAAAAGGTAAAGCACCAAAACTACCTGATAAATTAGTAAGACCTAAAATAGTTACAGGTATAAATGGTCTTGGCAGGGATGCAGATAAAGCAAAACTTATAGAGTTTATAGGTACGATAGCTCAAGCATTAGGTGTAGATGTTATGAGAAGGTATATGAACATTGACGAAGCAATTATAAGGTTAGCCAATAGTGTTGGTATTGAGACTTTAAATTTGATAAAATCTAAAGAAGAGATAGCTCAAGAGTTACAAGCTGAACAGCAACAACAGCTTATAAAAGATCTAGCTCCTTCTGCTATACAGGGTCATAAATTATTAGATCCTAAGAATCAAGCTGAAGCACAACTATTACAAAATGAGGTAACACCTAATGCCAACCAGCAAGTCACCCAAGAGCAGTAAAAAAGAAGAGACTACAACAGAAGCTAAAGCTATAGTTAGTAGTCTTGGTGTAAACGATACACCCGAACCTACTAAACCTATTGAAAAAACTACAGCACATGGTAATACTATTACTATGAACTAAAAAATTATGAAAGCATCCTTACAATCAAACGAAACTCCTCCTATGTCACAAGAGGATCTACAAAAATTTGCTGACGATAATAAAAATGAAGATGGCAAAATCTTAGGCAAGTTTGATAGCGTTGAAGCTCTTGCTGCTAGTTATAAAGAACTAGAAGGTAAACTAGGTGACGTAGCAAAGACAAAAGAAGAACCTGCTACTGAAGATGTAATTGAATATCAAGAAGATGGTTCTGTTAATTATGAATTAGCAAAACAACAATACGGTGAAAAGTTAGGAGAACTATTTGAGCAAAGTGACGTTGATCCTTTTGCTATAAATAAGTATTACCAGGAAAACAACGGTACTATTTCAGAAGAACATTACAAAGAACTAGAAGCTACTGGTCTACCTAGAAATCTTATTGATAGTTACTTAGCAGGTTTAAAGCCACAAGAAGGTACAGAACAACCTACTGCTGATCCTAGTTTTCCTGAGTATGAAGATATTGTAGGTATCGCAGGTGGTGAAGATAAGTACAAAGAAATGCTGCAATGGATGGATGGTAATGTTGATAAAGAAGAACTGACAGAATTTGATAAAATTGTAGATGCTGAGAAAAGAAACATTCCTAAAGTTACTCTTGCAGTACAAGAAATGTTTACCAGGTATAGAAATGCTATGGGTGTAGAACCTAGATTAATTGGTGGTAGAGGATCTTCTACACCTAATACAAAAGTATTTAAATCTAATCAAGAAGTTGTAGCTGCTATGCAAGATCCTAGATATAAAAAAGATATAGCTTATCAACATGAAGTACAAAGAAGATTAGCTGATAGTAATGTTTTTGGTATCTCTGACTAATGGCTAAATCAGTAAGGCTACGCAAAGAACACAAGAGTAAAACTGGTGGTCTTACTAAAAAAGGTAGAGATAAAGTTAATAGAGAAACAGGTAGTAATTTAAAAGCACCAGTAACAGGTAAAGTAAAACGTGGTAGTAAAGCAGCTAAAAGACGTAAATCTTTTTGTGCCAGAATGAAAGGTGTTAAAGGTGCTACCAGTAAAGGCGGTAAGTTAACAAGAAAAGGACTAGCTCTTAAAAAATGGAAGTGTAGTTAATCTTCCTGTCTATCTTTTAAGATTGCCTGTATTTCAGTAAACCTAGTTTTACATTGGTTTATAACTTCTTGTGCTTGGTTATGTTTAGTGACCACTTCCTGTAGTTCAGCTTGCAGTTCTTCGGTTGTAGGTTTTGGCATTATTCTGCTGGCTTATCTGCTATTAGTTTAGCCTTCCAAGCAGCCTTTACATCAGTAGTCCATACAGCATTACAAATTGCTGACACTTCTGCTGGTTCTCCTGATATGTCAGTATCAACTAAATTATCTGAAGCATCTAACGTACCAGCTTGCAGTACATATCTTTCATAAGACCTTGCCATTTCTGTGCCATCTTTTTTGATGACTGTTGCTTTGCGGACTTGAACGTGTTTGTAAAGTCCAACGACTTCTATCTTGTCGTATTCGATTGATTCGGCTAGTGCCATTAGGATTAATCTCCGATTAAAACAGGTTTATGGCTTAGTTTTAAGACGTAGCTCGGTCTAAGTAGATTTATAAGTATGATTAATTAACATATAACTACCTGACTTAATATTTCCAGCAGAAGCTACTATCCAAGAAGCATTATCTCTATTTATTAAAAAATAAGCCAAAGAACTACCGTGACCAGTTTCCAAAAACAGACTCATATTATGTCCAGTTCCTACAGCATCATTATCAAAATTAACACTATGTGTTCCTACAAAAGAACCGCCAGAATTATCTGTTTGACTAGATGTATCAGCAGCAAAAGGTAATGATATTCTAAGTCCACCACTATAATTACTACCTTCTAATCTTAATCTTCCATGAATAGTAACCAAGTTGCCAATTTTGGTATAACTTAAATAACTTTCTGTGTTATAAAAATATACGTTAACTGAACCATTTTGACCAGTTGGCGTAGGTGCGTACCGTCCTTCTTCATAGTCGTCAAGTGCGTTGGCTGCTGCGGTGTCTCCGTTAAAGGTTAAACCACCACCATTAAGCATTCTCATACGTTCAGTAAACGTACCAGCACTATCTCTACCAAAAAGTAAATCTGTAT
>Ga0209503_10000587_pt1 | contig 21392 bp, 15 predicted proteins | sample SouAtlMetagenome_2_FD_187448 | JGI IMG/M metagenome (GOLD analysis project Ga0209503, IMG submission 187448) | Marine eukaryotic phytoplankton communities from Atlantic Ocean - South Atlantic ANT15 Metagenome (SPAdes) (version 2) | ecosystem: Environmental > Aquatic > Marine > Oceanic | place... | reverse complement strand
ACGCTGAGGGGGGGGGTTGATAAAGCAGCCAAATTTAGCTGTACTCACGGAGCATTAAGTCTCGCAGGGTAATTCAGCACGGTATTTACCTTGGGGAGGATCTTACTGTAAAAAAACCCGGTGTGCACCTCAGGTTAGGTACCTAGGTCCGTGCTGGCTCGCCGCTTGGCCCCTGCTGCGACCCCTCCCTACGCCTCAGGCTCGCCGCTGGCGCCCCCCCTGCTGATAATGAGTTGTACTACTAGTGGCCTCCAGACTAATTAGTACTATTCCCCAAGGTAGTGGCCTCCAGACTAATTGTACTACTAGTGGCCTCCATACACAGCACCAGAGCGGTCATGGAAAGGGATCATTTCAATTTCAGGTGTGTCCCAGTACGGAATCGCAGGAAACGTTTGGAAACTGAGGCATTGTGTCCTTCGTCCTTAACATCTCGCACATACACAAAGTCAGGTAGGAGGTGGGGTTCCCCACTGGCTCTGGTGGGTTCCTTTCATTATGATGTTTGTTGACTTGACCCGCACAGGCTCGAAACGCAGTGGATGCGGAATTTTTCAAGGTGTGTCGGGCAACCAGAGGGAACTTTGGCACTGGAACTAATTCTAGATTTCAAGCAGCCCTAGAGGAATATGATAATGCATGTCGTAAGGCCCTGAGATTAAATTTGCATGACTGGGATGCAAATGCAGATTCTATTTGGAATTTCTGTGAAGATGGTGACATTAAGAGCATTAGAGCCGAAGTTGGGACCCTAAGAGGTGGGTGTACGGCAGAAAAAGTTGCGCTGAAAGAGCTACAAAGTGAGGTGATTGGGTGGCACCGCGCTTCGGTCGTAGACGACAGTTGGCTTCCTAGACTCAAGTATCAATCGCACACAGTACTTTCCGACAAGAAAATGGGAAAGCTTTTTGATGTGAATAGCACGGCAATAAAGGCCCGCAAGGTTGTAGGTGCCTTAATTGCAACCACTGCTGCTCAACGTGAGCTCTACAGAGCCTATGACCAGGCCCACTTTGGAGGTCAAGGTAAGTTTGGCTAAGGGTGGACCTACCTCAGTGTCACGGCCACGGTTCGTGCGTAAACTCTACCTTTTCGTTTTCACGTGAGCCCTATATATATGATTGGTAGAAGTATTAGCATGAGGCCCGGAGCTGGGCGCGGCGATGATGACACTTGAATAGTTGAGCCTTTTTTTTAACCACGGTTAGGACACCGTAACCGCGGCGCGGCCGTCTCATGGCCCCGGCGGGCGGGCCGACACCTCTGGGCGCGCCGTCAGAAAAGCTTTCCAACGCACTATCGCTTGAGAGTGCGCAAATGAATAGCCCCACTGGCACGCGGCGGCCGCTCTAGCCGTCCAATTGGCAGCCTAGGACTCAGGCTTGCTACTTTACATAACTGCGACATACCGCAGTACTCTTTAAGGGGTAATAGCCAGTTTGCTGGGAGGTACCTACGGTACCGTGACCTACGTAGCAAGAGCCTGAGTACCTAACTACGAGAGTGTTTTATAGTAAATTGTTATTACAACGTAGTGCAATGTACACTCGCTGTATAGACTCAAATTTAGAGAGTGGGAGATACATATCTAGGGTAGGACGGGCTAGTAGTTTTCTCTCTCTCTACGGTACCTACGGTACCGTAGGTACCTACGGTACCGCAGTACCTACGGTACCTACGGTACTCTTACACATGACATTGTATTGTTGTTAACCAACACCACGCGAAATGTCCATAAGGCTTCGGGAACTAATCCGGGCCGTTCGTGGATGTGAGTTAAGCGCACCATATTTGGTAAGTTGCATCTCATCTCAGGTAAGACTGCACAGGAGGAACGCGCAGTAATTGCAAAGGAATGTGCTCTGATTCGCACCGCATTCAAAGATAATTTGCCGGCATTCCGCCATCGGAATGTGGCAAAACTTTTATTTATTCACATGCTAGGTGCCAGTACTTATTAGTACCATTAGCCTATGGTTCCTAAAGGTTATCCAAGCCACTTTGGTCAAATGGAATGCCTCAAGCTTATTGCATCGCCCAGCTTTCCAGAAAAACGCATTGGCAATTTTATGAGGGCTTGAATTTTACTGAGGCACAGTCTCATAGGATATCTTGCTCTGATGTTGCTACTTGACGAGCGCACCGAGGTGCTCACCTTAGTGACAAATTCACTGAAAAATGATCTACATCACGAGTGCAATGCGGAGCTGAATGCATCAAATGAATTGTACCGTCACTGCGAGACAGGTCGCAATATGTTGTCGGCTTGGCCCTCACGTCTGTGGGAAACTTGGCAACGGTGCGCATGGCCAGCAACTAAGCATGAATTATTCTTATAGGCGGACATGGGTCGCGTGCTTGTATCTGATGTTTCTTGTCACCTTGGATCCTCAAATGCACACGTTCGAAAAAAGGCGGCACTTGCACTTATTCGCATACTAAAGCGCGTTCCAGAATTTGTCGAGGACCACACGTCCAGCATTGTGATGCTGCTGAAAGATAGATTTCATGGTGTTCTCATCGCAGCAATTCAGCTGGTGGCTGATGTAAGTTCCAGCATCATTAGCTGATGGAAGTTTTATTTTATAAAAAGACGCGAAAAGGTTCTTTCTCTCCAAGCGGATCTGAGTACTAAAATTATCCAAATTGTGCCATCCCTCGTCAAAATGCTCCGAAATTTGTTGAATCTTGGATACTCGTCAAAACCAATGCCACACTAGCCCCACGTTCCTGTTTTTAGACTCGACCCTCTAGGCCTGAGCACGATGTTTCAGGAATAGCAGATCCTTTTTTGCAGGCTTGTTTATCTTCTGCAAGATATTTCCATCTTTTCCATTTAGGTCAAGTTGCTGAGGGTGCTTGCAGTCTTCGGTTCTGAGTCACTGTCTTGAATCTTGGAATAATAAAAGTTCGTTGACATTTTCGCTACATAGGAAAAAATGATGACGGAACAAGCGAAGCGATGAATGATATTCTTGCCCAAGTACAACATTTGTCGACTCATAGATGCAATTAATGGAATCGAAACACCCAGGTCGTCTCAAACACAGAAACAAACCGCAATGCTGGCAATGCAATTCTCTACGAATGTGTGAGAGTAATAATGATGGTCAAGTCTGAATCTGGCCTGAAGCTCTTGGCGATCAATATTCTTGGTCGCTTCCTCTTAAATAGTGACAACAACATGCGTTATGTCAGTTCGTGTGAGCCACACATTTTCTCTTCAACAAACTGGAGCGACGTTGAGGCGCAATCTAATCACTGAATGACAGGTTGCGCTGAATTCCCTCTCCAGTGTCGTGGATGATGATGTTGCTGCTGTGCAACGCCATCGTAAGTGAACACAAAGAATGGCGACCATGAATTTTTGTCATGCAGGTGCAATAATCTTAGATTGTCTTAAAGATCCAGATATTTCGATCCGCCAGAGAGCCCTGGAATTGACATACCAGCTTGTTGATGCTAATAACATTGTAGAATTAGTTAGGGAGTTGCTCAACTACCTCGTGGTGGCACCTCCAGAGCATCAAAGCCTCCTGTGCAGTCGCGTCTTGAACTGCGCAGCAATTCCTTCAGGTGTTCAAAATTGAAATTTCTTGCACATTTCAGGTTTCTGCTATTGTCGATAAGTCATTTAGTTGACTGCGTGAACAGCAGGACGTGACACAATTAATTACTGCGTCATTCTCACAGGTTTGCACCAGATCCCAGATGGAAAGTGGAAACTTTGATTGCCATGTTGTCAATTGCAGGTAATTGCTGTGATGTCTTGATCGCATGTGCAGCTGTTAGCCACATAACGCACTCCGAGGCTCTGCATGGCTTTGCAACGCACAAATTGTTTCGGCTTTTACAGGAGGAATTGCCTCGCGTGCAGATTGCTCTCATGCATGTGGCGCTCTGGTGCATTGGTGAATTCAGTGATCGACTCCTTGAGACTTCGAGTAGTACAGGCTGTGACTTTGGGGACGTATATTGCGCCGTGTCTGTTTCTGACATTTTGGGACTTATCAAGGCAGTCTTGAAGTCCCACCTTGCTACTACTCTTACAAGATCTTATGCCACCACTGCTCTAATGAAGATTGTGTGTCGGTTGCAACAAGGGCAAGCGGAGTGCAAAGGCCTATTGGGGTCTTTCACAGAGAATCTAATTCACAATCAAATATTAAAAGGACGTAAAGACGGGCAACACAGGTACTTTGTGACTTCCTTGTCACTTGAGCTTCAGCAGCGGTCTTGTGAGTATATGTCGCTCTTTGAAGACCAACGTCAAGATCTTCAACGACAAGCTCTCGCAAGAATGCCAGCAATAAAGACTGCGCCATTCCGTTTGTCCCTGAGCCAGCTGATTTGTATTTCACGAAAGCAAACTGATTTTAGTACCAGCCATCAGGTAATGACAAGGAGAGTATGGATCGTTCCTGCTGTGAGAGCATGACAGGAGAGACTGCAGGATCATGCGTTGATCACGCACCAACGGATCTCCTTGATCTTGATTGGAAAGACACTGGACAAAGATGCCAAAAACACGCCAATGAAGCGGATACATCAACACGCAATGTTGACTTATTCGATGACATATTTGTTGAGAAAAATCCAGCTGCACAACCAGAAAACGCTGTTGAAGAGCAGACACAAACACACGCAAGCTTCAAGGCATTTGAGAAAGGAGGTTTGACACTGACAATGGCACTATCTAAAGATCAGCTTAGCCCAGAAAAGATGGAGATCACGTGCAATTTTTTAAATCACACAATTACAGATTTTAATCACTTCGTGTTCCAAGCGGCGGTACCAAAATATGTTTTTATGGAACTGAAACCTCCCTCAGCCACAACCATCCCTGCAAACAGCAACCGGATTGTAACCCAAGTAATTGAGGTATTTTTCTTGGATTTGATTAAGAAAGTAATGGTCAATCCATAGGTAAACAACACGGTGTCATCCAAGCCACTTATGATGCGAGTCAAGATCCAGTACATGGTACATTCCGAGTTGCTATAGCTCGACGAAATTTTTAGTCAATCAAATTAGGTTGGTAATCGTCAGATTATCGAGGAGGCACAAATTTCTTCATTTCCCTTGCAGTGAATGAATACATATGCGCGCTGATGCACGCTGCGGCGAGTGGTCCCCCTGGAACATTGGTAAGTAAAGTTTTCAAGGTTACCACGCGGCAGTTATAGCTTCCCAAAAAAACAAATTGTGTTTAGCCTAGCAGGCCAAGCTACATTAAGCTCGCCGAGCTCAAGCTCGCTGACAAAGGGATGCCTACTGCTTTTTCCCAAGTCACCCGCCCGGGACTAAGGTACTATCTAGCCAATCGGTATCAAGCGCCGCGGAATCTGATGATTCGGTCCGCCGGGTCCGGAGCCCGCGAACTCGTACTACTAGTACCTACTAGTAGTGGCCAACTGCAGAAGGGGGCAGACACCCACTGGCAACCCTAAATTTGCCGTATCTCTATAACTGGACGTCTTGGCCGGGCGCAAATTAAGAATAGGGGGCATACTTACCTTTAAAGGACGTGACCACAACGAGTGACCGAGACGATTAGGTTTGGAAATTTTAGTGGCCTGCGAAGGTCGCGCCAGTGGCGTTCAAGTTTCGTGCCGCGTCAGGCGACCTATCTGGCAGCCCATCGGGTACCCGGCCGCGTCGTGACCTTCACTGATTTCAAGACCTGGCCGAACTCGATGCCCAATACTACGCATCCGCCCCACGCCAATGGTACTCAAGGGCCCCAGGGGGGCCAAATTAGCAGCATAGAAGCAAGTTTTTTTTTTCACTCGCTGAAAACCCGCAAGTTAAACAAGGCTTCTCACCGCCTCTTCAAGTTGCCGCGGAAGTGACCCCCCTCCCCTCAGCCCGGCCTCCTGGGAACTTGAACTCGAAAATCAAATTTGGAGTCCACCAGAGACTGGCAGAGTCCGCCCCCTTAATTGCTGGGGCCTCTAAAGCCGCAGTCCCCTTACTTTACCTCCATGCTTGTTCGGGCTGTAATGGAGAAGCGCCAAGGTCACGGTCACGGGCTCATCCGGGTTCCGGCCCCGTCACGGACCCCGGGCCCTCGATCTTCCACAAACCCCCCCCCTCCCTTCTGCTGGGTTATTGCGGGAGCTCTGGACGTTTAACCCAGCTGAAACGCAGCTGAGAATTCATCAGCAACTTATGGCATCTCTCAATCAAAAACACGCTGATCATGTTCCCATCTAGCTCGGTACGCAGGCTCGTTATCTGAAAAATACATTTGCCCAAAGCCATGTCGCTCGTCTGCGCGCCACTCTCCGATGTACTTGACGCCATTTGGCCACACATATTCGCCCTGTCCATCCATCATTCCAAAGTGGTAATCGCCGACATATTTCGACCCATCCGAGTAGTACATTATACCCTGCCCTTCCTTGACATTATTTGTGAAGGTTCCCTCGAACCTTGTCTCGTCGCGGTACACAAAGACACCGTAACCATGTTTAGCCCCCCATTTGTACTCGCCCTTATAATACCTAACCATTCAGTCCCCTTTCTCTCCGACTCTTAGGTATGGGGACGCCGCACCGCACGATCCATCCGCAAAGAAATATTCACCGTAGCCATGACGCTGACTTTTGCAAAAGGAACCCTCGTACCTATCAACTATCAGATCTGATAATTAAAAAAAAAGAATACGTGCCGGGAAGAATCCGCATGCCAGTAAGTGCCTTTGCCGTCCATATGTCCATCAACAACTTCACCTGAACCCAATCGATCGATAGCACAAAACTTGTTTCGACCCACCTTCATAGCGGTCTGGCCGCAGGAACCAAGTGAGCGTCATCCACTTAGCCCCGCTTTCCGTAGTTGGATCGCTCGGCGCTCGCATCTCGTCGATACCGTACTGATGCCGAGGTACAGATACCAGTACACCGTTCATAGAGATAGAGCGAGAAACCTACTAGCCCATCCTACCCTAGATATGTATCTCCCACTCTCTAAATTTGCTACTATACATCGGGTGTACATTGTACTACGGTGTAACCACAATTTGCTATAAAACACTCTCGTAGTTAGGTTGGCCCAGCCTTTGGCTGGTGAGCTAGGACCCTGCTACCTTACCGTACTAGGTACACAACGCTGCGACATACCTACGGTACTCTTGCTAAGAGAAACAAATACATTAACGCAAAAAAAAGCAAGAGGCACAGAAGGAGACTCCCGGGACTGCGCTGTCTGGACCATCGCAGGCGAGGCGAGTTGTTTGATCGGTTCGCTGGTCGTTCCGACTCGGTGCGTCGGTCAGCCACGGTCGTCAGACACGCAGGAGTAGGTCTCGGTCACAATGGCCGCACCTGGACCAGGCCAACAAGGACTTTCGGGAGTTGGGCGGGCCTCATTAGTGATATTGCACTACAATTAAACCTTGAATGACGCTTTCGACGAGCACACCTGGCAAGATCACATGGCCCCGGGCCTACAGATCACCTGGCCCTGGCCCGGCCCGGGGGCCTACTAGTAGAGTATAAGTAAAGGCGCACCGCCCCGACAACCTTCGGTAGTAGCCCTAACATTTTACCTCCTCTGCCAACTGGAGCCCTGCGACCCTGTTCTTAAAATATGTGCTCAGGCTGATGTCAGGAATGTCAGTTGGCTCATCATGATGTCACCGTGACGGTACCGCCAAAAATTATGCTATTTCGATACTCCGGCCGAAGTCCGGTTGGGTATCCTGACTGAACAGGGAGAAGGCTCTTGTGAGCTTGTTCCTCTTTTCGGTCTTCCTTAATTAATAAATTAATTAATTTAGGGGCAGCCGCCCATACCCGTTAGTAGCGATTAAGCTATGGTCGTATGACATCCTGGTTGGATACTGCTTCTCTCCTCGACCTAAATGTCTATGGAAGCGGGCGTCAAGGCTTCGATGAGAAGTCGCATCGACTACACGAGTCTTATCATGAACCAGTAATAGATCGCGAACACATTCGTCATTTTGGATACACACATTCGCGAACACAGCGGCGTGCTTGGGCTACACCCGAAAAATTTAAGGTACAGCATGATGAAAAGCGAGTGCAGGGCATACCGCTTGATTCTCTAGCATTACGCAATAATTCAATAGAAACTGCTGCTAGTTATGATGAGATGGCATATTCTGCCGCTTGCTTTTCAGGGAATGCCAGATGCAGATCTTTCAAGAAGCAAAACAAGGAGCCTGCATTTCACCAAAACGCAATAAGATATGCTGCGCTAGAGAGAACATGTTCAAACCGTGTCCCAGCATGCATGTGGGGTGCGGCGCTTCGACGAGAAGTGATCGGTGCATGGCTGACAGGTGAGGTGCATGTTGGATATGCCGCCGCGGACTTCGGAGTTGACGTTCGGGGCGGAGTTAGTGTCATTGATGTAATAGCAAATAAAGATGGGGGGCTCGAGGCCATTCACGTCGCTGTTGATCGTCTGCGTGCACGAAGAATTGTCACCGTAAAAGACTTTTGGCTGAAAAGTACAGAGAGCCTGATGGTATCGGCAATGGCAGCATGGCCTGAGGGCATTATTATCCACGGTACCCATGATGACTTTTTCCTCTCCGCTCACCTTGTGGAATCCAAGCTCCCAGCTCTTGTTGTGACAAAAACAGCTCAGGGATTATCACACAGGGACCTCCCTGTCAGCGTGTGGGCCAACGTGTTCTCCTTTATCGACAAATTGCAGCCAGGTGCATCGGCATGTGTGGCTGCTGCGAGAGCTTGCGAATCAATCTGTGCACAAAGCATGCAAAGCTTTGCTGCGAGCCATTTTGTCAGCGATATCAGCTGCATTAAGAGAAACACGCGGGCCGTGTCGCTTTATACCCCATCAAAGGAGATATTGGGAGAGGGTGCATTCAAAAAAGTTTATAAAGTAGGCGATGAAGCTGTGGCCGTGATGAACATCACGGTATTATATAACGATGTTTGCGCAACCAATGAAGTTACCCGGGAGCTCGCAATTTTATGTCATTTGACCAAGCTTGTTGCAAGGAGAATATGCCCCAATTTTGTCACAATAATTGGTTCATTTGTGCAATGCTATCCGTCGGGAAGTTTGCACAGCCTTGAGAAAACTGGAAGGTCACCGAACACTCGGCTTTGTGTGCGCATGGGACTCTGCAGCTGTGGTGACATCGAGAGCTGGTTAAGGAGACAACCTGGCATGGTGCTACCTACCTGCACTACACTTCGGTTCTTTTTCCAAATGTGCTTCGCCTTATATGCCTCACGTGCAATATTGGGGCTCCGACATTATGACCTCAAACTACTCAATTTTCTTGTTGCACCGGTGGAAACCAATATATATGCACGCTATCATCTTGCTGATGCAAAATTCGATGTTCAATTGTACCAAGAGGCAGTTGATGCTTGGATAAAGCTTACTGATTTTGGGACCTCGCATATGGAAAAAGGAAGCCTTGGCAAGCCCGCCAAAGATGCTATATTTACTACCATCGAGAATGTTCCCATTGATCTCCTTCTTAGTGGCGACATTCAGTGCACGCATACATATGCTCATGATACGTTCTCTCTTGGCCTCGCGACCCTCCATCTTTTTGGCGGTGGTGTTCCATACGAGGAACTGATGCATTACTGCACTTGTCCCGACGATCTCCGCGTAGACCTTGCCGCGGTTTGGTTAGAGAGCAGGGAAGTGTCATCATTTAATATCCTTGCAAATCTTGCTAGCGACCATGATACAGATCCCAAACTGACAAGGTATACTTTATTTGACACTTTTTACCGCTTCCTTGTTCTTCTTGGCGTCCCTACTAGCAACCACGATTCGACAAGCAAGCTTGGTCCTACTGCAAATCGTGTTCTTGATATTGTCCGCACACATCTCATTGGTAGCAGTAATAAGCCAGAGCACCCTGAGATATCAAGTGGCGAGCTCAAGGATGTACTTTTTCGTAACTATATAAAGTCAAGGCAGCTTTTTGCCAAGCACACGGCAACATTTAACCTCAAACAGGGAGTACATCCTGCCATGGCTCGTTGTCGTAAGCAACTCGGCTCAAATATAGATATTTTGACGGCAATGCTCGACTTTGACCCCCGCCGGCGGCCGACGATGCGTTCGCTGCTCATGTCCCCAATGTTTGACTCCCTAAGAGGCGGCGCCAGCAAATCTGCCGCTGGCGATTCCTTGCACTTGTTTGACGCATTCAAGCGAGACATATTTGAAAGACCCTTGCCGGATGTCTAAGCGGGACCGCCATGGCAATGATCAATATTATATGGCTTCCTCCCAACGGCCCGCTCATACAGCAGAATGTCGGATACTTCTGGGGCTGGTGTGCTCAAGCACTCGACTACACGGGGTTACAGACCCAACCAAGGGGTTGTGTGCGAGGTCCCAAGTGGGCGAACTACTACCGGGGGCGGTTTTGGCCTTGCGTCGCGGCGGTCGCCAAAAGACAGTAATCAATCTGTTTTTCTTATGATAAGGCCACATCCTGGCGCCTCGTACTCTGATTTGGGGTACCAGACATCGGGCGCTAGGCTGGCTGGTTTAGGTGAGGTCCCCGGTCCCGGGCCCGGGCCCTGCTCAGGCTTTGGCTACCCTACGGCTCTCTGGTTCTCTAGCTTGATACTGGTTAAAGCTATGGTAGTACGAATTAGAGGAAGCCCTCAAGCCCACCCTACTTTAGCCTCTGAGGATATATCATGATCTTTCTCCCCCCATCCTCGCATCATGATCGTGCGGTGAGATACGACCCCGAGTAGAAGAAGCTTCTAGTGGACGTTCCGTCCAGGGGGAGTAGACTCGGAGAGAGACCCTCTAGCCCTCAGGTTTCCTACCCTAGATATGTCACGGTATCTCCCACTGGCACTCTCTAAATTTGAGTCTATATATAGTACATGGTTGAGGGCTATCGGCACTATTCAGACGGTCGTTGTGCCCACTCAGGCTGGTATGACTCCGAGTCTCAGGCTTAGGCTCACTGGCAGGCGGTTGCCAAGTTGCTCTCAGGCTAACTTCAAGCCCGGCCTGACTCGGAGTTGCCGGTCACGTGAATATTTGAGTCTATACTGTTCAAGTTGTTCTATTGGCTTCGCCCGTAGACCAAATTTTATCCAAACACTCTCGCCGGGCACGGGGGAAGTCTCCCACGAGGCCTAGGACCCTTGCTGCAACGCACCGTGACCTCAGGCTATGATCAAGATCTCTCCATACATAAAAAAAAACTTGAAGATGTCCGGAAATCGCCGTAACTCCCCCAGCCGCTATTAGTCTTCTTAGAGCCCTCTGTATGTTCGATGCCGCGTACTAAATAGCAAGAGAACCACGTGTTGTACGGGGGCTAAAACTTGAACAGTGCTTTTAGGCAAAGGAGTGGACACAAACGAGCCAAAAGTATGCTCAAGCCGCGCGGGTTCGTGCCCTGGGGCCTTCCAGGGCCAACCCGCGACGCCGCCGCGTTAGCGGCCTCGACTCGGAACTTGAACTCGCCGGACTCGGTCCGGGAATGGCCCGGCGGGGGACTCCGACTCGGAGTCGCCGGCGGGGGGAGGGTCGGGGTGGGGTGGGGCCCACAGATTACACGTATTCCCTTCCTATGTAGCCCTCCGGACAGCCTTGGACATCGAAACGGACCCCTGGTAAGCAATTTAATACCCAACATCTTATTTGTTTAATGTATGCCATTACGTTTTAAATCAGTTATCAGCGGATACCGCTTGTGAAAATGGCTACGCAAACAACTGCCACTTATGCTGCAATCAAAGAGGGGCGATACGAGGACGCTGTAGGACACCTTGCTTTGCAACGTCAAGCGTTCCCTCGCTCCCGGGCAGCACTGTCTCTGTTGGGATTCTGCTACTACCACCAGCAGGATTTCCGATCTGCCGCACAGACCTACGAGGAACTTGTAATGATTTGTCCCAATATCGAAGAGTACGTTCATTCGCAGAAAACGAAGCGTAAACAGATTTTAGGTACAAGCTCTATTATGCACAAGCACTGTACAAGGCGGGACTATATGCTGATGCAATTCGAGCAGCTCTTCGAGTTGATGGTCCTCAATTCGCACAGCAAATGATATCACTTCAGGCAGCTATCAAGTACGAGCAAGACGAATTGAGTGGGTGCAAGTCCTTACTTGATCGATGTCTCACAGATGATCCAGAAACCATTATAAATTATGCAGCTGTCGCTTTCAAGGAAGGCCATTACGAGAGTGCACGCGCAAAGTACGTCGAGGCCATGAATACTCTAGGCTACCAAGCTGATTTTGCATGCAATGTGGCCTTATGCTACTACAAGCAAAAGCAATACGCCGCTGCACTAAAAAGCTTGGCAGAGATTATTGAACGTGGTGTGCGCGAGCATCCGGAATTGAGCGTCGGAAGCAATACCGACGGAATTGATGTGCGGAGTGTAGGAAATAGTTCAGTGTTACAAGAGACTTGCCTAGTGGAGGCATTCAATCTCAAGGCAGCTATTGAATTTCAAGAAGGTAACTTAGATGCAGCCAAAGAAGCGTTGAGTGACATGCCACCGCGTCAGGAGGAGGAGCTAGATGCAGTCACACTGCACAATCAGGCACTTTTGCACATGGACGAAGATCCATCCACTGGGTTCCGGAAGTTAAACTTCCTTTTGTCAAATCCTCCTTTCCCGCCCGAGACGTTCGGAAATTTGCTGCTTTTGCACTGTAAGTTTGGATATTACGACTTGGCCGCTGACATTCTTGCTGAGAATACCCACCTCACCTATAAATTCTTACCCAGTGAGCTCTTTGACTATCTGGATGCATCAATAATGGTGCAAACATCCCCTGAAGAGGCTTATCGTAAGTATGACGACCTCACTAATAAACATATAGACCAGCTGCGCAAGTTGACCAAAGCCATCCAGGATGCACGAATTTCTCGTGACAACGAGGCGATCAAGCAATCACTAAAGCTCTATGATGAAGCTCTTGAACGGTATATTCCCGTCCTTATGGCCATGGCTCGTGTCTACTGGGACAAAGAGAACTACCCTATGGTTGAGCGCCTCTTTCGCCAGAGTGCAGAGTTCTGTTCGGAGCACGAAGTGTGGAAGCTCAATGTCGCGCATGTATTTTTTATGCAGGAATCTAAGTTTAAAGAGGCGATCCGTTACTATGATCCAAGCGTAAAAAGAAAGTCCGAGGACATCCTAGATGTTCCTGCTATAGTGCTCGCCAATCTATGTGTCTCGTACATTATGACGTCTCAAAACGAGGAAGCTGAAGAACTAATGCGAAAGATTGAAAAGGAAGAAGAACGTCTCGCCTACACCGAACCAGAACGACTTTGTTACCATCTTTGCATCGTCAACCTTGTTATCGGTACTCTCTACTGCGCCAAAGGAAATTTTGAATTTGGTATTTCTCGGATTATAAAGTCGCTCGAACCATACGACAAAAAGCTTGGGCCTGATACTTGGTACTACTCTAAGCGTTGCTTCCTTGCACTAGCAGAAAATATGGCCAAGCACATGCTCATGTTGAAGGACACGTCTGTTCATGAAATTATCAGCTTTTTAGAGGCATGCGACTCGCACGGAACTAATATTACAACTGTTATCACACCAGCCGTGGATCCGGACGGCAAGCGCCCTGCAGTAGCAACGCACAACGTTTCATACGAAGCCCGGCAGCTTAAAAAAATCTTTCTCAAGCTCAGAGATTAGTGATTACAACTAGGCAAGCATAGGATTGAACGTATACTTGCATGAAGCGCCCACCACGCTCCAATTGGGTCCCCGAGGTTTGTGCCGTGTGTGTATGAGCCGACTGCGGAGCTGCGTGATCGCAACTTCTGGCGTATGAATCGGCCTATGATTGTGTATATCTTGCCGTTATGCGGAGTCACGCCTCATGTCATCATCGGGTGGCGTGTGGGTTTTGGCATTGATAACTAGCCGGCGCTTAAAAAAGGACATGTGTCACATTGTGTGGTATACTTCTAGTAGAAACGTCTTAAAATAGAACTTCCATTTTAAAAGCACATGCACCGGGCCCGGGGTCGCTGCCAGGTCTCCTAGAGTACTCCGGCATTTAGGGACCTGTCGGAGCACCATTCAAAGTTTGCCATGATTTGGAGCTCACCAGTTGGCACTGGCAGTTGGCGGCCAAAGGTTTTAATTCCGGCCCAGCCTGCGGTTCTTAGCTAAGCTAGTGAGGTCCAACAGCCGAAGTTGGCCTTATTTCCCTGTTCAACTTGAGTTCTAGTAGCTCATTAATAGTGCCAGTGGCCCGGGACTCGGAAGTGGAGCGGTCAGTGGATCGACCCCGTAACGCAGCGTCCAAAATCAATTTTGCTTCTTCGATTCTGCAAAAATGATTTCGATCTGCAAAAATGACCCTGCCATCTGGCAGACGCCGGAAGGCCTCATTCCTATACTCACTCTCTGTTAGTCACTAGGCATCTGCTGGTCACGGAAAAAATGGATGCTCAAACCGCCAAAAAGGAGGGTAACAGACTTTTCACATCTGGGAATCACAAAGATGCTATCATCAAATACACGGAGGCGATTGACCTCGATCCGACGGACGTGACCTTTTTCAGCAATCGCTCAGCGGCGTGCGGCACTGTGTCCAGAGCATGCTCGCACAATGTTAATTCAAAATAGCATAATACCATAGGTATGCGGCCTTAGAGATGTGGGATGAGGCGGCTGAAGACGGTATCATTCACTACTATTTTCCTTTAAACGCTGTCTACTTAGGTCGGCTGTGCATCAAAGTCAACAAGAAATTTATCAAAGGATATTTCCGGTTGGCTATTGCATTGCGTGCATTGAACAAATACAAAGATGCTATTGATAACATCAAGATGGGACTTGCAGTAGACCCTGGTAATGCTGACTTGAAAAAACAGGCGTCCGAGATGGAGGAGTTAATGCGCAAGGATCGCGTGATGGTCCTGATCAGCAAGGCCAAGGAGCAGATGCAATCTGGACATCTAAAAGACTGCCTTGCGACGTGCGATCGTGCTCTTGCCCTCGATGCCGGAAACAGTGAGATAGTGAAAATAAAGCGTAGCGTCGAACCTAAGTTTGAGGCTGCTGAAAAGCGCCGTGTCATGTCATTGCCCAAACCAGCACGTGACAAAGAAGCAGGTGACAAGTGTTACAAACTAGCCGATTTTGAAGGTGCTATTGAAGCATACACCAGATGCATCGATGCTACTGCTGACAAGAGCTCAGAACTCTGTATCAAGGCTTATTCAAATCGTTCTGCCTGTCACAAGCAGCTTTCCAACTTTGATGGTACCATAGCAGACTGTACTGCGGTCTTGGATACAGACATTAATAATGTGAAGTCGCTTGTCCGCCGCGCCCAGGCCTTTGAGGCAGTTGAGCGCTACAAATCTGCTCTACAAGACGTAAAATACGTCCTCAGTATGCCCCAGTCTAGCGTAGGACAGGCAAACTGGTCTTATGGCATGCGGTGTCGATTGAAGAAGGAATTCCCATGCATGATACGCTATTTTCAGGTCCCTTTGCAATATGATGAAAGAAAGGCTCACCAGAGTCGTTCAGCAACTCAAGGCTGGGCTTTGAGGTACACACAAAAGCACTTGCATTCTAAGGACGCGAGCACTTGCATTTGGCAATCCAGCGTCGACAGAGCCCTAGCAGCGCGCCGATGACTAGGGCCCGAGTAACGCCGGGTAATTCTCTCTTCTAAGATTTGGACGCATCCTCAATGAGTCCTTATTAAGATAAATTACCCCGGGCCTTCCCCGGGCCTGCGAATCATGATGATCTTCCTTCCTTAATTGAACCATAATTACGAAAAAATTAGTTCCCCACGTTCCCGGGCCATAACTATGTAGGGCTCATAGCGATTTGCCGGTGATTGGCTAGGTCGAACCGATGACTAGTACTTGATTTTTGACGAGTCAGTTCGGCTATGAGTCAGTTGAGGGGTACCGCGGCTCGCAGGGCCCCCCATAGGAAACGCTCGGGGCCGGGGTACCAGGCTGTAAAGAACAACATAGTTAGCAAAGTTGGGTTGGTTGCGCCCCTCCGCAGAGGCCTCCAAAACAGTTGTGGTGTGTTGGTTGCCGCTATGAATCCTAGTGGCTTAGTTGTAGTTGGGTTATTTCGACCCGTCGCATCGGTTGCCCGATTGGGAAACCTCTCGGGGACAACTAACCCAGCCCAACTGCATTTTTGCTAACCCTATTGTTCCTTTCCCGGGTACCGTGCCTTAATCTGGCGTTCCCGCCCGGGCCGTGTGTATAGCTCTATACATGGACCGGACTTGATCTGGCGGGTTCCACGTCGTCAGGGTTTGACGCGCCCCAAGTCGTTAGACGGCCGGCGGGCTCTCGCTTAGAGCGGGATTTTCGCGGGCTGTCGGAATCTGTCGAAATGTGCGTCGTGCGGCGCAGGTGGTGGGATTAAGGGGACGGGCGAGCCGCTCTCCGCGGGGGCTTCCGGCACACCCGTCGCCTCCCCCCGGGCCCTTCGTCACGGTTGCGTGGCGCCCCCATCCGCTGAGCTATCTACGCCGTCTGTGTTTGCGTGTCGCGAGTGCGGCCGTTGAGAGCGGGCTATGTATGAGTCCCGGTGCGCTACCAGGCCCAGACCCCCTGCGCGCGATTCCTGGCGTGCTTGTTGAAGGGGGCTATAGAGGGGCTAGACCTTTGCAGCGAGGCTTACGCCCTCAATCGTGGGTGATTTGAACTATTCGACCACCCAGCTGCAGCTTACGCCTGCCGTTTTCTGCGCTCTATGCCGTACCGCTCAGCCCGCGCACATGAGTGATGCATCGACCGACGCGCTCATGTCCAACACAAACGCCGATATTTAGCATAGTATATTTGGGCAGCGTAGGGTCGACATTGCAGCGCCATCATATAGTGTATGCTGGCGGCGGCGGGTCGAGCAAAACAGGTGTAGGCAATGCAATTGTAGCAGCAGAAGTTGGCGAAACTGGCCTAGTTGAGCTATGTAGGTTAGACACCGGTGCAGAGTTGTGCTCTTTGATTTGCATCGGACCAAAAAGAAAGTTGCTCCCAAGTGTATTTGGTAACAGATTTAGAATCTGCAAATTGTCTGGTTTTGGGAGTAGCTTGCAAGGTCAGAGGCACATCGCTGTTGCATCGGATGACTATGTATCTGACTTTAAGAAGGAAGGTCCTTCGATCAATTGCTGCGCTGTAGACGACTCGAGAGATGTTCTGGCAGTCGGGGGCGATGACGGCAAGCTACGTATTTGGACCGTGTCCAATGATGAAGGCAGATTTAGATGCACGCTGGTGAACGCTCTCTCCCCTGGACACACCTCATCAATAACAGACTGTTCCTTCTCTGAGAGCAGACATTTGCTGGCAACTGCTTCCAAGGATGGCACATGTCTTGTACATAGCTTGAGTACTGGCGCCACCATATGTAAGGTATCCACGAGTTGTGCCATGCCGTTATCTCAGGCTAATAACTATCGCGAAAAGACACCATCGGCCAAGCTACTCGTGCGAGCATGCAAATTTGTTGGTGACAATGGCATAATCAGCGTACAGTCGAGGTCTCGTGGAGATGCATATGCAACAAAATGGAGCCTGGTAGCTTCAGATGATCAAGATGGTACCCTCGACGTTGGCCTTGTTGCCACTAGACGTATATCCAGGCATCCTGTCTCAGCTGTTTGCCTTGAAGGAGAATTAATTGTGCATGGGAATGTGGAGGGAATGGTGGGTATTGCCAGCACGACAGACCTTTCATCTTTAGGCAGGCATATACAAGCCCACGAGCTCCCTGTGACCGCATTAGCCATTACCCCAGACATGTCCAGCACACCGCCACGTGTGCTGTCTGTCTCTGCAGACTACAAACTTGTCACAACATATCTGACTTCCACAACTAGGGTGACCATGGCGCGTTTTTCTGTTCTATTTGCCTTAATTGTCTTTCTGCTGCGAAACCTTCTGTACACATGCGCTGTTCGCTATGGGTTATGGTGCGAGTGAGTGAGAGGATATACTCGATGCCGTTCCATTACTGCAAGTGGGACCTAGGTCCTCGAGAGTTGGCCACACACACGCGCTATCGTCGACTCCGAGTCGCTTTGTTTTAGCCGTAGTAGCCTGACTCGAAATATTCACTTACTAGTACTTCTAGTACTTCTACTAGTATTTACTCTGATATATCCGCAACGACAAACTTGGACTACTAGTAGCACTCCTAGTAGCCACTAGAAGTGGCCACTACTACTGGTGTGCCGTGACTAGTACGGGGCCTGTGAGACCTCCGACTTCCCTGCGCCGCGTCCGTTCGCAGAAAGACCGCACCGAGTCCGTACCTTGACCGCGAGACGGATACACCACGTGCCCCACCGGCCCCCTGGCCGGGCTGTCAGGTCCACGGCCGTTCGGTCCCGCCCGCGACCTGACCGTGAAATAGCGTCCGCCGCTCGCGACCGGCCCACCGCCCGCTGTCTGCGATCGCAGATTCAATGTACTGCGACTGCTGCGTCCGCTCCACATCCTATCCCAGTCAGCCACGAGTTTAACCTTGACCACGGGGCCCTGTCCGCCGCGGTCTGCTGCGCCCACGGCCGTCTGCCGCGCCCGCGGCCTTGACGGGCGGTCCGGGAGAACTCAATTACATTGGTAGCAAGCACACGGCAGTGTAATTCATTCCGCCTTTTCATCACCGTCCCTATCGCTCGTCAACCTGCTGAATTCATTCAAGCAAGCTCCTTCAAAATCGTTGAGTTCAGAAATTCGACATCTGCTCCTTAAATGTTCCTCATCACGATAATACCGTAGAGTTCCTTTAAACAATAATTCTTCGTTATGTTTTGCTTCGTCCTCCCGACGATATAACTTTCCTACGTGAATGTCATGGGAGCCAGTGATTGCATTCATGCACGAATCTCTGTCTGTCAGTAAGGAGCTTATCTCAGATGGCAAGTCACCTGGTAACTCGTCCTTGGCTGCTTTGTCCAAAAGCTCACCAACCAAAAGCGAGAGCATACGAATGAAATTGGTTTCGTGATCTTCGAGGCGTCTAAAGTAAGCTTGTTGACCCTCCAGACAAGACTGTTTGACCTCAAAATATTTTGTTTCGAACTCGCCTATTAGTTCTTCGCATTGTTCAACTTGCCTCATTTCAAGGTCCTTTAATAAACTAATCAATTTCCTGAGAGCTACCCTGAGTGGGTCAAGATCACATGATTCAATATCCTGCTTAAGAGCCAGACTCTTTAGAGTTTTCTTTTTAATACGTCCAAACTTTGTCACCAGATCGATAGACTCGTTGGCATATTTCGCTCGTAACTGACGCAGTGCGAATTCGAATTGCCTTTCTTCTCTTTTCTTTAGTTGATATCTTGCCAACCCTTCCCGTTGAAACATATCCGAGGCGGATTCTACTTCGCTTTGAAACGAATTCATAATACTGCTTACCCCGGGCAAATGCTTCAATTTTAAGATCTCGATATCATCAGCAAACATATCATCAAATATAATCTGCACTACTGTCAGATTAGCATCCGCCAGCTTTTGTGTATGCCTGATAGCGGCGAGTTCGCTGCTGTTTTTTTCTTCTTGGAGATTTTCCTTCTCTTCCACATCCAGAAGCTCGTCCTGATATTGTTCTCGTGCCGTTACAACCTCCGCTCTAGTCACCATGGAGTAATCAAGATATGCGAGCTCACTGAAATAAGCCAGTATGCACATGCGATACGAGGACTCTTTTGATACAGGATTGCCTTCCAAGTTAAGTAGCCTCAAGTTTTGAAAGCATCTCAATTCAACAACATCTTTAAGAGCGGAGATGTTGTTGTTGCCCAGAGATAAGCAGTGCAGGTTTTTACACCGACCGAGACCGTTGACCTCAGATATCATGTTATTGAATAATGATAGATCTGTTAGCTTCTCCAGCCTGTCCAAGCCTGTCACTTTTGAGATGCGATTAAATGAAAGATCAAGCCAGGTCAAGTTCACCAAATGATCCAGATTTTTCATGCACTTAATGATGTTATTATCTAAGCACAAAGTCCTTAGAGCGCGGAAACCTTGCAAATTATCGATTTCTAGTACGTTCTTAAACGACAGTCGTAACTCGGTTGCCTTCGCCGCTATATCAGCAAGAGTGTCACCGTTAATCCCCGAGTCATCTGACGTTACTAGTTGTGTGCCCTCTTGGAGGGCTGATGAAATTAAGTCTTGATCAATAACTTGGATCATGTAGTCGTTTTGCACTTACGCCGTTACAGACGCATATATCTATGAAGTCACTTGTACATGTTATTACATGATATACTGCGGTAACCCAGCCACGAGCCTGTACTACTATAGGGCCCGGCCGCCCCAACGACCCCGGCTAACAATTCAAGTTGCCGCAACTTGGTCCGAGTCACTGGCGGCCCGGGGCTAGTCAGGCCCGGGCCGCAGCCGCTAGCCGCCTCACTGAGTCAGGCTCAGGCTACTGCCAGTGAGGCCCATGATAGGCTCAGGCTCAGGCTCAGGCTCAGGCCCAACCTGAGGCTGCCGCTGCGCCGGCGCCCAGGCCAGGCCAATCGCCTCGGACTACTCAGGCTACTATCACGATGACTGTGAATGGCCTGCACTGGGCTTGCCAGCACTGGCACTTGAGGATCGTGGCCGCGGCTATAATGATGTACTACCCGGGCCTGAGTCACGGTGCCGCGGGCAGTGATGATCCGCCCAGGGTTGGCCGGACCGCTGGGTATGTGGTTCACTCTAGGCTCTGCGCCCACTGGCAAACTCTAGGACCTCAGGGCCTGCGCACCGCGCCTGGGCCTGAAGCCTGGTGCATAAAGACCCCGACCCTCATTTACTTCGTCAAAGGGGCATAACCCTCTTTCCTACGTCGCTCGGGACGCTGCCCCTTTTTTCTTTAAAAACACGCGTCGTTATTTCGATAGCGACCAAATTACTACGAACATCTATTCGGGTTTGGACCCGTCACGGTGAGGTGCGGGTTTCGAAGTCGACAGCTTCAGGCTTCAAGTTAGCTGTCCGAGTCTCTAGCTGACGAGTTTTGGCTACAGCTCAGGCTCAGGCTGACGGGGACAACGCTGTTTGGGCTGCCTTACAAGCACGCTAAGGCTAAAGATCAACAAATTGCCGTCGAGCCCTGGGCCACAAGACGCTTAGCGATCTCTAGCCCGACGCCGGGTTTTGGCTATAGCTTGACGGCCGGTATTCTCTGCACTCTCTTGCCTTCAATTGTCGAGGGAGATCTATTTTCCCGACAAGGGCCACACACGCAACCCAAGCTTCGGTCCTTACGGTCCCGGAGAACAGTTTGCGCCCGGGTGCCCTAGGATGGCGTTCCTGCACACCGCGTCGCCGCAGGGTTAGTCTATCGTGCGTGTTGCCTCCGCAGAACGTACGGCGGGTTTCCCCAGCGCAGGTCAGGGGTGAGACGGG
>Ga0209503_10000586_pt1 | contig 21432 bp, 14 predicted proteins | sample SouAtlMetagenome_2_FD_187448 | JGI IMG/M metagenome (GOLD analysis project Ga0209503, IMG submission 187448) | Marine eukaryotic phytoplankton communities from Atlantic Ocean - South Atlantic ANT15 Metagenome (SPAdes) (version 2) | ecosystem: Environmental > Aquatic > Marine > Oceanic | place... | reverse complement strand
ATGAAGTTATAGATGAAGCGAACTATGCTTTTAGATTAAATATGGATATGTTTAATACATTAGAAGGTAATTGGTTTACTTCATTAGTTAGAGTTGTATCTTCAATTATAAAGAAAAGAAAAAGCGAATAGTAATCAATAAATAATTGTAACTCGCAATAGTTTATGACTATTCTCCATACTCCGAAGGCTTATGTGTTTAACTTACAAACTACAAGTTCATCAGAAGCAAAACGATTATGGAGGAGGGATATAAAAGAGAGTTGGAATTTTAAATGTGCCTATTGTGGTAGTGAAGATCATCTTACAATAGATCATATAGTTCCTAGAGCAAAAGGTGGTCCTGATTTTACAAAGAATGTGTTGTGTTGTTGCCATTCTTGTAATCAAGATAAGGGACATGAAGATTGGGAAGAATGGTTTTTTAATCAGAGTTTTTTCTCTTTAGAGAGATATCATGAGATTAGAAAATGGATGAGACCCGATCCACCAAAGGACTTATTTGCGTATCGCCCAAGAAGGAATAATTTAACTTGAATAAATAACTCAGCAGTATATACTGCTCGTTTTAGGGTACATACCGAAATCATTATAAATGGCGACTCCGTTTAGAATTAAACGATCTGCTGTTCCAGGGAAGGAACCTGCAGTATCGGACTTACAATTAGGTGAATTAGCTCTTAATACTTATGATGCTGAGCTGTATACACTACGTTCACGTCCTGGTATTGGCACGGAAGTTGTTAAGATTGGTGGTGCTTCGGTAAAAGGTATATTATATGTTAATAAGAATGGAAACGACGAAAACACAGGACTCACAGCAGCAGACGCAAAAGGAACCCTCAAAGGAGCAGTCGGAATTGCATCAGAAGGAACTACTATTAAAATTGCTGCTGGAACTTACGTAGAAGATAATCCAATTAAAGTACCAAAACAAATTAGTATTGTTGGTGACAGTTTAAGAGAAGTTACTATATCTCCTCAGAATGCTGATAAGGATATATTCCATGTCTCTCCTGGCGTTATGATGGCCGAGTTGACATTTTCTGGAACTGTTGATAGGGGAGTTGCGGTAGTAGCATTTGATCCAGACAAGATTCAATATAATCCTCAGTCACCATATATTAGATTCTGTACTAACAAAGTTGCTAATAGTATTGGTCTAAAGGTTGATGGTAGCAAATCTATTGGACCATTTAAAAGTATGGTCACTGACTCTTATACCCAGTACAATACAAGTGGTATAGGGGTCTCTGTTAGTAATGAGGGATACGCTCAGATAGTTTCATTATTTACAATGAATCTTGATGAAGGTGTATCTTGTAATTCTGGTGGACAGTGTGATGTAACAAACTCTAACTCTTCTTTCGGTAACTATGGATTAGTTGCTGATGGTAAAGGACAGCATCAGTATACAGGAACAATTGCAACAGCAGCAACTGAAAATGCAGATAAGTTTGAAATTAGTTTCTCTGCTCCCACCAAAAATATTAGCAATTTTGTTTATGATAATGTAACTGGATTGGCAACAGTCACTACCAGTTCTGCTCACGGATTCAATGTTGGAATGGGTGTTACTCTTTCTGGTATTGGATTGACTTGTGCTTATGGTGCTAAGACATATCCAGATGGAAATGTTGGATATGTATTTACTGTTGATGATGTTCCAACTACAACTACATTTAATACTTACATTGGAATAACAACTGTTTCTCACAGTTATGTTTCTGGTGGTACAGCAAAGATAAATCTAGTCAGACCATTTGATGGTAAGGTAGTTTATTTTGATGATCAGTATTATAGTATTGGTAAGATAAATGTAACTAATGTGGGAAGTGGATATAATTCTCCACCAACAATTACTATTAGTTCTCCTACAGCTACACCTGATTGGGGTGTTCATGCAACAGCAGTTGCAACTATTATTGGTGGTAAGATAGATGAGGTTGAACTTATTTCAAATGGTAGAGGATATCAATCTGTACCGACCATCACATTCTCTGCCCCTGATGTTGGGATAAATACAGCAACAGCTACTGTAGAATTATTACCTACTTACTATGCAGTCAAGGAATGTACTCCAATTGCAGCAAGTGGTATTTGTACCGTTACAATTAATGAGAACGTTCCTTATGCTCTTGGTGTAGGAAACACAGTTCCTTTCTACAGACAAAGTAGAATATTAGCATCGAGTCATTCATTCCAATATATTGGTAGTGGAGTCGATCCTGTAAGTTCTCTTCCTTCTCGTGGAGGTGTAACCATCCAAGAAAATGAAGTTGACAACCGTAACGGTGGGTTGGTTATATACACTAGCACTGACCAAGGTGGAAACTTTAGAATTGGTGAAGGTGTTCAAATAGATCAGATTAGTGGAACAATTTCTGGTAATTTTTATTCCAAGAGTTTATTCGCTAACGTCACGCCATTAATTCTAGCATTAGGAGGAGATCAATAAGATGGCTTTACCATTAAATGTATTCAAAACTATAACATTTGTAGCACCCCTACAACCAGTTGGAATTTATACTGCTCCAGTTGGATATAGTGGTGTTATATTATTGTCGCAAGCAACAAATGTTGATTCGGGATCACATACAGTGTCCTTAGATCATGTAAGAACAAGAACTGGTATTGCAGTTACCACTGAAGTTGTAAAAGAAATGCCAATCCAAGGTCACGATACAATGAATCTGACTGCAGGAAAATTGGTTATTGAACAAGGTGATTCACTTAAGTTGGCATCAAGTGCTCCTGGTCATGTAAAATTCATTGCAAGTATATTAGAAACTCTTAATTAACATACAATGGCACCAAGATATAGAAGCGGTAGGTTATTTCAACAATTCATAGGTGTATCTTCATACACTGATGATAGGCTTGTTCTTGATGTTATTGGTAACGCTAGAATTAGTGGTATATTAACTGTACCTCAACTCTATGTTACTGGAACTGCAGGTGAGATTACTGGTGATCTTAGTGCTAGAAACTTATTAATTACTGGTATATCGACTTTCCAAGGTCCGATTACTGCTGGTAGTTCAACAGGAAGTAGTGGTCAATATTTACAGAGAACTGATACTGGAGTTACTTGGGCATCATTCCCTGCTGTTAGAAGTTCTACTTATCATAGTGCTACTGTAGGGCAATCAACTTTTGTTGGTAACTACAACGCACAGTTTGTTGACATCTATTTAAATGGTGTTAAGTTACATACAAGTGAGTTTACTGCAAGTAATGGAACTCATGTTGTTTTAAATACTGGATGTTTTGCAGAAGATATTGTTGAGGTAGTTTCATTTAACGCAACCAGTATGGGTGCTGGTGGTGGACTTGGTAATGGTGGAAGTGCTTTAGGAATTAATACTACAGGTACTTCATTATTCAATCATATTAATGCGTCTGGTATTATAACTGCTGGTCAATTTATTGGTGATGGATCTCAGATAACTGGATTAGCACCTCCAGGTATTGGTATAAACTCTGGTGGAACAGAGGTAGGTGCTGGTGTTACAATAATAAACTTTACTGGTGCTGGTAATACATTCTTTTATAATGCTTCTACTCAGACATTAGATATTGATATTGACAGTGATAACTTTACTGTTCCAGGTATATCCACACTAGGTACAACTCATCTTAATAATTTAAATTTAACTGGTGTTTCTACTTTTGCAGATCATATTGCTGCTAACGGAGATTTAGATGTAGATGGACATACTGAATTAGATAATTTAAATGTTTCTGGTGTATCTACATTTGTAGGTGATGCTCAGTTTAATAGTAATGTTTCTATTGCTGGTACTTTAACATATGAAGATGTTAAGAATGTAGATTCTATTGGAATTATAACTGCTAGAACTGATTTACATGTTGGTTCTGCAATTACTATGTACGGTGCTACAGGTATTGTAAGTGCTGCTCAGTATTATGGTGATGGATCTAAACTTGATAATATTCAAATTGCTGTAAGTGCAAATAGTTTTACTGACGAAACTACTTATATTACATTTGTAGATAATACTTCTGGCGTTCGTCCTATAGAAGTTGATAATGATTTAAGATATAATCCAGCATCAAGTGCTTTAACTTGTGCACTTGTTAATGCCAATTTAACTGGTAATGTAACTGGTAATGTTCAGGGTAATTCTAGTACTGCTAGTGATTTAAGTGGTAGACCTAATATAGATGTTAGAGCAATAAAAACAACTGGTATTGCTGTAAATGGTATTGCAACTGCTACTGCATTCTCTGGAAACTTTGTAGGTAATATAAGTGGAGGTAGTGCTAACCTTACAACATTAGAGGTTGCTAATAATGCTACGTTCTCAAGTAATGTTTCTATTGCTGGTACTTTAACATATGAAGATGTTAAGAATGTAGATTCTGTAGGACTAATAACTGCTAGAAGTGGAATAGAAGTTGCTGGTATTGTTACTGCTAAAGCAGGTGCTGCTGTAACTTATTATGGTGATGGTTCTGGATTGGTTGGTGTTATTAGACCAAGTATTGTAACTAGTGATAATCCACCATCGAATGCAAACGATGGAGAACTTTGGTGGGATTCAGAATCTGGTGTATTAAGAGTTTATTATCAGGATGCTGATAGTTCTCAATGGGTTGATGCTTCACCGACTAGTGGTGGTGCTGGATCTATTGAAATTATAAACGATGCTACACCTCAACTTGGTGGCACTTTAGATGTTTCTGGAAATGATATTACTGGAACAGGTAATATTAATTTAACAGGTATTATAACTTCTACTTCTTTATATACAGGTGATGGTACATTTAGTGGTGATGTTGATATTACTGGAAATGTATCTATTGGTGGTACTTTAACATATGAAGATGTTAAGAATGTAGATTCAGTTGGTATAATAACTGCAAGAGATGGCATAGATGTAACTGGTGGTGTAATTACAGCATTAGCAGGTGAGAATAAGATACCATCTCTATATGCAAATATGGGAGCACTTCCATCTGCTTCAAGTTATCATGGTATGTTTGCTCACGTTCATGCAACAGCGAGAGGATATTTTGCACACGGTGGTAGTTGGTTTGAATTAGTTAATAAAGAAGCGGATGGTGTAGTAGGTACAGGAACTGAAAGATATAATATTGGTTCTGTTGATTTAATTGATATTAATGTATCAAGTTCTTCTACTACTAGTTCATTAAATGTCACTGGAGTTACAACCGCAGTAACTGTTAATATCAATGGAGATTTGGATGTTGATGGTCATACAAACTTAGACAATGTAAGTATTGCTGGTGTAACTACATTTTCTAGTTCGATAGGTGGACTTTTTGATTTAGATGGTGATTTAGATGTAGATGGTCACACTAATTTAGATAATGTAAATATTGCTGGTGTTTCTACATTTACTGGACAACTTAATGCTGGTGCAGTTGTTGCTTCATCTGTTACTGCTGGATCAGTTTCAATTGCTACCAGTGCAATTAGTTACACTGGTTACGGTGCAACGATTGGTATTGGTACTCTTGCCCCAGAATATGGTAGCACTCTCATTCAAGATGTTCTTGAGTTAGGTGGAAATAAAATTCATCTCAATGCAAGTACTACTTGGATTGGTGGTCATATTCTTCCAACTGAACATGAGCAATTTGATTTAGGATCTGCGAGTAGAAAGATAAGACACTTGTTCTTATCCGATAATTCGATATGGTTGGGTGATCAGAATAAGATTGATACCAGCACAGGTAATATGAAGATGAAGAAGAGGCATGTAGATTCTGTTCCTCAATCAATTACAACTGCTGGTGGTGATAATAGTGGTGCAATTTCATATGCGAACACTACATTTGGATATAGTCCTGCTAAAACAGCAGTTAAAAACTTAACATTAGAAGATCTTTTATCTTATCTTACTTCTTTAGATAGTAGTAAAACTGAGATAACAGATTTATATCCATCAGAAATGATAGATGGTAATTCAAATGCCACTTATACTGATTCTGATTGGCAGAAGATAAATGTTGATGCCACTGTTGGACCTCAAAATCCATTTGTCACAAAGGGATTTAGTTCTCCTCCATAAATAGTAAACATAATACAGTAATATAAAATGGCGACTCAAGTATCATCTGGAAATGGTAATGTAAACTATACTAATAACACTGGTCAAAATGTGAGAGTTATTGTGTATTATTTTGAAACTACAACCTCAGATTCTGCAGTTTCAATAGGTGGTATGCAGAATTTAACAATTCCTAGTTATACTACACTAGGTAAATACCTTGCATATCATAATAATCAAGGACAGTATGGTGGTAATCAAACTAATACTGGTGGATATAATACAAGGTTTGGTATGCCAACTGAGTTTGTACTTGCCAATACTGAGAGTTTTACATCTACTAATACTAAATGTTATAACTTACTAATCATCCCAGAAGGTGGATAATAAATGGCAATAAATTTTCCAAATAGTCCTAATTTTAATGATACTTATACTGTTCTAGGTATTACCTGGAGGTGGAATGGTGTATCTTGGAATGTAGCATCCAATCAAACTGGTAATCAGGTTGTTGGTTATGTTGGAGTATCTTCTAATAATACTAGTATTGGAACAAGTGTATCTACACTTAACTTCCTTGGGGTTGGAAATACAATTAGTGTAAGTGGAAGTAGAGTTGATATTGATATTCGTGGAACTGGTGTTGGTATTGGATCAGAACGTGCTGATGATGATCCTGTAAACTGGGGAGATAATAATGAGTTAAAAATATTACATACTACTGGTGGAGAGAGTGCTATAAGATCGGACAATGTTTCGATACAAAATGCTGCTGGAACAAATATAATTCAAGGTATTGGAAATACTGCATCTTTATTATTCAATGGATCAAAAAAATTAGAAACTACTAATCTTGGTGTAAAAATTACGGGTGGTATTGAAGATTCTAATGGTGTATATGGACCTACTAATTATTATCTACAATCTACTGGAACTGGAGTTCAATGGGCTGCTGTCTCTGGCGGAGGAGGAAGTGGTGGCGGTGATGGATACTTTGCTAAAACTACAGCAGGTATTAATACAATATCTAATGTAGGTATTGGAACTACAAATCCCGAAACACCTTTACAAATTAATAATGTTTATGGTGTTAATACTGGAGTTGGAACTTTCACTGCAGTTGTAGGATCTGCTCATACTGTAGATACATTTTCACCATCTACTTTTAAAACTGCTGAGTATACATTACATATAGAGAACGATACTAATATTCAATCACAAAAGGTTTCTGTTATGCACAATACATCTACAGCATATTCTGCTGAGTATGCAGTAATGTATGAACCTAATTTAATAGTTTCAGTTGCTGCAACTATAAGTAATAATAATTGTGAATTATGGTTAACACCAGAAACTGCTATGACTGGATTAACTACATTCAGATTTACAAGAGAAACTATGATTTGATATGAATGCTCAAACTGATCAGGAGTATGAAGAGGCAAGAGTAAAAGCTATGGAAGCTGAGGGAGCACCATTTGTTCCTGAAGGTACTGGTAAAAAAAGATATATTGTTACTTGTAAGGATGGTAGTGATTGGAATCATATCCATAAAGTTTTAATGGAAGATGGTACGTTAGAAGATAACATACCATCAGATAAATGTGATTGTGTAAATGAATATAAAACTTGTGACAGGATAGGAACTTACTTATTAGATGATGCAGAGGTAGAAGATCTTAAGAACCATTCAATGGTTGATGGTGTTAATTTAGATTGTGAATATTATGAAGGAACTTTTAAAGGTGCTAATGAAAGACCAATGGTACTTAGTTATAGGTATCCTGCTAATGTAAAATGTGGAAGACTTATGGGTTCTGCTTTTTTCCCAACAAGTGCTCCCAATTCTACTTATTTAAGTAGGACTGGATCTTCTGTCTATAGACATACTCAAAAAACAGATCCTTGGAATGGACAATCCGAATTTAATGTTTTACAAAATAGGATTGAACATCATGGAGATGGTTCAGATGTTGATGTTGTAGTTTGTGATGAATCAGGATGGTATGGACATGCTGAGTTTGTAAAAACTGGTAGTGGAGAACCAACAGGGTTTGTTGGTGGAAATGTATTGAAGAATGGATTTGCAACATCATCTACAACTGGTGTATGTGGGGTTTTAGATTTTGTTTTAGATACACCATATTATATTGATCCTGATTTCTTTGAAAATGATCCTACTAATAGATTAACTACTCGTTGGGATGGTACAAAAGTTCCTGTAGAATCATGGGCAAGATCTTGGTGGGGTACAGAATCTACTGCATATAGATCTGCAAAGTATGTTAGTAGTAATGTTTCAGGTGGAACTGCTGTTGTAGGTAGTGCTGAAGATTTTGGTACGATAAGTATATCATCTTCTTATACAAGAGCAGCAAAGAATGGTTCCAATACTACTCAACATACATCTGGTGGATATCATGCTACACCTTGTATGTCACAGGCATATGGAAAAACTATGGGGTGGGCATACAATTCTAATAAGTGGCATATGAATATTATTTGGAGCACGGGTGCAATAGGTATATCAAATATGTTTAAGATGTTAAAGATATTTCATCAACTTAAACCAAATAGATCTTCAGATAATACGAAAAATCCTACATTGACTTCTCATAGTTGGGGTAGTAATAGAAATCTTTATAACCAATATTATTATTATAGAAGTGCTGGTGATGGTACTGGTGGAGTATCTTATACAAGTGGAACTAAACCAACATTTTTAAATAATCTTTATTATGGTACTAGACATAGTGCTTATAAAGATCCTAGTTATTCTGAAATGGTATTAGGAGCAGATATGATTAGTGCTGGAGTTATATTTTTTGCTGCTTCTGGAAATGATAATCAGAAAACTGTAAACTATGGTCATCCTGATTATAATAATTATGATGCTACTACTAATAGTACTACATTAGCCAATGCCTTATATCCTAATGCTTATGGTGCGACAGCAATGACTAATAGAACTGGGTTTCCTTCATGTATTGGTAGATTTTGGAATGGATATACTTATATTCAACCTGCATTTAATATAGGTGCTCTTGATGATCAAAAAGTATCATATACTCAGGAAAGAAAAGCATCTTATAGTAATACTGGTAATGCTATAGATATGTGGACTCATGGTAAGGGTTCTTTTGCTGCTGGAGATGATAATTATAGTAGTCATAAGCTTAGATATGAGGAGTATTATCGATTAGATTCAAATTATAATATTGTATCTTCTGGTGGAACTTTATCAGATGATTCAGAAGATATAAGTTTTGGTGGAACTAGTTCAGCTTGTCCAGTTGCTTGTGGTTTAGTTGCTACCATTGTTCAGCATAATAGAACATGGACTTATGAAGATATTACTAATTGGTTAGAAACTAGTGTTGATAATCAATCTAGTTCTGCATACTATACGGGAACAGAAGGAACAAGTGCTAATGATTCTAATTATAATGATGATTATAATTTACATGGTAATAATGGAAAGATTTTATATCAGGCACTACCTGCATATACAATAACTCCTTCTGCATCCACAGTAAATGAGGGAGATACTATTACAACAACTGTAACCACGGAAAATATTCTTGATGGTTTAACATTATATTGGAATATAACTGGAACAAATATTAACTCTTCTGATTTTTCTTCTGGATCATTAACAGGATCAGGAACTATATCAAGTAATGCATTACCTAGTTTTTCACATACTCTTGCTAATGATTTAACTACTGAAGGAAATGAATTTTTTAATATTAATTTATTTACAGATTCTGCTAGAACAAAACAAGTTGCTACTACTGCAATAACAATTAATGATACTTCAGTTCCAGTTGTACAAACATATACAATCTCACCTTCACCACTTACGGTTAATGAGGGTAATACAGTTACAACTACAGTTACTACAACAAACGTTTCCGATAATACAACTCTTTGGTGGTCTTTATCTGGAATGAATCAAGTTGATTTTTCATCAGGTGCATTAACTGGATTTGGAATTATTACATCTAATACATTTAGTTTTACTCATACTCTTGCAGTTGATGAGATAACTGAGGGAACAGAGTATATTAATTATGAATTGTTTACAGATTCTGGTAGAACTGCAAGAGTAGGTATTGCTACGGTTACTGTTCTTGATACTTCACAGGCTGAACCAATACTTGTTCCAGTAACTTTAAGTGGTAGTGGAGTTACTCTTTCAGGTGTAACTGTTAATATAAAATAATAAATATCTAAAAAAAGCAAATGGCAGATAAAAGTTTTGGTTTAAAAGAACTTAGTTTGGTTAAAGGGTCAGGTACTCCTACTGTAGAAAGCACAACCAATTTAAATTTAAATGCCGTAAATGTTGCTATTAGTACTGATGTATCAATAGGTGGAACTTGTACTGCAAGTAAGTTTATTGGTGCTATATCTGGTTGGGTAATGGGTAATGATGGATCAAGTCATTATACATTTACTGGTCCTGGATTAACTGGTACTGTAAATGATCCTAACTTAACTCTTGTTAGAGGGCAGAAATATATTTTTCATAATAGATCTTCGGGACATCCTTTTAGGATTCAGAGTACTCCTAATGGTAATGCAGGTACACAGTATAATACTGGTGTAACTAATAATGATGGTGCTGCACCAACAGATATTATATTTGATGTTCCACATGATGCACCAAATACTTTATTCTATCAATGTACTGCTCATCCTAATATGGGTGGAGTTCTTCATATAGGACCAGATTTTTCAAGCACAGCAAAAACTTCTTCATATACTTTAACTGCTTCTGATATTGGTACATTAGTTACTACAGATTCTGCAGTGACAGTGGATCAGGATATCTTTACTTCTGGAGATGCAATTACAATTTATAATAATAGTGCTTCTAATATAACCATTACTCAGGGAACTAACGTTACATTTTATTTGGCAGGAACTGCTACGACAGGAAGTAGAACTCTAGCACAGAGAGGCGTTTGTACTGTGTTATGTGTTGCGAGTAATACTTTTGCAGTATCTGGTGGTGGATTGACATAATATGTTAATTCAACAAATGCTATTAATGTCTGGTGCTATTGGGTTTACTGGAGAAGAGCAATCTTGGACTAATGATAGTAATGCAACAAACAATCTTTTTTATACTTGGACAGTTCCTGCTGGAGTAAATTATATTTCTGCAGTTGTTGTAGGTGGTGGAGGAGGTGGTAGTCCTGCTGTATCTTTTTATGATGGATCGGATGAATATCAAACAAGACCAGGTTCAGGTGGTGGAGGTGGAGGATTAACTTATAGAAGTGCAATACCTGTTACTCCTGGTGAAACTTTAAATATTTGTGTTGGATGTGGTGGAAGTCGTGGTAATAGTAATAGTAGTGATCAAAAAGATTGGGCAAATGCTGGATATGGTGGTCACTCTTGGATAAAAAGAGGTGGAACTAACGGAACAGCTCTTGTAGGTGCTACTGGGGGAAGAGGTGGACAAGGTGCTGGTGATTATGATTGTATTGGTGGAAATGCACCAGGTGGATCTTATACTTCAATACCTAGTGAATATACTAATGCTGGAGGAACCTTTGCTCAAGGTGGAACAGGTAGGCGTGGTGGACATACTGGTTGGCCTACAAACGCAGGATCTGGTGGAGGTGCTGCTGGATATGGTGGGCAAGGTGGTGCTGGTGGTAATTCTGGTGGAACTGGTGGTGGTGTACTTCCTACTGGTGGTCCTGCAACTGCTGGTTCACAAGGTGCTGGAAGTGGTGGATACAATCCAAACGTTTCAACTCAAACTTATAGTGGATATGCAATAGGAACTGAGGTAGGATATGGTGGAGGTGGTGTAGGAATTCTAGGTGAAGGTTCTAGTGGTGCTCAAGTTTCAGCAGGTCCTGGTAAAGGTGGATCAGGTGGAAGTGATGGTGCTCCTGCTCTTGTAGGAATAGGAACTACAAATGGAATATTGGATAAAGATGGTGGATACTATGGTGGTGGAGGTGGTGGTGGAAACTATTTCCCCGATAATGCCAGAAAGCATGGTGGATATGGTGGTGGAGGTGCTGTAAGAATAATCTATCCTGGTGAAACTTATGTTTTCCCATCTGGACAAGAATATCCAAAAGGACAAGAAGAATTTACATCACCTGGTACTTACTCATGGATTGCACCTGCTGGAGTAACATCTGTTTGTGTTGTGGCAATTGGTGGTGGTGGAAATGGGGCAAGTTCAAATGCTAGAGAAAGAGCTGGTGGAGGTGGTGGACTTGGATATAAAAATAATATTTCGGTAACACCAGGACAATCTTATACAGTGGTAGTTGGAGATACTGGAGGTGTTGTTGGATCTAACACTGCTCAACCAGGTGGAGATTCATATTTTATAAACATCTCTACTGTTAAAGGTGGTGGTGGTACTGGTGGCGGTACTGGTGCTGGTCAAGGTGGAAGTTATACGGGTGATGGTGGTGGAAATGGTGGAAGAGGGGGTCAAGGTGGAAGCTTATCTTCTGGTGGAGATGGAGCTGGTGGAGGAGGTGCTGGTGGATATGCTGGATCTGGTGGTAATGGTGCTGCTTTTAGTGGTGGAGCTGGTGCAACTGGTGCTGGTGGAGGAGGTGGCGGTGGCGGTTGCCAAGCTGTAAATTCTTCTGGATATACTACTGGTGGTAAAGGTGGTGGCACAGGTATAAAAGGACAAGGTGCTAATGGTGCTGGTGGTCCACAAACTAATGGCTGGTCTGCGAATGGTTCTGCTGGATCTCCACATGGTCAATCTGAAGTTCTATATGGTGGTGGAGGTGGTGGAGGATATTCTAATGAAACGGGTGGTCATGGTGCAGTGAGAATTATATGGGGTATTATAAGATCTTATCCTAATAATGCGGCAGATGTATAATAATAGATAAATAACTACAATCCATAGTGGAATTATAGATGGCTTTTGGACTATTAGGATCAGTTATACCGCAGGTTGGTGAAGATACCACTCTGTATGTTGGTATACAGAGTTCTATAACAAAAGGAAAAGTTTCTATCTGCAATAAAAATTATAATCCTGCTAGAATTAGATTAGGATATAAAGACGGTAATGAAATAAAATATTTTGAATATAATAGAGAAGTTAATTATGAAGAATCTCTTGAGATTGGAACTCTCCATTTAAGTGCCTTAACTGATTTGGTTGTAACTTCAGATCAACCAGGTGTTAATTTTTTATTATATGGAGAAACAATATCTGATACTCAGAACCCTATTAGGTCTGGTATTCTAGGACAAGTAACATCTACTGGTAGTGATAATCAATTATTGTTTACTGCTCCTGATGGATCTAAAGCAACAACTACTTTAGTACTTTGTAACTTAGGACCAGATAAAGCAACTGCTAGAATAGGAATAGCGAATGCAGGATTAGCATCTTTTGATAGCACTGAGTACATTGAATATAATGTAACAATTCAACCATATCAAACATATACTAGACCTGATCTTAAATTAAATGCTGGTCAAAGTGTTATAGCATCCTCAAGTGATAATTCTACTGTCAGTTATATATCACATGGTACGTTAGATTTTAGTGTAAGTACTGATGATCTTACTGTTGAAGGTAATTTGGGTATAGGAACAACTGCAAGACCAGGAAAAAGATTAGATGTAATTGGTAATGTTGCGATTAATGATGGTGGACTTAGTGTAAATGGTATAGAACTATTAGATCCTACTGGTGGATTTGCAATTGGTATTACATCTGTAGGTCAGAGTGTAGTTAGTGGTCCGATAAAGAATTTAAACTTTACAAATACTGAAAATACATTTTCATATGATCCAGTAACTGATGTAGTTGATATTGATACTGGTAGTTCAACTGGTGTTACTCAAGATGATAGGATTGGTTGTGCATTTGTACACTTTGGTGGATTTGAAGCAGATCTTAATATTGGAACACCAGGAAAGTTTTATGAGATCTTCTCTCATGAAGATGCTGCTGTAGATATTGAAGTTGATGTTAATGTTGTTGTAGATGAAGATTCTGTTTTGGTTATAACTGATAAAAATACTTTTGACTCTTTCACTACACCAATTGCACAGACAAACTTATTATCAGCACAGGGATTTAAGGATAATATTAGAGCAGCATTTGATCAGGATGCTGCACTTACTGCATCAAGAAAGGTTGGTTATGTTATGATTCCATCGGATTTCCAAGATTCAATTGCTTGTGATATTGAGGATGGTGTAGAGGTTTCCATTGGAGATATGTGCGTTTTAAATGTTGGTGGTGGTGGAATCGGTGGGTCTACTCCTCTCGATGAAATATTCGCTAAACTTGCACATAATGATTCTCACGATGCACAAATTGATGCTGCAATTGATGCCAAGGAACTTTCTACTAAGGCAAGAACTGCTGATCCTCTTGATAACTACTTCATCGGTCAGAGTTTATAGTTATAAATAACTGAAGGGTAAAATGAATCTACGGTATAGAATAGTATGTCCACTTTAAGAGTAGATAATATAAAATCCAGAACTGGTAGTGTTGTTACTATTCCAGAGGGACAAACTTTAGCGGTTACTGGTATTGGATCCATTATAGGGGATACCAATGTAACTGGTAACTTAAATGTATCAGGTGGTTTTGCATTAGTTGGTGCAGCACAGTTCAATAACAATTCTGGTATTGGAACATTTGGTAAGATACGAGTTGGAAATGGCACAACTGAAGCAGTTGATGTCCATATTGAAAACTCAATGAGAGTTGAGAGAGTAATTGGTATTGGTAGTGAAGTTTCAATAGATGGTCCTAACAGAAGGATACATGGAGTTGATGAAGCATACATTGCTAAGATTAATTTAGGCACAGTTGGATTGGCATTTACTGCAGGTGCATCTGGTGGTCTTATTTTAGCAGATTCAAATGGTGTTAAACGAGATCTTGAAAGACCAGATCCAATTTTAGCAACAGCAGCAGAGTATTCTTTGTTACCTAATAGATCATATTATGGAGACACCTCTGCTGGAATTTGCACAGCTACTTTACCTGTTAGTCCCAATATAAATGATTTTGTTTCAATAATTGATTATCAGGGTTATTGGAATGTAAACTCTTTGATTGTTAAAACAAGTAATTCAGCTACTGGACCTGCTACAGTAATTCAAGGATCTGGAAATGATTTTGAATTGGATGTTGAAAGGGCATCTATTACTTTACAATATACTGGAATACAAACTACTGGATGGATCTTAATTTAAAATGACAAATACTAAGCTATCAAAAACAGCAGGATATGTAAGCACTGCTGAAGACGTAGGAGGAATATCCAAACCTGATTGGATGTATATTCATAGTTTTCCTCTAATTGATGAAGAAGCATGGCATCCTAGTGAAGCTAGTGGTAATAGTCAGCATAATGCTATGTCACACTCTTTTGAAACTTTTGATAAATCTGGAAATGGATGGGAAGGATCTGGTAAAGGAAGTGACATAGTTCAAATATCAGATACTCAATTTGGTGTTGGAATGGGATGTTATCATCAAGACCAAAATCGAATATACTATTCTGCATTACCATTTCAAGTAGATGCTGCTGGTGCTATAACCAAAGGAACTGCATCTAGTCAAGATAATTCTTCTGGTAAAGAATTTGATGGTTCTCAATATCATCAAGTTGGTTTTGCTAATACAACTTCTGGTTCTGTTCAAGGAATTCCTGCCAACTCTAATAATGTTATATGGTATGGTAGACAATTTTGGAGTGATGGTAGTTGGTATATGATGACTTGGGGTGCTAGATTTAATACATCTAACACTGTTGCTACACTGGATAGAGCTACTAATAGTGATTATAATAGTAATTATCCTCGACCTATGAATCTGGATAAGGTAAGCAGAGGTAATACCTATGGTTGGTATGAAGAAGATTGGGATGGTAGTATAGAAGGATCACATGATAGTACTACCCATCAATCTAGATATAAAGAAGGTTGGCCATCTGGTAATGTTGTATTATCTGGTGGAATTTCTCAAACACCTTACTACCATATAATAGGTCACGATACTAATAACTATAGTTATTGGTCTAGATGGTCTTACAATAGTGGATCTTATCCTAATTTCAATACTTCAACTCAATTAGCATCATCAGGTACTAGAGCATCTGCTGGTATTCCAATTGCTCAGTATTGGGATTGTGGATGGGATCATCTTGGTGGATATTATTATCATCATACTACTAGGCAATTTGGATTTGGACTTATTAGTTCTGCTGGTGCTCAAAATACAGTTTCTAATGATATGCTATCAATGTTCCCTAAACAGGGAGTTAAAGATAAGTGTTTTGTAATTCCATTGAGATTTGCATCTAATATAGTTATTTGGTTAAACTATAAGACAGGTGAATATTATACTAATGATGGTGCAGCTAATACTATGGTGGAATCTATTGGGTCTCCAAATCAGATGACAGTTATAGAAAAGCAGAAGATGCAGGAAGTTTTACCATTATTCCCATCTTGTGATAATGGTAGTTATACTGAAAAACCAATTAGAACACCAACTACTACTGGAACTATAAGCACATTATATACTTCTTCTAATTGGAAAGGTGGTATTCTGATTAAGAAGTGGACCTATAATAGTACTGGTAAAGTATTGACTGTTGATTATCAATATGCTTCTCCTAATACAATGAATCCAGGAACTATAAAGTTTCAGAGATATCGCTTTGCTGGTGCTAATAAAAACATATTAGTTAATGCTACTATAAGTGATAACTCACAGTTGACTGTTAGGACTTATGATGTATCTCAAATGTTTACTGCATTAGGCATCTAATTAAAGGGATAAATAATATAACATAAGATTTAGTCCATTATATGGCAAAGAATAGGGAGTTATCTCAGTTAGGTTCATTAATAGTAGTTGATACCAATGGTAATATTGGTATAGCTACTCCTGCTGATACAGCTCCTAATGTTGGTATTGGTACTGATAATCCTCAGTTTAAATTGGATGTTGCTGGAGATATAAATTTCTCTGGTCTTCTTCGTCAAGATGGAGTCAAGTTTGCTGCTGGTGTTGGTATCGGTTCTACTGTTACCAACCCAAATGGTCCAGGAATATCTAATAGAATTGGTTTAGGATATACTGACATCAGTTTTGTTGGTGCTGGTATGAGTGTTACTGGTTATGGTAGCACTGTTGTTGTTGATTTTTCTAACTTAACAGTTAGAGCAGAAGCAGCAATACCAGGATTTACTTTGATGGATACTACTTTGAATGTGGCTGTTAACACTAAGTATTCAGTTAAAACTGTTGCTGGTGTTGTTACTGCATATTTACCTGCATCTAAACTTGTAGGTGACTTTATAGAATTGGTAGATACGGAGTCAACTTGGGACCTAAATAACCTTATGGTAGTAGCAGCGAACAACGAGCAATTTAAGAATTACACTACGTTAGTTGATTCTCCTTTAGCTTGTGATGTTGCAGGTGCTGCTGTACAGTTAGTTTGGCAAGGTGCTTACTGGAGGGTTAACGCATGACAATGTTCTTAAGCGAAAGTATGCTTTCGGGTCAAGGTGGAGGTGGTGGAGGACTTCAGTTCTCTCAACAAAATAGTTTTTTTATTCATGCATTAAGAAGAGATGATGACGGAATGCTCCGTTACAATAAAGTAAAAACCTCAGACGCTGGAGTGGCTGATTTTCATCGTAAAGATGGAACTGCATATCCAGATTTTTTAGATGGTAATGATTACGTAGAAGAAACCACTGAAGTGAAGACACATTTAAATCATCCCCAAGATAAATACCAACAGTTCCGCTTTGATTTTAGGAGAACCTCTTATTATATCGATGACGATGGATATTTAGTTGTGAAATTTGGTGATCATAGTTATTCAGCAGGACCAAAATAGGAGTTTAAAAAACAATGGCCGAATTTAGATTAGGTAGACTTAAGTTTAACTGGCGTGGTAACTGGGCAGCTAGTACGGATTATGTCATTGATGACATTGTAAAATTCGGTGCTAACACTTATGTCTGTACTACAAACCATACATCTGTTTCTAATGAACAGCAGTGGTATGGAACTGATTTAAGTAATTGGTCGTTGCATACAGAAGGTATAACGAATAGAGGAGAATGGCAGTCGGGTGTATATTATAAGGAAAATGATGTTATTAAATATGGTAATACTCAATTTAGAGTAACTACAGGTTTTTCAACGACAGGGTTCTCTACCTCTAATATGGTGGAGTATATCAAGTCATTTAATTATGAAGATACGTGGGATTCATCTACAGAATATCAAACAGGTGATGTTGTATCTTACGGTGGATATACTTATACTGCTACCAGTATTAATACTAATAAAATACCTGCATATAATTTAACTAATGATTGGGATATTCTAACTACAGGATTTAGTGTAGTTGGTGTATGGACTGGTACTAGCAATTATACACAAGGTGACGTTGTTCAGTATGGTGGTGGATCTTTCGTAGCGATTTCAACAAGCTATAACAATGCTCCAACAGATAGTACCAAATGGTCTTCAGTTATAGATGGAGTTTCTTGGAAAGGTGAGTGGCAAAGCACTGTCACTTATAAAAAAGGTGAAGCAGTAAAAAGATTATCCAGTAGTTACATTGGTGTTGCAACTGCAGGTAATATAAATCAAGACCCAAGCACTGATGCTGCTGGTACTTATTGGAACTCTCTTGTTGAGGGTGCTGCCAATAATGTAATGACCACTCAAGGTGATATGGTCTATTACACCACTGGTGCTGCTAGATTACCTAAAGGAACTGATGGTCAAGTACTCGCAATAAGTTCTACTGGTGTTCCTAATTGGGAAGATAATAGTGTAACACATCCAGTTTATTATGTAACAGAAGAAGGAAGTGATAGTAATGATGGTTCAAATATCAGTAGATCATTTGCATCTGTTAAGTATGCTTGTGGTATAGCAACTGGACCTGCTACTGTATATGTAAAAGCAGGTACTTACGAAGAAGATCTTCCTATTGTTGTTCCTGAATTTGTTTCTATTGTTGGTGATAACTTAAGAACATCTACAGTTAAACCTAAAACTGGTTCTGGTTCTCATTATCAAATACTAACTCTAGCTGTTAAACCAACTGGTACTTATAATGTAAGTAATGCTACTTATAATCCTGTAAGTGGTGATCTGGAATTAACTATAGGTGATCATATATTCGGCATATATGATTCTATTAACCTTGCTGACAATTCATTAACCTTCACCTGTAATTACAATGGTGATGGTAATACTACTAATAAGACATATCCAAGACCTACTGGTGCAACAGGTGGTTCTACTAATGGTAGTGATTATGTTCAAGGACAAGATATACAAATTATAGCAGTAACAGATACTACAATTACTGTTAATGTTAATGGTGGATACGGTGCTATTACTGACACCACAACACATAACTTTGTATCAGCGACTGCAGGTGCAGTAACAATGGCAGCATCTGCTCCAGTTTCATATGGTTCTACTATAAGAAATGGTGCTGGAAGTAAAGTTGCTAGTATCTTAGATTCTAGTTATGATGAAAAGACAGTTCATATTCGTCCAACAATAGGTGGATTATGGACAACAGGTGATACTTGGGAAGATGGTACAACTGATATATCAATTACTGGTGTAGAAACATTAAATAATGAAAATTCTGTGATGTTCTACTTGAGTAATGCAACAATGCTTAAAGACCTTCTAATGGAAGGTATGACAGGTTTTGTTAAAGCTGGTGTTGCACTTACTGCTGGTGGAACAATTAATGATACTGTAATAACAAGTACTAATTTATTCCCAGATTTAGTTGGAACTACTGTAACAGGAGCTGGAGTTTCTGAAGGAACAAAGGTTACTAACTTCGTTAGTGCAACTCAAGTAGAGGTTGATAAGAAGCAGACCCTTGGTTCAACTACTCTAACATTCACTGCAAAGGAAAATGATTTGAATAACGCAACTACTAGAGGTGTGTTTGTTCAATTGAACCCTGAAAGTAGGATTGTTAAATCTCCATACGTATCTAACTGTTCTGCAAAATCAACTAAAGGTATTGGTGCAATTGTTGATGGTGGAGTTCATAGACAGTTTAAAGATGATAGTGCCACACCATCTAACAAGTCAATCGTGTTTGACTCATTTACAAATACTCATGATGAAGGTGTAGGATTCTGGATCACTGATGGTGGTGCTGCTGAAACTGTATCTTGCTTTACTTATTATACACATGTAAGTTACTCTGCTACTCGTGGTGGAAGAATTAGATCTCTTGCTGGAAACAGTTCTTGGGGTACTTATGGGGTTGTAAGTTCTGGATTTAGTCCTCTTGAGAAAGCTAGAGAAGGTACTCTAGAAGGATTAATTGTAGAGTATGATCCAAATACTAGAAATGGTGATGGTACAGGAAGTGATTTCTCAATGAATGAAAGATTTAGAGGAAATACTTCTGGTGCAGTAGGATATGTTAACTCAGTTCAAGGAACTAAGAGGGAGCAACTTTACTACACACCAATTACTGAAGGACCTTTAGGAGTTGGTACTGGATTTGCTCCAGGCGAAACAATTACTGCTGTATCTACTGGAACAACTGCAGTATTAATTAATAATACTGATGCCAATAGAGGTCAAGCAGGATTTACTCTTGTTTGTTCTGGATTAGGTACATCACCAACATTAGAACCAAATGGATCTATTGAATTTGTTACTGGATCTGGTAATGGTGGTTATAATAGTGAGGATATTACTGGTGCTGATCCATTTACATTTGTTGTTTCTGGTGTTAGTCAACTAGGTGCAGATGGTCGTGGTGATGTTGTTATCACTAGAGGTCAATGGAATACTACTGGTGCTGCACATACTGGTGGAAGTTCAACATTCTACAAGTATCCATACAAAGGAAACACTGCAACACTACTTGTACCTGCAAGTAATACAGATACTAGTTGGAGTGTAAGTACTATTAGTGGATTCAGTCCTGGTGAATTTGCACTTATGCCTAATAATGAGTTGGTTAAGATTGTAAGTCTTGATACCGCAAACACCATGACAGTAGCAAGAGAACAAGATGGTGCTGGTATTGCTACTTCATATGCAATTGGTCAAGTTTTGACATCAATTGGTTCTTCATCGGTTCTTTCTGGTGAAGTATTTAAAGATTTTACTGGTATTGCAACACAATTTAGAGCAACTACTGCTGCTTCATTTGCTAGTGGAAATATTGAAGTTGGCGACTTTATGAAGATTGATAGTGAATTTGTTAAAATAGCTGGTGTAAGTACTGAAGCTACTGGACGCACTACACTAACTCTTGTTGAAGAGAAAGGTGCTAAAGGATTTGATGAACAGGAATTTAAGATTCGAGACATTTTCA
>Ga0209503_10000585_pt1 | contig 21463 bp, 20 predicted proteins | sample SouAtlMetagenome_2_FD_187448 | JGI IMG/M metagenome (GOLD analysis project Ga0209503, IMG submission 187448) | Marine eukaryotic phytoplankton communities from Atlantic Ocean - South Atlantic ANT15 Metagenome (SPAdes) (version 2) | ecosystem: Environmental > Aquatic > Marine > Oceanic | place... | reverse complement strand
TGCACCAAGCGTGTTGCCATCGAAGCCGGTGTCAGCGCCCTCTGGTATCGGTATGTCGGACTCGAAGGTTCGGTCATCGGAATCGATAGATTCGGCATGTCTGCACCCGGCGACGTGGTGATGAACGAGCTCGGCATCAATGCCGCCAGCGTGGTGAGCGCGTTGAGTTAAGGGATTACCTCCGAACATCTAACAGCCTCTAGCCGGGAATCGGCGGAGACTCTTTTTTTATTTTTGGAGACCAAAAAAGGCCTCCGGTCAGGGAGGCCCTTTAAAGCTGAGATGGAAAATTAGTCGAGCTTGCGGATGCGGAGTTTGCGGAAGTGGATCAAGCTGCCGGGATCGTGGCCCTGAAGAGCGATGGTGCCCGTGCTGAGGCGCTTGGTCTTTTCCTTGTGGTCGGCGGGCTCGGTGTATTCGTTGGTTACCTTTCCGTCGATGGTGACTGTGATCTTCTTTCCTTCGACCTTGATGTTGTAGGTGAACCATGTGTCGTCGACATGGCCGGGGGTTTTGACATCTTTGAAGCTGTAAATGCTGCCGGTTTTACGCCAGTCCTTTTGGGTGGCGTTAACCTGACATTCGTATCCAACGGAGGGCCATCCTTTTTCCTGATAGGCAGTGTGGATAAAGATGCCGGCATTGGCACTTTTGGCGGTTTTGACTTCGCATTCGAATTCGAAATTCTTGAACTGGGCGTTGCCGTCTTTTCCATAGAAGAGGTGGGCGCGGGGGCCGTGGACTTTGATGGTGCCGTCTTCGACGGAGAAGGTGGAGGGGTTTTCGGTATTAACCTTCCAGCCGTTAAGAGTTTTCCCGTCGAACATTTGAACCCACTCTCCGGCGAGGGCGAATTGAACAAAGAGGGCGGCGATTGCTGAGGCGATCAGTTTTATTTTCATTTGTAGTGTGGAGATTCTAGGGGTTAAGAAGGGGGATGGCAAATTGATTCAATCTATCGTTTGAGAATTGGTTCCAGCCAGAGCCCCCAGTCGGAAGCGGCTCCATCGGAAGTTGTCTCGGTGATGAGCTCGAGAGACATGATGGTTTTGATGTTCAGAGAGAATTTTTTAAGTTGTCCCGCTTTGATCACGGGAGATTTCCAAAGTGATTTGCCGTCGCCTTTGACTTCGAATCGCACGGAGCCACTTTTGCCAGCAGCAAGGCCGACGCTACCTTCGAGTTTTGACCATTTTTTGTTGAGCTTGTATTGGTGAAGTGAAGGCGCGTGGGCGTAGATTCCAGTTGCGAAGATCTTTGATCCGGATTCGAGGAGGGGAGAGGGTCCAGGAAGGCTGTCGTAGCTTGGTCGTCCCCAGCCGACTTTCTCGGAAGTTGGCGTGAGCTGGGTAAGTGCGATCAATTGGGTTGATTGGGAAATAGGACCTTTGGCATCATTTCGACTTAAGAGGGTGTTGGCGATTTTTGTAGACCGGGGATTCCTGAGTGCTGAGGAGATTTTCCGAGCATCGTCGATACGTTTGGTATTTAACGCTTCGATCAGAGGAGCGAGGGATTTTTTGATTTGGAAAGTGGAGAGGTCTGGTGTGCCGTCCTTCGAAACGGCGTAGGGGTATTTGAATTTTGTTTGGGACATCCAGCCGTTGGTCGAACCGTTGACGTGAAGCGGGATGAGACGAAGCTCCCCGGATTTTCCCGCCGGTAGGGCGTCGCAAGAGAGAGTGAAGTTTCCTTTGGTATCGGGAATGGCCGTGGCGGTGGTGGCGTTGTAGTCGCTTCCTCCTTCGGGGTCGAAATAGGCGACGATAGCGTAAACAGGAGGATTGGCGACGATTGAGCCCGAGACCTCGATCGCTTTGCCTTCGGCGCTGATGCTGAGCTCTTTGATTTCGGCGGACGTTGGGGAGTTAAATTCTTTTGTTGAGCCGGAGAATTGGGGATGGGAGGCCAGACGGAGGGCGTGGGCGAGGGTGAGGAAGGATCCTTTTCCTTCGCCACGGAGTTCATCTCCGTAGGAACGATTGCCCGATCCCATGAGGGCAGTCCCGCGAGCAGCTTCATCGGGGCGTTCCCTACAATGAGGAAGACCGAGAGCATGGCCTAATTCGTGACAGACTCCACCGATGAAAATAGAGTTGTGTTTGCCAAGGGAGATGCGGCCATATTCGCCGTCCTGTATCATGGGCTTCTTGAGAGGGATGTTTCTCGGGTCGAGCTCTGGGGAGTCGAGTTGCCAAGCGGTGCCTCTTTGGAAATTGCCGCCGGCGTAGTAGGGGGAATTGTGTTTGAAGATGAGTTTTTCCTCATCCCAAGTGGCGAGGTTACAAAAGAGGACGATGGTTTCCTTGTCGGCATCAATTCCTGTTTTTTTTAAAGCGGGGAGGCATTCTTTGCGAATTTTACTTCCCGAGGGTCTTCCGTAGTGAGAGGTGGGATGGTTTCCCGCGATGAGATGGATTTTCAGCTGTCCCGGTTTGGAGTAAGAGAGGTTGATTGTGCGAGGTCCGAACCCAAGGCGCTTCATTTCGTTGGCATAGAACTTCTGGATGTGCTCCATCATTCGAGTCAGACGAGCCTCGTAATTTGCCGGAGGCTTCCGGTCGTTTGGCGTCCAGAGGACGAAGTGGAGGGTTCGAGTCTCTCTCTTGGGAGCAATCGCATTCCAACTGTCGAGGATCTTGATCGCCTGAGCGGCTTTCTCGGCTTCGCCCGGAACTTGGGCGGATAGAGTTGCGATGGACAAGGTAAGAAGGCAAAGGCGCATGAAAAAGAAATAGCGCTTTCTCTGAATTACCCAAGGAAGGAAATGAGGCTATTTCCAGTGATAAACCGAGATACCTTCGAGGTCGCGGATGACCACTTCTTCTCCGCAGATTGTCAGGTGAGCCCAGGTCGGGCGGGCGCTGACTTCGAGTTCATCGATAAGTTTGAACGCCTTGGGATTCGCTTCGATTAGGTAGAGCTTTCCTTTGCTGTCGAGAGCAAGAATACGGTTGTCATTTGAAACGGTGGACCAGTAGTCACCGAATTTCTTTTCGGTGGACCACAGAGCCCTCCGGGCACTTGGGTCGATGCAGTGAAAGCGCTTGTCCCTGCCGTGGAGGTAGACCTTTCCATCGATCACCACGGGCGACGACATGTTCCCTTCAATCTTGTCGTTCCAAAGTTCCTTCACGCTTTGGCCTTTTCCTTTGGTGGAGATGTCATACCAGAATGTTCCGCCCCCGTAGCTCGCCGTGAAAATATTGTCTCCGATCGGAGTTGGAGTCAGGATGTTCATCCCGCGGAAAGCTTTTACCGGAGTGGACCAGAGAACCGAGCCGTCCTCGGGTGAGACCCCGGCCAGGGCCATGCGGGCTTGAACCAGAATTTGGTCGACTCCACCAATCGTTGCGCGGGTTGGGGAGGAGAAGGCTTCGCCCCACATGGCGCGATCGTCCTTAATTGCTTTCCAGACAGACTTCCCATCTGATTTACGGATTTTACGCAGAGCGCCGCCTACTTGGGCGTATACGTGTTCCTTGTCGAGCATTGGTGAGGAGACGAAACCGAATTGCGGGCGCGTTGTTTTTTCGTCGGCAGGGTAATCGACCCGCCAGCGTTCCTTGCCATCGGTCACATTCAGAGCAACGAGGACGTCGCGCATCCCTCCGACAAAGAGTGTTTCGCCATCGCAGGCGGGAGTGCATCGGGCCCAACTCCCATTTTTGGCTGCGTAGAAGGGCACCCTCATGGATCCGGCCCAACTGGTTTCCCAGAGTTGTTCGCCGGTTTTGCGGTCAAAAGCGCGGACAATCTCGTCTTTCTTGTCTTTCGTTTCGACAGTGAAAATGCGATTTCCCGAAACAATTGGGCTGGAGTAGCCTTGGGCGAGATCTTTGGACCAAATTTTCTGGAGATTTTCTTTGTTGAGACGATCAGGCCAAGCCTTGGCACCCTTGTGAATTTTTCCGTCCCGAGTGGGGCCGCGCCATTCGAGCCAATCCGGGGCCGCGATTAGGGAGAAAGGGACTGCGAGGATGAGGCGAAACAAGGTGAGAGATTTCATGGGAGGGGTAAGCTTGCTCTCGGATTCTCTCTTCGCAAGGGGAGTTTTTCGATTGTGGGCGAGAGGAGTTGCTCAGATCAGAAGGTTTTCAGAATTATTCTTGTGATAAGAGAAAGATCTTCCTCGTCCGTTTGCAAAGCGGTGAGGGCCCTGATTGAGCAACGGCGGCCCAATGGAAAACGGCGCTGGCGAATTGGAATCGTGGGCCGGTTTCCCCCAAGGGGATGGATTAGGCGCATTGGCGATTGGTTTGTGATGGCGAGCTTCGCGATTATTGGAGGTCAAGAATGCCACCGCAGATCGTAAGAAGCCCTAGACTCAGTCTGAGTTGGAGAAATTGAAGTAGGTTTTGGGTTTGCGGTGGGAGAGAGGCGTGCCTATTTTTCCACGTTGTTTATGAAAAAATTATTTTTAATTCTACCTGTGACGGCGGCATCCCTGATGTTCTCCGCTTGCGATGATAAGGAAAAGGCTGAGACCGGAAATGGTAAGCCAGAGAAAAATGAAGCGACACCCGCTCCTGATGCCCCTGCAGAGATCACCGATGTCAATATTGTCCTGAAGACTTCCAAGGGAGATATTGAGGCGGTGATTTATGCGACGAAGACACCCATGACGGCGGCTAACTTCCTCAATCTCGCCGAGAAGGATTACTACGATGGTATCACTTTCCACCGGGTGATTCCCAACTTCATGATTCAGGGAGGTGATCCGGAGGGGAGTGGTCGAGGTGGTCCGGGGTATCGTTTTGGAGATGAGTTTGATCCCTCCCTAAAGCATACAGGCCCCGGAATTTTCTCCATGGCGAATGCCGGCCCCGGAACCAATGGCTCGCAGTTTTTCATCACTCACGTCGCGACGCCCCATCTGGACGGTAAGCATTCCGTTTTTGGAAACGTGACGAAGGGGCAGGATGTTGTGAACGCGATCGTGAAGGGGGATGTCATCACCGACATCGAAATCAAGGATCCGACTGCAGCTCTCTTCGCAGCTCAAAAGACCAATCTCGACGAGTGGAATTCCAAGCTTAAGAAGTAGAAGCATTATCTCGTTTAAGTATTCGGAAGCAGGCTCTCTTAAAAGGGAGTCTGTTTTTGTTTAAACGATTCCGCGGGCTTTGAAGTTGTTAAGGCGGCGAACGGTGTCGACGAGGCCGTCGACCATGAGTTCGGTGTAGCTTCGGCCGCCGGTCGTATCGACGCCGTGTCCCGGCACGAGGGCGCGGAGAGGCTCGAGGGCGGGGTCATCGTGCATGAAGAGTTCGACGAAGGCGCTGGGGAGTTTTCCAGTCCGCGCATTGGCTGCGAGAAGGGCGCCAATCCAGCCATCGTCGGTGCTTAAACAACCTCGGGTGGTGGGAGCGGAGCAGTGGAATGGTCCAATGAAGTCTTGTTCGCCATACTCGGCAATAAGGGCCTCATTTTCGGGAAGGCTGAGACCGGAGTCGCCACAGTGGGCGGCGTCGATGAGGGCTTTGAAGTAGGATGATCCGATCTCTGCCTTGAGCCCGTCGAGGACAGGTTTCAGCTTTGCCAGCGAGGTGAAGTTTTGAAATTCACCGGGACGGAGAAACTCGATATTCCAGTTTTTGATACAGGAATTGGCGAGGTCGCCATCGCGATAGACGCGGTGATGAAGTTTGATATTTTGTGCGACGCGGGCCTGAAATTCCTCGTCGTTTTTCGGCGGCTCACCGTCTAGCCAGGTCTCGACCGAGGTCGAGTTGACCTGGGTAATGCCGTGACGTTTTGCGGTCTCCATGTGAACGAGGAGTTGTTCGATCGCGCCATCTTCGTCGTCGGGATTCATCGGGTTGACTCCACCCACCATCATAACGAGTTGGGTTTCGAGACCGAGGCTCTTCAAGTTGGTGATAAGTTCATCGGCGTCATCAGATTTAGTGCCACCGAAGGAAGAGATTTGAATGGCATCGACTTTGACGGGAGAGAGTTCGCAAATGTCGCGGGAGCCGGCGTAGACGACCAGGTCTCCGGCGGAATTACGGGGAAGGTTTCCGTGCTCGTCAGGAACGAGGCCGTCGATGAACCCAAGATGGGTTCCGAGGATGCCTAGATCGATGCCGGAGGTGTTTTCGATAGAAGAAATTGTCATATGGAGAGATTTTCAGATGAAAGAGGGATAGGGAATGGAAAATTTATTTTCTTCGATTGGGCAGACGTTTACCTTCCATCCGTGCCTCGATGTGTTCGGAGCAATTTCCCTTCATACGTAGTTTTTCGCAGGCCGCTTCGATTCGGAGGCTTTGGCGGACCGGTCGGTAGCCGAGGCGTCGGGTCACGCAGTCGTTGAGCTGGTCGAGGTTTTCGTTTTCAAACTCGACGACTTTTCCGCAATCGACGCACACAAGGTGGTTGTGGGTGGGGCGATCGAGGAAGTTGGGGTCGTAGGTCGTTTGGCCGTCGCCAAGCTCGATTTCGTGAATGAGTTCGGCTTCATCGAGCAAGGCGAGAGTGCGGTAGACGGTGGCTCTGGAAGCTGCCGATCCCGCTGAACGGAGGCGGTCAAATAGCTGTTCCGGAGTGAAATGTTCGTCGGAAGCAAAGATGACGTCGACGATTTCATCGCGCTGCGAGGTCTGTCGAAGACCTTTTTTACTGATAAATTGATCGAGCCTTTCCCGGATGCTTTCTTCCATGTTGGGTGAGATCATAGTGATTTAGATTGAATATTGAATCCCGAAAATCGAAGATTCGCTGCGTGAGAGTTGTTTTAGCGCTGTTGAGCCTTGCTTTGGCGTCGTGTGGGTCCTCCGAGCGGTTTAAAGTTAGGCAGTTTCATTTGCGATCCGACACGGTAGCAGACGGGAATGAATTTATCAGGGCAGAGATGAATAAGCGTCTGTATGGCGCGGTCACCGAGGAGGCGCGAGAGTTGAGAAAAGGGCACTTTTATGCGGTGAGGTGGCGTAAACTGAGTGGGAACCGACCGGTGAAGATCGTGTTTGAATATCGGCAGCAGTCGACAGGGGCTAGGATTACGAAAATGACGCGGGTTTTGCCGCCTTCCCCCGAAGGGAGGACCGAATTTCAAATTACGGGATCGGATTACTATCAAAACGGGCGCGTGTTGGCTTGGCGGATGACTTTGTTAGATGGATCCGAAGTGGTTTCCCGCAAACAATCCTTCCTCTGGGATTAGCGATGAGTGTTTGGATATCGCGCTACGAGTTGCAATCGGCGACGGAACTGGGTGCCAGGACGGAGCGGCGGATTTACCCCGGGGCCTTGGTTCGGGTGGAAGAGGGATTTGGATGTCTTCATCCCTGGCCGGAGTTAGGTGATCCCACGCTTGAGGAGTGCTTGGAGGATTTGAAGGGGTCGAGGAAGACTCGCTTGGTGCAGAGAGCCTTGCATTGTGCGGAGATTGATGGGAAGGCCCGGGAGGAGGGTGTGTCTCTGTTTGAGGGCGTGGTGGTGCCGAGGAGTCATTTTTTGATGGTTGGGATCTCCAGGGAGGGTTTGGAGGAGGCTGCAGAGCGTGGTTTCTCCGTGGTGAAGGTGAAGGCGGGGAGGATGGTGAGGGACGAGATGGAGAAAATCCGCCATCTTTCATCCCAGTGGCCGAATATCCGGTGGAGGATCGATTTTAATGAACTGGCAAGCTGTCAGGAACTGCGGGAGATTCTCTCCCGGTGGGAGAGAGATGAATTGAAGAGAATAGATTTCGTGGAGGATCCATCGCCTTTTTGTCCTGACGATTGGGCTGGGCTACCGGTTTCAGTGGCAAATGATCGCGGGATGGCGAGAGACGGGGGGGCTTCGGAGGTTTTAGTGATCAAACCGGCTATCGAGGAGATCCCTAGGGCGCCGAGTCAACGTATTGTGGTGACTAGTTATTTGGATCATCCGATTGGCCAATGTTTTGCGGCCTATGAGGCGGGAAAATCAGGGATTAAGGAAATCTGCGGCTTGCAGAGTCATGGAGTCTTTGTAGCGAATTCGTTCAGCGAGGAGTTGGGTGAGTTGAGTCCGGCATTTCGACCCCCAGCAGGTAAGGGTCTGGGATTTAGCAACTTATTGAGAAGTATTGATTGGGTGAAAAGGTGATTTTTGGGTCTTTCGATCAGTTTTTTATTCTCTGGAAATTTCCTTGTTTGTAGGTCGATGTCGGAAGACGGTTTCGGGGTGCGGGAATTTCCATTTTGGAACAATTGCGAACCATTGTTGATGAGCGGAGATGCGGCCTTAAACGAGTGGTTGGGTGGAAGAGAAGAGTTTCGGAACCATGTTGTTTTTAAAACTTCCGGGAGCAGTGGCCTAGAGAAGTGGGTTGCACTTTCAAAAGATGCTTTGGAGTGGTCGGCACGAAACGTGATTGCCCATTTGAAGATTTCTGCAGGGGATATATTGGGGTTGGCGTTGCCAACGAGCCATGTGGGCGGTTTTGGCTTGTCCGCGAGAGCCTATTTCAGCGGTGCGAATTTGGTGGAGTTTGGAGAAGCCTGGTCGGCTGATCGCTTTGCGGGCTGGTGCGAGCGGGAAAAAGTCACGGTGACTTCCTTGGTTCCGACCCAGTTGAGTGATTTAGTTCGATGTCAGTTGGTTGCTCCTAAATCGATGCGGGTGATTGTCGTGGGTGGCGGGGCATTGGATGAGGAATTGCAGGTGCGAGCCATCGCTCTCGGGTGGCCGGTGTTGCCAAGTTATGGGATGACGGAGACCTCTTCGCAGATAGCAACCGGTGACGGGTTGCCATTGATGAAAGGTTGGGAGGCAAGGCTTGAAGAGGGACGATTGGCTCTGAAGGGAAGAGGGCTTCTGAGTTGGGTGATTGAAAAAAAAGACGAGGAATTTCGCTGCTTCGACCCTAAGGAGGAGGGGTGGTTTTTGACGAGTGATCTCGTTAGGCTGGAAGAGAGAAATCTGCGAATCTTGGGAAGAGCGGACCGGCAGGTAAAGATTCTCGGGGAATTGGTGGATTTGGATGAAGTGGAGAAAAAGTGGCGTGATGCACTTGGATTTCCGGCGGTGATTTTGAAGAAAAGAAGTGAGCGACGAGGAGTCACGTTGTGGTTGCTAGTCCAGGGAGAGCCCTGTGAGATGAACTTATTGAATCGAAAAATGCCGGGCCTGGAGCGTCTATCCGGATGGGCCTTTTTAGATTATCTTCCCAGAGGTCCTCTGGGGAAAATTGACCGCAGTGAATTGGAAAAAATTCATGTCGAATATGATTGTGCAGAAGAGGAATCTGGATTTAGTTAGGAATAGTTAATGAAAATTTTCCGCCCAACCGCTTCGAAGAAAAAACGGCCTTCACTGCGATTTTTTTTATACCACCGTTATCAAAGTAAATCCTAGACAGTATGATCGATGTTCCATCCGATCCCAAGATTTCTTTCCCACCTGATTCTTCAAACGAAAGGGGGAATGACCCCAAACTCAGCAAGGCCCAGCTAAGACAATTCGGGCTAAGGCAGCCGGACGCTCTTGGCAAACATTATGTTCTCGATACCAATGTGCTTCTGCACGACCCGGGTTGCTTGAATCGCTTCCAAGAAAATCACCTTTGCATCCCAGCGGATGTCTTATCTGAGTTGGATCGGTTCAAGAATGAGCAAACCGAGCGAGGAGCCAATGCCCGAAAAATCCACCGTGCCCTCCTCTCTATATTTGATAGGAGCGAAAGTGTGACCTCTGGTGTGAGCACGGATGGTGGGGGAACCATTCGATTGGTGATTTACGACCCTGATTTGTGTGAGAAAAGCAGTGCCATGTTGCAGCAATTCCATCGAATTTTTCCTGATCGTGTTCGGGTGGATCACCGGATTCTCGCCTGCACCTTACTCCTTCAGGAGAATGTTGGTCCGCCGGTCGTGTTGGTGACTAAAGACTTGAATATGCAGCTGAAGGCGAGGGCTGTGGGCATCCCTTGTGAGGATTACCTGAATGATAAAGTCGAGCCGCAGGAGGCAGCCAAGAAGGAAATGGCTCGGCTCCCTTTAAATCAAAATGAACTTCAACGGTTTGCAAGTTCCGGAGAGATAGAATTGGATTCGGCACGCACGAAGACATTGCACATCAATCAGTATGTTCTCTTGGAAGGGGGGGAGAAGCAGACGATCCCGGCGCGTCTCAGTGTCTCTGGGAAATTGGTTCGTTTGATGGTTCCTGAGGTCATCCGAATTCCAGACGGGCATAATCTGCGGCCCCTGAACCTCGGACAAAAGTGTTTCATTGATGCCTTATTGAACCCGGAGATTTCGCTGGTGACTTGCTACGGACAGGCTGGAACAGGAAAGACCTTGGTTGCCATGGCGGCCGGTCTTCACGGAGTGTTCAGCAGGGATTTTAATGGGCTTACAGTCAGTCGTCCAGTGGTAGCGATGGGTGACCAGCTGGGATTTTTGCCCGGTTCGTTGGAGGAGAAAATGCGGCCTTGGCTTCAGCCGATCTATGACGCTCTGGAGCTTTTAATGAACTCTCAGAGTAAGCAAGGCCCTAAGCGAAAGCGCAATAAATCGGAAAGCGAGGCGATTAAGAAACCGTATGACGACTTGGTGAATCAGGGAGTGATTGAGGTAGAGGCACTGTGTTATATCCGGGGCCGTTCTATTCCGAATCGCTTCTTTATTCTCGACGAAGCCCAGCAGTTGACACCCCAGGAGGCGAAGACGGTGGTGACGCGAATGTCCCGGGGGTCTAAGTTGGTCATGGTGGGAGATCCCGCGCAAATTGATCACCCCTATGTTGATAGCCGAAGCAATGGTCTCGTTTATACTCGCCAGCGGATGCGCGGTCAGGGTTTTTCGGCTCACGTCACCTTGAGTCGAGGTGAACGGAGCGATCTTGCTGAGGCAGGGGCGAGCTTAATGTAACTCTGGAAGCATTCGTTGCGTAGTATCTTCATGAAATTTCTCCTCCCATTTCTTATTCCGGCCTTTCTCGGATGCGGAAGTCGTCCACCCGAAAGTCCTCCTCCTGCTTGGGGGGGGGTGGTGTCACGGGAGGTGGCCGCATTGGGTTCCCGAAATTGGGTTATTGTCGCCGAGTCATCTTTTCCCGTGATTTCCCGTCGGGGTACACGAACCGTAGTGATTGACGGCGAAACACCGGAGGTGCTGGAATATATCGTGAACCTTTTAGAGCAGTCTGAAAATGTCAGACCAAAATTCAATACGGCGCGCGAGCTTCTATTCTTGGTCAACGACCTTTCGCCTGGAGTAGATCAGTTCCGTGAACGATTAAAAGTGGCGTTGCACGGGCACACAGTGAATCAAATGGATCATCGGGCACTTACCTTGCTTGCACAAAGTGATGCGGACAAGTATGCCGTTCTTGTCCTCAAGACGAAGACGGCCCTCCCTTACTCGAATGTCTACATTGAACTCGATAGTGGATTCTGGGATCTTGAGTCTGAGGCGAGACTCCGCTTGGACATGTCAGGGGGAACTCAACAGCCTCAGGGAAATGAAAAAATCGAGTGAAGAAATAGATCGTGAGAGGGAAGAGGCTTGGGTAGGTGACGCCGTGTTGGCGCTCTATGTCCGGGAATGGTTGATCCGCGAAAAGGGGCAGATTGATGGTGAGGCTTTCGTAAGGGCGACTTCCAACGATTTTCTCCGGCTCAAGGGAAATCCGACCTCTGTGGAGGCTGAGATTGGAAGAGTATACCGAGACGGTGGTTTGCAGGCAGGCTTTAATTTTATCGAAACTCAACTGATTCCTCTTTTTGTCCAACGGGAAAAAGTTAGAGCTCGTCAGCAGGCCCGCCGTTAGTCTGCGGTGAGCTGATGGAGAATTTTTAAGACCAGCTGTCCGCAGTTCTCGAGTGCTTTTGGTGAAAGCTTGTCGATGGTGTCGTCCGTGGTGTGCCAGTAGGGCATTTTTTGAAAGTCACCGATGAGGTGAAGGCAGGGAATGTTGGCCCCGTTGATCAGCGGAACGTGATCATCGATGATTCCGCCGCTTGCATTGATGACGGATTTTTCGAGACCCAGACGGCGGGCCGCCACGCGAGCGTGGGACTGAAGGTTTTGGTGGGAGTCTAGTCCAATGAGAAGAGGGACTTTTTCGTCGCCGACGAGGTCAATGATGATCCCCGCGTGGGGCTTGTTACTACGGGATTTTAAATGCCCCGCAAAATAGCGGCTTCCGTAGAGACCATCCCGTTTCGGGTCGATGTTCCTGAGCATGGCCTCCTCTCCGTCGAAGAAAACCAACTCAACTTGGTTGGCCGCGTCACCGTGTTGCGTGAGGACTCGGACGACTTCCACCATGACGCCTGTAGAAGAGCCACTATCGTTTGCTCCCAGGAATATGATGTCGGGGTAGCGTTTGGTGTCGAGATGGCCTCCCAGAAGGTAGGGCGGAGAGACCGACCAATCCGGTTCGCTGTCAGGCGAATGCCGAGCCAGGAGGTTGGTGAAGTTGACTGTTCCAATTGGTGTCGAGCTGGGGAAGCTTTGTCTCTTAGTTTTCCAGCCGAGCTCTTTGAGGGTTTTTTCCAGATACCCCAGACTCTTTTGGTATCCTTCCGATTCCGCGGGACGAGGCCCAAATTCATTGATTGCAACGACATGTTGTAAGGCATTGTCACCGGAGAATTCGGTGACGGCTTTTTCAGGGACCGGAGAGGTTGGGATCGATGGGACGGCCCCTTCCGGGTGGTCTTTCTCTCCACAAGATAGCAGAAGGAGCAAAAGGGGAGTGAAACCGAGTCGAGTCAGGTAAGTCACAGACGTCAATCTACGGAGATCCCGAGCAGATTCAAGATACGATCGAGGTCGTCGTTGCCGTAATACTCCAATTCGATTTTCCCCTTCTTTTCCTTGTGGAAAATTTGCACGTGGGTGGCGAAGTGGTTTCGTAGTTGGTTTTGAATCCGGGCAAAATGAGGATCGATAGCCTCTTGATCTTTCTTCTTTATCTTTTTTTGTCCGTTTTTATGGAAGTCTTGAACAAATTTTTCAGCAGCCCGCACGGTCATGTGTTGGCGAAGAATCTGGTCGGCCACCGCCAATTGATTTTTAGGGTCTTTCACGCCAAGAATAGCCTTAGCGTGTCCTACCGTGAGGTGTCCGTCGGCGACGTGGCGCTGGATCGGTTCCTGAAGATCGAGAAGGCGCATTGAGTTCGCGACACTGGCGCGGGACTTGCCGACGCGGGTGGCGATCTCCTCCTGCTTGAGGGAGAAGTCCTTCGCGAGCCGAACATAACCGGCAGCTTCCTCGATGGCATTAAGATCCTGGCGTTGCAGGTTCTCGATGAGGGCCATCTCAAGAACTTCCTGATCGGTGGCAACTTTCTCAATGATGGGGACAGTTTCCAACTTGAGTAATTGTGAGGCCCGCCAACGGCGTTCCCCGGCGATGAGCTCATATTTTCCCTCAACGCGTCGGACGATGAGAGGCTGGATAATTCCGAGCTCCCGGATCGAGGCGCTGAGTTCGTCCAACGAGCCTTCGGCAAAGTGTTTTCGGGGCTGAAGAGGTGTTGGAACGATTTCAGAAAGAGGGGCTTGAATGACTTTTTCCCCGGGGAGCAACTCAACCTTGGTGTCTGGTTCGGAGTCCGACCCTTTGCCTCTGATAAGTGCTCCGAGTCCTTTTCCCAAACCTTGCTTCGCCATGGAGAAGATGTTTACCGATGAGCTTGAGAAAATGCAAAGCCTGATTACTTCCTTAACTCATTCTAAATTTCCACCTACGTCTCGGACTTGACTGGAGGCGGCTGGGATGTCATCGAATCGAACATGAAAGTGCTCTTGCTCATCGTGTTTCCCCTTCCGTTATTTGGGCAGGGGGGTATTATTCAAGTGCCGCCCAAGCAACCGGTGCCGCAGGAAGTGATGTTGTCGGCTCAGAGAGCGACTCAGGCCCTCATCAACAAGAGCGTAAGGGGTGATTATAGAGCCCTGGTGGAGAAAGAGAATCCGGGTTGGAGTAAAATTGCTTCTCGGGGGCGATTCCCGGATATCAAATCCTATCAGGCTCACAGCATTCAGCTTCTCAAGAAAATGGTGGCAGAGGGATTTATTTTTCAGGCTGCCGTCGCGCAAGAAGCAATGGTGGGGCATGAAGTGAATTACAAATCAGGCGGATATAAAGACTGGATGGTATTTGTCCCGACAGTCAACGACTACGCAGTCATGGATCGGGAAGTCCAACCAGCTAGGCTTAGGAAGCTTCGTTCCAGGCGTTTTCAGATTGCCATTGCCTCCAAAGCGGCATTGGAAGCCAAGGGGCAGGAGGCATGGACTTTTGTCAGTGGGGCGGGGATTACCGGAATCCAGCTCAGGCAGTTGTATCCTTTTTTGCCGAAAAATGAAAAATTGTTGGGCTTTCCGCCCATTGAGACTGCTGAACGAAAGTAAAATCGAGTCAAAAATATGGGGAAGAAGAAAAAAAAGAAGCAGGAGCGGCTCAGCAAGGCCGACGAACTTCGGCGGATTGAAAAGCTGACCAAGCGCGGGAAAAGCGACTTGGTTGAAGTTCGGGGGTCGATTATTCACGGTCGTGGAGTCTACGCGGTGAAATCGATCCCCAAGGAGGAGTATGTCATCGAATATGTTGGCAACCGGATCAGTAAGAAGGAGAGCGAAAAGCGAGCTTTGGACCAGATGGAAGTGGCTGAGAAGACCGGAGCAGCGGCCGTTTATATTTTTAATCTGACCAAGAAGTGGGATTTGGATGGAAGCGTCGAGTGGAACCCCGCCCGTTTGATCAATCACTCATGCGAGCCCAATTGTGAGGCAATTCAGGAAGGGAAGCGGATCTATATTCAGGCCCTGCGGGATATTGAGACAGATGAGGAGATTACCTTCGATTATGGTTTTGATGTCGAATGCTACAAAGACCATCCCTGCCTGTGTGGATCGGCCAAGTGCGTGGGATATATTGTGGGTAAGGATTATCTCGAAGAGCTGGCTGAGAAATTGTCCGGCGAAGACGAAGAGGAGTAGAATCCTTGGCAATCAGAATAAACTAAGCCACGTTTCCGCCATGCGAATTTTTGTGGGATTCTTTTTGTTATCGATGGCTCCGGTATTGGGGCAGGAAGGCGCGGCCAGGGCGAAGGCGCTGACCCGAGCCTATGACCAAAAATTTGATGCTTGGGTGGAATCAGTCAAGGAAGCCCGGAACAAGGAAGCCCGGGTAGCGGCCTGGAATGAGCGTCCGGATAGCAAGGCATATGGCGCCGCTGTTTGGAAGGTTGTGAGGCCCGAACTGAACAAATCGTGGACGCTGGAGTATGCCGCCTGGATGATGACAACGACTCCGGAAATCGTGGTCAGCGGTAAAAGTCCGCAATCCACTCCCTTGGCAATGATTCGCAAGGCGATCAAGTCTTCTCATGCCAGGAGTCCGCGGGTCGGTCCTTATTGTTTGGCGCTGACGCTGTTCTCAGATCCCGGCGACATGCCCTTTCTTCAGCAGGTTGAATTGCAGAATCCCGACAAGGCGGTAAGGGGCGCAGCAGCATTGGGGCAGGCCATTCTCCTTCGTAAGCTGGGTGATGATTTTCAGGTCATGAAGCAGCGCCTGGACAAGCTCAAAACGGCTATCAAGAGCCCTGACCTCAAGATTGGGCGCACGACTTTGCAAGGCTTGGTGGCGGATGAGCTTTACCGCACGACCAAGTTGTCGATCGGAGCGAAGGCTCCGGATGTGCGGGGAATCGATATTACCGGCGAGATTTTTAAGCTGAGTGACTACCGAGAAAAAGTCGTTGTCTTCGTTTTCTGGACCAGTTGGATGCGCAACGCTGATGAAACTCTTGCCTTTCTCAATAAACTTCATGAGGAGGCCAAGGGAAAGGATCTAGTCATCATCGGAGCGTGTCAGGATAGCTTGTTGACTCTTCGTGATTATACGAAGGAAGAAAAAGTTTTGTTCAGGAACTTCGCTGACTTTGAACAGGAAATCGAAACGACTTATCGTGTTGCCCGATGGCCGCTATGCTATGTCCTCGATAAGGAAGGGAAAATTCGACACAAGGGTGACCCCGGTCCATTTGTGAGAATCTCGGCGATGGCGATTCTGGGTGAATAAGGACTTCAGCGGCCTAATTCCAGAGTCCGCTGGAATCCTTCGAAGCTGTCGAGGACGTTGTTCCACCAATTGAAGGCAAACTTGGCGAAAGTCAGGTCGTTTGAGGTAACGCACATCAGGGCGCCAAGGATGATCAGATTCGCCAGGATAATGATCATGAGTGAATAGAAGGTTCCGTTTTCCTTCAAGTCAGGCTGGTCCTTGGGAATCATCCAGGCCGTCCAGATGACGTGGAAACACCAGGTGCCACCGAGGATTAGAATAAGAGCATCCTCGCTGTGGGGAATCGGATAGCTCCAGTTGAGGAATCCGTGGAGTGAAATGGCGACGAGCGACCAGAAGGGGACAAAGTAGGGTGACAATGCGATGATGATGTTCGACTTGTTGGTCATAATGTAGCCGCCATCCGTACTGACTCTGATGTCACTAATCCTTCCAAAGCAGAGGTATACAAACATCGCATGGGTCATTTCGTGACCCAGGACATACAGGTAGAGGAAGAAGTTGTTGAGAAGTCCTGAAATAAACCATCCGATCATCAGGGCCACCCCGATCGTGAAGTAGAAAAAGGAACTCGAGCGCCAGAAGCTCAGTATGAAGTTCTCGGAATTGACTCGTTGGAAGAGGGTGACCACGGTGATGAAACAGAGAGGCACCAAGGCAAAGGCAAGAACCCAATGCAGGATGCGTTTGAACATCGGCAATTGATGGTCTTCGAAGTCCTCAGGGACCGCTGTTCCGGCAATGGCGGACTGCCGGGACATCTGTTGACGACGGTTTCCGGGGCGATTGACGCGGTCGCAGGCCCGGTTATGGGCATCCAAGAGGCGGGCGCCAAAGCTCGGGCGAAGAGCCCGGCGATTGGTCCGGGCACGTTGCTTGAACTGAAATGGTCGCTCTCTTCGTGCCATGCGCTTGTTTACATACCTAAATGATTAGGAAAAATAAAGCGATTCTCTCGGATTGATTGGTAGGAATGGTCTGGCGCTTGCTAGGCTGCCTGTGTGAGCGGCAAAAAGAACCTCCCAGGCCTGGTGAAAATTGCCCCCTGGCTGGAGCCATATGCGGAGGCGATCGCGGACCGAAAGTCAAGATACGAAGAGGAATTAGCGCGGATTTTTGCGCAATATGGCTCTCTCGAAGCCTACGCCACCGCTCATGAGGAACTGGGGATTCAGACTCGGTGGTTGAGCGCGGGATTGCGCTGCATAAAATCCTTCGTCTCTTCACTATTGCTGTCGGAGGAGAGGGATACTTGAATTTCATGGGGAACGAATTTGGCCACCCGGAATGGATCGATCTCCCCCGCGATGGTAATGACTGGACTTTCCAATACGCCCGACGCCAATGGTCTCTCGCTGACGACTAGGACTTAAAATACGTTCAGCTGGAACGCTTCGATACCGCGATGCTGGAATTGGCACGTTTACACTCCTTGCTTTCGTCGGGTCCAGCCAAGCTCCTTAATGTTTGATCAGAAAAATCTATGCGTGCAGTTTGAGCGGGGAGGCCGCGTATTCGCGATCAATCTGAATCCCACCGAGTCAGTCTCTGATTATTCCTTCCCGATTGAAGGACAGGGTGACTACCGCTTGATCCTCAGCTCCGAAGAAAAAGAATTTGGAGGCCACGACAGAATAAACGCAACAGTGTCTTATCCCGTCTCAGAGGGGAAACTGACCATTTATTCCCCAAGCCGGACGGTTTTGGTTTTTGGTGAAAGAAATCAGCCTAGAAGTAGTCAAAAATGAGGCGCGAAAACGCAGAGCACATTAGAGGTTTCGTTAGATTCACGAAAAACGAGGTGATCAATGTCTTTCGAGAAAAGACAGACCCCAGAAATCAATTATTCACGTCGTATTGCGGATCGGTGAGGGTCTTGAGGAAGGCGATGATGGCGTCCTGATCCTCTTTGCTGAGACGGAGGCCTTCTTTTGGATGCTTGGCAAGGTTGGCGTCGAGGGATTCGCTGCGGTGCATGGGGCCGTTGTAGTGAGTCATGACATCTTCGAGGGTTTTGAAGCGTCCGTCGTGCATGTAAGGGAACGTGTAGGTGAGGTTGCGGAGACTTGGCGTTGAGAACTTCATTTTGTCAGAGTCCCTTTCAGTGATGTGGAAGCGCCCAAGATCTTTGGTGGGTTTTAGTCCGTTGTTGTGGAATTGGTGGTCAGAGAAATTGGCTCCTCCGTGACAGTGAAAGCAATCGGCTCCGAATTTTTTGCTACGTGGTTCGTATTCCGTGAAGAAGAGCTCCATGCCGCGTTGCTCGTCTTTGGTGAGCTTTTCCTTTCCGGCCATGGCGCGATCGAACTTTGAATCGTAGCTGGTGAGAGTTAGGACGTAGCTTTCCAAGGCGAGGCCTAGTTTTTTTGCGGTCACTTTTCCGGGCCCGAAGGCTTTTTCGAAATCCTTGCGGTAGTTGCTGCGGCCGTTGAGACGGCGGAGGACGGAGTTGAGGTCGGCTGCCATTTCTAGGTGGTTTTGAATCGGGGAGAGAACTTGTTTGCGAAGGCTTGAAGCGCGGCCATCCCAGAAAAAACTTGATTTCCATGCCATGTTAAAAATAGGCATGGAATTCCGGGGTCCTTCCCGGCCCTCGAAGCCTGGTGAGATTCGTTTGTCATCGCCGAAGGCAATAAAAGGATCGTGGCAGGCCGCACAGGATACGGTGCCGTCAATGGAGAGAATGGTGTCGAAGAAGAGCCGTTCTCCCAAGTCAACACGTTCCGTGATAAGCGGGTTGTCTGGCGGTAGCGTTGGGAGGGGAAAGCTGCTGCTCATCTTGAAGGGATAGGGCGTAAATTTTCCAGGTAGATACAGAGGCTCGACTTTCTTGGTAGGCCTTTCGTTGGGCGGATAGCGGACGCCCTGAATGCTGAAGGAACTTTGTAAATTAGCGACAAGCGAACTGGCAATGGGATCGCCGGGATGGGAGTGGGTGGAGTCTCCGTCTTTGATGAATGAGATGGGACGAGGATAATGAAGGAGTCTCTCCACATCGAATTTCAAGGCGATGGCGGTGTTTTCTTTAACGTGAAAGTTCGCCGCCAATTGCTGGCGATTGAAGTTGTTGTCGTTGGCGAGGTGGTAAACGAAGCCAGCGAGTTCCTTTTTGGGATTCCGGTATTTCCCTTCAAGTGCGAGAAAGATGTAGCCGGTTTTCCAATCCCAATAAAGCTGGTTAAGATTAGGATTCAAGGGATGGTCATTGGCGTATTTGGCCGGGTCTTCGTGATTTGTCTTCTTTGGGATTCCGACCGAAAAGCGGGCGGCCCTGTAGGTTCCGGCGGGGACATTCTTGAGCGAGAAGGAGGTGCGTCTCTTTCCTGCGTCGAGGTAGGCGTATTGATCGGGAAGTTCGTGCCATTCTCCGTCATCCGACTGAAAGGCAAAGGAGCTGAGAAGGTAGCTTAACCTGGAGATCGAAAATGTTTCGCTCTTCCCATAGCGGATCGAGTTGAGCAGGAGCGGCTTGCCTTCGTATTGGTGTTGGATGTCGATCCGGATATTCCCTCCGATGAGAGGAGAAATGAGGACGAATAAAAGGAGGGCGATGCGCATCTTGAGGTTAGTCTAGCGCAAAAATCTAAAATGGAAATCAAGGGAATCCCAATCTGAAATTTCCCCGCTTTCTATTGGAGTGTCGGTCTGTCGCTGTGAAAGCTGCGTTGATCGGGTTGATGGCGTGTCTTGCCATAAGATCCAAGTCCCAATGGGCTGCTATTTCTGACTGACGTGAAGGCGAACGAACCTCTTCTGTTCTGTGTTCAGAGGAGTGGTGATGAGATAGGTCTCAGTGCTGGTGCCGTCGCCATTGTTCACTGACGAACTGTGGATGACTTCGGCAGGATCTGAGTCCCAATCGATGAGGTCAGGCGACAGCTGGACTTCGTAGATCAAATCTTCCGCTTCGAGGTTTTTGAGGAAGACGAAGGAAAGGGTTTCGACATCGCCGCCACCCAGGTCAGCGAGTGTGATCGAGCTGCTAGGAAGGAGGCTGTCATTGGCGATGGAGTCGGAGCTGGTCAGTGCGTATTCCAGAAGAGCATTCGTGCCATCCCTATCGACATCGTCGAGCGGGTCTGGACCAGGGAAAGTCGTGGAGTCGTTGCCGCCGGGATTGCCATTGGTCGCTGCGCTGGCCCGCCAGTTTATCGCTTTGGTGTGGTCCGGGTTGGAGGTGGGATTGATCAGGACGAGGCTGTAGCCGTCTCCATCCGCGCTAGTGGGCCATGGGGCCCGGTCGTTGTAGGTGAATGAGCGGATCGGAGTGGTGTCGCCAGCGAGAAGCTCAATTGCTTCTCCGTCGTTGCTGAGGCTGCCGGAAAACTCACCGGCGATCAGGGGCTCGGGAACGTCAGGGTAGCGGCTGGTGAAGGCGACGAAGTTATTGACCAAAAGCATTCTTTCTCCGGCGGGAAGGATGACTCCGGTCAAAGCGTCACTGAAATTGAAATCCACTCCGGCGCTGAATTGCACGTTGGTGAGATCAATGTCAGAGGAGGAGATGTTGGTGAGTTCGATGTATTCGAAGTCACTCCGCTCGTTGAAGCCGGCGGCTTCTTCGGTTGGCGAAGGAGGAAGAGGGCGGTAGTTAAATTCGCTGACGACCAGGTTGGTGTCGCTGGCGAGAGCGGTATCGACGAAGAAGAATGCCTCGTTGAGAGCGGACCAATCGGCACCGTCCCGGGCACGTGCACGAAGCATTCCGGACTCAGTCATTTGGAAAGGATCGACTGCGTTGCTTTTGGCCCCACGGAGACGGAGGTCAAAGCTGATGTCCGAGCTGCTATCGCTGACCTGATGAACCTCAACTGCGAAGGTGTTCGTTCCTACGACGAGATCGGCAACATCCACAGCCTTGCTGAAAAAGGTGGTCTCATCATTTCCGCTGACTACGCCACTTGCCGGAGTGGTGTAAATCACTCCGCTGGTGGGCATGTTGGAGCTGAAGACGATTTTGCCATTTAAGTATACAATTGCGCCATCATCGCGCTGAAGTTCGAGCGAGAGAGAGGCGAATTCGGAAGGGTCGTCGACATTGAATTCTCGACGGAAGTATGTCGTGCGATACTTTTGATTTTCATTGGGACCGTAGGATACGGTGGTTACTTCGGGGCCATCGCCATATCCCATTTCGGCCGCGCCCGAGTCCCAGGAGTTGTCATTGAAGGCCGGCTCCCGCCAGGCGGTGCCTTGGTCCGTTCCGTTATCGAGGTATTTCCAAAACGAACCGGCAGCGAGGAGGGTGGTCGTGCTGACTGAGCCGTCGTATTGTTTGGCATTTGGATTGAGTGCACCTCCGGGAAGGCGGGGGTCGGAACCATCGGTGGTGTAGTAGATTGTTCCCGAGTTATTGGACATAGTGAGCTCGGTAGTGCTCAGGACATGACCTCCGTGCTGGCTGAAGACTGGGGCATCTGTTTCAGGATATAGGTTGGCAC
>Ga0209503_10000582_pt1 | contig 21527 bp, 22 predicted proteins | sample SouAtlMetagenome_2_FD_187448 | JGI IMG/M metagenome (GOLD analysis project Ga0209503, IMG submission 187448) | Marine eukaryotic phytoplankton communities from Atlantic Ocean - South Atlantic ANT15 Metagenome (SPAdes) (version 2) | ecosystem: Environmental > Aquatic > Marine > Oceanic | place... | reverse complement strand
CGGTCTCTACTACCCGGACCACATCCCAACGCTTCCCTTAGAAACGTGGATGGGCGATGAAGACACGCAGCCCCATCACCTCGCCGCGGAGATCATCTGGCCATACGCCCAAGGCTCAATGGAGCGCACCGACCTCGAACGCATCTGCGCCGAGGCCATCAACTTCCCGTTCCCACTCGTCGAAACCGACGAAAGGCGCTACGCCCTCGAACTCTTTCACGGCCCCACGCTCGCCTTCAAGGACGTCGGCGCCCGCTTCCTGGCCCGGGCCATCAGCCACTTCAGCGACAAGAAGGTCACCGTCCTCGTCGCCACCAGCGGCGACACCGGCAGCGCCGTCGCCCAAGGCTTCTACAACGTCGACGGCATCGACGTCGTCCTCCTCTACCCGAAGGGCCGCATCAGCCAGGTCCAGGAACAGCAACTGACCACCGTCGGAGGCAACGTCCAAGCCCTGGAGGTCGACGGCGCCTTCGACGATTGCCAGGCCATGGTCAAGGAAGCGTTCCTTGACGCCGAACTGCAGGACGCCCGCCCGCTCACCAGCGCCAACTCCATCAACATCGCCCGCTGGATCCCGCAGGCCACGTATTACGCCAGCACTGTGCACATGATGGGGGAGAACGTCCTGTTCAGCGTGCCCTCCGGCAACTTCGGCAACCTCGCCGCAGGCCTGCTCGCCCACAAGATGGGCATGCCATGCAAGGGCTTCATCGCCGCCACCAACGCCAACAGCGTCGTCCCGGAATACCTCGACACCGGAAACTACCAGCCCCGCCCCAGCGTGGCCACCATTTCCAATGCCATGGACGTCGGCGCCCCGAGCAACTTTATCCGCCTGACCCGCCTCTTCGGCGACGACCTGAACGCGTTCCGCAACACAGTCAGCGGCTTCCACCTCGACGACGACCCCACCCGCCAACGCATCCGTCACATCCACAAGACCAGCAGATACGTCTGCGACCCTCACGGCGCCATTGGCCACCAAGCCCTCGACACTGCATTACAAGATGACCAAGAAGCCCTTGGTGTATTCCTCCACACTGCAGCGCCTTGCAAATTCGGTGACGTTGTCTCACCCGAGATTGGCTCCGCCCCAGTCATGCCAGACCGCCTTAAGGCCATCATCGATCGTCCCAAACAGGCCATCCCCATCAACGCGACCTACGCAGCCCTGAAGGACTACCTGTTCAGCTGAGCCGCAGGCATCACAGGGCTAGCCAAAAGATCAGACTTCACCTTCATCCTGGCCAAAGAGGGTGGCCAGGTCATCGTGCAATCCCTGCAGCGAGTCGATGTAGTACTCCAGACTCATGATCCGCAACCCAATGCGATAGGATCGATCCTCCAGCAAATTCCGAAGAGGGAGGTCAAAGTCACGGGTGAAAATCTCAGCGCGAGAGCGGGATTCTTGAGCCTCATCTCGCTTTCGTTCCGCCCATGCAAACACCTTTTCCGAGTTGTCGCGAAGCAATCCTTCGTTAACCGTCACCCGCCGCTTTTTGGTGGTGTACACCGCCTCTATGGACTCGCGCAAGGCAGGATCCTCAATGTGCAGAAGCAATCCACTGGCGACCAAGGAATTGAAATATATTTCGTTCTGAGCAAAGGTGTTCCACCAGGTCACCATCCACAGGTACAGCCCCTCATAATCTTCAGATGTGGTCCAATACCGGTACTGGCCATTGTCGAGGTAACTGTGACCGAATGGATGTGCATCGTGTTGTGCAATGAGAAACTCGCGATCCAATCGACCCTCTGTCAGAATTGCTTCATTGATCATCGCCATGTTCCGGAGCTGCTTCAGGTGCTCCTTGCAATAATCAAGGTTGGATTCAATCTCTGTCGTCAAGGTGTAAATCAGGCGCTCCGTCTCTTGGGCTTGGCGCTTTTCCTCACTCATGCGCTGTACGCTAAACGACACCAGCACCCCCATGAAGATCACAACGAATTCCAAGGTGTAACGAATCGCGTAGCGGCGCATAAACAGTTGACTTCTGGACATGGATATCAGTTTGGAAGATCCTTGCGCAATATCCGCCTTGTTGCGCACCCATTCAATCATGACGTTGCCGATTTGCGGGTGGGACCCGCGCAGTCAACCTCAAATTCAAAAGCGTTTTCAGATGACTTCCGACACCACCATGGCCGATGCATTCCGATCCATTACTGTCAATCCGGCCGTAGGACCGTAGGAGGTAGGGTTGAGGTCTACACAATAAATCCGGCCATCTTCCCGATCCCGCAAAACGTCCAATTCTGCAAATTCAGCGCACATTTTGGACGAAATCGACAAGATTTGAGCGATTTCAGCCTCGGAAAGGACATTTTTGGCGACTGGGCCAAATCGACTTCTGCCGTCTCGTTCGTGTATCGGACCGCCTCTGATTTGCGTTTGCGGTAAACCGCAAGCAGATGCCCGTTGACGACCACCACGTGGAGGTCTTCAAAGAGGCCGCTTTCGGTTCGGTTGTCGATGATGCGCTGGTAGACTTTGCCCAGACGGATCTGATCAGGGGAGAAGGAACCCTAGATTTCTCGCCCATCGTGGACGGCGTTGCCCTCGGATTTTTCGAGCATCGGGCCGGCATGACTGGTCGGGTCCACGGCGAGGCCATAGCCGAAGACCTCCTGGTGATGGCGGTCGAGGGTGCTCTTGCTGATGTCCAAACAATGGCCATTCCAGAATCCCGGTTGGGCCTGCCGCTTCTCGGTGCGGTCGTCGAAGGCGAACTGAACGCGCACTACACCATTGTATCGGCTCGACGTGTCCTTGCGGTTGGTGACGGCCCAACCGAGGGCATCGGCGTAGGCCATGATATTAGCGCGCTTGCTGGGCCAATCGAGATGAACAACGACAAACTGAGGCTTGCCATGCGCTCGCCTCGAGGACTATACTGCTTTACGGAAACGCAACTCCTTGCCGACGCGCTCCAGAATAGGCATTCGGTCCGAGTAGTCGTTGGAAAAGAAGCCCATTGCCGCAGGTCATTTGAGCTTAGCGATTTCAGACTTGCGGCCGATGCTACGCGTGATGAAGTCCTTTTCAAGCTTTGGGCTTCGGGCAGGGGAGTACTCCCGGCCGTAGAAAATGATCTGCAGGTGGAGCTTGTTCCACTTGTCCTCTGGAAAGAGCCGCTTGGCATCGCGTTCCGTCTGCTCCACGTTTTTGCCGTTGGTGAAGTTCCAACGGTACATGAGCCGATGAATATGGGTGTCGACCGGAAAGGCCGGAACACCGAAGGCCTGTGACATCACCACAGATGCGGTCTTGTGGCCCACACCTGGGAGCCGTTCCAAAGCGGCCATGTCTTGCGGGACAATGCCATTGTGCTCTTCCATGAGGATTTCGCTCAAACGGACAATTGCCTTTGACTTTTGAGGGCTCAACCCACAAGGTCGAATGATGGCGCGGACCTCGTCCACCGGGACGTGTTGCATGTCCTTGGGGTTGTTTGCACGCTCGAAAAGGGCGGGTGTGATTTGGTTCACCCGTTCGTCCGTGCACTGCGCGCTGAGCAGCACGGCCACGAGCAGCGTGTACGGGTCGCTGTGATCAAGCGGGACAGGCACCACCGGATAGAGCCGTTCCAATTCATCCATCACCCAATGCACACGGGCCGCCTTTGTGGACAAATCAGGAAGTGGGAAGGGAGACTCAATCAAAGATTCAGACATGGCCGCAAGGTATTTATGAGCAAAAAAAATGCCCCTCGAAAGGGGCATTTCTTTCTGGGGAAGGGTGTCTCATTTACTCCCTCCCAATGTGTAACCGGCTCGAACACCGATGTAGTTGTTGCTGCCACCATCATAGGTGATCACATTGTATCGCACTGAAACATCGACAGACTCATTCACCGCGTACCCGGCGCCCACAGCAAAACTGACATTGCTATCTGAGGTGGTTGTTTCAGGTATAACAATGTCATCGACAAGTCCAAATCCTGGAATGACAATCTCGGATGTTGTGATGGACATGGCGTGAATTCCTGCCTGAGCATGCCCGTATAGTCCATTTGATTTCTTGTCTAAATAATATTTGGCCCCAAGCTGTATGGGAATCATCGCGTAGTTGCTAAAAAATGCATCATCTACCCCCATGACGAGGTACCCGACTTGTCCGGTAACGCCAAGATTGTCTCCAGCATCCACTTCATATCCTACTGACACACCATAGCCTATCGAAGCGCCATCCCAATTGGGCAATGCAAAGTCCGCCCCAGCGGAAACTTGCGCCATTGACGTAAGAATAATAAATTATCCTGTGACTCTCAGAGCAATTTAATTAAACATATCTGATGTTTTAAAGATTTCAAATCTGAACCAATTCAAATATAGAAACAGACAAATACCCCCGTTAAATATATACATATAAATATGAATAAGTATTTATGACAATAATTTCCATACAATTAACTACTGATTTATATGGACATTAAGAGAAACGGCGTCAGGCAAAACATCACCAGACGATCCAAACGAACAGGGCCGACCGTGGACAAGTGTCACATGAAACACAAGCACAGAGCACGGGACGGTGAGACACCACAGGTATCTTCGCAGCACATGAGCCTACCGCAATCCGTCCACAACATGGTGGATGAATCTGATCTGGTTGAATTCCAGCGCCTCCTTGATGGCGCCCACCACGTTGCCATCACCAGCCACAGGTCCCCTGATGCTGACGCAGTCGGCACTTCACTGGCCTTGGCCCGCTTCCTGCGCACCACAGGCAAAGAAGTCACCTGCCTGCTGCCCGACGCGCCTGATGAGGCCCTGGACTGGATGCCCGGCGTCAAAGACATCGTCCTGTTTGACCAGGACCCAGGTGCAGCACAAGACGCATTGCACCGGGCCGATGTGTTGTTTGCTCTGGACTACAACGGAATGGGGCGACTGGGGCCGATGCAAGACGCAGCGAAGTCCGCCACTGGAACATGGCTCATGGTGGACCACCACATGGGGCCCGAAGACTTTCCTACAGCCCAGGTACACGATGCGCGCTGCAGCTCAACCGCCGAACTCCTCTGGGGCGTCATTGCTGGCTTAGGAGGGCTGACCGCAGTAGACGCCACCACAGCCTCATTGCTTTATGCGGGCATGATGACCGACACCGGCAGCTTCCGATTCAGCTCTGTGTCCGCCCAAACCCATCGGGTGGTCGCCGCCATGATGGACCAGGGGCTGGACCACACCGCAGTTCACGAGGCCATCTTCGGAGAGCAGCCCATGGACCGCATGAAACTCCACGCCTTTGCCGTTGTGGACCGCATGGAGGTCTACCCCGAATTCCAAACCGCATTCGTCCACTTGACCGCAGAGGACATGGAGCGGTTTCGCTACCGGCCAGGATACACTGAAGGCCTCGTCAACAAGGCCCTCGGTGTCAGCGGCGTCAAAGTGGCCGTATTCGCCAAGCAATCCACGGACAGGGTCAAGATGAGCTTCCGTTCCGTGGGCCAATTCAGCGTTCGGGACTTTGCCGAGAAGCACTTCAATGGTGGGGGACACCACAATGCTGCCGGAGGCGCTTCCGAAGAGTCCATCGGTGTGGTCATGGCAAGGTTGCGGGGACTTCTTCCTGAAATCGCCGCAGGAATCACTGCAGCAGAGCAACCCGACGCATGATCCAAGGGCGGGCTGCATATGGCGCCCTCTCCTTGTGCGCCCTGTCGTTTTTAGGATGCACGGACAGCGCATCAAATCGGCCACTGCCCAATGGAGCGCAAAAGACCCGCCCTTCTCAAGAAGACCTGATTGAGTTTCACCGTGAGCGGGCCCGCGAAATGGACAGCCTGATTGACGCGAAGACAGCGCAATGGGAGGCCGTCGTTCGATCGGGAACCGGAATTCGACACGAACGCCTCGACTCCATGCCCGACGCTCCACGCGTGGCAGACCTCAAAGAAGGCACTGTCCTCGAATTGCACCACAAGTTCTCGCTGCTCGATGGGCGCGTCATCACCCAATGGGAGGAAGACGGCCCCTTGGCATTTGAACCCGGCAGCACAGACCTTCCATCCGGCTTTCACGAGCTCATCGGACAAGCCCACATCGGAGACAGCCTGCGCGCACTGATTCCCCCCATCCGGGCGTGGGGCATGTCTGGATTGCCACCGGACATCCCCCAGGAGGCCGTCATCCTCGCGGAAATGCGCCTGGATATCTACCGCCGCACCCCATGACCCGACTCCAGCATGCGCTGATTCTCTGCCTGGGTCTCGCAGGCTGCGTCAAAACCGCCCCACCACCATGGCACCTCATGGCACTCGGCGAGGGAAGCGTCGCGGAATCAATCGAGCACGAATGGGTCATGGCTGAAGTTCAAGGCGAGCGCAATTGGCTTCAAGCCAAAGGGGCCCATGAACGCACCAAGCTTTCCAGAGACCTGCAGTCACTGCCCGACATCGCCTGTGGAGACGTGATGCGGATATCACCACTGGATTTGCCGCTCTCCATCGCACATGCCTTTGGATGGGAAGACCGCAAGGACAGCATCGTCGTCACGTGGCACTGTTTCGACCAAGGCGCACTTGCTGCCCTGCACCGCCAGTCCATCGAGGACCATCCAAATCAAGCCACCGCACTGGAGAGAGAATGGATCAGGCTCCTCCAACTCCACCATCCCAACAGCGAAAGGCACGAAGGGGAGCGACTCAAAATGGGCGATAAGATCACCCTCGTATTGACCACCGTGCGCGCCGACGCAATGCCCATGGAACCCGAAACCGTGAAACTGACCTTTCACTTGGGCGATTCCGACCAGGTGGTTGATGCCCTGCAACCAGGACTGAACATGGTGCGGAGCCACAGCACTTGGTCTGTTTGGGCGACATCGGCATCCGCATTTGGACAAGAGGCACACCCCGAACTGGGGCTGCCCGCACACACGCCCTTGTGGTTTTCGGCAACAGTGGAGTAGGGGCTCAGCCTGGAAAGTCAGACCGAAGCTGCGCTTCCGCCGCCGCCCGAACCTGCTCACGAACCGCCGCAAAGCCACCTTCACCACCATAGTATGGATCGGGCACCTCTGCCCCAGAAGGGTCGAACAACGCCACCTTCTCGCGCTCCTCTTCAGAGCGCGCCATGGCCACAACGTCAGTCAAATTTGACCTGTCCATCACAAGGATCCGATCAAACTTCTGGAAGTCAGCACGGGTGAACTTCTGAGAACGCTGGCCCGAAATGTCGATGTCCACTTCGCGCATGGCAACCACACTGCGCTTGTCTGGAGCGGACCCCACGTGATAGCCCGAAGTGCCCGCACTGCTGACCTTGACACGAAGCCCCCTGACCATGGCCACATGGCGAATCCAACCCTCCCCAATTGGAGAGCGGCAGATGTTGCCGAGGCAAACGACGAGATAGCGGGTCACGGCAGGAGAGAGGTCAGCTGACGTTCAGCTTCTTCTCCAGGTCCTCGAGGTACTTGCGGAAGTGCTTGTCCGTCTCGCTCAAGTTGTTGACCGTACGGCAGGCGTGGAGCACCGTAGCGTGGTCTTTGCCACCGCAGTGCAGGCCGATGTTGGCCAGCGAGCTCTTGGTCATCTTCTTCGCGAAGTACATGGCGATTTGACGCGCTTGCACGATTTCGCGCTTCCGGGTCTTGGACTTGAGCAACTCAATCGGCAGGTCGAAGTAATCGCAAACCACCTTCTGGATATAGTCGATGCTGACTTCGCGGGCCGTGTTCTTGACGAACTTATCAATCATCTGCTTGGCCAATTCGAGCGTCACCGCCTTGCGGTTCAAGCTGCTTTGGGCAATCAAGCTGATGAGGGCGCCCTCCAACTCACGGATGTTCGTGTTGATCGAGTAAGCCAAGTACTCCATGACCTCGCGCGGAAGCTCGATGCCGTCGGCGTACATCTTCTTTTCGAGGATGGCCATGCGGGTCTCCAGGCTCGGCACCTGGACATCCGCACTCAAGCCCCACTTGAAGCGAGAGAGGAGGCGCTGCTCCATCCCCTGCATCTCCACCGGCGGCTTATCGCTGGTCAAGACAATCTGCTTGCCAGTTTGGTGCAGGTGATTGAAGATGTGGAAGAAGACATCCTGGGTCTTTTCCTTGCCACTGAAGAACTGCACATCGTCCACGATGAGCACGTCCATCAGCTGATAGAAGTGAGAGAAGTCGTTGACACTGTTGTTGCGCACCGCATCGATAAACTGATGGGTGAACTTCTCAGAGTTGACGTACAGGACCGTCTTCTCTGGGAAGCGGTTCTTGATTTCGATTCCGATCGCGTGGGCCAAGTGCGTCTTGCCCAATCCCACAGGGCTATAGATGAGGAGCGGATTGAACGCGGTGCCACCGGGCTTCTGTGCCACGGCGAAACCCGCGCTGCGCGCAAGGCGGTTGCTCTCTCCTTCGATGAAGTTCTCGAAACTGTACTTCGGGTTGAGGTTCGAATCGATGTTCAGCTTTTTCAGGCCCGGAATCACAAACGGATTCTTGATCGGCGCCTCAGCACCATCCATGGGCATTTGAACCGAACGGTTCCGAACTGCGGCATTGTGCGACGTTGGAAGCTTCACCGTGTAAGGAGACGCGCCTGCTGCAGACTGCTCCATGATGATTGAATACTCCAGACGGGCCTCTTTACCCAACTCCTTTCCAATGGACTTGCGCAACAAGTCCACATAATGCTCTTCGAGCCACTCATAGAAGAATTGAGACGGGACCTGGATGGTCAACACCGCCTCCTCAAGCTTGACTGCTTTGATCGGAACGAACCACGTCTTAAAAGCCTGTGCGCTGACATTGTCTTCGATGAAGGAGAGGCAATTTGCCCAGACACTTTCGTGATTCAGGTTCATTCTGGTGAGGTTTGTGATGTTCGCAGTACACCGAATTTTCACCCGGCGCCTCCCACGAAGGGAGGGAGCAAATATTCCCGCTACTCTTGATAAAAAAAAGTCATTTGCCCCTTGACTTTTTGAAAAGTCCATTTCCAAGTTTCGATTCTCATCGGGACGAAAAATAGCCGCCCTCAATTCCGGATAACTCGACGACATAAATTGACTGTTAATCTTAAATTCAATCCCGAGAGAACTCCATTTTCAAAACCCGGAAAACCGAAAAAGAATTTCGAATTAAGGCCCGAAACACCCCTCTGCAACCTCACGCGTTGGATTTCCAGACCCGCAAAAGAGAATTCCATGCCCGATCGGCCACTTCTGGCCAAGCGTAACGGACTGCACTCTTCTTCCATTCTCCTCTGCGTCCCCCGGACAAAGCCTCAATAAAGGCGTCGCACAACCCTTCGCGATCGTGTAACTGAGCGGCACCAAAGTGCTCCGGGTAAACCAAGGCGTTTGGCGCCACAATGTCGAGGCCTGCCGCCGCACATTCGAGAACACTGATGCCGAAAAAATCGTGCCTGGCCGTGACCAAGGCGATGTCCCCGGCACACAACCGCGTCACATAGTCAGAGCGCGTCTCCACCCGCCCCCAATGGACAACATCGTCTGCAAAAACAGACTTCATCCGTTCAAATGAATCGGGAACCGCCTCAAACGGCTCACCCATTACCGCGATTCGAAACCGCGAACCGCGGCGCTTTGCCTCCTCCAACACTTCCAAAAACGCGTCTGGCCCTTTGTCGTATTCCCAACGGTGGTTCCAAACCACAACAGGCGCGCCCTCCCCGTATACATCGGCACGCTCCGCCACAACAGAGAACACGTCCTCCCTAATCCCAATGGAAACCACCTCCGAACGCGTCGCAATTCGCTCGGTAGCACCGACAGGTCGGGGAGAAGGAAGGCACTTCAAAAAATCCGGGATGGCGCCGAGGAATGCCCTCCTGTGATACTCTGAATTGAACCAAACCGCGTCCGCAAGCAGGGCAGAGGTCAAGTTCAAAAAGGCATAGTGCCTGTCCCATGTTTTGGCCTCACGCTCCAAATGGTCTGGAAAGGTGAGCTGGTTTTCGTGGAAGTAGAGCACGATGGGCACCTGCCTCATCCGCGACGGAAGCGCCGCCCTGAACTGCCCCACATCCATCATGTCCGTCACGAGAAACGCATCGGGAATCCAATCTCCTTCCCAATCCGACATCATACGCTCCACAAGGGTCAATGCACTTGCGTGCATCCGCCATTTCCAATGCCGACCCGGCAGGCTCCACACCAGAACCTCCAAAGCATCCCCCTGGGATTCGGCCGCTTGAGGCAAATGAACCCGCATGCCCTCCTCCCACAAGGCATGGCTTCCAGTAGAATATGGGTTGATCAGGACCAATCGCTTCATCTGCCTCCAAGTTACCCGATGAAAACGCTCAATCAGACTTGAATTCTTCGCCCCTTCGCAGCCAATTAAACCAAGGGAAACGACGCCGTTTGCTGTACACCATAACACCACCCAAGTCCGGCTGACCAGCCGACACCCAAGCAGAGCTCCACAGGCTGGCCACACCGTGGATAGAAGCACGCCAGCGACGCTCCACCATGCCGTCCATCGCGTCGTGATAAACATCACACCAGGCCGGGACCCGCTGCAACGCCATCGTTCTCCCCCATTTCTCTCGGACCATCAGGTCCCCGGACCACCCCTCGACCAACGCCTTCTCGAAACCCAGAACACTGTCAACTGCCGCATGACTCTGCCAAACCGTCTGCCAGGCCCATGACCCAACGTCCCGAATCACTTTTGGTGGCGCCACCACCAACATGTATTCGCTGCCATAGCGCTCGGGCAACCGGGTTTCCCAAAGGGAATGAATGCCATCTTGCCCCGTCAACTGGCCATTGTAATTGACCGTCGTATGCAATGGGACATGCGCATCCGCTGCGTAGTGCCCCAAATCAGAAGCCGCCCTCAAAATGGACTCGGCGCTTCCGGTATCCATGGCAGCAACCAACCGCAAGTAGGCCCATTGGATGTTCCAAGGAAGCACACCATATGCCCACAACGTGTCTTCCTCGCACGCAAAGGCTGCCCGATCAAACCACGGCGCACGCCCTAAAGTGTCCAGACAAGACAGCGCCGGCGCATCCAAATCCACATAGTGCTTGGGCGGCTCGCGTTGGACCATGTGCTTTCGCTTGTCCGCATCGACAGCGTGCTCAGAAAGCCAACCGCGGTGGGGGAGAAACCAATCGCGAAGCGGAGCAGAAAGGACATCCACTGCCGCTGCATTGATGTGACGGTGCACAGCAAAGCCCCATCCGCCACAAACCGGAGTCAGAAGACACAGGATGGCAACAGGGTACAGGCGAATCAGCCTGATCAACCCTTTGGCTCGGTCACCTTCAAGGTTCGGACATCCACCAGTGCACCTTCATGCAAAACCGGCACGATGTTGACCGTGTTCGGCGTCAGACAGTACTTGATGTCTTCTCCCATATTCAAGTTGCGCAGGCGACGGCGATGGGAGGAGGCCTTCAAAAAGGAGAAAATGTTGCCCCGAATCCCCATAAACAGGTGTTTGGCGGCAATGGTGCTGTCCTCTATGCTCTTGTACCGCGCAATGTCAATCAAGCGGTCTGCGATCGCTCCTGCACATATGGTATCCTCGAGATTGAATTTGTCCTTCCAACCCGAGCACAGCAAAAGCACATGTCCTGGCTGCTGCATCAACCACGTGCTGATGGCATCCAAGTTGTTAATGCTGCCAATGGCCACCTGCGGCATGTCCTTGGCCATGTCGATGGCCTTGGTGCCATTGGTTGTCGTCAGGGCAATGGTTTTGCCCGCCAAATCAGCTTCCATGTAGGCAACAGGGGAGTTCCCGAAATCGAATCCCTCCACAATCTGACCGTTGCGCTCTGCGGCTGCAACACAACCCTCGGCCTGCAACGCCCGGGCCTCCTCCACCGTGGCCACAGGAATGAAGCGCTCGACTCCATTGGCCAACCCTGCGCAAATGGCAGATGTCGCCCGAAGCACATCGATGACCACACACGTGTGGAACTCGTCCTTATAAAGCTCAAACTGCTTCGGGGAGAAGCACACTTCGACGCGGCGTTCGTGCCGCTCGACAGGCAAAGTATCAGTAGGTGTACTCATCTGTGGCATCAAAGAAAGGGGAGAGGGACCACTTCAGCCGCAATGCACTTGTCGCGAATCCCGATGAACAAGGCAGACCCCTTGGCCGTATACGCAACAGGGACATAACCGAGGCCAATGGCCTCGCCTAGGGATGGGCTTTGTGTGCCGCTTGAGACCACACCTATCTCGGCCCCTTGACTGTCGACGATGGCATATCCCTTTCTCGGGATGCCACGGTCCTTCATGCGAAAGGCGACGAGCCTCACATCGGGGCCACTTGCCTTTTGCTTAACCACAGCCGCCTTGCCGATAAAATCGGTCTTCCACCCAACGGTCCAAGTCAAACCTGCCTCGACAGGGGTGTGGCTTGCATCAATGTCATTGCCATGGAGGCAGAAGCCCTTTTCCAACCGAAGGGTGTCCCTGGCCCCCAAACCACAAGGCGCAATGCCCTGGGGCTTGCCCGCTTCCATCAAAATGGACCACACCATGGCGGCTTTATCAGCGGGCACGTATAGCTCAAATCCCCGCTCTCCAGTGTACCCCGTGGCCCCTACATGAATCGGAACGCCACAAAGGGACGCTTCTCGATGGTGGTAGTAAGCCAGTTCCCGAAGGTCCAGGCCCACGGCCTGCATCACGGCATCTGAATGGGGCCCTTGAAGCGCCAGAAGGGCTGTCCGGTCTGTCGCATCCTCCAAGGTCACATCTTCGGGAAGGGCCGCTTCGAATCGGGCCACCACTTCCTGTCTGTTCGACGCGTTGACCACCAAAAGAAACCGGTCTTCAAAACCATACACCAGCAGATCCTCGACGATGCCGCCCTCTTCATTGAGAAGACATGTGTAGAGCGCCCGTCCAGGTGTGGCCTTCCCGATGTCTCCCGCAAGTTGGCGCTGCAGAAAATCCGAAGCACCCGCGCCAGAAAACCACAGTTCCCCCATGTGGCTGACATCAAACAAGCCGACAGCCTGTCGGACCGCCTCGTGTTCCTTTCGCAATCCAGCGTACTGAACCGGCATCTCATGCCCAGCAAACGCCACCATTTTTGCACCCGCAGCCACATGCATTTCATACAGCGGGGTTCTCCTCAAGGAAACTTCCGTACTCTCCATGGGGCCAAATGTAGCGGGGGTACCCCTCCAAATTCAGGAGGAATGCATGGATTTATCCTCCCATTTGTTTTTGCCGGACGAAATTGCGCCTGTGAAACGAGACGTCATTCTGGTCGACAGGGCCACCACTTCGATCGAGCGGATTTTCCGACAACTCCAAGGCGCGTCCCTCATCGGTGCTGAGCGGGCAAAAGATGAAATCACCTTTCGCATACGCAGCCTCGGCTCAAACGCCATACCCGGAGACGCCCGAAAGGCCAAGTTCGAAGCCATCGCAGACGACATTTGGAGCGTCTTGGCGCACAATCACCGCATCTACTACCTCGTAGAAGCTGATCGGGTGATCATTCTGGACGTCATTCTGGATGCCGAAATCCACTCTGTCACAGAGGACTGACCCAACGCTTGGCCTCAGGACCGCAATGCAGCACTGCATCGAGACAGGACAACCTCGCATAGGGAATCTCCAAGCCGCGGTCCGACCAAATGTGCGCCCAACCACCGTGGTTTTGATCCCAAGCCAAGATCCAACGCTCCATGTTTTCCGCGTGGTTCGGCACTGAGGTTATGGGTGCGGTGATCGGGGGCGGGACTGAAACACCCAACCAATCCGATGCCCAAGCCAAAGCGGTCTGATTCCAAGACCCAAGGCTTTGAGGACCATCCAAAAAAAGCGCCTCCAGTTCCGGTGCCAATTCATCAAAAAACGGAGCAGCACCGTACGCGGTTTTGATCGCCCGCCACAGCTTGACTTCATCCCCAGGACTACGCATCGTCTCAACTTGGGGACGAGGCCTGCCTGCCCTGCGTTCAACCGGAAGCGTCAACGACTGAAGTCCATTGGCCGTCATCAAGCCGAATCGGTTTCGAAAAGACCGCTTTTGATAGTGTTCCGATGTATGCATCCGAGCGGACGGGTCCGACGCAGCAGACCACCAGGCCAGGGGCGGAAAAGGACACAGTGGCAGGAGCACCGTTTGGGTCAACGGACCGACCTAAACATTCGGTCCCAGCGAATACCGGACTCTCCATGCTGCGCCTCATTCATCTTGCTGAACCATGTGAACGCTGCTCGACCCACCACGTGATCCTCTGGCACAAAGCCCCAATAACGACTGTCTGCGGAACTGTGTCGGTTGTCCCCCATCAACCAATAATAGCCTTGCTCAAACGTGTATTCTGTCGCGAGCTCACCATCGATGAAAATCCCCCCGTCATGCTCCTCGAGTTCGTGCCCTTCATAAGCGGTAATGACTCTGCGGTACAAGGCGACATTCCTCGGGTTGAGCGGTAATGTCTCTCCTGCTTCTGGCAGGTGTATGGGACCGTAATTGTCCAAATCCCAACTCGAAAAGTCAAACTTGTTGGTGTTGGGGTACATGTCCAACTTGCCCCGCCGAGCAGTGGGGTCATAGAGCTCAACCTCCTCCACAAGATTTTTCGAAATAAAGTTTTCTGCTTCGTCCTCTCGCAAGGCCATAAAGACCCGTCCGCCCGGAGCCTTTCCTTGAATGTCAATATTGGTCAATCCGAAACGCTCCTTCAGCACACGGAGGTCCGCTTCTCGCTTCAACTTGACCATGTAATTGAACTGAAGGCCAGGAGGAGAGGGGACCGCCTCACCATCGATGACCAACTCTCGGTTGACGATGGCCAAATCCTCTCCGGGCAAACCGACACAGCGCTTCACATAGTGCTCCTTCTTGTCTACCGGACGCGCCTTGATGCCATGAGATCGACCCCATTCGCGCCGGGCCATCTCATCAAAGCGCGGTTTGTCACCTTCATATGCAACTTCATCGCCCCCAGCAAAACCGATGGCCCGCTGACGCAACAGAGCGTGATAGTCATGGCCAGCCAAATAGCTGTCCACAACGACAGTGTCTCCGTTTGGAAAATTGAACACCACCGCATCGTAGCGCTCCACATCGCCAAAACCAGGCAATCGGGTGTACGGGATTTGAACCCACTCCAGATAGCTCGACCTCAAATCGGTCGAGGGGATGGCATTATGAACGAAAGGCAACGAAAGCGGTGTTTCAGGGACTTTGGGACCGTAGCTCATTTTGCTGACGACGAGGTAATCCCCAACCAGCATACTATCCTCCATCGAAGCCGTGGGAATGGTGAATGCTTCGAAGACATACCCTCTAATTAATGAGGCTACAACGGTCGCCCACAGGATGGCTTCGGTCCATTCACGAGCCATTCCTTTCTTTTTTCCATCCCAATTTCTCGGCCCAACGAACCCATCTGAAGTGCCAAACGCAAGCCAAGGCATTCCAATCCACGGCAACCCACCCATGAGCCATTGCAATGCTGTGCTCCGCTTACCAAAGGCAATGCCCGTTTCCACATGCAAAATGGAAATCATAATCAGGTTCGGGCCGGGAAAGAGCAGGGGGAGAAGCCAATGCTTTGGGCGCTTCAACATCCCCAACCACATCCAATAATTCAAACCTGGAACGACACCATACCAAGCTGCAATACCCGCGCGCTGAAAGAGGCGGGGCAGCGTGACCATGTGAAGAACAGGGAGTACAGCAAAAAGGAGAATAGGCAGGTTCATCGTCCAATGGGGTACTGGGGATGCAATATCATCCCCAAACGTCATCCATTCCGAAAATCTTCGTGAAAGGACCTTTATGTATGGCCAACCACTCGGCTGCCATTACAGCACCTTGCGAAAAACCGGACCGATCCCTGGCCGCGTGCTCGACGGAAATCACATCAACCGCACTTTCCCAAATGGCCCGGTGGGTACCGGGCACACCCGGCAGACGGATGGATTCAATGGGAACATCCGGATGATCCGACCCCATGTCCTTTGCAATCGCCAACGCAGTGCCGCTTGGCGCGTCCACCTTCCCCGTATGATGGGTTTCAGAAATCCTGAGTTCAAAACCATGACCATCCATGGTTTTGCAGACTTGGCGCAACGCCTTTCGGAACAGATGAACCCCCACCGAAAAGTTCGGGGACCACACCATCGGCTGCTGAGCCTGACAAACCGCAGACTGCACAGCCTCAAATTGATTGAGCCATCCAGTGGTTCCACTCACCAGAGGAATTTGACGGTCCCTGCATGCCGAAAAAACAGCCGGTGCGGATTCGGGCAACGTGAATTCAATGGCCACATGGGCATCGGGCCAAACGCCATAATCCATTTCCTTTCGTCCCCATAGTCCGACCACATTGTGACCACGATGCTCCGCCTCCTTGGCCACAGCTGTGCCCATGCGGCCGTGGCCCAGAATGAGGATGTTCAATGAGCGGCCCATCACTTGCTGCCTTTGGTCCGTGAGAGCGAACGCGTCAACCGAACCCCCATGACGGGGCCCAGACCGGGCGTCCAACTGAGGTCCTCCGACACATCAAACCCCAGCAAGTGGGCGTCTACATGGGCGTCCACCACTTGGACACCCCAAATGAGGAAGAACGTCAGTACACTTTGCTCCAGGTTCGTCCTGTGAAAATCACGTGCAGCCAGCACCTCAGAAGTGGTCAGCGGCGTCGCATAGATGGTTTCGGGGTCGTCATCCGTCAAGGCCACATAGCCATCGCGATAGCCTTTATAAAGCGCGCCTTCCGTCTGAATGTAATAGCCCGAAATCCCGAGCGCCCCGTACACGATGGGCACCTTCCACCACTTGCCGTTGTTCACTTGACCCCATCCCGGCAAAACAGCGCTGTGCCATGTGGTTCGTGACACCCTGTCTGCATCCAAATCGCCTTGGGCGAAAAGTGGAGCGCCCATCAGAAGCAGGCCAAACACCCAAAAGAACCGAAAGGTGCCCATCCGCGCGTGCTCAGTGGGCACCGAGTTCATCGAGAAGCTGCTGCAAATCTTCAGCATCTTGGAAATAGAGCTCAATTCGACCAGCACCATCCCCACGCACTTTCATGTCAAGGGAACGCCCTTCAAAACGGCTCCGCAGGTGGGCCCGCATCGTCTGCATCTGCAAACTGAGTGCTGCCACAGCGGCCTTCTGACTTGGCTTTCGGCCGACAATCTCACTGGCTTCCCGCTCCGTTTGCCTCACATTCAACCCCTTGTCCAGAATGCGACGGTACAGCGCCTTTTGGTTCTTCGGCTCCTGAAGCCCGGCAAGGACGCGGGCATGGCCAAAACTCAAGTGACCCGCAGCCACTGACTGCTGGATGTTGGCGGGCAAGCCGAGGAGCCGGATGTAATTCGACACTGTGGAGCGTTGCTTGCCTACGCGAGAAGCAAGTTCCTCTTGAGTCAAGGCGCATTCCTCCATCAAGCGCTTGAAGCTGATGGCCACCTCAATCGCATCGAGGTCCTCGCGTTGGATGTTCTCCACCAACGCCATCTCGAGCATCTCTTGGTCATTGGCCTCCCGGACATATGCTGGAACCCGATCGAGTCCAGCCAGTTGAGAAGCGCGAAAACGGCGCTCACCAGAGATAAGCTGATACTTCGCTGCACTCACACGGCGAACCGTCAAAGGCTGGATGATGCCCAGCGTCCGAATGCTGTCTGCCAGCTCATTGAGCGCGAATGGCTCAAATGTGCGACGCGGCTGATCGGGATTCGCGTCAATAACACTAATGGGCAAAAGCGCCACCCGTCCTGCCATGTCAACAGCGGCGTCAGCGACATTGGACGGCTTCCGCTCTTCCTTTTGAACAGGACCAGATTGCTGACCAGCCTGTTGCGCCTCCAAAAGCGCACCAAGACCGCGGCCCAAAGCCGGCTTTTTGTTTCCCTTTTTCGCCATAATGCGAAACTCAGTTCAAGTTGGACTGGATGTCCATGTCCAAGCCCCCATCCATGTCGAGGAACTTCTCCGCGTTGGGAACCTTGGTCAAGTCATTCTTCTGGAGAATCTCGCGGGCAAGGTTCAGGTAATTGATCGCCCCTTTGCATGACGCATCGTGCATCACAATGGTTTCACCATGGCTTGGGGCTTCCCCCAGTCGGGTGTTGCGGTGAATCAAGGTGTCAAAAACCAATTCGCGGAAATGCATCCGAACCTCTTCGACCACTTGGTTCGACAGGCGGAGTCGGGTATCGTACATCGTCAGCAGAATGCCTTCAATGGCCAACCCTCCGTTTAATCCGCCCTGGACAATCTTCACTGTATTCAACAATTTCCCAAGACCCTCCAGAGCGAAGTATTCGCATTGAACGGGAATCACCACACTGTCCGAAGCCGTCAGGGCATTCAGTGTGATCAACCCGAGCGAGGGAGAGCAGTCAATCAAAATGAAATCGAATTCCTCCTTGAGGGGCTCGAGCGCTGCACTCAACCGACGCTCGCGTTCGGCCTCCCCAATCAGCTCAATTTCAGCACCGACCAAATCAATGTGGGAGGGGAGCAGCCACAGGTTTGGGTTGCCCGTTTCCACAATTGCCTCACGGGCATCCAGGCCCTCGATCAGGCACTGATATGTGCCCTTGGTCACGGCCTTGGGGTCCACACCGACACCAGAACTGCTGTTGGCTTGTGGATCAGCGTCCACCAACAAGGTGCGATACTCCAACGCGCCCAAACTGGCGCCAAGGTTGATCGCGGTCGTGGTCTTTCCGACGCCGCCTTTCTGGTTTGCTATCGCGATGATTTTGCCCATGTTCAAGAGGAGATGTCCAATGTGTTGTCCACATTGGGATGTGGTCGTTGACCTCCAGCGCCATTCAAAATGCCAAAGGCCAGCTCACGCTTCGCTTCGACAAAACTGGGCATAGACCCGTAAACAGGCAGGCCCATCAGAACCCACTCCAGCAATAAAGCAAGGACAAAACCCAAGCCTTGGGCCTGAGTCAATTGGGGGATATGATCACCGTTCTGGAGACGCATTGGGAGGAAATCAAATATAGCCGGACCCCTTCCCGGGCGCCCGTGGAATTATCCACAGGGAACCCCCGTTCCATCAAGTTGGAAGGGCTCACAAGTCCTCAAACCGAACGTCTCCATCGTCCGATTTCGTGTCCTCCTCACGTCCGGGACCGTTGTGCTCGCCAGACTGGAATTCACCTGTGCCCTGCAATTCGGCGATTTTTTCGAGGCTGTCCCTCAATCCATCACTGAATTTCTCAAAATCTTCCTTGTACAGGAAAAGCTTGTGCTTGCTGTACGTGACCTCACCATCGCGGTCCTTCTGGCGCTTGCTTTCGGTGATGGTCAGGTAAAGGTCTTTGGCCCGCGTGGCTCGGATATCGAAGAAATAGGTCCGCTTTCCAGCCTTGACTGAGAACGTGTGCACATCCTCTTCTCGACGGTCATTCCGTCCCCATTCCTGCTTGCGATCACCGTACATGTCTTGCGTTTGTTGGAGGAAAAGGTAAGGAAATCCTATGGGGAATCACCGGAAGAGCTGAATCTGCCCTGCGTACTCAAATGGAATTCTCAACTGGTCCTCCAAGTAAACTTGGTAGAGGTAGACCCCGTCCAAGGCGAAGTGATCTCCGCCTTTCACCTCTCCTTGCCACACGGCATCTGGGTCGTCTGTTTCGAAAATGACGTCGCCCCACCGATTGTACACCACACAATGGTATGCAGCAGTTCCCGTTACCACCGGCTGCCAGACATCGTTGATGCCATCGTTGTTTGGCGAGAAGCTGTTCGGGGCATAAAAAAGCGTTCCATTGACACCCACCTCTCCTTGGGCCACGGCTGTGCATCCATACTCGTTGATCACCGTCTGGCTCACATTGAACACACCCGCCCCTTGAAATACATAAGTGGGGTCGCTCTGGTCACTGGATCCGCCATCCCCAAAATTGTAGTAATGCTGAGCCGCTCCCGTGCTCAGGTCTTCAATCGTCACCATCGGCTCCAAAATGTCCACGATGTTGGGTTCCACATCAAATCCGGCAGTGGGCTCCGGGTAGACCTCGATAAACGCTGTTTTCGTTTCCGCTAAGTCCTGAACACAGAAGCCGCTGGTGCTCATCTCCAAGGTCACGGTATACAAACCGGGAACTTCGTATACATGGGCTGGGCTGGGGGAGGACGAGGTAGCCCCGTCTCCAAAGTACCATGTGTAACCAGCAGCCGTCTCCGTCACGGAGAAATTCTCAAAGCTGACCGGAAGGGGAGGGCATCCCGAAATCGGTCCGCCATCAAACCCAATGGTGGGATCAAAAAGGACCTCTACTTCGGACTCAAAATCTCGCTCGCAGCCCTCTGCTGTAACAACAACTTCAACGGTGAAAACACCGGGCTCCGGAAAGGTCAAGCCTTGCAATATTCCACCCGACTCTATCGCCGCCGTCCCCGGAGCGAAGTTCCATTCGAACGTGGCATTGGGATCGGTAATGCCCATGGCCTCAAAGCTGAAACTGTGCTCCTGGAAGCACTCAGGTGCCGGCGTCTCAAAAAAGGGCTCGAGCAGCCAAGCCACTTCAAACACCTCGGTTGCGGTATCGGGACACTGGAATTCGGCCAGCGCCACCAGCTCTACAACATAAGTTCCCGGTCCGTCATACACCCAGGTGGGGAACGCGTCATTGCTGACATCATCCGCACCCGGCTCACCGAAATCCCAGACATAACCGGCCCCTCCCGTGCTGTTGTTGTCAAACGTCAAGGCAAAACCCGTGCAGAAATCCTCTTGAGGCGCGATGGCCGCAGTGGGCGGGGGCGGCGGTGTCCAATCGAGGACCCCACTGCCCACACATCCATTCTGGACAATGGTCAACTCGGCTTCAACATCCCCAATTTGCACAAACCCGATTCCATCCGGGGCAGCAAGGGTGCTGGCACTGCTCGATGCAGCAGAACCAAAATCCCAATTGAAATTCGCATCTGCATACACGTCCACAGTCCCAAAATCAAACACAGGCGTTCCTGTCGAACAGTCGAATCCCGTGACCTCCAATTCAGGCTCTACCGGCGCATAGACATCGTATACCGACGAGCTCGTGTCGGCGCAAGGCCAACCTGGATTGGCCACCAACTGGACAGTGTAGGTGCCGGGCTCCGGAAATGTGAAGCTCGGGTAAGGGACATTGGACGTATCCGAATCTGTTCCAGGCACACCAAAGTCCCAGTGAAAAAAACTGGCATTAACGGAGAATTGCTCAAACTCGATGGTCTCGCCGATACACAGCTGCGTCCCATCCTGAATCGCCACTTGAGAGGTGATGTTCGGGTCACACACGGTGACATTGAATTGAAAGTCACGGTTCGATGTACCCAGCAAAACGCCATCACGCCATTCTTCCACGCAAATCCCGATCACATATTGGCCCGCCGTGGTCGGCTGCCCCGTGATGAAACCCGTCACCGGGTCAATTCCCAGAGCAGGGCTGGAGTCAATGGGGTAGGCTGCCGAATATCCAGGGGCCCAATTCACATCCGTGTACGGCGGTCCTGCCGGCGGATTCGGGGCCGGCTGATTGGGCGTGCCGCCAAACATCGGTGAGCAAAAGGTGTACGCAAGGCTGT
>Ga0209503_10000581_pt1 | contig 21532 bp, 17 predicted proteins | sample SouAtlMetagenome_2_FD_187448 | JGI IMG/M metagenome (GOLD analysis project Ga0209503, IMG submission 187448) | Marine eukaryotic phytoplankton communities from Atlantic Ocean - South Atlantic ANT15 Metagenome (SPAdes) (version 2) | ecosystem: Environmental > Aquatic > Marine > Oceanic | place... | reverse complement strand
ACCGCCACACACGCCGCATTCGTCAAGGACGTTGCCGTCGCAGTCGCAAGCGCCGTCAGCGATGCCTTCACCGCCGCACACGCCGCACTCGTCAACGACGTTGCCGTCGCAGTCGCAGGCGCCGTCGGCGATGCCTTCACCGCCGCACACGCCGCATTCGTCGAGGACGTTGCCGTCGCAGTCGCAAGCGCCGTCAGCGATGCCTTCACCGCCGCACACGCCGCACTCGTCGAGGACGTTGCCGTCGCAGTCACACTCGCCATCTGCGATGTAGATGCAGTTGGTGCCATCATCAAAAGTGGCCTCGGGGTCGAAATTGCAAGCGTCTGCATCAGTACAACCCGCGCATGAGTCGTACTCACACAATTCGAGGTCATTGACCGTGGCGTCGGCGTCGTAGTTACAAGCAATTGCAATCATGCAACCAACGCACTCATTGGCGCCATTGCACTCTCCACACAAATCGTACTCCCCAACGCAATCGTCGATGTCGTCACAAATGTCGTCCATATCCAGGTCTTGCCCTTCACCTCCGCAAACACCACAATCGTCGAGAACATTGCCTTCGCAATCACACTCGCCATCAGCGATGTATACACAAGAGTCATCGTCGATTGTAGCCTCAACGCTGTAGTTGCAGGCTTCCTCGTCAATACAGCCTGGTACGTCGCAAACGCCAAAAAGAAGGAGATCACGCCATTCTTGATCCTGGTCTCCATTCATGAAGACCTGCAACTGCGCCTGGCCTGACAGTTCACCAGCAGTTGTGATCTGCATGATGAGGATTTGCAAGTCAGGGCCTGCGAAGGCAGCATGAGAGCCAGCCGCTTCGGCACCTGGGAATGGCGTGTACCACGCTCCACCCGTTGCATCGTCAACAGTCACACTTGACCCGTTGCCTCCAGCAAATTGCGTTGTAGCGTCAACCGAACCCCAAACCGCGGAAGGGTGCTGTGCAGAAGGCGTCGTGGCATCCTCTGCACCAATAGTCAAGTAACTGTCGTATGCCAAATCTGGGAAAGCTCCCAAGAACAGTGCACTGATGCCTTGGGCGTTCCAGCCCGTGTTCGCAGCCGAGTTGTACCAATCCTCAGTAGAGTTGATGACCAGTGGATTGGCCGCATCTCCTGAGCAGGAAGATAAATAGTCTGTCTCGTTGAGACAGTTGAGGTAGAGACGGTAGGTCGTTTGACCACCCAAATCTCCGCCTTCGTGAGTCACGACCTCCTCCAAGGAGATGCAGTAACCCTCGGGGGCTGGTGCAAAGACACCGGGCGACAAGAACTGAGCCTGGAGCCCCGTCATACACAGCACCGCAAGGGCAGTGAGAAATGTACGCATAGTGATAACAGTTTGGTTTAAAAAAAAGAATTTCGATTCAACATGTCGCAATGCCAGAGAACACTTTGACACCGTAAAAGAGCAACCACAACCCGTGTAAAACCAAACTTTTATACACCAATTCTGCACACAATGCGTGACCACTTTTCATTACATTACATAATAACATGAGTTCTATCAATATTCGCGGGGATTTTGCTGATATAAAAGCCCCATGGAGCCCTTCGTTAATTTTTCGTGAATTCAAACTTCGTGTCGACCAACCTCACATATAATTCGACCAAGACAAATGTGGTGCGCTGTGATCTTGCCTTTTTCGTGCAGTCGTGAAACGCCCCCCGTTGTCCAAAAAGTTGCGCTGAGCAAACGCGCAAAATCAAATTGTTGTGTATGTTTGCGCTCGCTCAATTGGTACCATAGCTCAGTTGGTAGAGCAACGGATTGAAAATCCGTGTGTCCCAGGTTCGATTCCCGGTGGTACCACCTGAAAAAGGCTGCTCCAATGCAGCCTTTTTTTATGGACCTTTGGCCATGGATTGTCCATCCCCTTCTCACACCAACTGGCTCGAAATCCTCCGGCTCGCCGATCCCGATCGCGTCGTTTGGATTCACGAGCGCGACCTCCACGAGGAGCTCTTGCAGGAATACAGAGAAGCACTTCACGGCACTTGTGGCAGTCTAGCCGGCGAATGCAGCCTGGCAGGAGGGGAAACACTCAAAACGTGGGGTCAAATCGACAAGCTCCTGACACAATTCCAAAATTGGGGCGTCACCCGAGCCACTGTCGTGATTACGACCGGAGGCGGCGCACTCAGCGATGCAGTGGGTTTTGCCGCCGCCATTTGGAAGCGAGGGGTGCGGTTGATTCACATCCCCACAACCCCACTCGCCGCAGTGGACGCTGCGTGGGGCGGAAAAACCGGCATCAACTGGGGTGGGTCCAAAAACCAACTTGGGACCTTTGCCCCGCCGTTGGCCGTGCACATAGATGCCCGGTGGATGCACACGCTGCCTTCACGGGAATTCCACGCGGGCTTGGCCGAAGTTGCCAAGCACGCCCTGCTCGACGAAAAAGCTTTTGCGGCGTGCAGCGACAACTTGCCGCCATGGCCCACCTCAGCGCAAAGACACCTGACATGGACCCAATTCCTGGAACAATCCGCGCAAGTCAAGCAGAAAGTTGTCCAAGAAGACCCCGATGAACATGGGGTGCGGTGCATCCTTAATCTGGGCCACACCGTGGCCCATGCCATTGAAGCTTTCACGGCATCGAGCCCTGAACCATGGCTGCATGGGGAGGCCGTGGCCGTGGGCTTGCACTTTGCCCTCTTTGAGATGTCTGAACTTGCCTTGAGTGAACGTTCCAAAGGAGTGCAGGCCGAGGTGCAGGCGGACCAGATGGCTCAATGGCTGCATGAATACGTTCCTGTGCCCACGAACTGGCCTTTTGGTGCCCTTGACCTCTGGGCGTACATGGTGCACGACAAAAAGAACGTTGCAGATGAAGTCCGAGACGTCGCTTGGAGGGGCGTGGGCGACGTGGTTTGGCCTGTTCATTGGAAAAAGGAATCCTTCGAGGCAACTTGGAGCGCATTTGTGCGTTCTTGGAACAACGTACAATCCGACGATTCAAACTGATGCAACAAACCGCCGCAGAACTGGCCGTCCTCCTCGACGGCAATGTGAAGGGAAATCCTGACGTTCGGGTTCGGCGTCTCGCCAAAATTGAATCTGCAGGCCCCGGCTCGGTGTCCTTTCTCGCGAATCCTGAGTACGAGCGTTTCATCTACACCACCGAAGCGAGCATCGTCATTGTCTCTGAAACATTCGAAGCCAGTGAACCTCTCCCCCACGGGCTGACGCTTCTGCGCGTCGAGGACCCTTACCGCGCCTTTGCACGGTTGTTGGAAGCTTATGACGCTGTTTTTAAGCGCCAACAGGGGTGTCACCCCTTGGCCGTTGTGGATGAAAACGCCGTGTTGGGAGAGGGCTGTTTTGTGGGACCCTCTGTGGTCATTGAACATGGTGCGGTTATTGGAGACCGCGTTGAATTGCACGCCCATGCCCATGTGGGACGTGATGCACGAATTGGACATGACAGCGTGCTACACAGCGGCGCCAAAGTCTTGGATCGGTGCGTTGTGGGGAAGCAATGCACCCTGCAAGCTGGGGCCGTGGTTGGCTCGGATGGGTTTGGGTTTGCGCCCAAAGACGACGGCACTTACGCCAAAGTGCCACAGACGGGAAACGTCGTGATTGAAGACCATTGCGACATCGGCGCATTGACCACCATCGATCGAGCCACCATGGGAAGCACCATTCTTCGCCAAGGATGCAAACTCGACAACCTGATCCAAGTGGCCCACAATGTGGTAATTGGAGAAGCAACCGTCATTGCAGCCCAAACAGGGATTGCAGGTTCCACCACCATCGGTGCACGTTGCATGATTGGCGGGCAGGTAGGCATCGGCGGACATTTGAAGGTGGCCGCAGGCAGCAAAATCGCCGCCAAGTCAGGCGTATCCGCCAGCCTGATTCAAGAGGGCATGACGTACCAAGGCAATCCAGCTGTGCCGGTCAAGCAATTCCAAAAGTTCCAAATTGCACTTCGACGACTGGCGCGCATTCCGCTTGGAGATCGACTTGACGCCATTGAACAGGCGTTGGAAACTTCACGAACTGCCCAGGAGCAAGGCAGTTGACGTTTCCAAGCGCTGACGTAGGTTTACAGCCATGATTTCGTCGAATCGTCAACACACATTGGCCGCGGACCTTCAATTTGAAGGCATTGGCCTCCACACCGGGAAACAGGCCCAACTGTGCATCCTGCCAGGAGCAGCGAACACGGGGTATGTCTTCGTTCGGAAAGACTTGGAAGGAGCGCCTTCGATTGAGGCTCATGTCTCCAATGTGGGAGAAACATTGCGGGGCACAACGTTGAAATCGGGCGACGTCTCGGTGCACACCACAGAACATGTGCTGGCCGCGTTGTATGCCTCTGGCATTGACAATGCGGTGTTGGAACTCGACGGCCCGGAGGTTCCCATTTTGGACGGATCGGCGCTGCCATTCATATCCCAAATCGAGAAAGCCGGCAGCACCGAGCAAGAGGCCGACCGACGTTTCTTCAAAGTCCGAAAGAACATCAGTTACCGCGGAGAAGGTGGCGTCGAGATGTTGATTGTCCCTCTCGAGGAAGACGAGTTTAAGGTCTCTGTCATGGTGGACTACAACAGCCCTGTCCTTGGCACACAACACGCCAGAATGGAAAACCTTGGGGCCTTCAAGTCGGACATCGCGGGCTGCCGCACGTTTGTGTTCTTGAAGGAAGTGGCTTCCTTGGCAGAGCAAGGCCTGATTCAGGGCGGTGACATTGACAACGCTGTCGTTCTCGCCGAACGTGCCTACAGCGAGACAGAGATGAAAGACATCGCCCAAGCCCTCGGCCGCGACACTTTGAGCGGAGCGGCGGAGCAACCAGGCGTGGTCAACCCCTCCGATCTTCGGTTTCCCAACGAGCCTGCACGTCACAAGCTGTTAGACATCGTGGGAGACTTGGCATTGACGGGACGATTCATTCAAGGTCACGTGCTTGCAGCCCGACCAGGACATGCCGCCAACGCGGCCTTCGCCAAGGAATTGGCCAAGGTGATTCGCGCACAAGAGGATTTGCCCGACTTCAGAACCGACCGGGAGTCCCTGATGGACATCAACGACATCGCAGCGATGCTCCCCCACCGCTACCCCTTCTTGCTGGTGGATCGCATCATGGACATGGACGACAAGAGCATCACTGGCGTGAAAAACGTCACGATGAATGAACCGTTCTTTCAGGGACACTTCCCTAACAATCCAGTCATGCCTGGCGTGCTTCAAGTCGAAGCAATGGCCCAAGTGGGAGGCATCTTTGCCCTTTCGACGGTCGAAGATCCCGAGAATTACTCGACCTACTTCATGAAGATTGATGGGGTCAAATTCAAGCAGAAAGTGTTGCCCGGAGACACGGTGGTGTTCTACCTGACGCTGGTCTCCCCCATTCGCAGGGGGCTGATCAACATGAAGGGTCGCGCCTACGTCCGTGGCGAGTTGGTTTCTGAAGCCGAGATGTTGGCCCAAATCGTGCGCGACCGCGCGCCCAAAGAAGAATCATGATTCACGATTCGGCCCAAGTTTCCCCACTCGCCCACGTCGACGCCTCTGCGCACATCGGCGCCAAAGCGGTGGTGGAACCGTTCGCATTCGTAGGCCCCAACGTGCACGTCGGAGCAGGAACCTGGGTGGGCCCCAACGCCACCATCATTGGGAATACCAAAGTGGGTCAGGATTGCAAGCTCTTTCCTGGATGCGTGGTGGGCGCCGACTCTCAGGACCTGAAATACAAAGGTGAGCCCACCACGGTGGAAATCGGCGATCGAACCAGCATCCGAGAGTGCGTCACCATCCACCGTGCGACCACAGACCACATGGTGACCCGGGTCGGACACGATTGCCTCATCATGGCGTATGTCCATGTGGCCCATGACGTGCAAGTTGGAAACCATGTGATTCTAGCCAACTCCGTGAATGTGGCCGGCCACGTTGTCATCGAAGACCACGTCATCATTGAAGGCATGGTGGGCATCCAGCAATTCGTTCGAATCGGCACCCACGCCTTCATCGCAGGTGGCTCCCTTGTCCGAAAAAATGTGCCTCCTTACATCAAAGCGGCCCGAGAGCCATTAAGCTACATCGGCATCAATGGCATCGGATTGCGTCGGCGAGGATTTGACATTGACCGCATCCAGGCGATTGAGGACATTTACCGCACCCTTTACGTGCTCAACAACAACATGTCGCAAGCCGTGAATGCTGCAGAACTGGAACTTCCAACGTCCGAAGACAAAGACGTTGTGTTGTCCTTCATCCGACACTCGGACAAAGGCATCATTCGCGGCCCATTCTAACCTGATGACCTCGCCTCCCAACCTCGCCACGTTTCTTGCCGAAGGGCTCTCCCTCAGGCGTGGCACAAGGGTGGTGTGGGACAACGCCGCATGGTCCCTTCAAGGCCCGTGTGCCATTGTGGGGGCCAATGGATCCGGCAAAAGCTCCACCATTGCACTGCTCGCAGGCCAAGTCGCCCCCGATGCAGGAAACTTGCGTTTGGAAACGGATTTCGGCGCTGTGGAAGCCGAGCGCTGGATGACCTCTGTGTCCTTGGTGGCGCCATGGATGGCCCTTCCCAAGAACCTTACCCTTCAGGAGGTATTGACCTTTCATGGCACTTTCAGGACTTCACGTAAAGGGGCACTGGCGTGGCAAGCGTTGCTCGACGCTTCGGGTCTTCATGTGGGCGCATCTGTGCCTTTGGGTCAATGGAGCTCTGGGCAACAACAGAGACTGGCCTTGGCCTTGGCCCTCGGGACCCAAACGTCCGCCATCCTCCTCGACGAACCCGCAAGCAACCTGGACGGCGATGGCATCCTGTGGTACCGACGCGTTTTGACTGAGGTTTCCAGCCAAACCACCACCGTCGTGGCCACCAACGACATCGAAAAAGAGGCCCCAAAAGCCGCGTCAATGCTGGAGATTTAAAAAAAGTTTAAGGGAGAATGTAACCACATCGGGACCCGGGGCGTAACAGGGGGAAAATCTTCAACCCTCTCATCTCTCTACCGATGAACAAGTTTATTTACCCCCTCGCTGCAGCTGCAGCCCTTTTTACTGGCAACCTCTTCGCTCAGGAAGCCGCTTTGTCAAGTGCGGAAAACAATACAACGTCGATGTACGACTGCGTGAAGTCCGTTACTGACGCCAACCGCACCCTCGACTTTGAAGGTGGTGTGATCACTCAAGAATTCACAGCCTGCACGACTGGTCAACTCCAAGGCGCAACAATCGCTGTTAAGGGTGCCGCCGAAGGTGCCGTTTACATTGTTGAGCTCGTGGATTACCTCGGCAACGTGGTGGACATGACCCGTTTCTCCGAGAAGAACCTGGTCGACGGCGAAGTGACATTGCCCTTGATTGCCCGTGTGAAAGAAGGCAAGAACTACGCCATCCAAATCACTGCTCCCGCAGGCAAGAACATTTCTCTTCGCTACAAGCAAGGCCCTATGGGCACCTTGTGGAACAACGGCGACGCCGTCCGCGGTGAGTTGACCAGCACTTTGGGCTTCTTGAGCCGTGAGTTGGCCGATGTTTCTGCCATGAACGAAGGACGCGGAGACTTTGCAGCCCAAAACCGCGCGTTGGAGGGCCAGTGCAAGACCCAAGTTGTCGGCCACGACTTCCGCATCTCTTTGGAAGGTCTCGGAAACGAGGCAACCCAAACCTTCACGGCATGCTCAAAGGGTGTTTTGGAGCACCTTTCAGTGGGCATCCAAACCTCTTTCCCCGATTTCCAGGGCCGTTTCATCTTGCTGAACGCAGATGGTAACGTGGTTCACAGCCAAGAAATCGCTGCAAGCATCATCGAGAATGGCGTGCTGAACCTCCCACTCAACGTCCGTGTCGAGCAAGGTGACGAATTGATGTTTGGCATCAAGACAGGTGAAAACCAGCGCATTGCCTTGCACACGAACTCTATGGGCCGCGAGGGCGTTCTCAAGCGCAACGGTCAAACGATCGAAAGCAACTTGGAATTCACGGCTTACATCGCGGAGACCAATGACACCCCAGCCCGCATCGATCTCAAGGATGCCAAGATCACGACTTTCCCCAACCCCTTCTCTGACCGCATCTCTGTGCGCCTCGAGAATGTCAACGAAGGCAAGGCAGTGATTCAGCTCCTCGACTTCTCAGGCAACGTCTTGCGCTCGGACATGGTGTTCGTGAAGAGCAACGAAGGTGAGATCACCTTTGAGACCCGCGACATCGAACGCCCCGGCTACTACGCCTTGCGCGTCATCCAAGGCGACAGCGTGAAGAACACCACGATCATGAAGCGCTGATCCGTCTGCCTCACAAACATTGAACAAAGACCAAACGGCTCGAACCTCTCCTAGGGTTCGGGCCGTTTTCGTTTTACTTCCGATTGATCAAGTCGAGGGCGGACTTGACGGGCTGAAAACAGGAGGACGGGATCTCCACAAACCGGGTGAGCCAACCGGACATGCCCCCGTTCCACAATCCTGGATGCTCCAGGACCTTCACCTTTTGTCCTTGCACCTCCTTGGTGGCCATCATGTACCGGGAGGCATCCACGAAGGGTGCCAAGGATTGACCGGGACGCAACACGCACACCATGTCCACAGGATTGAAATGGGTGGCGTTGGCCATAAGGGCCTTTTGGTCTTCTTCAAACTCGATGGACTCTACGATCTGAGGGCGAACGAGCCCTGCATCCACGCCAGAGTGGATTCGGACCCAATAGGGCCCTCCCCCAGGCTGCCCCTCATTTCGCACCACACCCACCAACCGCATGGGGCGATCCAGCCACGCAAGCGCTTCCGTCTTGGAAAGCACGGTGTCGTCTCTGAGGCCTGCGCCTGCCGCGCGCAACCATTCCAGGACCGAGTCTGGCGTTCGCGCGTCCTGGTTCAATTCCTCTTGCAAGCGCGTGCGTGCGTTCGCCCACGCGTCGCATGCGGCGACCATGGCTTGAGTCCATAGCGCGCGCGATTTTCGCGCCTGGGGCGAAGGGGCGTTGTCAATGTTTCGAATGACCACCATGGGAACGTCCACCTCTTCCAACAAAGGAAGGAGCGCACCATGGCCTCCGGGGCGGTGAACGAGGTCTCCTGAATCGTCAGTCAGCCACGCACCTTCATTGGTCAAAACGGGAATGTCTGTGGCGGGATTTTGATGGGGCAGATGCCAGTCCACCTCCCCTGCCACCTCCGAAAGGTGGCTCGCCACCTCATCGTGTTTGGCCAGGGGCACGGTGAACCACAGTTTGGCACGCTGGGGAAAAAGCATACGCCACATGGCCACATGTGCGTCAAAAGCGTTCTCTACGGCGTTGTCGACGACGTGAAAAGGGACGAGCCCTTTGAGCCTGCCTCCTCGGTCCATGTTCGTCCACAGCAATTCGCACGCTTCATGGGCATGCACACCTTCCATGGACCCAAATCGAGCCACAACAGCGTTCTTCCATGCCGCGCCAAAAGCGAGTCGATCCACGGACGCCCACAGCTCACGCTGGGCCTCCTCATTCGACTTCAAAAAACTGAACATGCGGGTGGCCGCGCCAGAAGCAGGGACCCAAAGTCCGCAGCGCTCGGCCATGTCCGCGTCGTGGCGTTGGCTCCAAGCGTCGACCTCCTCGGCAGACCACTGTTCCACGCCGTCCCCGAGCGTGCAAGGGCGAACCACGTCGGCGCCTTGGGGAGGATTTTTAAAGTATGCGCGGTACGCTTCGTTGGTCAGTTGAAACAGCGAATCCTTCGGCGCATCCATGCTCCGAAGGTACGGTCAACCCATCCGCCGTTTTACGCGCGGCGAAGTCCTTTCGAAGGAAGCGTTCTGCCCACAATCGCCTCGCTCAAATCTTGGGAGATCGCCGTGCAAACCACCTCCATATCGGCAGTCAGCGTCGACACCAATTCAGGGAGCTGCGAGGGCTCCTCCTCAAATTTGCTGATGCGTTCGATGTCCAACACAAGAGGCACCAAACCCGACATGCCCAGCATATTGACACTGGACTTCAGTTTGTGGGCCAACGGGTGCAAATCAGACCACCGAGATTGTCGGATACAAGCATTCATGTCTTGCCCAAATTGCGGGGCTTGACTCAGAAAAAGCTGTACGATTTCCTGGACCATGGACTCGTTTCCATGAAACACTTGGTTGAGATATGTCAAGTCGTAATGACGATCCATGGCTGGGATTACGGGTTGGCGTGTAAAAAAGTTACATCCGACGTGGTGCGGTGTAGATTCGCACCATGAGTCCAACCCCCAAGACACATGTGTTGGTCACCGGCGGAGCCGGATACATAGGAAGCCATGCTGCGGTGGCTTTGCACGAGGCGGGCTACGCGCCTGTGCTCTTGGACAACTTGCACAATTCAGAGATGCAAGCCGTGGATGGGATCCGGGAACTCTGTGGCCACAAGGTGCCCTTCCATGCGATCGATGTGCGAGATGCCTCGGTGCTGGAGTCGCTTTTTCGCGATTGCACCGAAGCCGGCAATCCCATCGAGGGCATCCTTCATTTCGCAGCCCACAAGGCCGTGGGAGAAAGCGTGGCCCACCCCGCCATGTACGCGACCAACAACGTGGGTGGCCTGGGGACACTCCTGCAGGTAGCCAGTGCATTTGACGTGCGGAATGTGGTGTTTTCCTCCAGCTGCACCGTCTACGGAGAGCCTGAAAGCGTACCCGTCGATGAGTCCACCCCTTTTCAAGAGGCCGAATCCCCCTACGGATGGACCAAACAAGCCTCCGAGCGTGTGTTGGGTGACCATGCCGCCACCCACGAGGCGCACCGCGTCGCGCTGTTGCGATACTTCAACCCCATCGGGGCGCATCCGAGTGCGCTTCTCGGCGAATTGCCCTTGGGCGTGCCGAACAACCTGATTCCTTTCCTCACCCAGGCCGTGGCCGGGATCCGTGGCGAACTGACCGTGTTTGGTGGGGACTACCCGACCCCAGATGGCACGTGCATTCGCGACTACCTCCACGTGATGGATTTGGCGGAAGCGCATGTCGCGGCCCTGCGATGGTGTTTCGACCAAACCGCCCACGCCCCTGTCGTGCGGGCGTTCAACCTGGGCACAGGACAAGGCGCGTCCGTCCTGGAAGTCATTCAGGCCTTTGAACGTGCCACAGGCAAAACCGTGCCCTACACGATGGGCAACCGCCGGAGCGGTGATGTGGTGTCCATTTGGGCAGATGCTTCCAGGGCCAAGGAAGAACTGGGGTGGACCGCCAAACGCAGCCTCGGCGAGGCACTGGCTGACGCCTGGCGCTGGCAGCGACGACTCAAAACAAGGTGATCCACACCGAGGCAACGCCGAGGACGTACCCCGCGTAGACCTGCCCCGGCGTATGCGCGCTGAGGTGGAGCCGACTCCATCCGACCAGTCCCGCGCCCAACAACAAAAGAGAGACCCAGCCGAGGCTCCACATTTGGTCGGTCATGGCCACGTGGAGGTACACCCCCATGATGCCCCCTTGGGCAAGCATGTGCATGCTGATTTTGGCCTTCCAAGTAACCACCCATGCAGACGTGATGGCCACCACCAGCGAGAGCAAGACGTTTTGGTAGAACAACGGGACCTCGACCGCTGTGCTGTTTACCACAAGCACGTAGGCCATGAGGTAGTAGGCAAGCACAAGCAAGAACGGCCAGGGACGCTCGTGGCGCATTCGAATGTCCCAGTCGCTGATCACCCCTCGCTTCTTGAGGATGAACATCGACAGCGCTGGCGCGAGCGTGTTGATGAAAAGCAGGACGAAGAGGTAGGCAAACAAGCCCAAACGATGGACCAAATAGCCATCCGTGGCCAACAGCAGCCCCAGAGTCAGCAAGGGCATGCACAGCGGATGCAATACCGCACTGACGAACTTGGCGAGCCCCGTCATCAAAACTCTTTTCGAAGTCTGGCCACCGGCAGCCCGAGTTGTTCGCGGTATTTGGCGACGGTGCGGCGGGCAATGTTGTAGCCCTTGGCGTTGAGCAGCACGCCGAGCTTCTCGTCGCTTAATGGCTTGCGTTTGTCTTCTTCAGCAATGGCGTCTTTGAGAATCTTCTTCACCTCGCGCGAACTGACTTCTTCCCCACTGTCCGTGCTGATGCCCTCCGAAAAGAACGACTTCAACGACAGGGTGCCGTAAGGCGTTTGCACGTACTTGCTGTTCGCGACGCGCGACACCGTGCTGATGTCCATGCCGATGCGTTCGGCGATGTCCTTCAAAATCATGGGCTTCAAATCCACCTCGTCGCCACTCAAGAAGTAGGCACGTTGGTGAGACACGATGGCTTGCATGGTTTGGGTCAAGGTTTTCTGCCGTTGGGCAATTGCGTCCACAAACCACTTCGCCGCATCCACCTTCTGCTTTACGAAGGTGAGGGCTTCGCGGGTGGATTTGTCCTGCTTGCCGCCCTGCGCATAGGTGTCCATCATCTCGCGGTAGGTGCGGCTCACGCGCAGCTCCGGGGCATTCCTGCCGTTGAGTTGCAACACAATGTCTTCGCCATCCACAGACAACAGGAAGTCGGGGATCACGTGGTGAACGACTCGGGAGGACTCGCTGCCAGCGTTGCCGGGCTTGGGGTTGAGTCGCGTCAGCTCGTCCAGCGCCGCACGCAAACTGTCCTCGTCCAGATCCAAGGCATTCTGGAGTTTGTTGTAGTGCTTCTTGGTGAAAGCTTCGTAGTGGTCGCTCAACAACAACGCGGCATGATCGAGGGCCACCTGGCGGGGATCGTTGGCCGGCTTTTCCTCGCGCTTTCGCGCGACTTGCAAGGCCAAGCACTCTCTCAAATCCCGGGCGCCGACGCCAGCAGGATCCAAGGTCTGCACCACGTCCAAGGCGACCTCGAGTTGTGATTTGGGCACATCGATGCCTTGGGTGAAGGCCAAATCGTTGACAATGCTCTCCAAATCCCTGCGCAAGTAACCATCATCGTCAAGGTGACCCACGACGTGCTCGGCGAGGGCACGGATCTCGACAGACACATCCAACAAGCCCAGTTGGTCGGCAAGCAACTCTCGGAAGGTCGCGCCACTCCCCAAGGGAATGTCCCGGTCTTCCACATCGGCACCGTGGTTGCGAACGCTCAGCTGATAATCCGGCGTCTCGTCGTCGAGGTATTCGTCAAAATCAAAGTCCTCCAGAGCGTCCGACGTCTCCTGTTCTTGGACGTCCAAATCATCCTGGGATTCGTCGCGCTCCACACCTTCCTCGAGGGCCGGGTTGGCCTCGAGTTCCTGCTTGATGCGTGCTTCGAGCTCCAATGTCGGGACCTGCAGCAGCTTCATCAGCTGAATCTGCTGGGGCGACAGCTTCTGCAGAAGCTTTTGTTGGAGACTCTGTTTGAGCATGCGTTAGAATTCTGCGTTCAGCGGGGTTCTTGGGAAGGGAATGACGTCGCGGATGTTGGTCATTCCGGTGACGTACATCACTAGCCTTTCAAAACCCATGCCAAAGCCACAATGTGGGGCCGACCCAAACTTTCGGGTCTCCAAATACCACCACACGTGGTCCTCCGGAATGTTGAAGTCCGCACACTTTTGCTTCAGCACATCGAGACGTTCTTCGCGTTGGCTTCCGCCGATGATTTCGCCAATTCCTGGAACCAGGACATCCATCGCCGCCACGGTTTTGCCATCGTCGTTGGCCCGCATGTAAAAGGCCTTGATGCCCGCGGGATAGTCGGTGACGATGACGGGGCCACCCACGTGCTTTTCAACCAACCAACGCTCGTGCTCGCTCTGCAAGTCCACGCCCCATTCCACGGGGAACTTGAATTTCTTCTTCTTGTAGGGCTTGGAATTACGCAACAAGTCGATGGCCTCGGTGTAGGTCAAATGGGTGAAGGGGGCGTCCACTACGGCTTGCAAGCGCTCGCGCAAGGGATGCTCATGTCGGTCCGCCTGTGGCAACTGCTTCTCTGCGTCCAACTCTCGCTTTTCCAAGAACGCGAGGTCCTCCGCGGAGTGCTCCAAGACGTAACCCAAGACGTACTTCAAGCAATCTTCCGCAAGCGCCATGTCGTCCTTGAGGTCGGCAAAGGCGATTTCCGGCTCGATCATCCAGAATTCTGCGAGGTGACGTGACGTGTTGCTGTTCTCCGCGCGGAACGTGGGCCCAAACGTGTAGACCTGCCCCAAAGCCATGGCACCCAATTCAGCCTCGAGCTGGCCACTCACCGTGAGGTTGGATTCCTTGCCAAAAAAGTCTTGGCTGACATCCACGGCGCCGTCTTCGGTGCGCGGTGGGTTGTCCAAATCCATGGTGGTCACACGGAACATCTCTCCCGCCCCTTCTGCGTCACTTCCCGTGATGATGGGCGTGTGCAATTGGTAGAATCCCCGTTCGTGGAAGAAGGTATGCACCGCGTACTGCAAGGCATGACGCACGCGGAACACCGCGCCAAAGGTGTTGGTGCGGAACCTCAAATGGGCCTTTTCGCGGAGGAAATCCAAGCTGTGCCGCTTCATTTGGATGGGGAACTCTTCGGGGTCAGCTTCGCCGAGCACGGTCAGTGTTGCGACCTTGAGTTCCGTGGCCTGTCCTCCTCCCTGGCTCTCCACCAACTCACCAACCGCTTCAATGGCGGCACCGGTGTGGAGTTGTTTCAGCACCTCCGCATCCGTGGATTCCTTGTCCACCACCAACTGCAAATTCTGCAAGGTCGATCCGTCATTCACGGCGAGAAAACGGTCGTTTCGGAAGGTGCGGACCCACCCGCAAACCCGAAGGGTTTGACCCACCATGGAGTCGTTCAACAAAAGGGAAATGCGCGTGCGCTTGGAGGTCTGAGAATCCGTCATGTCAATGGCTTTGCCCTCGTGGAGAGGGTGCTCTTACAAAGTAAAGACAGAGTGCCCGGCTTCGCTGCGCCAAAAGCAGGAATTTCGCGCGTCAGGCGCCCGACTCCACCCGACCGTCGCGCAGGCGGACAGTCCGATGGGCGTATGCCGAGATGTCCTCTTCGTGGGTCACGAGAATCACCGTGTTTCCCGCCTTTTGAATGTCCCCAAACAGCTCCATCACCTCTTGCGACGTGGCGGTGTCCAAATTGCCCGTCGGCTCGTCGGCCAGGATGATGCTCGGCTTCATGACCAGGGCCCGGCCCACGGCCACACGCTGGCGCTGTCCCCCACTCAATTCATTGGGGCGGTGGTCCATTCGATCGCCCAAGCCCACTTGGTGAAGCACCTCCTCGGCCCGCGCCATGCGCTCGGCTTTGCCTATCCCCGCATAAACCATGGGCAGCGCCACGTTTTCCAAGGCGGTGTAGCGCGGCAGCAGGTTGAACGTCTGAAACACAAATCCGATCTCGCGGTTGCGGATGTCGGCAAGCGCATCGTCCTCCAAACGGCTCACGTCCTGATCGTTCAGGATATACCTCCCTGAAGTCGGACTGTCAAGGCATCCGAGCATGTTCATCAGCGTGGACTTTCCGGAGCCCGACGGGCCCATCAGGGCCACGTATTCGTTGGCGTGGATGTCCAAATCCAATCCGTCCAATGCATGAACCACCTGATCTCCAACATGGTACGTCTTGCGCAAGTCCCGCGCGTGAATCAAGGGTTGTCCACCAGCCATGGTGCGAAGTTAGGTTTGACGCTCCCAAACAACCCTCAACCCCTTTTGTAAGTTTGGGAGATACAGCCTTGATGATGAATACCATTCCCCGCCTACGCAGCGCCGCGATTTTCAGCCTCTTGTGGATTGCCTGCTTGAACCTTCAAGCCCAAATCACGACCGACAACAGCCCCACCCCTGAGGAGCTCGTCGCACTCTTGGTGGGTCCTGACGTGCAGGTGTCCAACATCGCCTTCACAGGCACCGATATCCAAAGGGGATCTTTCGTCAACAACAACGGGAACCTCACCATTGGCGAGGGAATCGTGCTTTCCACGGGAAACATTGCACTCATGGCTGGCCCCAACACCACAGAAAGCGCAGGAGAAATCGTCGGTGGTGGGGGTTATCCTGACCTCACGACGCTGGGTGGCCAGAATACGAACGACGCCGCAGTTCTCGAGTTCGATTTCATTGCGACGGGCGATTCCTTGTCGTTCAATTTTTGCTTCGGATCCGAGGAGTACAACGAGTGGGTGGACTCTGGTTTCAATGACGTTTTTGGCCTGTTCCTCGACGGTCCTGGAATCTCAGGCACCTTCCAAAACAACGGCATCAACCTCGCGACTGTTCCTGACACCGATGGAACACCCATCAGCATCAACAGCATCAACAACAACCTGAACTCGGAGTACTACATCGACAACGAAAGCAATGCAGACCCCAATGCGACGGAAATGGATGGTTTCACCGTCACCATGACCGCATCTTCGGTTCTTCAATGCGGAGAGACATATCACATTCGAATGTGCATTGCCGATGGTGGAGACTCCTCTTACGATTCCGTGGTGTTGCTCGAAGCTGGCAGCTTTTCGGCAGGTTCGGTGGACTTGAATGCCGACGCTGTCCCCTTGGCCGCGGACGGCCTTGAAGACGTCGTCCCTTACAACGAAGCTGTGGGACTGCCTGCCGTTTTCTACTACGGGAAAGGAGAGTCCTTCCCTTACGGCGCGTGGTCCAACGACAACACCCTTCTCGTAGAGGTGGATGGCCAAAACGTTCAGGTGGATGCGGTGGTCATCGAAGGATGCAACGATGCACAGTTCACCGTGGTACGACCGGAAATCGAAATCGATTTGCTGGATACACTTTACCTCGGCCTTGAGGGAAGCGCCCTTCTAGGTTTGGACTACAACGAGTCATTCAACGAGGTGATCATGTATCCTGGCCAAACAGAAAGCGTGATCACCCTCGGTGTGAAGGACGACGGCTTTGAGGAAGGCGTGGAGACGGTGGAAATCACGTTCGAATACGTCAACGGCTGTGGAGAAACCGTCATTACTTCATCACGCGTGGTCATTTTGGACCCGCTGCCTGTGGAGGCCGTGCCAAGCCCCGTGTCCTGTCTCGACGACGGCGGAAACCAAACCCTGGGGTACGACAACATCTCTGGCTATGGCCCCTTCCGATTTGTGTGGGCCGGCAACCCATGGAGCAACGCGACTGAGGACCCCTCCGAATGGGTGACCTCCTTCGATTCCTTGTTCTCCATGACCAATGCAGAGGGCGAGTTGATTTCCTCTCACAACATTGAATTGACGGTCATTGACCAGTGCAACAAATCCTTCGTGTTTGAGCAAATCGTCAACCACCCTGTCATCACCGAGACCGAAATTTGCTTCGGGGACCGCCAGGATTTCCCCATGTTCAATCCCGGCATCCCCATCGTCGATCTTCTCCTCGACGGAGAATCGGTCCTTGACCCAGACAACAACATTTTGGGAGACACCTTGTCGATTGACCGCACCTCCGCAGGAACCACACTCGATGGGGACGCCTTGTGGAGGTTGAATGGCATTGAGTCCGGTTCGTTCGGGTGGGAACGGGTGCTCACCATGGTCGACTCGTGCGAATTTGAGACCAGCGCGCTTCTTCGGGTGAGGGACTGCGAAATTCCAAATGTGTTTACGCCCAACAACGACGGCCAAAACGACAACTTCCGCATCCGCGGTCTCGATGGTCTTATGGGATCAAAGCTGGTGATTTACAACCGATACGGCACCAAGGTATTTCAAGACGAAACCAACAGTGATGCCGAATTTGAGCTGGTTTGGAACGGCCGCCACAACAATGGCAATCCTGCATCCGAAGGCACCTACCAGTGGGTGTTGATTCGACCCGACGGCATTTCGGACCGCGGCCAATTGACCCTCATTCGCCAGCGTTGATTCACACTGCCACAAGAGACCTCCCGGTCATCTCGGCCGGCTGATTCAAGCCCATCAATTGAAGGACGGTTGGGGCGACATCCGCGAGAATTCCGTCGCTCACCGTTGTTCCTTCTGGACCGTGCACCCAAATCGGCACAGGGTTGGTTGTGTGCGCGGTGTGCGGCGTGCCGTCGATGTTGCGGGCGAGGTCGGCATTCCCGTGGTCCGCAATGACAACCACGGCATACCCCTCGGCCTTGGCGGTTTCCATGACCTGCTTCAAGCACTGATCTGTGGTCTCGACGGCTTTCACCACCGCCTCAAACACACCGGTGTGGCCGACCATGTCTGGGTTGGCGAAATTCAAGCAGAGAAAATCGGGCTGCCATGACGTCAAGGCTTGCATGGCCTTCTCGGTGAGCTCAGGCGCCGACATCTCCGGCTGCAAATCGTACGTGGCGACTTTGGGACTCGCAGCCATGGCGCGCTGCTCCCCTTCGAAGGGCTGCTCACGTCCGCCACTCAAGAAAAACGTCACGTGGGGATACTTTTCGGTTTCCGCCATCCGGAGCTGCGTTCGGCCCTGGGCACTGACCGCCTCTCCCAAGGTATTCACCAAATTCGGTTTGTCGTACAGCACGTGCACCCCCTCAAAACGCTCGTCGTAGTTGGTCATGGTGACGTAGTGCAAATCCATCGGCGCCATGTTCTGTTCGGGGAACGATTGCTGCGTCAGGGCTTGGGTGATTTCGCGGCAGCGATCTGTTCTGAAGTTGAAGCAGAGGACGACGTCCCCGGGACGGATGTGGCCGTCGACGCCTTCGATTTGGAAGGGCACCACAAACTCGTCGGTGATGTCCTGGTCGTAATGGACCTGCACCCCTTCCACGGCAGATGCATGTCGCTCTTCGACTTCTTCCACCAAGGCGCGGTAGGATTGGGCCACGCGCTCCCATCGCTTGTCCCGATCCATGGCGTAGTAGCGGCCGTGGACCGAGGCGATTTGGGCTTGTTTGCCCTCCAAGTGGGCTTCCAAATCGGCGAGGTAGGTCGTGCCCATCTGAGGCGCGGTGTCCCTGCCATCGGTGAAGGCATGGATGACACAATCGGGCACCCCTGCGGCCTCTGCGGCATCCACCAACGCGTGCAAGTGGGCCTGTTGGCTGTGCACCCCGCCACGCGACACCAATCCCATGAGGTGCAGGCGCTTGCCCGGTTCCGAAGCGACACGCAACGCCTCTTGCAGCACGCGCTCTTCCGCCATGGAACCGTCGGCCACAGCCCGGTCGATGCGTAGCAAATCTTGGTACACCACCCGGCCGGCGCCGATGTTCATGTGCCCCACTTCGCTGTTGCCCATTTGGCCATCAGGAAGGCCCACATGTTCCCCGTCCGTGCGGAGTGTGGCGTGAGGGGTGTGGGCGTTCAGGCTGTCCACATAGGGCGTCTGGGCCACTTCAATCGCGTTGTTGCCGTCGGCGTTGCCGAGGCCCCAACCATCCAGGATGATCAATGCCGTTTTCACGTCGTGAAGGTAGGGGCTGACTCTAACGCCCCTGAGGCCAAACCACGCGAACCGCGAAACCCACAGGATCGAGGTCGAGCATGTCCATGTGGGCGCCGTGCAAGAGCGCCGTTTGGGCGACAAGGTGGAGTCCCAGACCCGTGCCCGAACCTTCCTCCTTGAGCCGCACAAAAGGGGCCTTGGCCAACTCGCGATCCGCCTTGGGTATGCCCTCCCCGGCATCACGGACTTCCAGCACAGCTTCTGCACCCGTCAATTCTGCCCGCACCTCGACAGCCCCTGCACTGTATTTCAGGGCGTTTTCAATGAGGTTGGATGCGGAAAGTACCCAAAGTGCCCGATCGCCGCGCACCTCTTGAGAGCCCTCGATGCGGTGAACCTTGAGTCGGTTGCGTTGAATGTCCGACACGCGCCCCACGGCCTCTTCAAGTACGTCGCCCCAATGGAAGGTGGACGCTTGCACGTCGGTTTGGCGTTGTAGCCGCGTGGTGACCAACATTTCTTCCACACGATGACCTAAATCTTGCACGCCGTTCTGCATGTTTTCCAGCACTGCAGCGCGGTCGTCCTCCGACAACTTCAGGCGCCTCAACGAGTCCACACCCAATTGCACACTGGCGAGAGGCGTCTTCAACTCATGGGTGACCCCCAACAGCAAGTTTCGTTCTCGGGCAAGACGCATTCGTTCTTGCCTGAAGTTGCGCTCCAAGCGCACCAAGCCAAGAACCAAGAGGGCTGCAAAAACAGACCCCTCTCCAAGGACCATCCAACGCTCACGGGCGCCGCCTGTACTTGCCAGGAGGTAAGCCCACCAACTGAATTGCAGAAGCACATACGCGCCAAGTACGCGCACGAGCCAAATGCCTCGAAACCCTGGGGTTACCGTTGCCCTGAGCGGTCTCTCGAACCTTCTTCCATCCATGGGTTCAAAGGCAAAATGTAATCCATGGGACGGGCCATGACGTAGTGGCGTTCGTCTCCATTACGGCCCCGCAACACCATGGTGGAGCGTACAACCCAACCATGAGATGCCAACACGTTTAACGCCTGTGAAGTGCTTTCGAAACGGTGGGTTCTGAGCTTCTTGGTGGCAGACAGGAACTGCGGATCACGGGTTGCCCGCATCACGACGTCATCGATGTTGAAGCGTACCACCTCCGTATTGGATTGATTGAATGCCACCAATGTGCCATAGAATTCACCAGAATTGATGTGGGTGCGGTGCGCGCCCCCCTTCCCGTCATTCCTGTTGCTCATACGTGCGTCTTGAGCTGTCATGGTGGCCGCCATGGTCAGCAGGCCAAGTGTCATCATCCAAGTTTTCATGTCCGTGTGTTTTATGGACCTCCAAGGTAGGAAGAAGAACGCGTTTGGGCGCAAAAGGAGGAACACGTGAGGACGAAGCGGTTTGCAGGCGTTAAACCAACCGCACCTGCTGCCTATGCATGTGTGGTGCCTTGAGGAGAAACCCCCTTCCACGCCAGGAAAAACTCACCCGCCATTCAGGCCGTGACTGCAACTCCCGCCAAGCGCGATGCATCCCTTGACTCCAAGCGATGTCGTCGATCACAAGCACCTCACGCACATGAGGCGCCAACGAATCTGCCAAATGCATTGTGGCACCTTCCTCGTGAAAACCGTCTAGGTAAACGACGTCCCAGATTTCCTCTTTACCCAATCCACCGACCAACTCCATGAAACCACCGCATTGGGCGTGAATGCCGCTGGAACACCCAAGCGTGTCCCATCCTTTTTGGGCCCAAGCCAAGGTCTGAGGACATCCCTCCCACGTATCCACATCCCAACCTGTGGCAGCCACGTGGGCGGACATGACCCCGAGGGAAGTGCCCAACTCCAAAAACCGCCCCTTGGGTCCGACACATCGAAGCCAACGACAAAGTGCGCGTGCATCCTCCTCCGGCGTCAACGCACGCGAAGCCATGTCTTGGACAGACACAGTCACTTGCCTCTTCCCACTCTTGCGCTCACCCGCCCCCAAATCACGTCGAACGACGATGTCGCTCGTGCGACCAAGTTGCGCCCGCCACGCCCCGATGGCGTCGATGGCATCGTCTTCTACCGCGGCTGAATCGGGCCAATGTTTGGGGTTGGGTTGAAGGGCCCTTCCCCACGTGAACAGGGTGGGCGATTGCAACTTTCGCCAAGAGGTTCCCAACCATGGTGCCACCAGACGGGTGTCTCGAAGACGCAACCACCTGTCCTTCAAAGACGGTGTGACAGACGCTGGGGATGCATGAGGATGGGCCACGGGGCAA
>Ga0209503_10000580_pt1 | contig 21536 bp, 7 predicted proteins | sample SouAtlMetagenome_2_FD_187448 | JGI IMG/M metagenome (GOLD analysis project Ga0209503, IMG submission 187448) | Marine eukaryotic phytoplankton communities from Atlantic Ocean - South Atlantic ANT15 Metagenome (SPAdes) (version 2) | ecosystem: Environmental > Aquatic > Marine > Oceanic | place... | reverse complement strand
TCGTTCTTGGTGAGGGGCTTGATGTCAAGGTGGCGGTGCTGCCTGACGGAGAAGACCCCGATACGTTTGCCAAGCGTCTGGGCCAGGAAAAACTTCTCGGTTGGCTGGAGGAAAACAGCCAAGACTTCATCCGATTCAAGATTGACCTTCTGGACGAGGAAGCTAAGGGCGATCCAATCAAGAGGACCGAGCTTGTCAGGAGCGTGATCAAGAGCATCGCCGAGGTGCCTGACGAATTAAAGCGGACGGTCTATGTGCAGGAAAGTGCGCGGCGGTTGGGGATGGAGGTGGATGATTTGCTGTCCGAGTTGGGGCGGCAAGCGCGTTCCACGCTCGAAAAGAAAGCCAACGCTCCCCTGCCGTCCCTTGTCCCAGAGGCAGAGGCGCCTTTTGGCGCCCCGAGGCTCTTGGGCCGGGTTGGGCGAGGCGGTCGGGAAGTCGACTTGCTCCGTCTGCTGCTCCGATACGGTCGGCACCATGTCACAGTGGACATGCCCGAGGAGGCAGGGGCGGTTGATGCAGATGCGTCTCCCGACACGGTGGAAGCGAGCCTTGCCGAGTTGCTCTTGATGGAACTCGACACTGCGGGGGTTGCCATACGCCATCCGGTTGTTGACAGTGTGCTTCGCCACTTCCGTGACCAAATGAAGAAGGGCCACATTCCCGGACTCGAGGATTTTGCTGCTTCCGAAAAGGAGGTTGCCGAGTTGATGGCAGACCTGGCCATTTCTGAGTTCGGCCTGAGTGAGAATTGGACCAAACGGCATGGCATCCGTCCGGAGACCGAGGAGCAGAATTTGAAAGAAGCCATGCGGGGAGCCTTGCTTCGCCTAATGCTGGATGAGGCCCATTTTGAAGGCGCGAAAATCACCCGACGCCTTGAGGAAATGACCGAAGATCCCTCCACATCGGAGGACCCTGTGGAAGAGGAGAAGGACCTGCTTCGAAAGAAAATGTCGGTCTCTGCCAGGGTATTCAGGCTGGCAGGACACTTTCAGACGGCCATCCTGCAACCGGCCAAAGAGGACCTCAAGTAAACCCTGGCCCCTCGGCCATGGGCCTCAGTGGCGGTCGGCCCAAAAATCCAATAAGGTGATGCGGGGTTGCAAAACGCCGCGATAGCATTCAGTTTCGACCCGAAAGACAACATCTACTGTGTTTGCTGCCGCAAGGGCCCCTTGGCGGTGACCCATTCCAAAGCCCACAGAGTCCAATGTTCTCCCTTGGCCTGTGGCCATGGAGAGCCTGAGGTGCCGCCCCTCCTTTCCCACCTGGCGAGGGGTGTTGGCCAATCGAACATCGCGCGCAAGGAAGACTGGAGCCGGAGATCCCGGGCCGAAAGGCTCAAAGTTTCTCAATCGACTAAGCAATTCCGGTGTGCATTGGGACACCGAAACCTCCATGTCGTAGTGTCTTGGCTCGCGCTTGCTGACCGCTTGCAATTCTCGGCCCACAGCCGCGTCAAGGGCCTTGGCAAAATCCGCGGCGGCGTCAGGTCTGACGGTGATGCCGGCCGCCATGGCATGACCTCCATATTGGATGAGGTGCTCCTTGCATTCTCGAATAAGGGCATGGATGTCGAGGCCAGGCGTCGATCGGGCACTGCCAACCAAAACGCCATTGTCATCGCTGATGACCACGCTGGGACGGTAGCGGTGTTCGATGAGTCGGGTGGCCACAATGCCAATGACCCCCCGGTGCCAGTCCTTACCCCAGACGATGTTGATGTGCTTGAACTCTGGACGCTCTTCAAGTTGTTGAATCGCTGCAGCGGTCACTTGTTCATCGTAGGACCGGCGGATGTTGTTCAGGCTGTCAAGGTTGGCGGCCAATTCGGACGCCTTTTGTTCGTTTCGGGCGGTCAGCAAATCCACAGCCTCTGTGGCGCGGGCCATTCTCCCAGCCGCATTGATTCTGGGGCTGATCCGGGAGATGATGTCTCGCACCGTGAGGTAATCAGGGGTGCAGTGCACGATTTGCAGCAGTGCACGGATCCCTGGCCGGGAATTTCGCGCCACAGTTTTGAGGCCGTGGTGCAGCAGGATGCGGTTTTCGCCGGTGACTTCGACAAGGTCCGAGGCGATGCTCAGGGCGACCAGGTCAAGGCTGTCATAAGCGCTCCACGGAGACAGACCGATTCGGTCGGTGAGGGCCTGAATGAGTTTGAATGCGACGCCACAGCCACTGAGTTCTTTGAATGGGTAGTGGCAGCCTCGTTGCTTTGGGTTGAGGATGGTGTGGGCCTTTGGCACCGCGGCACCGGGAAGATGGTGATCACAAATGATCACATCGATGCCTCGCTCCTTCGCTTCTCGGACCCTGTCCACGGCCCGGATGCCACAATCAAGGGTGATGATGATGCCACACCCCGTGGCTTCGGCGCTGCGCACCCCTTCTTCTGACAACCCGTACCCCTCACTGTATCGGTCTGGGATGTACGGGACCACATCGAATCCATTGTTTTCAAGGAATTCTTGGACAAGGGCCACAGAGGTGGCACCGTCCACATCGTAATCGCCGTAGGCCATGATTCGCTCTCCACTTCTCTGTGCGAGCATCAGGCGGTCCACCGCCTGTTCCATCCCCAGCATGAGCAAAGGGTCATGCAGGTCGTCAAGCTCCGGGTGGAAAAAGGCATCCGTTTGGCCCGAAGTTATCCCCCGCAATTCCAGCATGCGTGCAACCAATCCGTCCGTGTCCAAGTTGTCAAATTGGCCGCCATCGCTTGCGCGGGGGGACCAGTCTGCAGGAGGAACACGAGGGGGACGGGTCATGGTGTGGGCACGCAGGAGGTGAGTCTCTTGCGCTCCGACCTGCGGACCGCGTTCAAATCGGAGGGAACTCCTTTAATTTGCGTAGCCTTAAAGATACAACGATGCTCTCGTTCCGCCTTTCCAAACTCGCCTTCGGCTCCTTCGCAATTCTTGCCGTCTTGCTCAGCACCTCATGCCTGAATGACGACAACCTGATTCCGCCGAATTGTTTTGACGGCATCCTCAACAACGGGGAGGACCTCGTGGATTGCGGGGGGCCCATTTGCCAACCTTGTGACCCCTGTGAGAATGGAGTCTGGGACCAAGTTCTGGGCGAGCAATGGGTGGACTGCGGTGGCGAATGTGCGCCTTGCGATGTGAATTTCAACGGTCAGCTTGACCCGGGCGAAACAGGAATTGACTGCGGCGGAGACACCGGCCTTGATTGCGGTGAGCTTTGTGGAGATGGTCTGCTGAATGGAAACGAAATCGACGTGGACTGCGGAGGTCCAGATTGCGAGACATGTCCAAGTTGTGACGATGGCTTGCTCAATGGTGAAGAGCTTGGTGTTGATTGTGGAGGCCCGGATTGCCCCGCCTGTCCTACGGACGGCGATTGTACGAACGGACTTCTTGACGGCGATGAGCTGTACATCGACTGTGGGGGCACCATATGCCCGCCCTGCGACGGCACAATGGATTGGAAAGCCAACGGAACAGAGTTGACGGCCGATTTTGAAACGAGCTGCACTTTGAGTGGAACCACGCTTAACCTCGGCGGTGTGTCCATCACCACCGACGGGATTGGCATGACCTTACCCGAGCCCAGTGTGGGCTGGATCTCCGGCGCCCAAATTGCGTTGAACGAGTCCAGTTCTCCAGCTGGAGTTTGCACATACAATGCGCCAGGAGGCCAGATGTACACCTCCGCCCAACCAGGGGCAAATTTCACCGTGGAGATTCTCTACATCCTCCCTGAAGCGGGCGGCATCGTGGTGGGTACCTTTGGAGGAAGCCTCATCGGAAGCGATGGCACGGGCGGCATCTCCATCGCACAAGGTTCATTCCTGCTCCCGATCAACTGATCACTCTTCGAGCAAGTCGTAGAGGCCATCTAACTTCGGGCTGAGCACCACCTCAATCCTGCGGTTTCGGGCCCTGTCCTCAGGGTCCCGAGGGTGGTATTCGCTGCGTCCGGCAGCGGTGAGCAGACCGGCTTGGAGCGCACTGTTTGCGGTGAGGACCTCCACCACAGCAGTGGATCGCAGCACGCTGAGTTCCCAATTGTTTCTGGGTGACTCGGGCCGGCTGAACGCCACATCGTCGGTGTGACCTTCGACCACGATTTCGAACCCTGTTTCCCCTTCGATTGCCTTTGCAAGGTCAATGAGGGCTTCTCGGCCATCGGGGTCTATCGCGGTACTGCCCGAGGCAAACAGCAGCTTGGAGGCAAGGCGGACATACACTTTCCCGTCCCGTTCATCTACTTCGAGACCGCGGTCGCGAAAGGCAAACAAGGCATCATTCAATTTGGCCTTTAGTGCTTCTCCGGCGGACTTCTGTTTCTCCAAGAGCTTGGACAGTTCTGCCACGCGTGCTTCTCGATCCCTCAGGTTTCCCTCTAGTGCCAACAGGCTGTCCTCTTGAAATTGCAGGTCCGCTCTAATCCGCTGAAGCTCGGACAGGAGTGCCGCTTGTTCAGCCCCTGAAGCAGAGCGTTTCCGGTCCAATTCGTCTGTGAGCATGGCATTGAGCGACTCGAGTTCGGCATTTCGTGCGCTACAGTTGCGCAAGGCTGTTCCACACCGGCTTGTGTCGGCCTCGAGGGCGGACAGTCGGCGCCCATCTTCACGGGCCTGTCCGTCTTTTTCTGAGACAGTGAGGCGAAGGGTCTCTGCCTGCTGTGCAAGGAGTTCGAGGTCTTGCTCAAGGCTGTTCCGGTCATCGCACACCTCGGCGAATTGGCTCATGGGCACACAACCGGTGACGAACAGAATGGGAACCACCATCCAGAGTGTCGATTGACGGTACATCATAATGTGAAAGTCGCCCACAGGGCGCCGTCTTTAAACCCCCTGCTCTATGGGTTGCACCACAGAGGACTGTGGATTGCGTGCGTCGGGGACCTCAGAGCTTCACGCAGACGTTCTGGGGCTGGGTGAAGAACTGCATGCTGTGGTACCCCCCTTCTCGGCCCACCCCTGATTGACGGGTTCCCCCAAAGGGCGTGCGCAAATCCCGAACGAGCCAACAGTTGATCCACACCATACCGGTGTCAATGCCGGCAGCAACCCTATGCGCCCGCTGGAGGTCCCGCGTCCAGACTGAGGCGGAAAGGCCATACTTCGTGGCGTTTGCAAGGCCCAATGCTTCGCGTTCATCGCGAAAAGGCTGCAACGTGGCCACCGGCCCAAAGATTTCTTCTCGGTTGGTGATGCAGTTGTGGTCCAGCCCTTCAATCAGGGTGGGTTGTACAAAGAATCCTCCTTTGAGTCTGGGTTCCGCTGGCTGGTGCCGCCCCCCGCCGCAAAGAATGGTGCCGCCTTCTCCACGGGCGGTGTTGATGGCGGCGAGAACCTTGTCCCTGTGGGCTCGGGAAACCACCGCGCCCATGCGGGTTTGGGGATCAAGAGGGTCGCCGATGCGCATTTTGGACACCTTGGCGACCATCGCATCGCGGAACCGATCGTAGAGGGTGTCTTGAACCAGGATGCGAGACCCACAAAGGCAGATTTGCCCTTGGTTGGCAAATGCCGCTCGAATAGCAGTAGAGACGGCTTCTTCGAAATCAGCATCGTCGAACACCACCGTGGCGTTTTTTCCGCCCAGCTCGAGGGAGAGTTTTTTGAACTTGGGCGCCGCGGCCGCCGATATCGCGGCGCCTGTAGCCGAACCTCCGGTGAACGAAATGGCCCTCACGTGGTGGTGGTCCACCATGGCTTGCCCCACCTCCGGTCCGAGCCCGTGTAAGATATTGAGCACCCCGTCGGGCAAGCCCACTTCCTTGGCCCATTGACCCAACAGGAAGGCCGTCATGGGCGTCACCTCACTGGGCTTGGCCACGACGCAGTTGCCGCTTGCGAGGGCGGGTGCGATTTTCCAGGTGAACAAATACAGCGGGAGGTTCCAAGGGCTGATGCAGCCGACCACGCCAAGGGGCTTGCGCAGGGTGTAGTTCACGGTGCCGTCGCCCATGGCGTGGCTTTCGCTGGCGAATTGCTCTGCAGCGGAGGCGTAGAATCGCAGGTTTTGTTCCGCTCTGGGAATGTCCACAGCAGCGGCGAGGGAGATGGGTTTCCCGTTGTCTCGTGACTCTGCTTCGGCGAGCATGTCCGCGTTTTCGGCCACTTTGTCTGCCAGCCTTGAAAGGACAGCGCGGCGGTCGGAAGGGGACCACGTCCTCCATTCTGGAAAGGCCTTTCGACCAGCTGCTACAGCCGCCTCTACATCCTCAGCTTCAGATCGGGCAATGCGGCCATAGACGGCCCCAGTGGAGGGTTCTGTGTTGTCGAGCCACGCTCCTCCCAATGCGGGCTGATGCTCGCCGCCAATTAGATTCAGGACATCGTTTTCCATCGAAGGGCAAGGTCGCACGGAAAACAAAAAGACCGGTCACCTCAGTGCCGGTCTTGATGTGGTCTCATCGACCCTGACTTTTTGTGGTTGCCCCACAAGGACTCGAACCTTGACAAACGGTACCAAAAACCGGTGTGCTACCATTACACCATGGGGCATTCCGCAAAAGTCGGACGGCAAAATTAATGAAAGCAATCCAACTCCCCGAACAAAAAACGCCCGGGAAAATTCAGTCGTTGGAGGGAGCGGTCATTTCGGACAAGATGGACTCCAGTGCCAATTCAAGTGCGGAGATCCGGTCATGAAGAGAAGCCAATGTGTCTTGCAGGTTGATGCCGTTGAATTCTAGGTTGCCGGCGAGCACAGCATTTCCGTCTTCGTGAATTTGTAGTGCGTCAGAGCGCATGTCTGTCCCTGTTCCATTTCCTACCGAAAAGAGGACCCCGGACTGACCCGTCAGGTTGTATTTGCCGGTGGCGGTTTGGTAAGCCTGGTCCGCCACTGTGTAGTATCCCCCCGCGCTGGATGCGTATGCACTGGCCGTTGTCTCATAGCCTTCTGCATGTCCGGCAAAACCGGACGCTGTGGTATTGAAGCCCTCACTCGCAGCGGCATCCGCAGTGGCCTGTGTTCCTTCGCCTACGGCGTGGGCACACGTCGCACTGGCGATGGTGTTTCGATTGGATGCATGACTAAACAATCCGGAGGCGATGGTATTCCAGCCTTCGGCATGGGCCGCTGTATTCAGAGCTTGCGAACCATATCCTTCGCTGTGCGCGTAATTCGAAAGTGCTTTTGTGTTGTACCCCTGGGCGTGTGAGGTGGTGCCGGTCGCGTCTGTGAACATGCCTTGTGCATGCGCCGCGGTTCCCGAGGCGTCAGTTCCTTCTCCCATGGCGCTGGAGCAAGTGCCACTGGCTGTCGTGTTGCGGTTGGTGGCATGGCTGTAGTTTCCGGTGGCATCATTTGCGTCGCCCATCGCTGAGGCGAAGGAGCCGGATGCAGTCACATTGCGCCCCTGGGCCATCTGTCCCGTGACCCGGAAGTCATCTTCGACCCAAGTCCATACATAGGTGTTGATTCCTTGCACTGTGGTGGAGTCGGAGATAAAACTCAAACCCAGCGAGTCTCGCGCAGCCGCAGCAGATTCTGCGCCTGTTCCTCCGCTCTGAATGCCGAGTGTGCCCTCGTCATCCCAAGGCGACCCATACAGGGTGAGCAAACCGAGCACGTCTCCCGTGCCGATCAGTGTGTCGCCATCTGCATTGGGGTTGTATGGCCATTGCGCCTGACCTACGGTGCTGAGAGACAGCAGCATCGTGAGGAGGAAAAAAGGGTAAGTGATGAAAGATGAACGGAACATGGTTTGAAAATACGGGGGAGGCGATGATTGTTTCCAAGGGGGGAATGCAATCTCGTTTTCAGGCCTCAGAACACTGTCGTTTTTGGGCTTCTCCCCCGCCCTGATGGGCGGGAGGGTGGCCGTGATTTGCTGGGCCGATCTCATTATTCGGTGACCAAGAATTGCTTTACAATGTTCACGTTGTTGGAGTTCATGTGAACTTGATAGACACCGCTTTGAAGTGCAGAGGCTTGTATGTCAAGCGTATATGTTTGGTTCTTGTCGACTTGACCGGCAAACAGAGTCTTGATAAACATGCCGGAAGCATCGTACAGACTGACTTCAAGGCGCATGGGCTCTGTGACATTAAACCCGATTTGGGCAAAGTCCTGTGTTGGGTTTGGCGCAATATGTGACACTTGAATCGCCCCACGAGATTCCATCGCAGCCATGGCAGACGACCCGATATCGGCAGATCCGAAGGGGTCTGTTCCGACCAGCCCTGCGCCGGTTCCATCTGCATCACAGACATTGCCTGAGATGTTCACTGTGTACCCGAACTCGGATGTGTTTCCGCTACAATCCATTGCAGTGTAGTCGTATTCTATCTGGTAAGGGAGTGTGCAGTCTAGGTCGCCAAAGAAGTCTCCCGACCCCATGACCGGTGTGCTCAAGTGGGTTCCCGAATAGGTGAACCACCCACTGTAGCCGTGGTGCTCATTCATGTTGTTGGCACCCAGGCCCACTTGGAATCGATAGAACTGGTTTGCAGGCTGGTGCGTGCAGGTCAGGAGGCTGCCTTCATACCCTCCCCATCCCGTTAAGGTGCCTTCAGAGAGGAACCAATAGGTCCAGTTCTGGTGGTCGTCAAGGATGTTCTCGCAATCTTGCTTGTAGCTGGTGGGGAAGTCTTGGTTGGACCACGAGTCGAAGTCCATGCCGTCGGTCAATGTGAAGGAAACATGCCAACCGGAGTTCGGATTCGCGTTGCTCGTGACGGTTTTCTCGATAACCCAGTCTCCGTTGGGCAGTTGGCTTACGAGGCCTTCGCCAACCGTGGAGTAGAATTCGTCGCCGAGGAAGTTGAAGAGCCGGACCGCGTGGGGGTCATACCCATTGCACGTTTCTTCAGCGTCAAAAGCCTCTGGGGTGACCGTCGTACAGAACTGATCCACACTGTCGTTGGGGGCATATGAACCCACCATGGTGGTGGTCATGTCGATGACGATATCACCCCCGCAGTTGTCGCTGGCAGACACGTCGCAGGCCTCTGTGGACGGAAGCAGATTGCTTCCCGTGTGGTCTTCGGCACAGACCTCAACGGTTCCGCCGTTTTCTATTCCGCACAGGTCAAGCCAAAGCGGAGGCGCCTCATCGAGTACGGTTACCGTGAAGGTGGCCGTTGTTGCATTTCCACAGGCATCGGCAGACTCGAAGAGGAACTGAATGGTTGCGTTTCCGCAACCGTCCAAGCCGAGTGTGTCTGTTGAAGCGGTCAGCATGGGTGCGTCATCACAGGCGTCTTCCGTCGCAGCGGCAAGTGCAGGGACGTCGTCCAAACAAGACACGGTGGTGTCATGGGCGGCCGCACCGTCCTCAAATGTCACCTCAAGACTCGGGGCCTGAGTGTCGATGACTGTGAGGGTCTGTACCCAGGTGCTGCTGTTGCCAGAACAATCGCTTGCGGACCATTGGCGGAGCAGGGTGTAGCTGTTTGCGCAGCCGCCCTCTTCGAAGGTCTCGCCTTCATAGGTATATGAAATGGCGTTGTCGCAGTTGTCCTCTGCCTGCAGCGCGGTGATGTCGGCAGGAGCCGGCACGGCATCACACTCTGCAATAGCATCGAGCGGCCCGGCGGTGAACACCGGAGAAAGGGTGTCGACAACGGACAACATTTGGGCATGGCTCGTTTCGTTGCCGGCACAATCGGTCACCGTCCAGATGCGGGTCAGGGTGTAATCTGTGGGGCAGAGGTCATCATCTGTTTGTGTCTCCGTCAACTGAACAAACACGGCGGGATCACAGTTGTCGGTGGCCGTCAGAGATGGCGGCATCGGAATGGCGTCGCAGGCAACCGTTGCATCTTCAGGCAGTGCCTCTGCAAACTCCGGTGCGCTTGTGTCAACCAAGGTGATGAGCTGCTCGACGGTCTTGTTGTTTCCGCACTCATCTTCGGCTGTCCATGTGCGAATCACGTCGGCAGTGCCAGCACAACCGTTGAGAAGCACGATGCTGTCGGAGTATCCGATTTCCACCGCAGAATCACAATTGTCCACCGCTTCTGCGGCACCCAAGCTGCCCGTTCCGAAATCATTGTCACAGGAGAGCGTGGTGTCCTGCGGCACGAAGGTGAACACCGGAGCCTCAGTGTCCGTCAGATCGACGGATTGAATGAGTGTATCGGCGTTTCCACAGGCATCTGTGGCGACATAGGTCAACAAATAGCTTCCAGCGCAGGATCCGCTGTACTCTTCTTCGGAGAGAAGTTCCAGCGCAATGTCCAAATCACAATTGTCGGACACGGAGGCAAACAGAGTGTCCATTCCCCAGTCGGCGCAGTCAATTTCGATCGCGAGAGGCCCTGAGATGACGGGAGGTGTGGTGTCGATGACGGTGATGGTCTGGATGTGCGCGACGCTGTTTCCAGCACAGTCCATGCTGCTCCAGGTGCGGATCAAGGTCTGGCCCTGAGTGCAATCGCCAGCATTGGTGCCTTCATTGAAGATCACATCGAGGTCGCCATCGCAATTGTCCGTGGCGGTCAACACGGCCGCCGCCGGAATCGATTCGCAGGACACAGTGGTGTCGGCTGGCAGACCGCTTGTCCAAGCCGGTGCGGTCTCGTCCACGACAGTCAGGGTTTGCTCGTGCATGCTTGAGTTTCCACAGTTGTCAGTGGCTGTCCAGGTCCGCAGGAGCGTGTAATTGCTGGCGCAGTCATCATCGTCGGAGAGGGTTTCTGTAAAGGCCACTGCCGGCGAAGCGTCGCAGGCATCCGCGGCGGTGAGAACCGCAGCAGATGGGACGGCATCACAGGACACCACGGCGTCCATCGGCAGGGCCTCCACAAACTCGGGAGCCGTTTGGTCGGAAACGCCAATCACTTGGCTGCAGCTTACCGTTGTCTCGTTGCCGCAGTTGTCGATTGCCGTGGCCGTGAAGGTTCGGGTAAAGCTGAAGCTGCCGACGCAGGTTGACGTCGTGTCGTGGTCTGTCCACGACATTTCAACGTCCGGTGCGGGGCCACCGCAGTTGTCGGTGGCCACAACTTCTGCCAAGCCAAGGGCTTCCACGGAGAGGTCGGCACCGCACGTGGCATCTGCAGTGAGCACTGTATCAGCAGGACAAACGACCGTTGCGGTCGGCGGGGTGTCGTCGTACAGCTCGATGAACTGTTCGAACATGTTGGCGTTTCCACAGTCGTCCTCGAACGTGTACGTGCGCATGAAGATGCCCACCGGTTGTACGCATCCGCCGCTGAATGGGGTGTCGAAGAAGTTGATTGTGACCTCACTTCCACAAGCGTCTTCCACAGAAATGAGAATGTTGTCCGCGGTGACGTCGTCGTCATAATCTTCGCAGGACATCTCGACCAGCATTTCGCCGAATGTCACCACCGGAGCGACATCGTCGAACACCGTCAGGGTCTGGTGGACACTGGTGCTGTTGCCACAGTCATCCAGAAAGGTCCATGTGCGGTCAACCATGAAGGCCCCAGCGCAAGTCTGGGCATAGACGCTGTCTTCGGTCCAGCTCCAGGCGACCTCGGTGTCGAAGTTGTCTATTGCGGAAACCTCACCATAGGTCGTGGCAGGCTCATATTCTGCGCATGGCAGGGTCACATCGGACACCTCGGCCATTGGCCCGAGTTCGTCTATGAGCGTAATAACCTGGTCACAGCTCGATGCATTGTCACAGAAATCATAGGCCGTAAAGGTCCGGGTAAAGGACATGGTGCCTTCCGGAAGACTATCGTCTCCGGCGCAGTCGACCTCAAAGTCTGAGTCGATCCACGTGATTTCAATTTCGTCTGGACTGCTGCAGTTGTCAAAGGCACTGGCCAACCCAAGGGCAACTGTGGTCGTGTCATCCGCAACGTCCATGTCGAGGGTCAGCGTTGTGTCGTTGGGGCATATGATGACAGGTGCTTCATCATCATAGAGTGAGATGTACTGCTCTGCCATTGCCGTGTTTCCGCAATCATCCACCGCGGTCCAGATGCGCATCCAGCTTCCTGGGCACACCCCGCTCAGTGGCCAAGCCTCGATTGAAATGGCGAGCTCACCATCACAGTTGTCGAACGCACCGAGGGGCACCTGACTCGGGTCTGTCGGGTCCGTGAGCATTTCACAAGACGCAACCTGGTAAGGGTCAAAGGAGTCGAAGGATGGGGCTGTTTCGTCAAGTGCAGTGATGGTCTGTGTGCAGGTCAAGGTGTCCCCAACATTGCCGCAGGCATCGACAGACCAAGCATGGAAAGTCCGCTCAAAGCTGAAGCTTCCATCGGCGCTGCCGTCGCTGCCATCGCAAAGAGGGGTGGCAGGAGCATCGATGTGGAAGTAGAAGGTTGCAGGTGCAGCGTCGCAGCCGTCTTCAGCGAAGACAGTGGGCAGCCCGAGTTGCTCGGTGCCAAATTCGGCGGAGCACGACGCGTCGAGAACAACCGTGGTGTCGGCAGGGCAATCCAGCAGGGTGACCACCGGCGCAGTCATGTCGACAACCGTCAGCACTTGGGTGCAAGTGGCTTCAGCGGTATTGCCGCAATGGTCAGTGCTGACCGCATAGAAGGTTCGGGTGATGACGTAAGTCCCACTTCCGTCTGTGCACGTGTAGTCCGGCTCCGTATCCTCAATGGTGTAGCTGAGTGTGGGTGCGGCATCGCAATTGTCGGTGCTGGTGATCGACACTTCCCCGGATTGGGTCGGGTCGAGTTCACCTTGACAGTTGGCATCGAGTTCGACAATGATGTCAGCAGGACAGTTGATATCGATGGTTGGGGCCACCGTGTCAATCATCAAGATGAACTGATGCAGTGTGGAGGCATTGCCGCAAGCATCAACGACGGTGTAGGCAACGTCCCAAGTTGGGACTGGGGACACGCAGCCACCAGACATCGCCTGGCAATCGATATAGGCCGTGTCCACGCCGCAGTTGTCAGACCAGGAAACCAGGCCGAGTTCCACGAGGGCGTCCAAATCGCAACTCCAGGATTCGCATGCGATTTCCGCTTGGGTGGCACTAAGCGTGATGACGGGCGCTTGCTGGTCGAAGACTTCGATGGTTTGGACACCTGTGTCGATGGAGGCATTCCCACAGCTGTCGACGGCCGCGGCCATCCATTGGCGCTGGATGGTATAGCATCCGGATGAAATGCTGTCCGTGACCACATCTGTGTAGGTGATTTCTCCTGAGGCAAACGCACAGTTGTCCGAGAACGTCGCCTCCGCAATGCCGGTCATGTCAGTAGACAGGTCGACTGCGCACATGGCGGACACAGGCATTTGAAGGTCGCCTGGGAGCGTCAGGTTGATTGACGGAGCTTCGGTGTCCACCACGTGAATGAGTTGGACACAGAGTGTTTCGTTGTTGAAGAGGTCAACAGCTGACCATGATCGCTGCAGGGTATAGCAAGCGCTAGAGGCTTGATCGATGACGGCTTCACCCAGGTATGTCACGGTCGGGCTTCCCGGATCGTCGCAATTGTCCGTCGCGGTCAATTCAGGCACCTCGGGCAGGGCTTCTCCACAAGAAACGGTGGTGTCGCTTGGGCAATGGTCAAACAAGGGTGCGGTTTCGTCGAGTCGGCAAACCTGCTGTGTAACATTAATGGCGCCGCAGCTGTCGTCGAACACCGTGTAGATATTGGTCACACAGGGGTCGCTTTCCGTGGGCACGACAGATTCGTAGTCGAGATCAGTGATCACGTCACCGAGCGCGCCGTTGACCTCCACACCATTGATCTCGCCTTCCCAAGCAAACCAACCGCCGAGACCGTAATCACAGTTGTGGTCGTTGGCGCCGAGGCCAACCTGGAAGCCGAAGTAACCATTGCTGGGGGCGTGGTTGACCTGCAGTAGACTTCCTTCGAAGTCGCCCGTTCCTTGGAGCCAACTTTGGTCGCTCTTGAGCATGTACATGCTCCAATCATCGAACGGCAAATCACTGCAGGAATAGATATACTTGAAGCCCCGGCCCATCGCCGCCCATTCGGCGCCGGTTACCCTGTCCTCAAAAACATAGAAAACGTCAAAGGATTGGTTGGGGTTGAGTTGGTTGGCGATTGAACCCTCCAGGACAGCGACGCCGTTGGCGAACTGGGTAAAGGACAGCCCATCACCGGTCTCAGTGAAATAGTCCGAGTCGGCCAGCCCTGCCATCTCCAAACCGTAGATGCGGATGGCTGCGTCCGGTCCCATGCCAAATGCCGTGGAGGCTGAACCGACGGAGTAAGGCAAATTGTAAGGTGTAGAGACACAAGCCACTTCATCGTAACCGGCTCCAGTGCATGTGTTGGAGGCAGAGGAAGGGCTTTCGCATGTCAACCCATTAAGGTCGTCAAGGCATTCCACCGTGTAGTCTGAAACGGGGGGGTCGAAGGCAATGCATTCCGGGTCACAATCATCAAGTTCGAGCGGGTTTCCATCACAGTCGAAGCCAACCTCTGCATATTCACAAGCGCCATTTTCATCGGTTGCGTCAGCGTCAAAGTTGCAGGCGGTTTCGTCGGTACAGCCCGGCACTTCTTCTTCGTCGCATAGGCCGTCACCGTCGGAGTCAGACAGGCAGTTTCCATCACAGTCGAGGTAGTCCTCAGCCGGATAGGTGCAGAGCGCATTATCGATGTCTGTCGCGTCAGCGTAGAAGTTGCAGGCGGTTTCGTCGTTGCAGCCCAGCACTTCGGCTTCATCACAGATGCCGTCACCATCGGTGTCGGTCAGGCACTCGCAATCGCAATCGTAATAATCCGCGCCGCAGTACTGGTCCACGTATACGCAGGTCCCCGGCAGGTTTGCGTTTTCGTTGTAGTTGCAGGCGGTGTCGTCCATACAACCCTCGATGGCCTCTCCCGACAAGTAGGGGAGGTCTGCGGGGGTGTCAAAGGTGCCGAGTTCACCCCCTTCTTCGGTGGCGAGAAGGTCAAAGTCAAGTTCAAACAGGGCGCAATTCTGATCGTCAAACAGCGTGAGCTCAACAGTTTGGTTGGCCTCGACGTAGAGGTTCATGTTGACGAAGGATGCCCCGTCAAATTCAAACGTCACGCCGGTGCCCACGACAATTCCATCCGCAGAGGCAATGACAGTGGCACCCGAAATAGGCATTCCGTCCAATGTCACGTTGGCGATGAGCGTGTTTGGAATGAGTGGAAGGATCACCACATCCATGTCGGGCTCATTGCAGGGGTCATCGCCATCGCAGATGCCGTCGCCATCTTGATCTTCTAGACAATTTCCATCGCAGTCGAGTCCTGCTTCGGCAAAGGCGCAGGAGCCGTCGTCAATCGTGGCGTCGGCACTGTAGTTGCAGGCTTGGATATCCGTACATCCTGCGCAGCTCGTGTATTCGCAAGACGCGTCTTCATCTGTGGCTTCAGCATCGTAGTTGCAGGCCTGTGAATCGGTGCAGCCAGCGACTTCGTCTTCATCGCAGATGCCATCTGCGTCTGCATCGTCTAAGCAGTTTCCGTCGCAATCGAAACCGTCTTCCGCGTATTCGCAGGAGCCGTCATCTTCGGTTGCGCCGTCGTTAAAATTACAAGCGGCGGCATCGGTACATCCGTCGACCTCATCGCCATCACAGGTTCCGTCTCCGTCGCTGTCAGCGAGACAATTCCCATCGCAATCCAAGCCGTCTTCTGCGTACACGCAGTCGCCTTCGTCGGTTGCAGTTTCATCGTAGTTGCAGGCCAAGGGGTCCTGACAGCCTGCTGTTTCATCTTCATCGCAGACGCCATCTCCATCTGCATCGTTCACGCAACTGCCATCGCACTGCACAAATTCGTTCAGGGTATAAGTACAAAGGGAGTTGTCAGTATCCGTGTATTCTCCGCTGTTGCACGCCGCGGGGTCCGTACAACCTGAGGTTTCATCTTCGTCGCAGACGCCATCTCCATCGGCGTCTTCGAGGCAAGCGCCGTCACAGTCGACATTGTCTGCTCCATAGAGGTCTTCAGGGTAGGAGCAAGAGCCGTCATCATCGGTGGCCATGGCGTCGTAGTTGCAGGCCGCAGCGTCGCTGCAACCACCCACTTCGTCTCCATCACAGATGCCATCGCCGTCCTGATCGTCGAGACAGTTTCCCGCACAGTCCAGCCCATCTTCGGGTAGCTCACATGACCCGTCATCGATGTTTGCATCGGCCTGATAGTTGCAGGCACTCTCATCTGTACAGCCAAGCACGGCATCATCCCCAAGAAATGGGAGGTCTCCCGGCGCATCGAATGTCGCCAGCTCTTCCCCTTCTTGTGCGACAGTCACCTCCAAACCGAGCGAATACACTTCACAGGCCGCGGGGTCAAACAAGCTGAATGTCACCACATCTCCTGGGGAGACATAAAGCGTCATGCTGATCCAAGACGCACCGTCGAAATCGAAAGCTTCATCCACGCCGACGGTTTCTCCATTTGCGGTGGCAAACACCGTCATGCCTGTCGCAGACGCCCCGTTCAGGGAGACCTCAGCGATGTAGGTGGCGGGAACAATGGGCAGCACAGCTGGACTGAGGTCCGGCTCATTACACGGGTCGTCCCCGTCACAGATTCCATCTTCGTCGGTGTCTTCGAGGCAGTTTCCGTCGCAGTCCAAGCCAGCGTCGGGATAAGCACAGGACCCATCGTCATCGGTGACAGTGGCGTCGTAGTTGCAGGCGGCAGCGTCGCCACAACCTTGAATTTCATCGCCATCACAGATTCCGTCCCCGTCGGCATCTTCGAGGCAGTTTCCGTCGCAGTCCAAGCCAGCGTCGGGATAAGCACAGGACCCATCGTCATCGGTGGCAGTGGCGTCGTAGTTACAGGCGGCAGCATCGCTACAACCTTGAATTTCATCGCCATCACAGATTCCGTCCTCGTCGGCATCTTCGAGGCAGTTTCCGTCGCAGTCCAAGCCAGCGTCGGGATAAGCACAGGACCCATCGTCATCGGTGACAGTGGTGTCGTAGTTACAGGCGGAAGCATCGCTACAGCCAGCCACTTCAAATGGGTCGCAGATCCCATCTCCATCGGCATCGGCCAAGCAGTTTCCATCACAGTCATAGCCTGGGTCCGCATAATTGCAGGACCCGTCATTTTCGGTAGCGGCATCGTCATAGTTGCAAGCGGCAGCATCATCGCAACCGTTGACTTCGAACTCGTCGCAGACTCCGTCTGCGTCATCATCATCTAGACAATTTCCATCGCAGTCGAAGCCATTAGCTGGATAGTCGCAGGAGCCATCATCCGCGGTGGCTTCTAGGTCATAGTTGCAGGCGGTAGCGTCCGTACATCCATCCACAGCGACCCCCGTTCCGAAGTAAAAGGTGTCCCTGAATTCAGTTTGACCATTTCCGTTGATGAAGACCTGACAATAGACCTGTCCACTGATCTCTCCGGTGGTGGTGAATTGACCGATGAGCACTTGAAGGTCATCGCCTGCAATTCCATTGGCATCTCCGTTCAGGCAGTACCACGCACCTCCAATGATGTCGTCGATGGCGAGGCTTCCCCCAGGTGCTCCTAAACCGGGGTCGAAGTTGGTCATCCATGGGTTGTCCGTCGCTTGCACCGTGCTGATGTTGGCTTCACCAATCAGCGCATTGGGCGCGCTCTCCAAACCGATGGTGACCCAACTGTCGTAGGCGAGGTCTGGATAGATGGTAAACAAAATACTGTTGATCCCGTTTGGTGTGCCCGCACCAAGGGGGGAGTGATAGAAGTCTGTGGTGGTGTTGACATACGTGGGGTTGATGAGGTCTCCGGATATGGAAGACATAAAGTCATCCGCATGGTTCATGTCAATATAGAGGCGAGTGCAACTGTAGCCAGTGAGGTCTGTAACACCCAACGCACCGACAAGCATGCCAATGTCTTCGGTTACAACCTCGGTGGTCACGCCATAGCCCTCAGGGGCAGGAGAGGGCATCATTGGGCGGGCCTGGAGGGTCAGGCAGGTGGTGGTCAGGAGCAGGCTGAGCAGAAGGCGATAAGGGACCATATCTCTGTTATATCAGATTCAAGTGCATATAATAGCACACGAATATCGCCAATTATTGCGCCAATCGCAAATAAATACCAATTCGTCGATAAAAAATGACGACTGAACGAAGAAAATGCGGGTTGATGTTTGTCTACAACGGAGGGGGCATCAGCCCACGATGTTGATGATGCGCCCGGGAACGACGATGACCTTTTTGGGCGCCCTTCCCTGCAGCTGTTTGGCCGTGCGCTCATCCGCAAGGACCATGGTCTCTACTTCTTTGGGTGCGGCGTCAGCTGGTGCTGCGAATTGGAAGCGAACTTTTCCGTTGAACTGTACGGGATAGGTGACTTCGGATTCGACCAGTTTTTCAGCATCCCATTTGGGCCACGGGGCGTCCACCACGGAGCCCTCGCCGCCACACACTTCCCAAAGTTCCTCTGCGAGGTGCGGTGCATAGGGTGCCAGAAGGGCGGAGAGGGGCTGCAGAACGGCGCGTTCGTGGGCACCGGCCTCGGTCAGCTCATTGACGCCAATCATCATTGCACTCACGACGGTGTTCCAACTGAGTCGGTTCAGGTCTTCAGTGACCTTTTTGATGGTCTTGTGAAGGGCGCGCTCGGCTTTCGGTGACGGGGGCTTGTCCACGATGAGCGGGTTGCCTTCAGCATCGCGGTAGAGACGGTTCAGCTTCCGGAGGAATCCGTGAACGCCACTGATTCCCTGTGTATCCCAGGGCTTGGCCTGTTCCAAGGGCCCGAGGAACATCTCATAACAGCGAAGGGTGTCTGCGCCGTATCGGTCGACGAGGTCGTCGGGATTCTCAACGTTGAACTTGGACTTCGACATTTTCTCGACTTCACTGCCGCAGCGGTATTCTCCGGTTTCGTTCAGAACGAATTCCGCATCCGCAAATTCCGGCCGCCAGGCTTTGAAACCTTCGAGATCAAGAATGTCGTTGCGCACAAGACTGATGTCGACATGCAGGCGCTGTGTGCGGTGTTGTTTGCGCTGTTCGAAGGAGACGAAGCGATTCGTTCCTTCGATGCGGTAAACGAAACTGCTGCGCCCCAGGATCATGCCTTGGTTGATCATCTTGGCGAACGGTTCGTCGAAGCCGATCAGGTTCAGGTCGCAGAGGAACTTTGTCCAGAATCGGCTGTACAGCAAGTGGCCCGTCCCGTGCTCAGCGCCGCCCACATACAAGTCGACTTGTCCCCAATAGTCACTCTTTGCGCGGTCACAGAAAGCGCTGGTGTTGTGGGGGTCCATATACCGCAGGAAGTACCAGCTTGATCCAGCCCAGCCCGGCATGGTGTTGTATTCCATGCGGTCGCCGCGATGGACGTTCCAGTGCTCGGCCCTGGCCAAAGGAGGGTCTCCGTCTTCTGTGGGCAGATAGGCGTCGACGTCGGGCAAGAGGACCTGCTCGTCTTCGATGATCTGGGGAATGCCGTTGACGTAGCAAATGGGGAAAGGCTCTCCCCAATACCGTTGGCGGCTGAACACAGCGTCGCGAAGTCGGAAATTGACGCGGGGAGCGGCGATGCCTTTTGCAGAGGTCTCCTCAATGGCCTTGGGCAAGGCCTCCGCGCAGGTCATGCCGTTCCATTCTCCACTGTTGCAGAGAACGGCTTGCTTGTCTGACTGGGCACCCGTTTCAATATCATGGCCTTCAAAAATGGGGGGAATGGGCAGGTCAAAGGCCTTTGCGAATTCCCAATCGCGCTGGTCACCCGCGGGCACGGCCATGACTGCACCCGTTCCGTATCCAGCGAGAACATAATCTGCAATCCAAATGGGCATTGGATTTCCGGTCAACGGATGCACGGCATGGGCGCCGGTAAAGCACCCCGTTACACCGCGGTCGCCAGCCATCCGTTCTCTCTCGCTGCGGGCGGCAGTCTCCTTCTGGTAGGCCGCTATGGATTCCCGCTGGGCCTCAGTTGAGATGACGGTGACCAAGTCGTGCTCGGGTGCAAGAACCAAGAAGTTGGCGCCGTGAAGTGTATCTGGGCGTGTGGAGAAGACCTCAATCTCGAGGCCTGGGTGATTCTGGATGGCGAAACGGAGCTGGGCACCTGTGCTCTTGCCAATCCAGTTTCGCTGCACCTCCTTGATGCTGTCCGACCAGTCAATCGTGTCCAATCCCTCCAACAGGCGGTCTGCGTAGGCCGTGATGCGCATCATCCACTGGCGCATCTTCTTTCGCACCACAGGGTGTCCTCCCCGCTCGCTGAGGCCGCCCACCACTTCGTCATTTGCCAGCACGGTTCCCAACGCGGGGCACCAATTGACCTCGCTGTCGGCCAGATAGGCCAAGCGATAGGCCATGAGCACCGCACCTTTGCTGGCCGCGTCAAGCGCATTCCATTGGTCGGCAGAAAAGATGCCGTCAAACCCATCTCCCCAGGCTTCTGTGCCCGCTTCTTTGAGGGTGTCCTCCCCCACGGCCCATTCGAGCCCCTCGTTTCCTGCTGATGCAAGGGCCGATGTGAGGTCGCTTATTGGCCGCGCTTTTTTGGAGCCATGGTCATATCCGTGATCAAAAAGGCGGGCAAAAATCCACTGGGTCCATCGGTAATACTCCGGGCTGCTGGTGCGAACCTCCCGACTCCAATCGTAACTGAATCCAAGAAGGTCAAGTTGGCTGCGGTAACGGGCGATGTTGCGTTCCGTGGTGACGGCTGGGTGCTGACCCGTCTGGATGGCATACTGTTCCGCGGGCAGACCAAAGCTGTCGTATCCCTGCGGGTGCAGGACGTTGAATCCGCATTGCCGCTTGTATCGGGCGATGACGTCGGAGGCAATGTAGCCCAGTGGATGTCCAACATGCAGACCCGCACCACTTGGGTAGGGAAACATGTCAAGCACATAAAATTTGGACATGCCCTCCACCTCTTCGGTGCGATAGGTGCCCTGTTCGGCCCATTGTGCCCGCCACTTTGCTTCGATGGCCTTGAAGTCGTATTCCATTGCCCGTGCGATGTGGCGCGAAGATACCGCGGAGTGGAGGTCGACTTTGCGGCGCATTGACACGCTTCATTCTACGTTCTATGTCGAACTTGCACATGTGTATCGCACCCGAGTTCCCAGCGTCCTCCCTCCACTGTTTCCGGAGTTTATCTGGCGGGGCTCCGGGCAATCGGTGCACTTGACCTTCGATGATGGCCCGCATCCTGAATGGACGCCTTTTGTGCTTGATGAGTTGGGCAGGCGAGGCCAGAAGGGGACGTTTTTTTGCTTGGGGAAGAACATCTTGAAATACCCCGAGGTCTTTGATCGCATTCGGAGCGAAGGGCATGCGTGGGGCAACCACACAATGCAGCATGAATCGGGTTGGTCGACACCGAACCGAGCGTATCTGAGGTCATATCTGGAGTGCGAGGCATTGACGCAGTCGGGACTGTTCCGCCCCCCTTATGGGCGCATCAAGTTTGCCCAAGCCAAGGCCATTGCCAAGCGAAGTCAGGTGGTGCTGTGGACGGTTTTGTCTGGGGATTTTGATGGCCGCCGGCGACCGGATGAATGCTTAAAGGACACGCTTCGGGCCCTGCGGCCAGGGTCCATAACGGTGATGCATGAGAGTGCAATGGCAGGCCCGCGACTCTCACATGTGTTACCGGGTGTGTTGGACTTCCTCGATGCCCGGGAGTTGCGGAGCGAGGCGATGCCAATGCGGGTACCGTCCGTTTC
>Ga0209503_10000578_pt1 | contig 21597 bp, 12 predicted proteins | sample SouAtlMetagenome_2_FD_187448 | JGI IMG/M metagenome (GOLD analysis project Ga0209503, IMG submission 187448) | Marine eukaryotic phytoplankton communities from Atlantic Ocean - South Atlantic ANT15 Metagenome (SPAdes) (version 2) | ecosystem: Environmental > Aquatic > Marine > Oceanic | place... | reverse complement strand
AAACCTTGTAGGTAATGTCACAGGTAATGTCACAGGTACAGTTTCTAGTATATCTAATCATAATATAGGCGATTTATCTAATGTAGCAACTACATCACCTTCATCAGGTCAAGTATTAAAATGGAATGGTTCAGCTTGGGCTCCAGCCGCAGATTTATCTGGTGCTGCAAACCAAAACTTATTTGAAACAATTGCAGTAAGTGGACAATCAGATATAGTTGCAGATGCTGTGACTGATACGCTTACCTTTGCCGCTGGTAATAATATAACATTAACAACAAATGCTGGAACCGATACACTTACAATTGCTGCATCAGGCGGTGAAGTCACAGTACAAGATGAAGGTTCAGCATTATCCACTGCAGCAACAACATTAAACTTTGTAGGTTCAGGCGTAACGGCAACTGGAAGTGGTGCTACAAAAACAATTACAATATCAGGTACTGGTTCAGTATCAGAAGCATTTAAAACAATTGCTGTATCTGGACAAAGTGATGTTGTAGCAGATTCAGCTACTGATACACTTACATTAGCTGCTGGAACTGGTATGACTCTTACTACAAATGCTAGTAGTGATACAATTACATTTGCTTCAACAGGCAGTTCAAGTCAATCTGCAATTTATAAAGAATATGTTTATAATCCATCAAGTACATTAGCTACATTTACTGGTTCTGACGCAAATGGTAATACATTATCATACACAGTTGGTTATATAAAAGTATATCTTAATGGTATATTATTAAAACCAACAACAGACTATACAGCAACAAATGGAACTTCTGTCGTATTAGTAAATGCTGCTGGAAGCGGTGATTGTATACAAATTTCTACTTTTGTACAACTTGTAGGTACAGGAGATTCTTCATTAAGCGAATTATCAGGTAATGGTTCAACAACTGCATTTACAATTGCAGCAGACCCAAATCATGAAAATAATACTCAAGTTTATATTGATGGTGTATATCAGGAAAAAGCTACTTATTCAATCAGTGGAACAACTCTAACATTTAGTACTGCTCCACCAAATGGTTCATCAATTGAAGTTGTTATTGGAAGTAGAAACGTAACTGTTGATGATGTAGAAGGTTTAACAGTCAATGGTGATTTAAATGTCACTGGTGATGGTAAATTTATAAAATTAAATTCAGATGATTTTAACATTGCAAGAATTATACCAAGAGGCACGGGTGGAGATTTAGATAAAGGTTTATTATCTTTATTCGATGGTAGTGTTGAAGATGTAAGAATAGACACTGGAGGTAATACTTGGTTTAATACTGGTCATAATGTTGGAATTGGTTTAACATCACCTTCAGCTCCACTTCATGTTGGTGGTGAAGCGTATTTTAATGCTGGAACAAGACATTACACTTATGATGACCAAGCTAATTATTGGTCTTTATACACTAATACTGATGACACCTTTAGGTTTAATTATAATGGTTCAGGTTCAGATGAGATAGTCATAGATACTTCAGGCAATGTTGGAATCGGAACGACTTCACCAGCTTTACAACTTCATGTCAACGGGGCAGTCAGAGTAGATTCTAGCGATGGGGTAGCGGCAAGAAAAATTAGGTCTAGCTACTTTTCATCTGGTCAAGATTTAACTTTAGAGTCTGGTGCATCAGGAGATATAATACTATCATCAACTAATGTTGGTATCGGAACAACTTCTCCTGCGGTTGGTTTAGATGTTGGTTCTAAAACAGATGCAATCAGAGTTCCAAATGGTACAACAGGTCAAAGACCAACAGCAGCTTTAGGACAATTAAGATATAATACAACTACATCAGAGTTTGAAGGATACGCTGATGGTGCATGGGGTAAAATAGGCGGTGGCGGAGATTCATTCGGAACCATTGCTGTTTCAGGCCAAACAAATATAGTTGCAGAACAAGAAAATGATACACTTACAATAGTAGGTGCAGGTGGTATTACAGCCACAACAACTGCTGGGACAGATACACTTACATTAACTGGACAAACTTCAGTTAATCCATTCACAACAGATTTCTTTACTACAGCAAATGCAAGTACTACAGCATTTACTTTAAGTGTCACACCACCAAGTGAAGACAATTTAATTGTATTCCTTGAAGGTGTATATCAAAATAAAAATTCATATACATTAAGTGGAACTACTTTAACACTTGATTCTGCTCCGGCTTCTGGTCAAGAAGTTGTTGTTCATATAATCCAAAATGGTGTTGTAGGTGCTGGACATGTTGTTGATGAATTTACTGGAAATGGTAGCACAGCAGCTTATACATTATCAGTCACGCCATTAAATGAAAATAATACATTTGTATATTTAGATGGTGTATATCAAGAAAAATCAACTTATACTGTAAGTGGTACAACATTAACATTTGATACAAACGTAACAAGCGGTCATAGTATAGAAGTTATCACACCACAAGTTGCTCAAGTTAATCAACCAGCTGTTGCTTCAATTGATAATGTTAATATGTTTAGTGGCTTACAAGCTTCAGAGATAACATCAACAACTGTAGCATCGACAAGCGCAACAACAATTGCATCACACGCCGCAGCAACATACAGAACAGTAAAATATTTAGTACAATGTACACAAGGAACAGATTACCATTCAACAGAGATTAATTTAATTCATGATGGTACGACTGTTTATATTACAGAATATGGAACATTATTCGATAATGCTTCACTTGGTACATTCAATGCGTCAATTTCAGGTGGTAATATATTACTACAAATTACTGCAGGAAGTGCAACAAGTATGGCAGTAAAAGTAGTTTCAACGGCAATACCTGTATAAATAGAATAATAAAACGATGGAGAGTGAAATCGTAACATGGCAAATAAAAATTTCGAAATAAAAAATGGTCTAACAGTAGCAGGTGTAGAGCGTATTACTTCTACTGGACTTATTACTGGAATTGCAACTACACAATCATCTGGTACGAATTCATTGGCTATTGCTTCAACAGCCTTTGTTCAACAAGAATTAAATTCATTAGTCGATTCGGCTCCTGGCGCACTTAATACTTTAAATGAATTAGCTGCAGCTTTAGGAGATGATGAAAACTTTAGTACAACTGTCACTGATAGTATAGCTTTAAAAGCACCTATAGATAGCCCAACATTTACTACAACAATAACAACGCCTGACATCAATATAACTGGTGGTAGTCAGATAGGACAAGACTACGCATATTTAAAAAGTGCTAGTACATCCAATGCAAGTTTAACACTTAGAAAAGATTCTACAGGTGCAGATTCAATTGACTTCTTACAATTAAGAAGCGATGGTAATGGTCTTATTGGTAAAATTGAAGGTGATGGAGATATATCTTTTAAGGCAGCAACTTTCACAGGAAATTTATTAGTTGGGCAAACAACAGCTAACAGCAATGCAGTAGGTACTAGTATCAGAACAGATGGAAGAAATTTCTTTTGTGCAGATGGTAATTATTCTGCTCATTTTAATAGAAAAAGCTCAGAGGGAGACATTGCTCATTTTGCAAAAGATGACACAGTAATTGGAAGTATTGCTATAGCAGGAACAAATGACATACTGATGTATAGTACTGCTGCAAATCACACAGGACTACGTTTAGGAGAAGGATATTATATTCCTGTAAACAATTCTGGAACTGCAACAGACAATCTAGTAGATATTGGTTTACCAAGTCTTCGATATAAAGATGCTTACTTAAGTGGCAATATACAAATGGCCGGCAACCTTGATGTTGTGGGACAGATTGGTGCATATAATAATCCAGGTTCTGCTTGGGGTACAATGGGATTTAGAGCAACTAATTATACATTTAAAAATAGTGGTGGTACTGTAAAAGTCGCAATTGATAGCAATTTTGATTTACTAGTTGGTGGTACTACTACAAACTTAAATGTTTTAAGTGGTACTCCAAAAATTCAAGTAGGAGATGGTACTGGTCATGCATCAATGCAATTTTATTCTGGAACAAGTTCTGTAGGCGCGTTATATTTTGGTGATGCAACTTCAGGTGGAGATAGATATTCTGGTTATATGGAATATAGACATAATACCAATTCATTTGGATTTCAAGCAAGTGGCACTGGCGCTTTAGAAATTAGAAATAATAGATTAGATGTTGCACCTAATAGTACTGATGCAAGAATTACTATTAATAGCGAAGGTACTGCAGGAACAAATAATTCAAATTGGATAAGAGGTTCTAATACAGTATTAATGTATAATTCTGGAGGTTCAGACCATCGATGGGAAATTGGTGGAACTCAACACATGGAATTAAAAGCTACTCAAACTGCTACTACTCCAATGTTAAGTTTAACTGATGCACATCCATGGATAGATATGGTAGCACCGGATAGTGGATTATGGAAATCAGGTATTACTTGTAGGGGTGGTTCTAATAGTACACAGGCTCAACTTCATGTACACATAACCAGACATGCTGACTATAAAAAGCTTTCTACAGCTGGAGATTATGATGCTTACATTGTCACAGAAACTGCAGGTCCTACAAGCTATGGTGACTTAATTTTTGGTACTGATTTACAAGAAGCTATGAGAATTGATTCAGATAGACAAACCGTTTTCATAGGTACAACAACTTCATTAAATGGAACAGACCATAGAGACGGCGGATTACATGTTCACTCACAAGGTGGTGGACCTCATGTAATGGTATTAAGAAATTCTGATACAGGTGGTGGCGCCAATATGATGAGATTCATAGATGGCTCAAACGATATTTGTGGTGAAATTAATTCACATGCTACGACGAATACTACAAATTATGGAGGTACTTCAGATTATAGATTAAAAGAAAATATTGTACCTATGTCTGGTGGTATTAATACAGTTAAATTATTACAACCAAAAAACTTTACATGGAAATCTGACCCAGATAGTATTTTAACACATGGATTTATTGCTCATGAATTAGATGAAGTAATACCGGAAGCTGTATTTGGAGAAAAAGATGCAACTGAGCAAGGGTCACATATAAAACCACAAATGGTAGATTATGGAAAATTAACTCCTGTATTAACTCAAGCATTAAAAGAAGCAATTACAAGAATAGAAACATTAGAGGCTGAAGTGGCAGCACTTAAAGGATAAAAATGGCAAGTACAAAAGTAAAACTTTTAGATGATAATATAGTATTACCAAGCGCTTCAGTTGCGACAACACAAAGTGCTTCAGATAATACTACAAAAGTAGCAACTACAGCTTATGTAACGACTGCGTTAGCCAATCTGGCTGATAGCGCACCAAGTACATTGAATACTTTAAATGAATTAGCCGCAGCTTTAGGAGATGATGCTAATTTTAGTACAACAGTCACTAATAGTATTGCTACAAAACTACCACTCGCTGGTGGAACATTAACAGGTGGTGTTAATATAGGTAGTTATCAAGGTTCAGTTGTTAACTCACCCTTAGATATAAAATCAGATAGTAATCATTTCGCAATATCTATTGAAGAAAATAGTGGTACAGAAACATGGCAGTTAGGCGTTAATGCAAATGGAGACTTAAACTTTTATGATTCTGGTGTTACTACTCCAATCGTTACTTTTAGTGACTCGAATAATATTGGTATAGGAGAAGTTGACCCCGATAATAAACTTGACGTTAACTTTAGTATTACAGGTGAAGGTAGTCAAGAAGGCGGTATTAAGATACACAATGTGAGGGGTTATAATAATGATATTGCTCCTTTATATTTTGGAGTACATGGTGGTACAAGAAGAACTAAAGCAGCTATAGGATTAAAACGAGAAGGTTCTTATGGTATAGGCTCACTAATTTTTGCTTTAGACTCAAACGGAGATGACGCAAATGTCACTTTTGCAAATGACGAAAAGATGCGTATTACAAGTGCCGGTAATGTTGGTATTGGAACCGATAGTCCTACTAATAAACTTGAGATTAAAGCTGATTCAGGACATCTTAGACTACAAGGTGCAACTACTACTACAAAAGGATTAGCTTTATTATTTGACAATTCTAATAACAGAAGTGAAATAAGAAGTGACCAAGCAGGAGTTAATCAATTAGACCTGCAATACTATGCTCTAAATCATAAGTTTGGAAGAAATGCATCTCTTATTACAATGACTCTTACAGACACAGGCAATGTTGGTATTGGCGGGACTCCACATTCTTCTGGAAGACTTTTAGTTAGTAATGGTGGAACAAATCAAATAGTTCTTAAAGGAGCATCAGGTAGTACTAATATTAATATGGGCAACTTTGTTGGTGGTGGTTATATTTCAAATAACTACTATTACAGCGGTGGACATCAAGCTGATGATAATTCAAAAGGCGCGTTTGAAATATTTCTAGGTGATGAGATATATGCTATTAATTACCATTCAGCTGGTGCAATGGGTACAAGAAGGCGAGATTTTCATATTACTGATACTGGTAACGTTGGACTTGGAACGAACAATCCTTCAAGTGGTGCTGGTTGGAATAAGTTTTTAAACATTGCAGGAGGAACTAGTAACGCTGTTGTTCTTGATGGCACAAACTCTCAACAAACTACATTCGGAGCAATAGATGGACTTTATATTGACTGCGTAGGTCATACTACTGGGTCTAACAACAAAATTATATTTAGGACTCAATCTTCAAATAGTAACTATACTGGCGTAGAAAGGATGCGTATTAGTAGTACTGGGGTGCTTACATCTAAGTCGCATATAATCACAGGTATAGATAACAATGCTTTTGAAGTAAAAACTAACCACTCTGGTAATCCTTCGGCTGTAAGAGTAGCGGGTTCAGGTTCTATTAATGGAATATCGGGTAGTTTCCAAAACTTTACTGTACTAAATGTGATGCAAGATAGTGGTGCACTAAATTCTATCTATGCAGCAGGTAATATTAAAACAGGTGGAAATCTCAATTTTAGCACATCAGGTAAAGGTATATCTTTTGCTGCTACTTCAGACGCAAGTGGCATGACTTCAGAACTACTTGACGATTATGAAGAAGGTACTTGGACTCCAGCCCTTGGTAGTAATATAACAACGAATTCAATAAGTGTATACGGAATATATACGAAGATTGGTAATTTAGTCCATATACATGCAAAGATAACTGCAACAGTAGCTTCATTACCTGGAGCAACCTGGAAGATAACTGGCTTACCCTTTTCAGCTACAAATTCAAGTGATACGGGGCAAAGAGAAATTATAGTAATAGGAGGAGATTGTTATGCATTAGGTGGGTATGCAAATGGAAGAGCGCATTTTAGAACAAATGGCTCTGAATTACAAGGAGTCTATCTGAATAGTGGAAGTACAGCGTATTGGACTTATAATACTATGGACCATACAACATTTGAGCTACACCTAAGTGGCACTTATAGAGTTTAATAATTATGTCTATCGGAGATAGGCACGGACAAAGGAAAAAATAAAATGGCAATAACAAAAAGAACAGAAGAAGACAAAATAGAAATTGTTGGAGACTACAAATCTATACAGGTGCGAACAGCTACTGTTATTGAAGAAGATGGAGTAGAACTTACACGGTCTTTTCATAGACACACATTAGAATGCATATTATCTGTAAAAGATGAAGATGGTAAATGGACACATACAGATACAGACGTATCCGGTGAAAGTTCAGAGGTTAAAGGCATAGCTGCAGCAGTCTGGACAACAACAGTTAAGAATGCTAAAAAAGCAGTAAACGAAGCAAACGGATAAGATACTAGAAGGATAAATAGATAAATGGCACTAACAAAAGTAAAAGGACATATATTAGCTGATGATTTAACATTACCAGCTAGTGCTACGACCACGACACAAAGTGCTTCGGATAATAGTACAAAAATAGCTACTACAGCTTATGTGACTACTGCACTCGCAAATTTATCTGATTCAGCGCCTTCTACATTAAATACTTTAAACGAATTAGCGGCCGCATTAGGCGATGATGCAAATTATGCAACAACAACGACTAATGCAATCGCAGCAAAACTACCACTTGCTGGTGGTACTATGAGCGGCAATATAATAATGGGCGATAATAATATTACTGGAATTAATAAGCTAGAAATATTTGATAGTGCTGATAATAATAGATTAGAAATATACGGCAATGCTTCTAACGGGTTTATCTTCGATATGGGAGGAACTGGCTCAGTTGGAACAATAAACTTTAATGATTTTAATGTTGGAATTGGTACGAGTAATCCTAGTGCACCATTACATATTGAAGATTCAACAAGTAGTGCTTATGGTGGACTTAGAGTTGTAGGTGCTGGAACTGGTTCTGGTTCAACTAATGTAAGACAAATAGCAGATTTTGGAAGAACAAATTCAGGAAGCGTAAGTGGTGTTTGGTTAGGAGGAAGAACTGACGAAACAACTGCTGTAATTGGTGCAAAAACTGCAAGTGGTAATATTGCATTTGAGGTATATAATAGTGGTTGGCAAGAAAGAATGCGTATTACTAATAGCGGTATTCTGCTTGTGGGTAAGACTACTTCAAATATTGCAACAGATGGTGTAGAGTTAGGCACAAGAGTTGAATCTACAGCAGATGGTACTTATCCACTAAGATTGAATAGACGAAACAGTGATGGAGATATTGCATTATTTAGAAAAGACAATACAACAGTTGGAAGTATTGGTGTTGTTGCAGGAAGTTTAGCAGTTGGAGGAGGAGATGTATTTTTAGAATTCAATGCTAGTTCTAATGTAATTCAGCCTATGTCAACAGTCACAGGTGGTGCATCTAATGGTGTTGTTGATATTGGTGCTTCACTTAGAAAGTTCAAAGACCTCTACCTTTCAGGAGTAGCACGTATAACTGATGGTATTTTAAATTCAGGTTTAGCAGGTTCAGCAACTGTATTTAATGAAGATGGAACTACAGCAGACTTTAGAGTAGAGTCTGATAGTAATACACATATGCTATTTGTTGATGGTGGTACTAATAATGTTGGTATTGCTACTAGTAATCCAAATAAGCCTCTTACTATTACTTCTGATAGTGGCGCAAATGCTATTGCACTGAGAGCAAGAAGTGCTGATGATTATTCCTTTTTTCAATTTTTCAATAACGCAGGTACAGCATTAAGAGGACAAATTTATAGTAAAGCTGCAGGAGATATAGGATTTACAACAGGTACTGATAGCTCTGCAGGTAATGATTTATATATTAAAAATGGTACAGGAGTTGGTATAGGAACCAATACACCAGCACACGAACTTATTGTTCATGCAGATTCTAACCCAACTCTCGGTATAGTTGGTGAGAATTATAATGATTTAATAGCTATACGATTTGGTGGTGGAGATTTAACTAGTGCTCTTGGAAATGGAAATAGCGGAGCTGCTATATTATCACAACAAGCTGTTGATGGTGGACAGGCTAAAGGAGACTTAAGATTTCAAGTTAATACTGGAGACCAATTAAGTACCGCAATGTTTCTTTCAAATGCTGGCAACGTTGGTATTAATTGTGATGCTCCAGAAGAAAAGCTAACAGTTGATGGCGGAGTAAAAATTGCAAATAGTAATAAACGATTATATTTTGGTACTGAAGGTGGCACAAGTCATAGAGCCTTAGAAGGTCAAGTTGATGGAAGTACACTTCAAGTTGGAGAAGGTTATGGTACTGTATTACTTGGAAGCGCAAGTGCTAAAGTTGGAATTAGACAAAATAGTCCAGATGCTATGTTGCATATTGACGGAGCTACAAATTCACTTGCTGGATTAATAATTGAAGGCAATGGTAATGGTGATGTAATTCATCAACAATTTAAACTAAAAGCAAATAATGGTACACTGTCCTATCACGGAATAAGTGCAAGTCCTGGTGCTGACCAGGATGATAATACAATTTCTTTTGGTAATGGAGCTGGTAATGGTGTTGTTGTTAACCATCAAAACGTTGTTAAAACAAGATATTCAGAGATTCATAGTGATATGGGACCAGGTGCAATTGATTGTGGAGGAAGTTATCTTGGTGCAAATGGCGCTGGGTTTGGTACTCATGCAATATTTAGAACACCTTCAGTCACTTCTCCTACTAATGCAGGAGCGAGCACACAGTTTTTAACAGTTTATAGTTCAGGCCATTGGGGTGAATACCCAGTATGTAGGTTTAGATTATATACAACATATTTTAATGGTGGTTATAGAGAATATTTATTTAGAATGACAGCAGGTACAGCATATTTAAGTGAAGTGACTGCTTACAGTAATAATACTAGTTGGGGTGCAGCTCCAGGTAGTATTACTAAAGGTAATGTATCAGATACTGGAACAGACCATGCAGGACAAAGCATTTATAAATGTGAATTAACCTTTAATTCTACTAGCGCATATTATAGAAATTATGTAGTGGTAGAAGTAAATTATGGAGCTAATAGATATTATGGCTCTGGAACTTCTGCATCTGCAGTCGATGGATATACTAATGGTGGTAAGTATCATTTTAAAACAATATCACTTGCTGAAAGTAGAGGAAAATTTGTATCTTAAGGAGAAACTATGACACAATACGCGCATATAATAAAAAAGGATAACACAATTCTTGCAATTTATAATAATGAAGTAGATAATGGTGATGAATTATTGGGAGCACATCTAGCTGGAAGTACATGTACAACTGTTGAGAATTTAGATACAACATTTACATATGAACTTGTAGGTGGTAATATAACACCAGTGACAATGGAAGATATATATGATAGAATGAACGATCCAGATGATACAAGTGTGCAAGTTCCAACTGGATAGGTATAAATAGATATATGGCATATTCAAAAAATAGAAGATTAGCAGAAATAGTAGCAGATGCAAATGGTAATTTATCTGTACAAGGTATTGTAGTACCTACACAAAGTAGTACTGATAATGATACATCAGCTGCAAGTACCGCTTTTGTACATACACATATAAATGCTTTAATTGATTCCGCTCCAGGCACAATGAATACTCTAAATGAAATTGCAGCCGCTCTAAATGATGATGCCGATTTTAATACTACTGTCACAAACTCAATAGCATCAAAAGCACCATTGGCAAATCCAGATTTTACTGGCCAAATACAAGTTACGAATTCAGCTACAACAATACAAGAACTTATCGTTACCGGTAATAATACAAGGTCAGCACTTAGCTTGCGATCGAAAGATTCTTCTGGTAATTTAGTTGATTTAAGAATGCATTCACTTGGTGATGGACCAAGAGGAGAAATATTTACATTTACAAATCATGACCTAGCATTTTCTACGAATAATGCTGCGCCTCAAATGACACTCGATACTTTAGGAAGGTTAGGAATAAAACAAACTCCTTCAGCAAACAATTTTACTTTACAAGTTAAAGGAATGCAGACAGATGGAACAGATGGCAGAGTAGCTTACTTTAAAGGATATGGAACACAAACTTCTATTGGAAGTACTGGTCCATCAGTAGTTATACAAAATGCAAATAATACAGCAAATAATTTTACTAAATTAAGTTTTGAATCAGCTGGAGCTGGAGAAACAGTTTCAATAAATTCACATAATAGAGACCATACAAATCATTATGGTGATATAGCATTTAATACTAGAGGCTCAGGTGGATACTCTGAAAAAATGCGTATTGAAGCTAATGGCGACGTTGGTATTGGAACTGATAATCCATTAATGAAGTTAGATATTCGTGGTGGTAATATGCAAATTGGTGGATATGGAGGTGGTGGTGACTATGGTATAGTATTAACACCATCTGATTCATCTTCATATTGGCATATTTTTAACGATGCTGGTGGGGAGCTGGTCTTTGGTAGAAATATTACAGTTGGTAGTACAGAGCATATGCGTATCGATCAGAGTGGTCTTGTTGGAATTGGAAACAACAACCCTCAAGAACTTTTAGATGCTAAAAGCGGCGATTGTGTTCTTAAATTAGATTCAACAAGCAACGGTTCAGGCGTAAGTTGGGTTAAGTTTGCTGACCAAGGGACTGTTAAATGGGGAATTGGTTTATCTAAAAACTCAGGAAACAGCGCAGCAGATTTTACTTTTTACGAGGACGCTTCATCAGGAAGTCCAAGACTTACTATTAAAGATGGTGGCAATGTTGGTATTGGAACGACTAATCCAAACTCTCCACTTCATGTAAAAACTACAAACCAAAGTATACAAGTAAGAAATACAGGAAATGATAATGTCGGTCTTGAAATATATAGAGACAGTGATGGAGCAAAGGGTGCTTCAATTGGTTGGGGTAATGGTAACGCTAACTTAGAAATAAAAAATTACAGAAATGATGGACAATCAACTGGACCGTATGCAAACATAGATTTCTTTACTGGTGGTACAGACGCTGATAATCCAGATTATAATCCAACTCGTAGAATGAGAATTCAACAAACTGGCCAAGTCGGAATTGGAACTGATGACCCTTTAAATACTCTTGATTTAGGAGTTGCAACTCAAGGAAGAGGACTAACTTGGACTAACTACTCTAATCTTTTTTCTCAATACAGTAATGCTTCTACATGGATTAGTAGTAATTTTTATGGAAATGCTGGTGCTTCAGGGTATAAAGTAGGTTCAACAGGCACTTTTGGTGCTGCAGCAATACGTGTACATGGAACAGGAGGAGGCAGCAATGGTGGAATAATACAATTCTTTACAAATGCGGCTTCTAGCAAAACAGCAGGTGATGCTTTCACTCCTACAGAAAGAATGAAAATCAATGAAAACGGTAAAGTATTTATTGGTACAAGTAGTGTTGTTGACGATTGTTTAGATATAGGTCATACAGGTAGAGATACTGCTGTAAATATGTCAAAAGCAAGTGGTGGAGCAGTTACGAGAGAAATAATAAGGTTTAATGGACCTCTTCGTTTAGGAGTTCCAACCGGTGGTCATCATACATATATCTATGGTGGTGGTACTAGTTATTTAGAAGTAGAAGATTCAGGCAGAGTTTTAGCAAAGAATACATCAACAGCAGCAGGTCCAGTATATACGTTCCAGGGAGATGATAATACTGGATTATATAGCCCTGCAGCAGATACTATAGAATTATCAACTGCAGGTGTAAGAGGTTTATCAGTCCAATCAGATTCATCTGTTTTAGTAGGTGCTACTATGGGTAGTGTTAATGCTACTCAAAAGTCAGGAAAGATAGCAGGTAAAGCTACACCAAATGTAATGGAATGGGACTTAGCAAGAAGTAATACATCTTATCAACATGGAGACAGTGTTTCCGGTTTTGCTAGTGCTTATGGCCTATCTTATGGATTAAATGGCGACTCATCTGCCAATAAATGGAAACTAGGTGAGGGTCCAAGTGGATGTACTGAATGGCTATGGGCTGGTATCTCTGCAGGAAGCACAGGCGGTTCTGGTGGTTGGGGAACAGGTACTATATCTATTGATAATAATTACTCATACCTATTTGTATTATGGGTAAAAAGAGTAAGCTCAGCTAATACAGGCACATATTATCATGGAACTGGTGGCGTTCATGACACAAGTGGAAATTCTCTTGGTAATCCATATATGACAATTGCCAGTACTGGAACTCTTCCACAAAATGTTTGGTGTGTAGATATACAACCAATTCACGCATGGCATATGACATCAAATGTAGCAATGGGAAATCAAGGATTATTTAGAACAGATACAGGAGCAAGACTACAACACCATTCTGGACAATTTAGTGGTGTAAATATATTCAGAGCTGGTACTTCTTCCAACCAATCACATAACATTCAACATAGAACATACTTATATTATCCAAGTGCAAATGATGGAACAGAATTACATTGGGCATGCCCTAGATTATATAGAATTGATGGTTCTCAACCATCGGCAGCAGAATTAATTAGTGGCGAAATGAACGCTGCAGCAGCGGGGATGAGTTAATGGCAAAACATAGATTAGACAACGACCAAGTATTGTTTCCAAATCCAGACGGAACTGATACAGATTTATCTGGTGATGATAGATATGCTTTCTTTGAGTTAAGAGCAGCAGAAGATTTGGCTCAACTAAGAGATGAAAGAAATAGAAAATTAGCAGAAACAGATTTTATGGCAAATTCAGATTATCCTATAACAGATGCTTGGAAGACATATAGACAAGCATTAAGAGACATAACAAAATCATACAATAACTTAGCAGAAGTAGTATGGCCAAATAAACCATAGGAATAAAATATGGCACTAACAAAAATACCAGCAAGTTTTTTAGATAAATCAGCTCATGTAGACTTTGCTGATAACGAAAGATTGCGTTTAGGTACAGACAATGACCTACAGATTTACAGTGATGGAACTCATAGTCGCATATATGAATCAGGCAGTGGACTTTTAATTATTCGTGCTGGTAATTTTAATATAAATAACGCTGATGGCTCACAGAGTTATATCACTATGTCAGATGGTGGTGCTACTACTCTTTACCATGCAGGTGATGCAAAACTAGCCACAACAAGTACTGGTGCATCAGTCACAGGTAATCTTGCAGTATCAGGTAATCTCACAGTAAGTGGAACGACTACCGAATTAGATACAACAAATTTAAATGTCACAGATAAAAACATAACACTTAACTATCATGCTTCCAGTGATACTTCATCTAATGCAGGTGGAGCAGGTATTACAATACAAGATGCTGTTGATGCATCAAATGACGCAACTATTTTATGGGATGCTTCTAATGATGAGTTTGATTTTTCGCATCAAGCTACATTACCAGGTTTAAAATTAGGTGTTAATACTTCTATATATAATCAAGATGCTACTCTTTCTTACTATGCATCAAATAACGCTGTTTATTTAAACGGTGCAGGTGCAAATGGTTGGTTAAGACTAAACGCGTCTGGTTTAGCAAATGACAGAACAGCTATAAATTTATTTGGGCAAAATCAAGGTGACCTTATAACTTTTAAAACTGCTACTAACGAGGTGATGCGTATTGCTAATGATGGTGCACTCACGATAAAACCAGTTGGAATTACTACAGGGTTACGATTACAAGGACGTTCATCAGATAATCACTTTTTTGTTCAATGGAAGAGTAATGATGGAAGTACAACATACGGTTCAATAGGTTCTAATAACTCTGGTAGATTGGATTATCAAACTAATACGCATAGATTTACAAATCAGGCTAGTAATGACCACTATATGACCCTTGATTCCACAGGTTTAGCTGTTGATGGAGATATTACTCTTACTAGCGGAACAAGTAGTAAACCTAAATTAACTATAACAAATACAAATGCTGATTCTACTCCTCCATATTTAATACTTAAAAAAGATTCAGCTTCACCTGCAGATAACGATGAAGTAGGTAGAATATACATGTATGGAGATGATGATGCAGGCAATGCTACAGAGGCCTTTTTAGCTATAGGTAAAATGACTGATGTAAGTAATGGGTCAGAAGATTCTTCTGTAGACATGTACACTTATGCAGCAGGAGCTCAAACTAAAACACTTACTTTAAAAGAAGGTAGAGTTGGAATTGGAACTACTAATCCAGGAACAGAGCTTCAAATAGGTGATTATACAGACAATGCAGAAACGCTTACATTTGCTACAGCAAGTGACCAAACAGGAAGAATAAACTTTTACAACAACAACAGTACAGAAGGAGCAAGTATAAGAGTGACCGGCGGCGGAGCTGGTGCAAAAATGTACTTTGCCAATAGATACGATACTGATGCTGATAGAGTTATTTTTGATTTAGTTAATGGACGAGTTGGTATTGGTACTGATAATCCTCAAAATAAATTACATTTAACAGGTTTAACAAATACTGATGGTATAAAGCTTCAAGGCGATCAAGCAAATGTATCTTTAATTATTGAAAATGATGCTACTAATGGTGTTGCATGGGATATTTCATCTACTGGTGGTGGACATGGCTATGGTGATGGTGCTTTACATTTTGGTGTAGCATTCGCCCCACCTAAAATGAAAATTCAAAGTGATGGTAAAGTTGGTATTGGAACTAATTCTCCAACATATACATTAGATGTTGCAGGTGATATAGGTGTTAATGAATATATTTATCACAATGATGATACTAATACTTATATGAGATTTCAAACCGATGCTTGGCTAATAAGAGCTGGTGGTGATGATAGAATTTATGTTGATGGTACTAACGGGCGAGTTGGTATAGGTACAAACTCACCTACTAAAGAATTAGATGTAAGAGGTGGCTCCGGTAGTGGCACTATTTCACATGCTGTATTTACAGGAACAACTGGAAGAGGATTAGAAATAAGGTCAAGAAGCGATATAGCTGGTGGTCAACATAGTGGTACTGCGGAAATAAATGCACAGGATACTGAAGGAAATGGTGGTCAATTAGCGTTTTCAACTGGTGGTACAGTAAGAGCATTTTTAAATCATACAGGATTAATGGTTGGTGCAGCTAGCGGACCTGATACTCAATTCCATGTAAAAGCTACTAACAATTCGGCTGGAGATTTATGGACAGCTATTGGACCAGGTAACGTGCCAAGTATAACAGTTCAAAATGCTGGCACAACAAATAATAATATGGCTGCGATATTATTCAAAGATAATAGTGGTCATAGAGCAGGAATGCATGCAAGATTTGTAAGCCATACGGGCGGTGATCAAAAAACTCAATTAAGATTTAGTGTGACAGGCGCTGGTAATACAAGAGAAAAAATGTGTCTTACAGAAGATGGTCATTTATTAGTAGGTCAAATGGCATCTGTTGGCTCAGGTTCACCTTCATACGGAGTTTTTGGTAGTACTTCTGGCAATGCCACACTAACAATATTAACTAGTTCTTCTGGATACGGATATTTAAACTTTGCTGATGGCTTTTCTGGAGCTTCAGCTGACCCAGGTTATATAAGGTATAATCATAATCAGAATGATTTGTATACAAACCGAAACTTTTCAGGTCCAAGTTTTAGTTCAGATATAAGTAGAAAAGAAAATATTACAGATATTACAGATGGATGGAGTGTAATAAAAGATTTAAGGCCAAGAGCTTTTGATTGGAAAAAAGATGAACTTGAAGATGCTCATCTACATGGAATGGGTACTGGCGTAGCAGGATTTATAGCTCAAGAACTAGAAACAGTATTACCAAACGAAGTTCATGGAGTAGACGGTGAAAAAGGTATAGCTCCATTTGGTATAATAGCTTATTTAGTTAAAACAGTACAAGAATTAGAAGCAAGAATAAAAGATTTAGAAGGATAAACTCTTATAAATAGAATATAATAGGAATAAACAATGGCGAAACCAACATCAAAAGAAACGTTTAAAGATTACTGCTTAAGAAGTTTAGGTGCGCCAGTAATTGAGATAAACATTGACGATGACCAATTAGATGATAGAGTAGATGAAGCTTTACAGTTTTATCAACATTATCATGCTGATTCAATTGAAAAATTTTATTTAAAACATAAAGTCACAAACTCAGAATTAACTACTGCAGCTGCTTCAAATGGTACATTTGTAAAAGGAGAAATTATTACAGGTGGAACATCTGGCGCTAAAGCAGTTATTGAATCAGTTACGAGCACTACTAAGTTAAGATATAACGCATTGGAAGATTCAAATGTTGCTTTTGCTGTCGGTGATGTAATTACTGGTGGAACGTCTGGTGCTACAGGAACAATAGCTTCAAGTGGTATATCTAAAGGCGATATTGAAAATGGTTATTTACCTTTAAACGATTTAATTACAGAAGTCGTAAAAGTTATGCCTATAAGAGATACTGCAGCTTCAACTGATATGTTTGATATAAGATATCAAATACATTTAAATGACATACATTCAGTCGGCTTTATGGGTAATTTAACTGAATATGTAATGTCTAGACAATTTTTATCTTTATTAGATGTTGTTGTAGATTCAGATGATAAACATATAAACTTTGATAGACATAAAAATAGACTAGATATCTTTATGGATTGGAGCGAAGAAGTAGATAAAGATGATTATTTAGTAATAGAGTGTTATAGAGTTATCGACCCTGATACATACACTGATGTATATAATGATTATTTTTTAAAGAGATATGCAACAGCATTAATTAAAAGACAATGGGGAACAAACTTATTAAAGTTTGAAGGAATGGTAATGCCAGGTGGCGTAACATTTAATGGACGTCAATTATTTGATGATGCAAATGAAGAAATTACAAGATTAGAGGAAGAAGCTAGATTGAACTGGGAACAGCCAGTCGACTTCATGACAGGATAAACCATGCCGAGAAACGTATACTTTTCTCAGGCCGTAAAATCTGAACAGAATCTTTACGAAGACCTGATAATAGAATCACTAGGGATATATGGACAAGATGTCTATTACATTCCACGTACTATAGTAAATCGAGATAGTGTTTTAAACGAAGACCCTGCTTCTACATTTGATGATGCATTCCTTATGGAAATGTTTATTGAAAATACTGAAGGCTTTGAAGGCGAAGGAGATTTATATTCTAAGTTTGGTTTATCAATAAAAGACACTGCAACATTTATAGTATCAAGAAGAAGATGGGACGATAGAGTTGGTCCTTTCTCATCACAGGTAGCAAATCCTAAACCTGCAGAAGGTGATTTAGTATTTTTACCTATGACAAATTCATTCTTTGAAATTAATTTTGTAGAAGATGAACAACCATTTTATCAATTATCTAATTTACCAGTTTATAAACTAGAATGTTCATTATTTGAATACAATGATGAAGACTTTGAGACTGGCGTAGAAACTATAGATACAGCAACTGCAAAAGCAGCGTATCAATTACCAATTGATGTCACTATATCGGGTGGTAATCATTTTGAAGTTGGAGAAATAGTAGAACAAATACTTACTCCAGCATCCGGTGATACACCAGCTGTTAAAGTATTTGGTGAGGTACAACAAAGAACAAAACCATCTAATATATTAAGTAAACTATGGATATCTAATATAGGAACTAGTGGTTCAACAGATGCAAAAGATTTCACAGTAGGCGGAACATTAACTGGACTTACATCTACATATACAGGTACTATTGCTACTATATATAGTGATTTAACAAATACAACTGGAACATCATGGGGTGCAGATGAAGAAGCTCAAAATATAGATTTTGAAATAACAGCTGATGGATTTATAGATTTTTCAGAAGCTAATCCATTTGGCGACCCATCGGAGACTTACTAATGTTTGGTGACCATTTTTATCACGCAACAATGAGAAAATCAGTGGCTGTTTTTGGTACACTTTTTAATAATATCTCTGTTGTAAGAAAAAAAGCAGATGGAAGTACTATTAATCAAATAAGAGTACCATTAGCGTATGGACCTAAAGAAAAATATTTAGCTAGGCTAGATTCTGCAACTGGATTTGATGCTCAAATGTCTATTAAACTACCAAGAATGGCATTTGAAATGACTGGTTTAACTTTAGACCAAACACAAAAACTTGCAAAAAGAAATACTATATCAGAAACTCATGGTTCAGATATTACTAAAAAGAAAACTATAAAACATTATACTGCATATGATATTGGTATGTCATTATATATAATGGCAAAAAACCAAGATGATGGACTACAAATAGTAGAACAAATATTACCATACTTTCAGCCAGAATATAATGTGACTATAAAACCAGTTGATGGTTTTGATTACAAACAAGATGTTTCAGTAGTGCTAGGTTCAGTAGCTATTGATGACCAATATGAGGGTGATTTTACAGAAAGAAGAGTATTAGTATATCAATTAGACTTTAACATGAAAATGAAGTTCTTTGGTCCTACTGGAGATTCTAAAATTATACGTGAAGTTAATCTTGATTTCCATGAGAAAGATAATCCAGCTAGAATGTTCGAAGAAATGGACTTTACTATAGGTAATACAGATACAGAATCAAGTTTCACTGTGACTACAACAAAAACTGAAGGCGGATAATGGATAAAAAAGAAAAAATGCTAGCAAGTCTAGAAAAAAATCTGCCTGAAATAAAACAGAATAGACCTATAAAAATAGACAAAGATGTAAAAGATGATTATGAGTTTTCTCGTAAAACTTATAAAGATTTAATATACACAGGTACAAGGTCAATGGACGTACTTGCTGAATTAGCAAGAGAATCAGAACATCCTAGAGCATTTGAAGTACTTTCTCAAAACCATAAAAATATTGGTGATACAACTGAGAAACTTATGGCTTTACAAAAACAGAAAAAAGATTTACAAAAAGACGAAAAAGAAGAAGCAAAACAAGTGACTAATAATAATATGTTTGTGGGAAGCACGACGGACTTACAAAGGATGTTATTAAATAAAGATAATGTAATAGATGCAAAAGTTAAAGAATAATGAGTTCGGCTATTTAGGTAATCCAAACGTCAAGAGAGACGGAGTAGAAACTGAATTTAGCAAAGAGCAAATAATAGAATACCACAAATGTATGCAAGACCCTGCATATTTTGCATGTACTTATATAAAGATTATTTCATTGGATGAAGGTTTAGTTCCATTTGATTTATATCCATATCAACAAAAAATGTTTGAACATTTTAATTCAAGTCGTTTTAGTATTGTTTTAGCTTGTAGACAAAGTGGTAAATCAATATCTTCTGTTGTATACCTTTTATGGTACGCAGTTTTTCACCCAGAGAAAACAATTGCAATATTAGCTAATAAAGGAGCGGTGGCAAGAGAGATGCTCGCACGTATTACACTAGCTCTAGAAAACTTGCCATTCTTTTTGCAGCCAGGATGTAAAGCTTTAAATAAAGGTTCAATAGAGTTTAGTAATAATAGTAAGATAATAGCATCAGCTACTTCTGGTAGTTCAATAAGAGGTTTATCTATTAACTTATTGTTCTTAGATGAGTTTGCATTTGTAGAAAACGATGCTCAATTTTATACATCTACATATCCAGTAGTATCAGCTGGTAAAGATACACAGATTATTATTACATCTACAGCAAATGGTATAGGTAATGTATACCATAAACTATGGGAAGGTGCAGTACAAAAGACAAATGAGTTTAAGCCATTTAGAGTAGATTGGTGGGATGTTCCAGGAAGAGACGATAAGTGGAAAGCTGAAACTGTAGCAAATACATCGGAATTACAGTTCGAACAAGAGTTTGGTAATACATTTCATGGAAGAGGTAATACTCTTATAAGTGCTAATCATTTATTAGCTCAAGTAAGTGTTGACCCAGAGTTTTTTAAAGAAAATGTATGGGTTTATAAACAACCTGTAAAAGACCATGAATATGTGATGACAGTTGATGTTTCAAAAGGTCGTAATCAAGATTATAGTACATTCACAGTCATTGATGTATCTACAACACCTTTTGAACAAGTTTGTGTATTTAGAGATAATAATATATCTCCAATGTTATTACCGGACATTATATACAAATATGCAAATACTTATAATAAAGCTTATGTAGTAATTGAAAGTAATGACCAGGGAGCTGTTGTTTGTAATGGTTTATATTATGATTTAGAATATGAAAATATGTTTGTAGAATCAAGTATTAAAGCTAACGCGCTTGGTGCTACTATGACTCGAAGAGTTAAGCGTATCGGTTGTTCAAGTATAAAAGACTTAATA
>Ga0209503_10000577_pt1 | contig 21606 bp, 18 predicted proteins | sample SouAtlMetagenome_2_FD_187448 | JGI IMG/M metagenome (GOLD analysis project Ga0209503, IMG submission 187448) | Marine eukaryotic phytoplankton communities from Atlantic Ocean - South Atlantic ANT15 Metagenome (SPAdes) (version 2) | ecosystem: Environmental > Aquatic > Marine > Oceanic | place... | reverse complement strand
ATTTACAATGCATTTCACAGCATTGGCTTGTTCAGTGTCTTCGACACAGACATCATTTCCAACGCCGACATCTACACCGGTGGATTCAGTGGCCGATATGGCGGTCGGATCAGTTCGATCATGGACATCTCCACGCGGGACGGGAGTCTCGCTGGCTTGAGCGGCCGCATTGGCGCCAGTCCCTTTGGTAGCAAACTGCTTTTGGAGGGGCCATTGGGCAAGCGGACCTCTCGTGGAGGGGGCACCTCGTTCATCTTGAGTGGCAAGCGCAGTTACCTTGAACAGAGCTCCAAGCTGCTGTATCGCTACATCGATGAAGAGGGGCTGCCGTTCAACTTCACCGACCTCTACGGCAAGGTCACTTTTGCTGGAGGCGCAGGAAGCCGGATGAGCCTCTTTGGTTTCTCCTTTAACGATGACGTGAGTTACCAGGCGCTCAGCAATTTGGACTGGAACAATGTGGGCGGTGGTGGCCAGTTCATCGTCGTGCCGACGGGCAGTGCTGTGTTGATCAAAGGCAACTTCGCCAGTTCCCGATATCGCATTGACTTGAAAGAGGAGGGGGTGCCGGACCGCTACAGCCAAGTGAACGGATTCAACTTCGGGCTCAATTTCAAATATGTCCTCGGTGATGATGAGGCCCGTTATGGCATTCAAGCGGTGGGGTTGCGCACGGATTTCCGCACATTTAATGCCCTGGGCGTCTCGGTTGAGCAGGCAGAAAACACAACGGAACTCGCTGGTTACTTTGACTACAAGCGGCAGCGTGGCCCTTGGATTGTGAACCCGTCCATCCGCATTCAGTACTACAGTTCCCTGGCCAAGTTCAGTCCAGAGCCAAGGATTGGCATCAAATACAAGGCTTCTGAAAGGCTTCGTTTAAAGGTTGCTGGAGGCCTTTACAGTCAGAACCTCATTTCGGCAAACTCCGATCGCGATGTGGTCAACCTTTTCTATGGATTCCTTTCCGGACCATCCAACCTTCAGGATCAGTTAATTGGTCCGGATGGTGAGGTCAACGAGATCACGCACAGTTTGCAGACTGCCGCGCACATGGTGGGTGGATTCGAATTCGATCTCACCGAACGAATTAACGTCAATGTAGAAGGATACAACAAGTGGTTCACGCAATTGACCAATCAAAACCGCAACAAACTCTTCCCGGACACCTATGAGTTTGCTGATGTGCCCGAGAGCCAGCGTAAGGACTTCATCATCGAAACCGGACGCGCGGAAGGTGTGGACTTGGTGGTGAAGTACGAGGACAAGTTCAATTACTTGTGGGTGGTGTACTCTCTCGGAAACGTGGACCGATGGGATGGATTCCGCTGGTACGATCCAGTTTTCGACCGGCGACACAACATCAACCTCCTTGCTTCTCGGAAGTTGGGCAAGCGCCACAAGACCGAATTCTCGGCGCGGTGGAACCTTGGCTCAGGTTTGCCCTTTACGCAGACCCAAGGGTACTATCAACCGATTGGCATCTCGCAGGGAATTGATGAGAACTATGTGGGGGGCAATCCAATGGAGTTGGGGATTGTCTATGCGGACCTCAATGCGGGAAGGCTTCCCGTTTATCACCGCATGGACCTCAGTGTTCGCAGGACCTTCAAGTTGGGAGGCCGCATCGAACTCGATGCCAATGCATCGGTGACGAATGTCTACTCGCGGGCCAATATTTTCTACATCAACCGTGTGACGGGAGAGCGGGTAGATCAGCTGCCGTTCTTGCCGTCGATTGGCTTGGACATGAAGTTCTGAGTTCAGCCCATCAGGCTTCGGGCCTGCTGCCTTGCTGCATCTCCGATTTCCGACCCGCTCAACATCGCTGCCAGTTCTTCGATTCGTCCCTGTTCGTCCAATGGAACGAGGCGGGTCAGCACCTGCTGACCTTCTGTGGACTTGGATACCTTAATGTGTCGGTTGGCGCGTCCTGCAACTTGGGGGAGGTGGGAAATCGTGATGATCTGACTGCGGGAGGCGATCTCGGCCATCAAATCGGCCATTCGGGCTGCGACGTCTCCGCTGACCCCTGCGTCGATTTCATCCAGGATGAGGGTGGGCACGTCCAGGTGTTTTGACAGCGCTGCTTTGAGCGCCAACATGACCCGGCTCTTCTCGCCACCGGAGGCGACTTTTCCCATGGGTTGTGCCGACAGTCCCGCATTGGCCGTGAACATGAGATTGGGCCGAGAGGGGCCGCTGGCTTCCGGTCGCTCGATTGCCTCCCACTGAACATGGAGCAAGGCATCTGGCATCTTCAGGTGGCCGAGGTGTCCAGCCAAAGCCTGACACATCGTGTCAGCGGCATGGACTCTGGCCGTGTGCAGCCGTTGTCCGATGTTGTCGAGTGCGCGTCTTCGCGATTCGATTTCCCGGTTCCATTCTTCGCGTTTTTGCTCTCTGTTCCGGGCCGTATCCAACCGAATCTCCATGGCGGAAAGGGTCTCGGAAAGGCCTTTCAGAGATGCTGTCCGATGCTTGTCCAGCAAACGGTTGATGCGGTCTTGATCGGCTTCTGCTTTGGCAAGGGCTTCGGGATCCAATTCAACCCCTTCAGCCTCTAATTCTGCCTCTCGGGCAAGGTCATCCAATTCAATGCGAACACTGCGCAAGCGCTCAAGGAGCACCTGGGTCTCGGGGTGAACCGAGGCTGTGTGTTCCAGCGTGCGCTCAGCATCGTGCAGTTGGTCGATGACCCCGTTGTCGGTCGACAGCACTTGATGCGTTTGTTGCAGGTCCTCTCGGATTCCCCGCGCATTGGCGAGCGTCTTCAACCTCGCGGGGAGATTTTGAAGCGCCTCATCCTCGAAGTTGATGGCGTTGAGTTCTTGGATTTGGTAGGCCAAGTAGTCGGCGTCGGCATCGGGCAAGTGGCCCTCGGCTTCCAAAACATCGCGTTGCTTGATCGCATCGGACCAGCCTGCATGGGCCTCTTTCCAAAGGGTGCGCTCCTTTTGCGCTTCGGCGTTGAAGGCGTCTATGGCATCGAGAAGCCCTTCTTTGGTCAGCAAACGTTGACCGTCTTGCTGACCGTGCAGGTCGATGAGAAGCGGAGCGAGTTCTTTGAGAAATTGGAGCTTGACCGGCTCGTCATTGACGTAGGCCCGTGAGCGCCCTCCTGGTGCAATGCTCCGGCGCAAGATGCAGGCGTCACCTTCGTCGAGGAGTCCAAGTTTGATCCTGACGGCGTCCGTCACGTCAAATTCTGCCTCGACGATGCACTTTTCCGTCCGTGTGTCGACCCCTTCTGCACGTGCGCCGAGAACCAGGCCCAATGCACCCAACAAGATGGACTTTCCACTGCCCGTTTCTCCTGTCAGAACGGTCCAGCCGGTTTCCACATTCCAATCGATGTGTTGGATGAGGGCATAATTCCGAATGACGAGTCGACGCAGCATCAGCCGAGGCCCTGATCGTAGACGGGGATGTTGCCCGGGTCGATGAGTTTCAGGACGGGCAGAAGCCTGGCTCTTTCGCTGTCCGGGGCCACGCCAAACATCTTCACGATCTCGTCCTTTTTGGCTTGGAAGAAGGTTTGAAGGTTGTAGTTGGCCGGTCGAATTCTGTGAACGTTACGCAGACTGATCATGGCATCGGCCATGGTTTGTCGGGCGGTTGCAGGGTCGTCAAATGCCTTGTCCATGCCCAGGCGATGGTACTCGTAATAACAGCGGCGGAGCGGCCGGAAGGTTTGGCTGAGGATATTGTCGATTAAGGCGTAGCGGGACTGTTTTCCATCTGCAGCACTCCAGCCGGCTGGGGGAGAGGACAGGCCCTGTGCGTTTGTCACAACGGTTTGGACTTGGGTGTACAGGTTGGTGCCGCCCTCCAAGGCATAGGAGTCATAGTCCATCGCCAGCATGAGGTAGGCATAGAAGGCGAGTACGCTGGTCAGGTTGTCGCGGAATTGGTCTGGGCTGTATTGCAGCATGGTGCCCGGGCTGTAGACGAAGTCGAAGTCGTTGTCGTTGATCATCAGCAGCGGGGAGTTGTAGTTGCTGTTGTAGATCGGGCGGCTGCTCTGGACCTGTATGGTGCCTTCGAAATTGGTCTGGGAAGCCGCCTTGTTGATGGTGATCTGCATGGTACAGGTCACGCGTTCGGTCAAAATGAACTCGTCGGTCGTCCAGCGACGGCCATTCATAAACTCGGTGATGGCGGTCTCCAATTGTTCGAAGACGGCGACCTCGACGTTGTTGACGGTGGGGGCGATGACGCTGACTTGGCAGTCCAGCTCTTGCGCTGCTGCGGGACTCCACGCGGCCAAAGCCATCAAAAACAACAGGCAGAGGCGTTGGGATCCGAGGATGGGGGGAGCAGAAGTGGGCGTCATGGGTTCAATCTGTGGATTCCGAGGCAAGGGGTGTGCGTTCGAGGAGCTTGGCTTGGATGACCTCGGCTAAATCCACGGCAACCGCTTCCTTGGACTTCAATTCAAAACTATCAATCCTATCGTGACCATAAACGAAGCGCACCCGGTTTGTCGTGTGTCCGAAGCCTGCGCCTTTGTCCGCGAGGGAATTCAGCACGATTAAGTCACATCCTTTGCGCTCCCGCTTTCTGATGGCGGCTTCCAGTCCATCGTCATAGGCGAGTGCGAATCCGACTTTGAAACAACGTTCGGGTGCTGTTGCATTGAGGCCGGCGAGGATGTCGGGGTTTTCGGTCAGTTCGATTTGATCTGGAAGGTCAACCTTGGCTGCCTTTCCCTCGATGGGGTTGGCTGGGCGCACATCGGATACGGCAGCGGTTCCGATGATGACATCGGGTGGGCTTTTTCGAAGCGCTTCCATTGCGGCAACCTGCATGTCCAGAGCGGTTTCAACATCGCGCCTTTGTATGCCGGGGTGGTCTGCCGTCTGTTCCATTGGCCCGGCAATGAGGTCCACAATTGCCCCGCGGCGGGCCAGTTCCATCGCGATGGCGACGCCTTGCCGTCCCGAGGAGCGGTTGCCCACGAAGCGTACGGCGTCCAGTGGTTCATGGGTTGGTCCAGCGGTGACCAAAGCGCGGTACCCCATCAACGGGGAGCGGTCTTGGAACCACGAGGTCAGCTCTTCACGGATGCGAACAGGATCTGCCAGCCGTCCCTTTCCTTCTAGGCCACTGGCCAGTTCGCCTTCGTCGGGCTCGATGACATGCACACCGCGGTTCCGAAGTGTCTCCAGATTGGATGTGGTGGCTGGGTGTGTGAACATGTCGCGGTCCATGGCGGGTGCGACGACCACTGGGCACTTTGCGCTGAGGAGCACTGTCAGAAGTAAACTGTCTCCCCGGCCTTCGACCATGCCCGAGATGGTGTGCGCTGTGGCGGGGGCAACCAAGACCACGTCGCCCCAAAGTCCGAGTTCCACATGGTCGGTCCATGTGCCCGTCTCCCGATCGTCCGTCAACTCGCTGTGGACAGGATTTCCGCTGAGGGTTCCGAGGGTGAGGGGGGTAATGAATTCTCGGGCACCGGGTGTCATGACGACCCGGACTTCCGCCCCTGCACGGACCAGCTCGCGAACGAGAAAGGCAGATTTATAAGCGGCGATGCTTCCCGTAATCCCTAGAATGACCCTTCGGCCCTTCAACATCGCCATGGTGGCGATCAGTCGCGGTTGAACTTGCGGTTGCGGCGCTCTTCGCGCTCCCGTCGAACTTCTTCAAGGCGCGCAGCTTCTGCAGCCAGTTCCTCTTCGGTGGGCATCCGGAAGTACACTTTCTCTTCTTCCAACTCCTTGATGGCAATACTGTGTGCCTTCGGTTGGCGCTCGTAGTGCTTGGAGATTTCGATTTGCTCGCGGTTCTCAAATACCTCCTCGAGGCTGTCGGTTACCGTGGTGAACTCTTCCAGCTTGCTGTTCAGTTCCTCCTTGATTTCCTGTCCCAACTGGTTGCTGCGCTTGGCGATGACGACGATGGCCTCAAACAGATTGCCATTGACCTGTTGATCGATGGCGTGCGTGTCGCGGGTGACCGTATTGCGGGCGGCCTGGAGGTTCTTGTTGGCGTTCATGGGCGCGTGTGCTCGTGTTCAGATGTCCTTTTCCTTCGATGTGCGCTCGAGACCTTGACGGCTCTTGTCGTGGAACTGCTCGGCCTCTTTGAGCCATGCACTTTCAGGAAAGCGGGCCGCAAAGGTAAAGTAGGATTCGATGGCATCAGCATAGCGCTCTGCTTGTCGTCTTTCCGTGCTCCGTTGGGCGTAGAGGAATTGTGATTTGAGTATCAGAAATTGAGCTTCCTCAGTGTATTCGCTTGTGGGCCAGTCGTCCATAAAATGCCGCAACGCCTTGGATGCGCTTTGGAATTTGCCTGTGGTGTAATACAGTTTGGCTCCGCTCCAGGCCTTGGTTTCCAACTTGCTTCTGAGGGAAGCGATCATGGTGTTGCACGTGTCCCGTCTGTCTGTTTCGGGATGGCGGTCCATGAAGAGTTGGAGGTCGTCCATCGCCGTTTTGGTGTCGCTTTGGTCGAGGTTGGATTCTGGTGACAAGCGATAGCTGCACAAGGCGGCTTGGTATTCTGCTTCTTCAGCCCGAGCAGAATTGGGAAAGGTTTTGGCGAAGTTCCGCATGGAATAGCGGGCCATGTACCAATCTTCAATGCACAAATTGGCCTGTGCATACATGAAGTAGACGTCCTCCATGCGCTGTGTTCCCCGGAACAGGCCAATCAATTCTTGCAGCAGTGGGAGCGACTGCATGCACCGGTCGTCAGCAAAGTATTCTTGGGCCCGGGTCCACTTGAGTTCGGGATCGGTGCTTTTGAGGACCTTTTGATAGTCGCCACATCCTGTAACCAGGGTGATGGTGATCAAAACGAAGAGGCCGAGCACAATGCCGGCACGGAAAGGATGCAATGGCAACATCGCGGCGAAAATAGAGGGCGTTGGAGGACTCCGGATGACGTTTTGCACCACGAAGTGCCAACACTTGTTGCACAATGGGATGCTGTCAACCTTGCTTTCAATACCTTCGCCCACTCGATTTCTTTACGGAACACCTACGTTTTGGACATTTTCGATCGCATCCGCGGAAACCGCGGACCTCTTGGCCAACATGCCAAGGAAACCCATGGCTACTTCACCTTTCCGAAGCTTGAAGGAGACATCTCGAACCGCATGACCTTCAGAGGAAAGGAGGTCTTGGTTTGGAGCATCAATAACTACTTGGGCCTCGCCAATCACCCCGAAGTGCGCGCTGTTGATGCACAGGCTGCCAAGGACTGGGGAATGGGCTATCCGATGGGGGCCCGGATCATGAGTGGCCAGACGGCTTACCATGAAAAATTGGAGCAGAACCTTGCTGAGTTCATGCAGAAAGAGGACGCTTTCCTTTTGAACTATGGATATCAAGGATGTCAGAGTGCCATTGAGGCGTTGGTCAGCCGTCACGACGTTATTGTGTACGACAGCGAGAGCCATGCCTGTATGATTGACGGTGTTCGCCTACACCAGGGCAAGCGCTTTGTGTTCAACCACAATGACATGGAGAGCTTCGTCAAGCAACTTGACCGCGCTCGGAATTTGACAGAACAGACTGGAGGGGGGATCCTCGTGGTCACGGAAGGCGTCTTCGGCATGGCGGGTGATCAGGGCAGGCTCGCCGACATTGTGAAATACAAGAAGGAATATGGTTTCCGTCTGTTTGTCGATGATGCACATGGATTTGGAACCGTGGGGGAGAACGGCCGAGGAGCCGGCGACGAGCAGGGGGTTCACGACGAAATTGATGTGTACTTCGGCACGTTCGCCAAGGCGATGGCCACCATTGGTGCCTTTGTTGCGGGGCCTCAGGATGTCGTCGATTACCTCCGCTATAACATGCGAAGCCAGACGTTTGCCAAGTCGCTTCCAATGCCACTGGTCATCGGGGCCATCAAGCGCTTGGAGATGATGGCGACGCAGCCCGAACACAAAAAGAACCTCTGGACCGTGGCCAGCGCGTTACAAAAGGGGCTTCGTGAATCTGGTTTCGACATTGGTGACACCAACAGCTGTGTGACGCCTGTATTCCTCAAAGGTGGCTTGGGAGAGGCCACGAACCTCACCTTTGACCTCCGCGAGAATTACGGCATCTTCTGTTCCATTGTGGTGTATCCCGTGGTGCCCAAGGACGTCATTATGTTGAGGCTCATTCCCACCGCAATTCACACCTTGGAGGACGTGAACTACACCATCGAAACCTTTAAGAAGGTTCAGGGCAAGCTCCAAGCTGGCGAGTACGTTGGAGAGGGCATCACGAATTGGGCCTGACCGCTTTCTGAACCGTGGTCGCTCGTTGCTTTCTTGACTTGAGCTACGAAGGCACTGCCTATCATGGTTGGCAACGCCAGCCAGAATCAATTTCTGTGCAGGAGGTTTTGGAAGAGCGCTTGTCCAACCTCCTCGGAAGGCAAACCACTGTGGTGGGATGTGGCCGCACAGATACAGGAGTTCACGCTTCGTCTTATTTCGCTCATTTTGAATGGTCAGGAGAGTTTGGTCCTCGATTTTCTGATTGGGAACAGGGATGCTGGAAACTCAATGGCATGTTGCCGTCAGACATCGGCGTTCGGCGGATTTTTGAAGTGGGAGAGAAGGACCATGCGCGATTCAGTGCAGCTGAGCGGGCTTACACGTACTGGGTTCACACGGCCAAGGACCCATTTCTCCAAGGGCGGAGTGCACGCGTTTACGAAGTGCTTGACCTTGATGCCATGAATGCGGCAGCTGAACTGCTCGTTTTCCACGGGGAGTTTGATTCGTTTCAAAAGACAGGCGGGGGCCAGAAAACAACACTTTGCGATGTTCGCCTCGCGGAGTGGACGCGCACAGAACATCACCGACTTCGGTTTGACATTTCGGCCGATCGGTTTTTGCGAAACATGGTCAGGGCCATTGTGGGCACCTTGCTCGAGATTGGCAAGGGGCGAATGGAGCCTGAGGCCATGGCAGACGTGATTGCATCCAAGGACAGGGGGCGTGCTGGAACTTCCGCACCAGCGTGTGGCCTGTACCTTTCACGTGTCGATTATCCCTTTCTCGCTTGAGCGCCCCAGAAACCACCGGAACCATTTTTGATGGGAAGGTCTTGCGCCGCATTTTGGAGCAGGTTAGGCCCTATCGCTCGCGGTTTTTGTGGACCGGCGTTCTGGTGTTCTTGTTGGCGGTGCTCAGTTGGGTGCGGCCGTATTTGGCCAGGGTCGCCCTTGACGACCACATTGCCATCGGAGATGGTCCAGGATTGCTTCGGGTGTCCCTCATGGTGGTGGGGCTCATTGTCATTGAGGCCGTGCTTCAGTTCTGGCAAACCTATTGGGCGAACTGGGTGGCCCAAAGCGTCACGCTGGACCTTCGCTCCGCGCTGTTCGCCCATGTGTCCCGTTTCAAGCTCAAGTATTTTGATCAAACCCCGGTCGGCCAATTGGTCACCCGTCACATAGGAGACATAGACGGCATCGCAGATGTGTTCTCCAATGGCTTGCTCAATGCGGTGGGCGACATCTTGCGCTTGATTGTGGTCGTTGGTGCCATGTTGTGGATTGACCCGGTCCTCACGTTGATCGTGCTGTTGCCTATTCCGGTTCTCCTTGTGGCAACGCGCATTTTCCAGAAGGCCATCAAAAAGGCATTTGTCAGTGTCCGCAACGAGGTGTCCCGCATCAATGTGTTTGTCCAGGAGCACGTGACGGGCATGAGCATCATTCAGGCGTTTGGTCGTGAGGATGCCGAACGGCAGAAGTTTTTGGTTCACAATGCGGCGCACCGCGCAGCCAACATTCGTTCCATCTGGGCATTCTCCATCTTCTTTCCCGTTGTGGAGATGTTGTCTGCAACCAGTGTCGCGTTGTTGCTCTGGCTTGGCGTGGAGGGCGTGGCCAGCGGCGACATGACCTTGGGGGTGATCTTGCAGTTCATTCTGTATGTCTTCATGCTTTACCGTCCCATCCGACAGCTCGCCGATCGATTCAATGTGTTGCAGATGGGCATTGTCAACGCCAACCGGGTGTTTCATCTGTTGGACCTCGATGAACGCATGCCCGAACCAGAGGCAAATTTGGATTGGTCGAAATCGCCGGGTCTTCGCGGTCACATTGTCTTTGAAGACGTGTGGTTTGCCTACAACGATGAGGATTGGGTGTTGAAGGGGGTGAGCTTTGAAGTCAAGGCTGGGGAATGCGTTGCCTTTGTGGGGGCTACTGGTGCGGGCAAGTCCAGTATCGTCAACCTTCTCAGCCGGCTTTATGAATTTCAGAAGGGGAGAATCACCATTGATGGTGAGGACATCCGAACGGTTTCCTTGGACCGGCTTCGCTCCTCCATTGGCGTGGTATTGCAGGATGTTTTTCTCTTTACGGGGTCATTGGAGGACAACATCACACTGTATGACTCGGACATTTCTCGCGATCGGGTAGAGGAGGCGGTGGACGCGGTTGGGGTGAGGGGCCTCGTGAATCAATTGCCGGGTGGATTGGCTTATGATGTCAAGGAGCGCGGTGTGATGCTCAGCACGGGGCAGCGGCAGTTGATTGCCTTTGTCCGGGCTTATGCTCAGCAGCCAGGCATTCTCATACTCGATGAAGCCACCAGCAGCATTGACCCTGAAAGTGAGCAATTGATTCGTTCAGCGACCGAACGGTTGACCCGTGGGAGAACCAGTGTTTTGGTGGCGCATCGGCTGACGACAATTCGAGATGCGGACTGCATTGTTTGTATTGACGCAGGTGAAATCGTCGAACAGGGGACTCACTCGGATCTGCTTGCGGCCAAGGGGGCGTACTACCGTTTGTTCGAGCTTCAATAGCAGCTTGTCAATGAATTGATGTCTTTACGGTAGTCTTCTTTTTTAACGAGGATCACTGAGGTACAATCCGAATTCGGGTCGCACAGTTAGGATCAGGTTGGCACATAAAGCCATCTGGGAGTGCAGATGGACAGCTGCCAATCAAGCAAGTTAGATTTCCATCGACAATTGCATTCGAAAGTATGGCTCCACTCAGGTTTGCTGCCATCCAGTAGCTGCCAGTGAGTATTGCTCCTGAGAGGTTCGCGCCACCGAGATTGGCATGTTGAAAGTTGGTGTTTGACAGGTTGGCGCCTGAGAAGTTGGTGTATACGGCATTCACATTGCTGAGATCAGCTCCTGAAATGTCGGCGTTGGAAAGGTCGTAGTTTCTGAGAATTGCTCCTGTGAGAGGGGCGCCCGAGAGATTGGCATGACTTAACTCACCTCGCCACGCTGCGCCGATGGCAATATCAGCCACGCTATCTCGTGTCATCGAGGCATTTTGATTTTCGAGCTGTGTTTGCAGCTGAGCAATGGCGACGTCTTGGCTTTCAACTTGGGCTTGAAGCTGAAGGACCGTCATTGTCAAGTCTTGAATTCCAAGTACAGTGCAATTGTCACCTTGAGCAGGGGCAGAGAGTGAGGCGCAGAAGGCCAGACAAACAAATAAGGGTTTCATGATCCTTATAATTTCGCTCAGGGGTGGGCGGTTACCAAAAAGACTTTGTAGGTGCCTGACATCGCTGGTGTCATTTTTAAACAGTGAGTTTCGCGTTAGATGCACTTGAAATAGTCAAATGGCTCTGAGCAACTGTTGCATTGATAGTGCGCCTTGCATGCTGTCGATCCGAAAAGGCTGACGAGGCGCGTGTCCTTGCTTTTGCAATGGGGACATTGAATCTCGGTTGGTTCGCCTTGCAGTGCTCGTTTGTCCGATGTTTTGCCCGGTGGCGCGATACCGTATTTCTCCAGCTTTGCTTTGGCGGTATCATCTAGCCAATCCGTGGTCCAGGCCGGTGAGTAGACGAGCTCCACACTCAGTGTTTTTGACTCCTCCTTTGCGACAGGGGCCAGTTTGGACCGAATGTCATCGGCAATGGCGTCCATCGCGGGACATCCCATGTACGTTGGGGTAATCTTGATGATGATGGTGTTGTTCGGACATTCGACGCTACGGACAATGCCCATTTCAACCACGTTGAGCACCGGTATTTCTGGATCGGGGACGGTTTCCAACAGGCTGACCCAATCGTTTGGGCTGCGCATCACCACTCGGCGTTGGGGTAGGTGCGGGGCAAGACCTGCATCTCTTTAAGGAGCTGGGACAGTTGCTCACTGTGCTGGCCCATGCGCCCTCCTGTCTGTTCAGCAGTTGATTGGGGTCGGTTTAGCCCGCTCTCCTTGAGCATCTCTTCGACATGGGTGTCCCATGCGTCGCGCAGACTCGAGGGGTCTATACCCCAACCTTCTGAGGCAGCCAACGCTGTAACCGTATCCGTGTAGAACAGGTCTTCAGCGTATGGCATGATTTCATTCAAGCTGTTTTGGAGCTTGTGGTGACTTTCTTCTGTGCCGTCTCCCAGGCGGATCATCCATGCCCGGCTGTGACGGAGGTGGTAGGCGCTCTCTTTTGCGCTCTTTCGCGCGATGGCGGCAATTTCACTGTCCTCTGAGTGGCACAGGCCCGCGTGCAGTTCCGTGGCATAGGCGTCAAACAGAAACTGACGTGTGATGGTGTCTCCGAAGTGGCCATTGGGCCGCTCACAGAGTAGTGCGTTGCGGAATTCAGCCGGGGGTCTGAAATAGGCAAGTTGGTCTTCATCGCGCCCCTTTTCCTCGCACCTTCCTGCCAAGGTCAGCCATGCGCGAGCCTGTCCGATTTGGTCCAGGCCAATGTTGGTCAAGGCAATGTCTTCTTCCAGAACCGGGCCGTGCCCCGTCCAGAGACCCAATTGTTGTCCCATAATGAGCGCATCGTCACCAAGCCTCAGCAGATATTCGAAACGGGCATTCATCCGTGTTACATGTGCTTGATCTCGTCGGGGAGATCGTAAAAGGTCGGGTGGCGATAGACTTTGTCGTCAGCAGGGTCAAAGAGCACGCTTTTCTCATCTGGAGACGAGGCTGTGATGGCGCTCGCGGGAACCACCCAGATGCTGGCGCCTTCTTGGCGTCGTGTGTAGACGTCGCGTGCGTTCTCCACGGCCATTTCCGCATCAGCGGCATGCAGGCTACCCACGTGTCGGTGAGACAGCCCCTGTCGGCTGCGGATGAAGATTTCCCAGAGGGGCCAGTTCTTCTTTTCCACGGGATTCGGTTTAGGCGGCGGCAGTGTCGGTGGACGCCCTTCTGTCGGCTTGTTTCTGAGAATGCGCTACTGCGGCTTCTCTGACCCAGGCGCCATCATCCCAAGCTTTGCGCCGGGTTTCGATGCGCTCCTTGTTGCAGGGGCCGTCACCGGAGATGACCCGCTTGAATTCAGACCAATCGATTTCTCCGATCTCGTAGTGCCCGGTTTCCTCGTTCCACTTGAGGTCGGGGTCTGGTACCGTAAGGCCGAGGAGTTCCGCTTGGGGAACGGTCAGGTCCACAAATTTCTGTCGCAACTCGTCGTTGGTGAAGCGCTTGATGTTCCAGGCCATGGACTGGGCGCTGTTCGGGCTGTCATCATCGGGTGGTCCAAACATCATGAGGGATGGCCACCACCAGCGGTTGAGGGCGTCTTGGGCCATCTCCTTTTGTTCTTCCGTGCCACCTGCCATGGTCATCATGATTTGGAAGCCTTGGCGCTGATGGAAGCTCTCTTCTTTGCAGACGCGCACCATGGCCCGGGCGTAGGGTCCGTAGCTGCATTTGCACAGTGGGACTTGATTCATGATGGCTGCACCGTCTACCAACCATCCTACTGCACCGATGTCGGCCCAGTTCAGGGTGGGGTAGTTGAAGATGCTGCTGTATTTCGCTTTGCCGCTGTGCAGGTCTGCAATCGTGTCGTCACGCTGGACGCCGAGCGTTTCGCACGCGCTGTAGAGGTACAGGCCGTGCCCAGCCTCATCTTGAACCTTGGCCATCAGAATGGCCTTGCGCTTTAGACTCGGTGCGCGGCTGATCCAATCTCCCTCGGGGAGCATGCCGACGATCTCCGAATGTGCGTGTTGGCTGATCTGGCGAATCAGCGTTTTCCGATAGGCATCGGGCATCCAATCCTTCGGTTCAATCTTCTTGTCCGAAGCGATATAGGCCTCGAATCGCTGCAACAGGTCCATTTCCATGCTTCCCAAAAATAAGGCGGTCTGCCCGTAGAGAACCGATGGGGTGAACAATGGGTTCTGTTCCCAACAGAATTCATCCCGAAATTCGCAATTCATGTCCGATCGATTTCACGACCTTCAAGTAACCGAGGTCCGCAGAGAAACTGGAGATTGTGTCTCCGTTGTTCTCGATGTCCCCTCTGCTCTGAAAGAGACGTTTTACTTCAAGCAAGGCCAATACCTCACCTTTGATCAAGAGATTAACGGAGAGGCGGTTCGCAGGAGCTACAGTATCTGTGCGGGTGTCGGCGAGGAGCTTCGCGTTGCGATCAAGCAGGTCCCCGATGGTCGCTTCAGTACATGGGCGAATGCCGAATTAAAAGTGGGGGACACCTTGAGAACCATGCCGCCCAACGGCCGGTTTTTCACAGAACTCGATCCGGAACAGGCCAAACACTATGTGGCGTTTGCGGCTGGATCGGGCATCACTCCTGTGCTGTCTCATATCAAGACAGTCTTGGCAGTGGAGCCGCAGAGTCGATTCACCCTTTTTTACACCAACAAGGACCAAGCGAGTGTCATCTTTAAGTCAGAATTGGAAGACCTGAAGGACCGCTTTCTCAATCGCCTTCGCGTGTTTCACTTCTTCACGAGAGAGCCAGTGGAAACGCCGCTGTATGCGGGCAGAATGGATTCGGAAAAGGTGGACTCGGTGGTGTCGTTGTTGCTCGGTGGCGCGCCAATTGACGATGTGTTCGCTTGCGGTCCAGAGCCAATGATCCACGCTGTGCGGGATCGAATGGAAGTCGCAGGAGTACCCACGGACCACATTCATTTTGAGTTGTTCACGTCCCCAACGGCCAAGGCGGTTGATTCTGGTCAGGCGGCGAATGCGGCTGTGGTGGATGATGGCCAAGAGGTGTTCGTCGTGATTGATGGATCGACCCACAAGTTGGACTATGACGGCAGCCAAAGTGTGTTGGATACGGGATTGGAGTCTGGATTGGACCTGCCCTACAGCTGTCTTGGCGGCGTGTGTTGCACGTGTCGCGCATTTGTCAGCGAGGGAAAGGGGGAGATGGACATCAACTATGCCCTTGAACCTGGTGAGGTGGAGCAGGGTTTTGTGCTGACCTGTCAAACAAAACCGAAGCCGGGTTCGGGGCGGTTTATTGTGGATTTCGACCAACAGTAAACCCGGGTTTCAGGCCCGTTCATCCAGTTCGATCCAGCGTTCAGTTTTGGTCTCGATGTCCTGTGTGACTTCGCCCAATTCCGTGGCCAGTCGGGTCATTTCTTCGTGGTCTATTCCCGAGCCGTTCATTGCGGATTCAAGCGCTGCTTTTTTCGATTCCAATTCGGCGATGACGTCTTCGAGGCCGTCATATTCTCTTTTTTCCTTGTAGCTGAGGCGTTCGCTGTAGTCTCCCTTGGGCGCTGTGGGACCCTTTGATTCTGCTTTTTTCGCCTCTGCTTCGGCTTTTGCTTGGGCTGCGCGTTGTGCTGCGGTAGCCTTGTCTTCCGCATCTGCTGCAGTGCGGTATTGGGTATAGTTTCCGGGGAAATCCCGCACGCCTCCTTTACCGTCGAGCACAAAGACATGGTCGACCAGTTTGTCCATGAAATACCGATCGTGGCTCACCAGAAGGAGGCAGCCCGTGAAATCGAGCAGGAACTCTTCGAGGATGCCCAAGGTGAAGACATCGAGGTCATTGGTGGGCTCGTCAAAGACGAGGAAGTTCGGGTTGGCCATGAGCACCCGCAGAAGGTGGAGCCGTTTGCGTTCCCCACCGCTGAGCTTGTGGATGAAGTCGTGGTGACGGTGGCGGGGAAACAAAAACCGCTCGAGAAGTTGCGCTGCAGCCAGTTTTTTGCCCCTCTTCAGGGGCATGAATTCGGCAATCTCGTAGAGCGCCTCGATCACCTTCATGCCGTCGTCGAATTGCGGAGGTTCTTGGCTGAAGTGTCCAAAAACCACAGTGTCGCCGATCACGGCCTTGCCGCCATCGGGCACGTCCTCGCCTGTGATGAGTCGGATAAGGGTGCTCTTACCAGCCCCATTGTCCCCGATGAGTCCAACCCGTTCGCCGGGTTTGAAGTGGTAGGTCCACCCGTCCAGAATGACCTTCTCACCATAGGCTTTGCGCACTTTGTGCAATTCCAGAATCTTGCCACCGAGACGGGCGGGGTCGAGTTCCAGTCGGACCTCGTCTTCTTCCAGTCGGACGCTGGCTTTGGTCTTCAAGTCCTTGAATGCGTCCAGCCGGGATTTGCTTTTTCCCGTTCGCGCTTGGGGGGTCGCCCGCACCCATTCTAGTTCGCGCCTCATGATGGAGCGGGCGCGGTCGCGTTGGGCGTGCTCGTTGGCGGACCGCTCCGACTTCATCTCGAGGAAATCACTCCAGTTTCCTGGGTATTTGTGGAGTCCGAAGCTGTCGAGTTCGAAGATGGTGTCGCAGACCACCTCGAGGAAGAAGCGGTCGTGCGTGATCATCAAGAGTGTGGTTTTGGTTTTGGCAAGAAACCCCTCGAGCCATTCGATCATGCCCAGATCCAGGTGGTTGGTCGGCTCGTCCAAGAGCAACAGGTCGGGCTGTTCAATGAGGCATTTGGCGAGGGCGACCCTTCGTTTTTCGCCGCCGCTCAGCTTGTCCACAAACCGCTCTGTGTCATGGAGGCCGAGTTTTCCGAGAATTTCCTTGGCCTGTGCTTCATAGCTCCAGGCATCGGCTCGGTCCATAGCATCATATGCGGCTTGCAGTGCTTCGGGGTCTTCGCTTTTGGTGGCGTTCTCGTATTGCCGAATGGCGCGCATTGCGTCGTTGTCCGCTTCGAACAAGTTGGCCAGGATGGTCCGGTCCAGGTCCAGTCCATGTTCTTGCGCGAGATGCGCAATCCGCGTTTGTCCGTTGAAGGTGACCGAGCCTCCATCAGCGCCTTCAATGTCGAGCAGGACCTTCATTAAGGTGCTCTTGCCCGTTCCGTTTCTCGCGATCAATGCCGCCTTCTGTCCCTGGTCCAGGCCGAAGTGGAGGTCCTCGAAAATGAGCCGTTCGCCAAACCGTTTCGTCAGCCCTTCAACTGAAAGCACATTTCCGCCTGCCATGCGGCAAAAGTAGCCGTGCAGAGGCGCTAATTTGCCTGCATGTTCGACGCAGGCCTTAATGGATTCGTTTGGAAGTGCAAGTTTTGGGAAGACCTGGAGCGGGAGGAGCTGTATGGATTGCTCAGGCTTCGTGCGGAAGTGTTCGTTGTGGAGCAGGATTGTCCCTATCAGGACTTGGATGACAAGGACCGCAAGGGCCTTCACCTTTGGGCTGAACGGTCGGGTAGCCCCGCATCAGGCGGAGGTGCGGTTTTGGCCCTGACCAGGCTGCTGCCCGCAGGCGTTTCATATCCAGCTGAAGTCAGTATCGGTCGAGTGGTTACGGCCCAAGAAGTACGCCGGTTTGGCTTGGGAAAGGAATTGATGACCCGCAGTTTGGACGCCCTGCACAGACAGTGGCCAGGGCAGCCCATTCGGTTGTCTGCCCAGCAATACCTCGAGCGTTTTTATGCCGATTTTGGTTTTGAGGCGGTGGGTGAGTCCTATCTGGAGGACGGCATACCGCATGTTGCGATGACCCGCCCTCCCGGTCAGCCCTGAGTTTATTTTCATCCCATGCCTCAAAGCTTTTGACTCCGGGTGTTCTTGGGCCAGGGAAGGCACGATGATGATCCTCTTTATTTGACCATGGTATTCCATCCGATTGAAACGCAGCGGTTTCTTCTTTCTGTCTCTGTGGCCAAGGTTTTCAAGTGATGACTGAGGATTGGCTTTGTCGTGTTGAACAGTGGGCTTGGCGTCTTCTGATGCCCACCCTTTTGTGGGGAGGGGTGATGGCCAGCGCGTTCTTGATTTTGGCTGCTTTGTGCAGGGCATTGCGTTGGCGCTTTCACTTGTGGACATCCCCTTGGTCGATTCAGGGAGGGGTGTGGCCTTGGTTTCTCTATTACGGATTGCAAGTGGTGGCGGGATTGTGGAGCGCCAACACAGGGGCATGGTTTTTTGGTCTGGAGGTCAAGGCGTCTCTCCTGTTTTTGCCATTGGTGGCCGGTATTCCGGGGCGTTCAATTCGCAAGGATTTTTGGTGGTCTGTGGGCTGGAGCCTTGTGCTGTATTTGACGTGGAGGCTGTTGTCTGCTGGGTGGCATCAGGTGGTGTTGGGGGATGGTCGGTTTTGGCGGTATGCCCGGTTTGCGGGGGATATACACCCGACATACCTCAGTTTCCATGCAGCGGTGGCCTGGTTGGGACTCTCGCGGACATGGGGTGGGGGGCGCTGGAGATGGGGGCTCACGCTGCTCTTTGCGTTGTCCATCGGGCTGCTTGCCTCTAAGGCAGGAATTCTTGTTGCGCTCTTTACTGCGCTTGTAGAGCGGGTTTTGGTCAGAATGACCGGGGATGTCTCTGTCCGTGAGCGTTCTGCCAAGATGACCCTGGCCTTCCTCTTTGTTTTGGGTCTGAGCGCTTGGTTTGCTGCTCGGCCGAGGTTTCAAGAGATGAAGACTGCTGCGGCAGTGATGCAATCTGCAGATGCCCCTGTGGCCAGCAGCAGTTCAGGCCGCGTGGCGGTGTGGCTTTCTTCTGCAGAGTTGTTGTGGCACAACCCGTTTGGGGTAGGCAGTGGCGATGTCACGGATGAATTGGTGCGGATCTACAGGCGAGATGGCATTGGGTATGCAGAGGACCGGAGGCTCAATTCACACAACCAATGGCTTCAGGCTGGTGTCGCGTTTGGGTGGCCCGGTGTCCTTGTTTTCTCGCTGGTTCTTTGGCTCTGGTTGGCAGGAAGTTGGCGCAGGCGAAGTGTGCTTGGGCTTTTGTGCGGAATGGTCGTTTTGATGCACGCTTCTGTTGAGTCCGTTTTGGAGGCCCAGCGGGGTGTTGTGTTCATCTTGTGGATGTGGGTGGCCGTCTGTGCCGATGTGAGTCCTGCTCCTGAGGGGCAGAGGTGATGGCTTTCCCGTTTGGTGATCGATGTTTCTTGTGGTGCTTTTGGATTGTTGCTTTACGTGAGGCTTGCTTGAGTAAGTCAGAATAAGCCGACCTTTAAACTGCTGTTTTTAAATTTATTGAATCACCCTGAATCAATCTTTTGTTCATCCTTTTTTAGCCTGTTGAACGGCTGATGAGATTGCGGCCAATCGCGAGGGTTGCGGCAGAGGTCAGCACGAACTCGGCGAGGTGGGGTCACTGGTTCATAGAGTCCAGGACGGGCGCTTGGGGTGGGCTTTGTTGCGGTTGAGTGTCCGCTATTGCCGGCGAAATGCGTGCGAAATGCAGATTTACCCGACGTCTGGTCGGGTTGCGGAGGTTGATTTCTTTTCCGCTGTTTTTGTCCCCTTTTGCTCGGCTTTGTTCGCGTGGCTCGCTTCGATGAAGGCCTTGAAGAGGGGATGTGGTGTGACCACCGTGCTCTTGTATTCAGGATGGAACTGAGCACCGACAAACCACGGGTGATTAGGTATTTCGACGATCTCCACCAGGTCTGAATCAGGGTGAGTGCCTGTGGGCATCATGCCATTCTGGATAAACTGCTCGCGGTATGCGTCGTTGAACTCATAGCGGTGGCGATGGCGCTCCTCTATGGTCTCTTTTCCGTAGGCGTTGGCGGCAATGGAATGTGGAGACAGTCGGCATGGATAGGCGCCCAGCCGCATTGTTCCGCCCATGTCAGCAAGCCCTTTTTGTTCTTCCATGAGGTCGATGACAGGGTCGGGTGTGTAGTCTTTAATCTCCGTGCTGTGCGCCTCTTTGAGGCCGATGACATTGCGTGCGAATTCGATGACGGCGCACTGCATGCCCAGGCAGATTCCGAAGAAGGGAACCGCGTTTTCTCTCGCGTATCGGATGGCTTCGATCTTCCCGTCGATGCCGCGCGACCCGAAGCCGGGGGCAACCAAAATCCCGTGCATTCCGGAGAAGACCTCACTGGTGTTGTCTGGGAGGATTTGTTCGCTGTGGATCCAGTGCATCTTCACCTCTAAACCGCATGCTGCGCCGGCGTGTGTAAAGGATTCTGCAATGCTTTTGTAGCTGTCTTTCAGTTCGACATACTTGCCCACGAGGGCGATGTTCACTTGGTCTTCCGGATTCTTGTGTTTCCGCAGGAAGTTCAGCCATGGGCTCAGGTCAATTTGACCCGAATATTCGATATTTAACTTATTGAGGACCACTCTGTCAAGCCCTTCCTCTTGCATCAAAAGTGGAACGTCATAAATGGTGTCTGCGTCGATGGATTGGATGACGGCTTCAACATTCACATTGCAGAACCGGGCCAACTTGTTGCGAATGGCGTTGGAGAGTTGATGTTCTGTTCTGCAGACCAAGACGTCCGGTTGAACTCCAAATTCCAGGAGTTGCTTCACGCTGTGTTGTGTCGGCTTGGTTTTCAATTCGCCGGCCGCGGAGAGATAAGGGACGAGGGTGAGGTGAATGACGAGCGTGTCTTCCGGTTGTTCCCAACGCATCTGACGGACTGCTTCGATGTAAGGGAGGGACTCGATGTCGCCCACAGTGCCGCCTATTTCGGTGATGACGAAGTCGTAATCATCTCCTGACCCCAGTATTTGCACGCAACGTTTGATTTCGTCGGTGATGTGAGGGATGACTTGAACTGTTCGGCCGAGGTATTCACCGCGTCGCTCCTTGTCGATGACGCTTTGGTAGATCCGGCCGGTTGTGATGTTGTTGGCTTGGGAGGTGCGCACATCGAGAAACCGTTCGTAGTGTCCGAGATCCAAATCGGTTTCAGCACCATCATCCGTGACGAAGCATTCACCGTGTTCATAGGGGTTCAGGGTGCCGGGGTCGATGTTGATGTAGGGGTCCAGTTTTTGGATGGTCACACTCATGCCCCGGCCCTGCAAAAGCTTGGCCAAAGAAGCGCTGATGATGCCTTTTCCGAGGCTTGAAGAAACCCCTCCTGTGACGAAGATGTATTTGGTGGCTTTCGCCTGTCCCGTAGTGCCGTGCATACGGGGTAAAAAGGTACGGCGATTGGTCCGGATGGACAGCGGAAAATTTCATCGGACTGTCCACAAAAATTTGAAGGGGTTACAAATCGTCCGTAAGCGACTGAATGACCTTGAATCCGCCGAGAAACTCCTTGGCGACCACCCGAAGCAGCGAATAGGCTGGGATGGCCAGCATCATACCGGTGATTCCAGCCAGGCTTCCGGCGATGGAAATCAGCAGGAAAATCTCGAGTGGATGGGCTTTGACGCTTCCCGCAAAAATCACCGGCTGGGTGAACAGGTTGTCTACGATTTGTCCTGCAAGAAAAACCAATGCGGCCTTGCCGAGCAGGCTGCCCAGCTCGGGAGCCGGGACATGGGTGGTCAGAATGATGCCCAGACCCAAACCCGCGCCAATCAGCGGTCCCACGTAGGGAATCAGGTTCAGCAGTCCGGCGAGAAAGCCAATCAGGAAGGCATTGGGCACACCCAGAATGAGGAGCCCGCTGGTGATGATGGTGGTGATGATGGCCACTTGGGCAGCCAAGCCCACGAAATAGCGCGTGAGCAAGCGGGTGGAATTTTCAATAACGCTCTGC
>Ga0209503_10000576_pt1 | contig 21628 bp, 37 predicted proteins | sample SouAtlMetagenome_2_FD_187448 | JGI IMG/M metagenome (GOLD analysis project Ga0209503, IMG submission 187448) | Marine eukaryotic phytoplankton communities from Atlantic Ocean - South Atlantic ANT15 Metagenome (SPAdes) (version 2) | ecosystem: Environmental > Aquatic > Marine > Oceanic | place... | reverse complement strand
TATGACTGATGATATTGAAAAGGGCACACTTATAGAAAACATATTAGTAATTGATAAGACTGCTGAAATGTTTGTCATAGGTTGCACAGTAGATTATGTAAATGAGTTTGGTGGCTCTTACCTTAAAGTAATAAATCCTAATGCTACAGCACAATGCGGCTGCGGTGAATCTTTTGCAATTTAGTTAACAAGTTAATAACAAAACTGTTTACTTTTCCTCAAAACTAGTGTATAATAGATCTATAAAATGAGGAGTAACATAAATGTCTAAATTACAACAACACTATATTAACTTTCAATCTCAACCAACTATTCCACACAAAATTCTTTATCTACAAAAAAACCAAAAAGAATTATCACAATACAATATTAACATTCCCAATCTTATCAAAGCTTGGGAAACTAATACTTGGCCACAAAATAATAAAAATAAATCGGACTTCCTATAAATGTCATTTTACACTAATGTCATAAGATATAAAAATAATATTCTTTACCGTGGTTATGACAATCACGGTAAACGAGTTATGCGTAAAGATTTTTTCGAGCCAAGACTCTTTGTTTCAAGTAAGATGAAAAGTGATTGGAAAGGCTTTGATGGTAGTGATGTATCAGCTGTAGACTTTCCTAGTATGTTCGAAGCAAATCAGTGGCTTAAGCAAAATGCAGGCGTTAGTGGTAGGCACATATACGGTAACAAAAAATTTGTGCAACAATATATTACTGAAAAGTTTCCACGTGATATTGAGTTTAAAAGAGAAGATATTAATGTTGGTACGTTTGATATTGAAACAGATTATGACAATGGATTTCCTCACGCCAATGAAGCAAGTCAGCAAATACTCGCCATAACATATAAGTCAAGTAAGTTCTCCACATATAATGTTTGGGGTTATGGTGAATTTGATACAAGTAAAGCTCTTATTAGTGATGTTAAATATGTTAGGTGTAATAGTGAGGAAGAACTACTTACTAAGTTCTTAGAATTTTGGTCACACCCTGAAGTAATACCTGATGTTATTACTGGTTGGAATACAAGATTTTTCGATATACCTTATATTATTAATCGTACAGCGAAGGTGTTAGGTATTACTGTGCTAAGTAAGTTTTCTCCATGGGAACTTCCACTAGAACATCGTAAGGTTGTAAGACGTGGTAGTGAAAATGACGTGTATGAAATCCCAGGTATACAAACTCTTGATTACATGGAGTTATTTCAAAAGTTTGGTTATAGTTATGGTCCACAAGAATCTTATGCGCTTAATCATATAGCAAACGTAGTTCTTGGTGAAAAGAAGTTATCATATGAAGAATCAGGCTCACTTAAAAACTTATACAAAGATGATCATCAAAAATATATTGACTATAATATGAAAGATGTTGAGCTTGTCGATAGAATGGAAGAAAAGATGGGCCTTATTACTCTGGCTCTTACTATGGCGTATAAAGGTGGTGTAAACTATCAAGATACTTTTGGTGTTACAGCAATATGGGAATCAATTATTTATCGTAGGTTAAACTTAATTAAGAAGGTTGTACCTATCGACATGACAGAAAAACCATATCGACCCTTTGAAGGTGGTTATGTAAAGTCTCCTCAGGTTGGCCGGCATAACTGGGTTGTTTCTTTTGATTTGAATTCGTTATATCCTAACTTAATTGTACAATATAATATGTCACCAGAAACTCTAGTTGAAGACACACAAATGAATGACGTTGCGTATTACCTAAGCGGTAAGTCAGTTAGTAGCACATATTCTGTTGCCGCAAATGGTTCATCATATCGTAAAGACTTTGATGGTGTACTACCACAAATTATTGAAGAATATTATGATGAGCGTGTATCAGTTAAAAAGATGCAAATTGCAGCACAAAAAGAAATACAAAAAGGTTATAGCTTTGAGTTGGACAAAGAAATAAACACGATGGAAAATCGTCAGATGGCTATTAAGATCCTACTTAATAGTTTGTATGGTGCTTTAGGTAATAAACACTTTGCTCACTTTGATGTAAGATTAGCCGAAGGTGTAACATTATCTGGCCAGCTTGCAATTCAGTGGGCTGAAAAGGCAATGAATGCTGCAATGAATGGCATACTTAAAACTGAAAAGGATTATGTTATTGCAATCGATACGGATTCACTGTACGTTAACTTTGGTCCATTAGTTGATAAGTTAAGTCCTACAAATCCTGTATCATTTCTTGATAAGATATGCAAGGAACACTTTGAGCCTGTCTTGGAAAAAGCATACTCAAAATTATTTGATAACATGAATGCACATAAGAATAGAATGGTCATGGCAAGGGAAGGTATATCTGATAGTGGCATATGGACTGCAAAGAAAAGATATATTTTAAATGTACATAATAATGAAGGTGTTCAGTATAAAGAACCTAAGCTTAAGATTATGGGTATTGAAGCTATTAAGTCATCAACACCTGAAGTTGTAAGAGGAAAGTTCCGTGAAGCATTTAACTTAATAATATCTGGCACACAAGAAGAAACACAAACATTTATAAGAAACTTTAAGAATGAGTTTAAGTCACTATCGCCTGAACAGGTTGCCTTTCCACGTAGAGTTTCAAACATAACTGATTGGTACGACCATAAGCGAATATATAAAAAGAGTTGTCCAATACACGTAAGAGGTTCATTATTATTTAATAGGCATGTTAAGTTTAACAAGTTAAATGATAAGTATGAATTAATTACGAATGGAGATAGAATTAAGTTCTGTTACTTAAAGTTACCGAACTCGATAAAAGAAAATGTCATAGCATTTCCTGACGTATTACCTAAAGAATTAAATCTACATAAGTACGTCGATTATGACTTACAATTTGAAAAAACATTTATAGAACCACTTAACCTAATATTAGAGTCTATCGGCTGGTCGGCCGAAGAACAAGCAACACTGGAGGATTTTTTCGTATGAGTACAAACTGGTTTAAAGACATGCAAGATATGCATAAAAAATATGGAGTCAACAAATGGATGCAGGCTGAGCTGCAGTCTGATGTAGATTGGAGAAAAATTAATAAGTTCATGCAATTTAGAATTGGTATGATGCAAGAAGAACTTGATGAAACAAAGAATGCTTTTGAGAAAAAAGATGCAGAAGAAATGGTTGATGGTATTATTGACTTATGTGTTTTTGCAATCGGTACGCTTGAAGTATTTGGCGTTGATGCTAATAAAGCATGGGATGAAGTATATAGAGCCAACATGTCAAAAGAAGTTGGAATAAAAGAAGGACGTCCTAATCCACTTGGATTGCCAGACTTGGTAAAGCCAGAAGGTTGGGAAGGTCCAGATCATAAGGGTAATCATGGAAATATCACTGACTCTTTTTAATAGTATATTTGATAATAAGACTAAGCAAAAATTAACGTTTACTGATTTTAATAGTTTTGAACACGCATTGTATGGATTATCAAAGCGTACTATAAAATCAAAGAAAGACGCGCCACTCATGTCGCCAGCTCAGTACAAACCTGATACCACGCGTGCTAATGATAATGTCACAATGTGGGCTGGTTGGTGTGCAGTTGATGTTGATGATTTTAAATATGAAGGAGACTTTTATGACGCCATTAATAATAAGTTTAATGGTATTAGGTTTGTGTGCTATAGCACTGCTAGTAGTACACATTCTTTACCTAAATTTCGTCTTGTCTTCCCGCTTACCAAAACAGTCGCGGCTGAAAAAATTCGACACTTTTGGTTTTCTCTCCAAACAGAGCTCGGAGATATGGGAGATAAGCAAACCAAAGACCTTTCTAGGATGTATTATATACCAGCAGCATATAGTGATGCGTATAATTTTATTTTTAGTGGTGCTGGGCATTATATTGATCCTGATGTCTTAATGAACAAATACCCATATCGTGAGAAATCTAGTAATAACTTTTTTGATAGCTTACCCGAAGATATGCAAAAAGAAATACTCGAACACAGAAAAGCAAAACTTGATAATACTAATGTAAATTGGTCATCTTATGCTAACTGTCCTTTCTTTCCTAAACAACTTGAAAAAGAATATCGAATGATTACCAAAACTGGTTGGTATCATAAGATGTATCAGATTATGGTGGCAACTGCAGGCAATGCCGTAAAAAACAAATATCCAATTACGCCTGACGAAATTACTGTGTTATGTCGTGAACTTGACACAGAAACTGGTAATTGGTATAAGAACCGTCCAATGGAAAAGGAGGCTAACCGTGCTCTCGAGTATGTCTATAAAAATATCTGATATGATTGATGATTTAACAGTTGAAGTTAATCAAGATTTTATCGATTATCGCAATAATCAAACAAAATATGGAAACTATAGTTCTTGGAATAATTTTAAAAATTCAGATCACTTATTACTAGAACACACTTTAATACAAAGTAAATCAATAGAACCACCAATTAAATATGAAAATGAATCCAAAGCATGGAGATATGATGGATCTTATATTAATAACAAACTAGATTTTAAACATTTAAAAGAACAAAAAGGTACCGGTAATTTCTTTTTTAATGTTCAAACTGAAAAGAATAAATGGGGTAAATCTATGAAAGATCAATTAGATGAGTCTATAAGTATTGGCTTTTTAGATTATTTTGTCTTTTATACATCAAGGCCAATGCTAGAAAGAAATTATGTAGTAGGTGACAGGATTTCATTCGATTTTTTAAAAGTGTTAAAAGCAAAAGATGTAATGGAATCTTTAATTTATAATAAAAAAAATAAAAATTACTTTAAAATAATTTAACATGTTAACAACAAAAATCAAATAAAATGAAAAAAACTGTTTACAAAGCCGAAAAACTATGGTATAATGTATACATTAAATAATTAATTAGGAGTTAAATCATGGTTACAGTTAAAATCACATACCCAGATAACACAATTGAGTACTGGTTCGAATCTTTATCTAATTTTCATAAAGAATTAAAAAGACTTCAACCACTTCATAATAACCAAATCAAATTTGAATTTCTTGAAAATCAATTTGATTAACATGTTAATAACAAAAATGAAAAAAAGTGAAAAAAACTGTTTACAAATGACGAGAAATAGTGTATAATAGATCTATAAAATGAAAAAAGCGGAGAATAAAAAAATGAAACAATTAGAATTATTTACAAATAACTGGGGTGTTAACTCAGGTTTTGAAAGTTTAAGAGATAAGTTAAATGAGCTTATACCAGCTTCTGGTAGATGTGAAAAGCCAATGTCTTCAAACAAGAATCTTGAAAAGTTTAGAAGAGCACAAAATGCTGCTTATGATTTCTTTAACAATGGTCTTTGTAATAAAAGAGGATTGTTTGTAAGCATCTTTGCTGAAAACGAAAGTTACTATATTGATAAGTGGAATATTCCTACAATGAATTCTTTCAAATATTTTAATAATGATAGCTGGGATATGTGGGAAGATCAAATCGAAAGAATCTTTACGCCAATTATGTTAGCTGCGGCTAAAGAACAGGGAGTTCAATAATGCACGAATATCAAACATGTATATACACTCAAGATAATATTACTAAATCAGTTACACTTTCAGTAGTAGAGCGTGGTTACAGTGAAAAAAACTCAACTGATAATGCATTTGATACCTTTAAGTGTCTAGCTTTAAATCCAAATGAAATACTTAAAATTGAAACAAAGGGGATATAATGGTTAAGTTTGATAATATATTTTATGTAGGTGATACGGTTGAAACAAAGTATGGCTTTAATAAAATCAAGAAGATTGAGATTATGCCTGAACCAAGACATAGTTCCAAGTGTGGAATTGATGTTGATAAGATGCATGAAAAGTTAATTGATCACTGCATCATTGATCTTGACAACAGGCACTTTGTGTATGGAGATGAAATTGTCAGAGTCTAAAGAGTCAGTAAACGTTCTTAATGAATGTATTGAGTTACAACTAAAAAAGTCACAAGACTATCAAAATCCTAACTCAAATATAAAGCAGGCTATGCACTATCGTAGAGGTGTTGATACTATTCATGATATGATACATCAAAAACTATTACGTGCACAGTCTTTACTTGAAGCTGAAGGTGATCCAAAGTTTGAATCACTCGAAGATACTTACAAAGATATGATTAACTATTGCTCTTTTGCAGTATCATATATGCGTGGAAAGATGGAAGGTCAAGATGATTAATAAGATTGAAGACGTAAGAGGTTTATTTAAATCCAAACTTCTTAATGAAGTATTTACTATCGATAAGACCGGACAAAAAACTATTGAATGGATTGGTGCTTCATTTATTGCTGATGAACCTGCAATATTTGGTACACCTAGTCAAACTTATATTGATAAAGAATTGCAATGGTATAAGAGTCAAATCACTAACGTAAATGCTATCGGTGGCAAAGTACCTGAAGCTTGGCAGTATGCAGCAAATGACTATGGTGAAATTAATTCTAATTATGGTCAAATTATCTATTCTGATAAGTATTACCATCAATACGGTAGAGTTCTTGATGAGCTCTTAGTAAATCCTGATGGCCGTAGAGCCTCAATGATTTACAACCGTCCAAGTATATGGGAGGAATATAATGAAAATGGTAAAAGCGATTTCATATGTACTAATGCCGTTACTTATTACATACGTGATGATAAACTACACTGTGTCGTACAAATGCGCTCTAACGATGTCGTGTTCGGATATAAAAATGACTATGCTTGGCAGCTTTATGTTCTAGAAGACTTAGTTAAAGATTATAACGAGTGTAAGAGTGAAGACGATAATGAAATAACTCTTGGTGATATCATGTGGCAAGTACAAAACTTGCATGTTTATGAAAGGCACTTTGATCTTGTCAAATAAATGGGATAAAAGATTTTTAGAAATGGCAAAGCTTGTAGCCTCGTGGTCAAAAGACCCCTCAACACAGGTTGGCTCAGTTGCTGTTAGAAATCGTACAGTGATAGCTCAAGGTTATAATGGTTTTCCTAGAGGTGTAGACGATCATGAATTATATTATTTAAATAAAGCCATAAAGTATAAACGTATAGTTCATGCAGAAATGAATGCGATTTATAATGCAGCTGAAAATGGTGTATCATTAAAAGGCTCTACAATCTACGTAATAGGCTTACCAATATGCCATGATTGTGCAAAAGGTTTAATCCAAGCTGGCATAAGCAGAGTTGTAACGCCAGAACAAGAGATACCAGAAAACTGGCAAGAGTCAATATCAAGTTCAATATCAATGTTTAAAGAAGCAGGTGTAGTATGGGATTGGATAAAGTATTAGTTATTGCACAAAACCCCGGACCGGGTCAAGACTTTCGAAAAAAAGATGAAGGTATTCGTAGTGGAAGCACTATTGGTAAAATGTATGAGTGGATGGATTGGATAGGTGTTAATTTTTTTTCATTTTCTAACACCTATCCTCACCCAGGTACCTTTACTAAAAAAGATATAGATTATGACAGGCTATATACTATTAGTAAAGGTTACGAAAAAGTTATTGCTTTAGGTAATGTTGCATCTGAAGCACTAGCAAAGATTAATGTGGATCACTTTAAGTTACCACATCCATCAGGCCTTAACCGTAAACTAAATGATAAAAAATACGTTACTCAAGTATTAAAGGAGTGTAAAGAATATTATGAGAATAGCACTAGGTAAAATAGGTAAGTCAATAAAGTTTGGACCAGAAGAAAAGGGTACTGGTAAGAAGGCTATGACCGCAGGGTCAATTGATGCAAGAATTATATTTCAAACTCTTATTAAGTTTAATCCAGAAGATACTTTCTATCTTATAGGTAGGTCAAACTTTTCAAGGCTTAAACCTGAGGTAAGAAAGAAAGTTGATCCACATGGTAACGTGATTGACGTATGGGCTAAGTTTAAAGACTGGTTTGATAACCAAGATGATAAAGATGAGGTAACAGAATCATGGAGATACATGGAACATGTTATTAAGACTGAAGAAAAGTTTGATATTGGTATCTTTATTGCAGGTGGAGTACTTGAATATGCAGTACAAGGTAAGACCTTAAAGGATGGTAAGCCAATTAAGACATTGATGGCAGCTGCGAAATATGCCGGCCCAATACATCATTTTATTAATGAGACGAAAATTCCATATATGGTACTATCACTTGATCCAAGATGTTATCCTAAACCAGCTAAAGATATACTGATTCCACCAAAGAGAATATTACAGCTGATTAATGAGACTGTCGAAGTTGAGCACAGAGTTTCTTATGAATCTAATGAGATGATTGTTGATAAGGTTCCTGCAGTATATTCAGGTATTGAAACATTATATGTTGTTGAAGAGGAAGAGCCTGCCGGACTTGATGCTTTCTTTGATGAGCCTGAACATGTGCGTGATATTAATATGGTATTGTGGCTAAACGAAGGTAAGCCATCAAGATATAATGACTTAAAAAACTTTATACTTGACAGCGTTGAAGATGTACAAGTTTATGGAGTATGGAATGAAAAAGCTTTAAAGGATCCTAGAATTGAACAGGTTGCGATGTCTGAACTATCATGGCAGTTTCCAAGAACTAAGTATACTTTCTGTATTCCTATCGCTCCCGGCTGGGCAACGGGTAAGTTTTGGGAAATGATAAAACATGGCATCATACCGTTTATGCATCCAACATATGATGAGCAAAAAAATATTGGCTTTCCTGAAGAATTAAGAGTGAAAGATTCAAACGACTTATTAGAAAAAATAAACCTTTACAATGGTGATGAAGTGTTGTATAATAGACTACATAAACAACTAAAAGATATGATAACACCTGACAAAAAAAGTGGTAAGTATATGAATGATATTATAATGAAAAATGCTGAGGAGGTATTAAATGGAAAGTAAGCGTGGCACAATTGAAAAGTTTGATATAAAAGACTTTACTAAAGGTTGGTTCATTGGTGATTTTGAACCTACGTTATTTAAGACAAAAGACTTTGAAATATCAGTGAGAACTCATCCTAAAGGTGAGATATGGGATAAACATTATCACAAAATCGCAACTGAATATAATTATATTACAGACGGCGCTGTGGAAATTGACGGCGTTACTTATAAGAAAGGTGACTTATTTGTAATATATCCTGACTTTGTCGTCGACGCAAACTTTGTTGATGACTGTTCAATCGTCTGCATTAAGGCACCTAGTGTTATAGGCGATAAGTATGTGGTGGAAAGATGAAGATTATAGCTCATAGAGGTCTTATGGTAGGACCTGATCCGGAAGCTGAAAATCAACTTGATACTCTCGATGAGGCGCTATCTCATGGATTTGACGTTGAAGTTGATGTAAGACTCATTAAAGGTGAACTTTTAATAGGACATGACGATTCAACGGTAGTGTGTCCTACTTGGCTATATGATGATAAACGTGTTTGGTTTCATGCAAAAGACACTAATTCATTAGTGTACTTAAATAAAAGTGGAAAAAGAGTGTTTTATCACACAGATGAAGATGTGGTAATGACATCGAAAGGTGAGCTTTGGGCACTTCCCGGCAAAGGTTTTAGTGGCTCATATATAGTACTACCAGAAAGATACGGTGATATAGTTCCTAAAGGTGCTTTAGGAATCTGCACAGATTATGCAATAAAATATAAGGATATGTACAAATGAGAGTGATTATACCAATGGCAGGTTTAGGGTCCAGATTTACAAATGCTGGATATACTATACACAAACCCTTGATACAAGTTAATAATAAGAGTCTAATTAGATATGCAGTTGAGTCTCTCAATATTGTAGGTGACTATATTTTTGTTTGTAGAGATTTAGGTGGAACATATATGTCTGACCTTAAGATAGAACTCGATCAGTATTTTGATAACTCTGACTCTAGTTATGAGCTTGAAGTTATTGATCATGTTACGACTGGTGCAGCTGAAACTGCTCTAGCTGGAATGAATGATGACTATAATGGTGAGCTTATTATTACTAACTGTGATCAATATCTTGACTGGGATGCTGAAACATTTCTCGCAAATAGCAGAAGCTATGACGGCTGTGTTCTTACGTATGATTCAGAAAACCTTAAGAACTCTTTTGCGAAAGTAATAAATAACAAAGTAGTTAAAATGATTGAAAAGCCAAAAGGTGCCATCGAAGGTGAAGCCTTAGTTGGAGTGCACTACTGGAAAAGAGCTCAAGATTTTGTAAGTTCAGGTACAAAGTCACTTAGAAATTTTAACAAGAAGAATGAAACTTATATATCTGAAACTTATAATTACCTTATTGAAGAAGGTTCCAATATAGGTATATCACACATATCTGAAACATATGATAGTGTGGGTAAGTACTGGTCAACTGGTACACCAGAAGATCTTGCCTTATTTAAAGGTATGATTTCAGAATATTATACTAAAAAACCAAATACTTATTTCATTGACTTGGATGGAACAATATTTAAGCACGCGCACAGGTACTCTAATCTTAAAAATTCTGCAGAATTATTGCCGGGTATTAAAGAAGCACTTGACGAACTTGACTCTAGAGGTGATAAGATCATATTAGTGTCAGCAAGAAAAGAAGGTGCTAGAGTATTTACTGAAAAATTACTTGATGACAATCTTATACCCTATGACCAATTAATATTAGGCGTATCACAAGGTTGTAGAGTAGTCGTAAATGATGTGTTAAGCACCACGTGTCTTCCTCGAGCTAAAGCAGTAAATGTAATAGTAGATAAAGGTTGGAAAGTTGAGGACTTACAATAATGAATCATACATATGCAAGTATAGTGCCTCTCATAGGCGGCGAAACAATCGCTATGCAAAATGTTTTTCAAAAGAAACCGGAGTATATTTTAAGCTATGAACCATTTAAAGCAAATGATAATCACTTGGTCGAATACTATAAAAATGAAGTACCGTACTATGTTTTGGATGACGGTGGGCAACACAATGTACATTCTGTCGATGTTGTTAATACCGTGTGTCCTTGTGCTGGCTTGTCTAGTCTCAATACTTCAGCATCTTCTGATGCTGCTGCTAACGATTGGATGTCTACCTCTGCTAATTACGTCTTGGGTACTGTCAAACCTCGAGTATTCTGGGGCGAAAACGCACCAAGACTCGCTTCAAAAATGGGAGAGCCGGTCGTTGAAAATCTCAGGGAAATTGGAAGAAAGTATGGATATACTTTCTCGCTTTATAAAACGAAATCTATCTTCCATGGACTAAGCCAAGTGCGTGATCGATCTTTTTATTTCTTTTGGAAAGGTGATAAGGTACCTAAGCTTGATTACTATAAGAGAAAACACCAAAAAATAGAAGATACGATACGGTCTGCGAAAAATTCTCCAGACGACGCGATGTCAGTTTTAACTAATGAGAAGATTCCTTCACATAATCCATTTTATCAGTATGTTCTTAAAGAGATGTGTGGAGGCATGTCACACTGTGAGTTTCAAAACTCAATTACTAGGACAGTGAATCCTATGGATTATATTGAAAACAATAATGTTAAATACTCTGAAGTGTCTAAGTGGTTATTAAAGAATGGATTTGATAAAGAAGCTGCGAAAGCAATGATGATTCATAATAAGCTTGAAGCAGGTAATAACGTAATGCGTAGACTTGTAACAATACCTAAAGATTATATTGGTGCTTTTGTAGGCCACCTTCCATTTGAGCTAGCACATCCTGACTTAGACAGATATCTCACAATACGTGAGTGTCTTACTATAATGGGATTACCTGATGACTTTGTCCTTCAAGGAGGAAAAAAGAATTTAAATCATATATGTCAAAATGTTCCTGTCACTACAGCAAGTGATATGGCAGACAATGTATTAAGATATGTCAGCGGTTACATGGATAACCAATTAATTGATACTAACTTCTTAGTACAAGATAACAAGTCACAGGAAAATTTTTATGAGAAAAGTCCTTTACAATTGGACCAATTTATGGTATAATAATACTATTATCGAGGAAAATATAATGGAAAGAAAAAAGAATGTAGCCATCACTGGCTCACGCGGATTTATCGGTAGTCACTTAAAAGACAGGTTAATTCAAGATGGAATGGATGTTACCGAATGGGACTTAAGACAAGATCCTCCTAAAAGTATTGAGGACTTTGATCCAAATCATGTTGATTATGTAATACATCTTGCAGCCTATGCAAATGTAAGACAGAGCATAGAAGATCCTCAAAAATACTGGAAAAATAATGTTGAAAATACAACCAGAATACAGAAAATATGTCACTATAATAACATACCTTTATTATATGCATCTTCTTCTTGTATACATAACTGGTGGCTGTCACCGTATGGTACTACAAAGAAAGTAAACGAAGAAACTGCCTTTGAAAATCAAGTTGCTTTAAGGTTTACTACAGTATATGGTGATGGTGCTCGTGAAAACATGTTTATTCCAAAACTATTAAGTCACAAAGTTGAATATGTAACTCGTCATGTAAGAGACTTTATACATGTTAAAGATGTAATTGAAGCTATTATATGTTTAATGAGTAAAAACATTAGACAACTAGAGAAAGCCTATGATATAGGTACTGGTACAGGAAACACCGTAGAAGATCTTGCAATAATTGCTGGTTATACTCTACCCGTTAAAGACGGTGATGCATGTGAGGCAGCGAACAATACAGCCGATATTACCGAGATGAAAAAATTAGGTTGGTCACCTACAGTCGATGTAAACGATTATATTATAAAACAAACAATCCCACACTAGGAGACGCGAATGTCAATAATGGATAAATTAAAAAAGAATACTAAAGTTGATTACACATCAGTTTTATCAAATTCTAAATTTTTTAATGATAAAGACATGGTACCTACAGACGTACCAATGATTAATGTAGCTTTATCCGGCTCAATGGATGGTGGTTTAGCACCGGGACTTACTGTACTTGCAGGTCCATCTAAACACTTTAAGACTTCATTTGCCTTAATAATGGCAAGTGCATATTTAAAGAAATATGATGATGCTGTATTATTGTTTTATGATTCAGAGTTCGGTTCACCTCAATCATACTTTGAAAACTTTGATATTGATACTAGTAGAGTGTTACATACTCCAATTACAAATGTAGAGGAGTTAAAATTTGATATGATTAGCCAACTTGAAGGTTTGGACCGCGGTGATAAAGTTGTAATTATTATAGATTCAGTTGGCAACTTAGCTTCTAAAAAAGAATTGGATGATGCAATCAACGAGAAGTCAGTGGCTGACATGTCAAGAGCAAAGGCACTTAAAGGTTTGTTTAGAATGGTAACACCATATCTAAATATGAAAGATATCCCTTTACTTGCAGTCAACCACACTTATAAGGAGATTGGATTATTTCCTAAAGATGTGGTATCAGGCGGCACAGGTATATACTATAGTGCTGATAATATTTGGATTCTTGGCCGTCAGCAAGATAAAGTTGGCACTGAGATAAAAGGCTACCACTTCGTAATTAACGTGGAGAAATCAAGATATGTTAAAGAAAAGTCTAAAATTCCTATTTCTGTTAGTTGGGACGGTGGTGTTGAGCATTGGTCTGGCCTTCTTGATGTTGCTATGTCTGGCAATTATGTTACTAAGCCCAGCCCTGGTTGGTACGTACGAATTGACAAATCAACTGGAGAATTGGTGGAACCGAAAGTTCGAGAAAAAGACACCTTGAATGAAGAGTTTTGGAAACCAATACTTGAAGAAACTGACTTTAAACAGTATGTAACTAATAAGTATTCAATATTAAATAATGTTGTCAACTTATCGAAGTTGGATCAACACTAATGGTCCTAGTCGAAAATAAACACTATGAAATAATACCTGATAAGGGAGACGACCAAGCTTGGAACGTTAGAATCTTATCAGGTACATTTACAGAAACAGTATTAAGATATGGTGTCGTAAAATTTAATGGAAAGAAAAAAGATATGACATTTAATTTTAATATTGTATACACGCCAGATACAGAACTTGTTGTTTCAAATAAAAAATTACAAGAGTTCGCTGGTATTATGCTTGAGCAAATCATGGCTCAAGGAATTCGTGATAATGAAGTTATAACAAGAGAGGTAAAAGATGAAAATGACACCGAGTCAAAGACTTATACTATTGATGGATGAAATCTCAATAGCAAAAGGTAAATTAAGACCTGAAGATACTGGTCACATTCATACTTCAATAAGCTACTTAGAAAGTAGAGTTGAAGAGGTACAAAAAGAAGTTGATGAAGGATTGAGAAAAGCCGCATATGCCTACTAATTTAGAACAAACTATATTAAGACATATACTCACTGATGAAGAGTATATGCGTAAAGTCTTACCATTTATAAAGCCTGACTATTTTTCTGGTATTTACAGGATATTGTTTCGTGAAGCTGGTAAGTTTGTTTCTAAGTATAATAAGTTACCAACTTCTGAGTCATTTAAGATTGAGCTAGATCAAGCAGAAAAAATAAGTGATGAACAATATAATATGGCAATAGACATAGTTCCTCAACTATTTACTAACGAAAAAGTTGATGAAAGGTGGCTACTTGATACAACTGAGAAGTGGTGTCAAGATAGAGCAATATATAATGCAATCATGGAGTCAATATCAATTATTGATGGAAAGCATGAAGAATTGACAAAGGGTGCATTACCTGACTTATTAAGTAAGGCTCTTGGTGTTGGATTTGACTTAAAAGTTGGTCATGATTATACTGAAAATGTTGAGGAAAGATATGAGTTCTATCACACAGAAGAAGATAGGCTTCCGTTTGATTTGGAATACTTTAACACAATCACGAAAGGTGGCGTTCCACGTAAGACTCTTAATATTGCTCTCGCTGGCACCGGTGTTGGTAAGTCTCTTTTTATGTGTCATGTTGCTGCGGCATCTCTAGTACAAGGACACAATGTACTATACATCACTATGGAAATGGCTGAAGAGCGAATAGCTGAACGTATTGATGCTAACTTATTAAATGTACCTATTGATCAACTTGATAAGTTATCGAAAGATATGTTTACGACAAAAGTATCTGATATAGCACGTAAGACAACTGGTAAGTTAATAATAAAAGAATATCCAACCGGCTCTGCACATTCTGGTCACTTTAGAGCATTACTTAATGAACTTAAATTAAAAAGACAATTTGAACCAGACTTAATCTTTATTGATTATTTAAATATATGTGCAAGTTCAAGAATGAAAGGAATGGGCGGTGCAATTAATTCATACTCTTACATTAAAGCAATTGCTGAAGAATTACGTGGCCTTGCTGTCGAGTTCGACGTACCGATCTTCTCTGCAACGCAAACGACTCGTTCTGGTTATTCTAACTCGGATGTTGGGCTTGAAGATACAAGTGAGTCTTTTGGATTACCCGCAACCGCGGACTTAATGTTTGCTTTAATATCAACTGAAGAACTTGAGCAACAAGGGCAGTTCATGGTGAAGCAATTAAAGAACAGATATAATGATCCTACGCAGCATAAGAGATTTGTAATTGGTGTTGATCGTAGTAAGATGAGATTATATGATGTAGAAGAAAATCAACAGACATTAACTGATGATACACCGGTGTTTGATAAAACTAAAACTGGTGAAAGATTTAAGGATTTTAAATTATGATAAAACATTACATAGCAATAATATGGTGCATGGCATTTTGGGGCGGCTTCATAACAGGAACTAGCGTACTTGCGGGTGAGTGGAATGAAAAACCAGTCATGTGTGAGCAAAAAGAAATTGCATTAGAAGCAGTAAAAGCAAAAGGCGAAATACCACTGTTCACTGGAGTACAAAGTGTTAAAGTTCGAGATCCTGATGGTCTTTCACCTGTACCAGCTCATGTGCCAGTACAAATATTCGTTAACTTAAAAACAAAAACATTTAGCATACTAGAGTATCACCCATCTTATAACAGTATTTGTATTATTGGTTATGGTGACAACTGGACTACGGTAGGAGGAAAGAGTTGATTGCAAAATTAATATCATATAGTAAACCTTCAGAATTTACAACATATGAAGAAGATATGCCAAAAGACTGCCAAGATTTAGTAGCTTTTTGTGCAAGAGTCTCTAATCCATCAAATCAAAATAATACTAAGACATCAGAAAAACTATTAAAATATCTTGCAAAACATAAACACTGGTCACCATTTGAAATGGTAAGTGCTTGCATTGAAATTAATACTACCAGAGATATTGCACGACAAATACTGAGACATCGTAGTTTTAGTTTTCAAGAGTTTAGCCAAAGATATGCCAATCCAGTAGAGGAGTTAGAATTTGTCACACGAGAAGCGAGAATGCAAGATACAAAGAATAGACAAAATAGTATCGAAGTTGATGATAGGGCTCTCCAAATTGAGTGGGAACGAGAACAAGGAAGAGTTATATGGATGTGCAAAAAAGTTTATGAGACAGCTATCAAGAAAGGGATTGCAAAAGAAGTCGCAAGGGCGGTCTTACCAGAAGGACTGACTACTTCAAGGTTATATATGAATGGTACTATAAGAAGCTGGATTCATTTTATTGAATTAAGATCTGCGAATGGTACACAAAAAGAATGCAGTGAAGTTGCAATTGCATGTGCTGATGCTATCTCAAAAATATTCCCAATGGCAGAGGAGTTCGTAAATGTCGAATAAACATACACAAGATATGACAGGAACTGGCCAACACGTAGAGTTGCCTGATCCCGGGCCTGAGCCTGAAAGATACTATGACTGGATGTTATGGAAACTAAGACAAGATCCCGAGTGGAATAAGAAAAAAGAAGTAAGAGAGCCATTTGTCAGACAGATATTAAAAATGGATAGCTTAGTTCTTGCTGTAATATACACTCTAGGTCATATTATAATCGCAATGAATGTAGTATATTGGATGACAGGCGCTAGTATATGGGAAGCTGGATCTGTCGCATTAGTGGAACCTGCAATAAATGGCTTATGGTTTTTTATCCTCCATAAAATATGGAAAAAAGTGAAAAAAAAGTGAAAAAAACTGTTTACAAAGCTTAAAAACTGTAGTATAATAGATCTATAAAATGAAAAAAGCGGAGTATACTAAATGTCTAAACCAATCTCAACATCATCACTTAAGGCTTTAATCCTTAAATCTAATAATCCTTCAATTAAAATTCAACTTTTACTAAGAACTCTACCTGAAACTATTAGGAGAGAAACCTTAAGAGAAGATTACAATATGAAGATCATAAAGGATCTTGCTAATAAGTACACAATGGTTCAAAAACTAGCTACGGAGATTTTATAATGGGAATTCATATAGGCAAACATGACAGGACATCTTCTTGGATTGGTAGGTTTGATCCACAAAATCCAGAAGATATGAAAGAATACGAAATGGTTAAAGCCGTCGTAAGATCATGCAATTCATCTAAGACAAAGTTTAGAGTCGAAAAGAAAGGTAGAAAACCAATTAATGGTTTTACTTACTTTGGTGATTGTAAGGGTGGCATTAAGAATGCTACATTATGGGATGTATACGTTTACAGGAGATATACAATATGATTATAGTTGATTACAGCGGTATAGCACTCGCAAGTATTATTATTAATAAGACGAATGATGAGGAGCTTATTCGCCACATGATTCTCAACTCTCTAAGAATGTATCGTACAAGATATAAAGAAGAGTACGGTGACATGGTTCTCGCTGTGGACGCTGCCAACAACTGGCGTAGGAAAACATTTCCTCAATATAAAGCTAATCGTAAAAAGCATAGGGAAGAATCATCATTTGATTGGAACGAAGCATTTAGGATTCTTAACTTAGTACGTGAAGAAATACTGGAACACATGCCATATCGAGTAATTAAGATCGATGGTTGTGAAGCTGATGATGTTATTGGTACATTGGTTTCTATGAAATCTGATGTCGAGTTCAATCCTGAAAAAATTATGATCGTGTCATCTGATCGTGATTTCTTGCAGTTGCAAAGGTTTCCAAACGTAAAACAGTTTTCACCATTAAAGAAAGAAGAAATGATTGAGTCTAATCCAAGAGTCTTTCTACAAAATCATATCGTACGTGGTGATAAGGGTGACGGTGTACCTAATATATTATCTGATGACAATGTCTTTGTCGAAGGCTTTAGGCAAACCCCTATGTCACAAAAGAAAGTTGACGCAATCATTGAAGATGTTAATGAAGGTGAGTTGTTATATGCCGCATCATGGTATAGAAACTATTGTAGGAATAAAAAATTAATCGACTTAACTGAAACACCATCTGATCTTAAATCACAAATTATAAATAGTTTTAATGAGCAGGACCCTTGGCCAAAGAAAGGTAAAGTATTTCCTTACTTAGTTGCTAAGCGTTGTAATAATTTAATTGAAAGTGTACAGGAGTTTTTATAATGAAACAATATGTATTTGAAGTCCTCGAAGAGATGGCAAAGCAAAGAAATCGTGATGATAAAGTACGCGTCTTAAAAGAAAATGAGACATGGGCTTTAAAAGATATTATAAGAGGTTCAATGGATTCCACCGTAAAATGGAACTTACCTGAAGGAGAACCACCATATACTGCATCCGCAGCACACAATCACCCCACAAACTTAAGAAAACAAAATGCACAATTCAAGTATTTTGTTAAAGGTGGTCAAGGTGATCAACTTCCAAAGTATAAAAGAGAAAATATATTCATTGGAATACTAGAAGGCGTACATCCGGAGGATGCCAAGCTTGTTATTAATATGATCAATAAAAAGAAAATCCCTGGAATATCCAGACCAGTTGTAGAGGAGGCGTTTCCAAATTTACTAAAGGACTAACTCTACAACCTAACGAAAGGTAAAGAGATGGTACTACAACAACTTGAAAAAGATTTAGAACTTCACGCATTAAAACTTAAAAAAAGAGGAAGAGTTAATCGAATGGAAAAGATCGTTAAAAAACGTAATTTTGTAAGAAAAAAAATCAAGTTATTAAAAGTACAAGAGGATAAGTTTCAAATCAATTAATAAAAAAACTGTTTACAAACTGTGAAAAAAGTGATACAATTATATTATTTAAAAGGTGATTATTATGAATATTTTTATTCTGGACAAAAGTCCGGTTAAATCCGCGCAAATGCTGTGTGACAGGCACGTTCCTAAGATGATTGTCGAGTCAGCACAAATGCTTAGTACTATACATCGAATGCTTGACGGCACTCCTGAAAAACGCAGGTCAAAGTCTGGTAAAACTATGCAACAGTACTATTCTTTTGGTGATGAGCGTGATGAAATGTATTATGCTGCAGTTCACAAATATCATCCATGTACTACATGGACAGGCAAAACTGACTCAAACTATAAGTGGCACTATGAACACTTTGTAGCCATGTCTGATGAATTTGAATACAGGCGTGGTAAAAAACATGCCACTTATGAAAAACTTGGTAAGTTTCTAGAAAAAACTCCTATAAATATCCCCGTAGGCGGTCTTACCGAGTTTGCCCAAGCAATGTCACACTACCCTGATTGTATGGTCCCAGGTGACGCAGTCCAAGCATATCGAAATTACTACCACATGGCTAAGAATTTTGCTAAGTGGGATTGGAGACGGCCAGCTCCTGACTGGTGGAAAGGATATCAAGGTGCCTAAGTATACGGTAAAGCCTTTAGAAGAAGGCGATGAATATGACATTGTATGTAGTTCTGAAGAATTACAAGAATATTTAAAAAAACATAATTGTATTAAAGTTCTTAAGTTTCCCGGCGTTATCGCACATCATGGCAGTTTATTATCTAAAACTGATCAGGGGTGGAGAGATAATCTATCGAGAATAAAGGAAAACTCTGGTAGAGGTAACACTATTAAAACTTAGGAGAAGATATGAAAATTTTTATAATAGTATCTTTTATTATGGCAAACGCAGCAGCACTTGATAGGCCTCTTTTTGTATTTAAAAAACCAACATTTGACACAATAAAAGAATGTCATCAATACGTATCAGTGATGCATCAAAGAATATATACATCAGCGAGTGCTTCATATAATTTTAAGCACACACCTGAAGCAATATTTTGTTTACCTGCGGATGCAGTAAAAGAAATATTTGAGTATAATTACGATCAAAAGGAAAAGAAAAATATTTAGACATGACAAAATTGATATTGGTTACGAAGACTTGGATGCTGAAACTACCGACACTGGGAGAACTTACAGTACTCCTAATGGCAAGTCTTATCCTAGTATCACAACAGTTCTAAGCCTTCTTAGCGAAGAAGCAATAAGAGCTTGGAAAGCAAGAGTTGGAGAAGAGCAGGCCGAGATAGTCGGCGGTAAAGCATCAAGACGAGGTACGAAAGTACACAGCATAGTAGAAAAGTATTTGAAAAATGAAGACACAACAGACTTCTTACCACACATCAGACAGAGTTTACAAAATCTCAAACCTGTACTTGATGAAGGTATTGGAACGATATTCGGCCTCGAGGTTCCTCTATTTAGTGATCACTTAGGTGTAGCTGGTAGGTGTGACTGCGTTGCGCAGTACAATGGAGTGCCTTCAATTATTGATTTTAAGACGTCAAGATATATTAAAAAGAAAGAAAAGATAAGTCACTACTTCGCACAAGGCGCAGCTTATGCAATCATGTGGGAAGAGCGTACAGGAATGACGGTTCCAAATGTAGTAATCATTATGGATGTTGATCATGAAAAGCCCGTGGTGTTCGTTGAGCACAGGGATAACTATACTAAATTATTAAAGGAAACAATTGATGAATATAGAACTCGCAAAATGTTCGGACACTGACTTGTCATTCACTCAGTTTATAAAACTGAGATCAGACTTTGAAGAACTCACTAATGGATATAATATGGAATCAGGCTCTGATATAAATAACATAAATTGGTTTTTGAAAAATGGCCATAGGTCAAATTCTCTTCGTAATGGATTTAAAGAAGCTGAAGAAATAGCGAAGAAAATAAAGGAGTATGCAGATGGCTGCACAAAAACAACTAGAACCCGGGAGCAAGTACGCGTCTTTTGATAAAGACGGTGATGGAATTGTTACTGATGAAGAATTCGAAATGGAACAAAAATTGATACAGTTAGAGAACGAAGATAAAAAACAAGATGCACAGAGAAATATGGCATGGTTTGCTTTAGGTGGAATGTTATTATATCCTGCATTTGTAATTGCTGCTACACTGTTTGGATTAGATAAAGCTGCCAAGATCTTAGGTGATATGGCCGCAGTATATTTTGTCTCTGTTGCTGCCATAGTGGCTGCATTTTACGGCAAGGAAGCACTAGCAAAGAAAAAATAAAATAAGGATTTTGTTATGAAAAGATTGATCTACCAAGTTTACACTGGGAAAAAATCGAGGTTGTATGATCACTGTACTGCCTCGGTTAAAGCATATGCCGATAGAATTTCTGCAGATTATATAGTACAAACAATCCCCAAAATGATGATTAAACCAGATGTATTTGCTACTAATCGTAGTAAAGAGTCATATGAAAAATATGGAGGATTCTTACCGATCTATGAAAAAGAAAATGCACTCGATTATTTTAATAAGTATGACCAGATTTGTATTATTGATGCTGATATCTGGGTGCGCCCTGAAACACCAAACATCTTCTTGGAACTGGATAATTTCGGTGGAACCACCGAATTTGCCGGAGTTGTGGAAAGAATGGCGCCA
>Ga0209503_10000574_pt1 | contig 21705 bp, 22 predicted proteins | sample SouAtlMetagenome_2_FD_187448 | JGI IMG/M metagenome (GOLD analysis project Ga0209503, IMG submission 187448) | Marine eukaryotic phytoplankton communities from Atlantic Ocean - South Atlantic ANT15 Metagenome (SPAdes) (version 2) | ecosystem: Environmental > Aquatic > Marine > Oceanic | place... | reverse complement strand
GATATAACAGAGTTTCCTCATGCTGTAGTAGCAAAGTATAGAAATAATGAAATTAAACCTATGCTTTTTCCTAATATTGTTGAACAAGTAGGAAAGAAGTATAATGATGCATTTGTTTTATGCGAAGTAAATGATATAGGTGACCAAGTAGCATCTATATTAAATTATGATTTAGAGTATAAAAACCTTCTTATGTGTTCTATGAGAGGTAGAGCAGGTCAAGTTGTAGGTCAAGGATTTTCTGGTAAGAAGACTCAGTTAGGAGTCAAGATGTCTAAGACTGTTAAAAAGGTTGGTGCTCTTAACTTAAAAACCTTAATTGAAGAAGATAAATTACTTTCTTGTGATTATGATATCATGAGTGAGTTAACTACTTTTATTTCCAAAAGTAATTCTTTTATGGCAGAGGAGGGTTGTAATGATGACCTTGCAATGTGTTTGGTAATATATGCGTGGTTAGTTCAGTGCGATTACTTTAAAGAATTAACTGACCAGGATGTAAGAAAAAGATTGTATGATGAGCAAAAAAATCAAATAGAACAGGATATGGCTCCATTTGGTTTTATGGATGATGGGTTGGATAGTGGTTCAGTTATAGATGCTGATGGAGATAAGTGGTTTGCCGCAGATGAGTATGGAGACAGATCATATATGTGGGACTATCTTTCATAATGTTCACGCACTGTTCATAGCATTTTTTGCCATCGTAAAGTTACCTTTTAATAAATAATTTCAGATTAATTCTGAGATTCGGAGAAAGAAAACATGGCGACTCCTCAATTATCTCCTGGGGTACTGGTAAGGGAGGTTGACTTAACAGTAGGAAGAGCTGATAATGTATTGGATAACATTGGTGCTATTGCAGGACCGTTTCCAATTGGACCTGTTAACGAGGCAACAGATATTGCTACTGAGCAAGATCTTATAAACGTATTCGGTAAACCAAAGTCTACCGACAATCAATATTCCTATTGGATGAGTGCATCATCATACCTTTCGTATGGTGGAGTACTTAAAGTAGTAAGGGCAGCAGGAACAACTTTAAGTAATGCTAACGCTGCTGTTGGTGTTTCATCAGTTGCAATGACTGGTGCAGGTAGAATTGACAACTACGACGACTATATTGCTAACCATAGTGAAGCATCAAACTTTAACTACGCTTCTAAGAACCCAGGTACTTGGGCAAATGGATTAAAAGTTTGTGTTATTGACGACTTTGCAGACCAAACACTTTCTCTTACAGAAGTTCCTGCTGCAGCAGCAGTTGGAAACGGTGTTTCAGTTTCTAAGACTGATTTAGTTCTACCTGGTGCAGGTACAACAACATTATTCACAGGATATATTAAGGGCATTGTTACTAGCATCAACCAAACTACTAACGTAGCAGAGGTTAAAATCGTTTCTAGAGTAACAACTGCAGGGGTAGAAACAAAGATAGATTATGAAGAGGGTGCAGCATATGCATCATTCAGTGCTGCTGATTCAGTTGCATTCTTGAATAGTAGTGGTGCAAAAGTTGGTTCATCTCATACAGTTAGTACTGCTGTTGACTGGTATGACCAGCAAACACTTGGTTTAACTAACGCAACAACTTTCTGGAAGTCAATTGCTCCAAGACCAGTTACTAATAAGTACTGTCTTGATAGACAAAGTAAAGGAGATGGTATCCACGTTGTTGTTGTTGATGATGACGGAACTATCACAGGTATTCAAGGTAATATTCTTGAGAAGCATTTAAATCTTTCAAAGGCACTTGACTCAGTTTCTGCAGTCAATTCTCCTCAGAAGATTTGGTACGAACAGTTTATTGCAGATTATTCAGAATATGTTTACGCTGGTGGTAACCCATCAAGTGCTGCTGATGGTTACTGGGGTACAACTCCTGCTGCTACTGGATTTACACTATCTAATGGTAATACTGCTTCATACGTACCAATTACTACTGCAGACGGTCTTTGGGGACAGGATGCTCAAGGAATTACCTTTAGTGCTACGGGTGCTACAACTTACACACTGGTTAACGGAACTGATTATTCAGGAGCGATTGGTAGTGGTACTGGAATGAAGGCATCACTAGCAGACTTAATTACTGGGTACGGTAAGTTCGCTAATGAAGATGAGATAGAAGTAGATTACATCATAATGGGTCCAGGATGTGATGAAGAATATGATTCACAAGCAAAAGCAAATTATGTAATCTCTCTTTCTAATGCAAGAAAGGATTGTATGTCAACAGTTGGTCCTCACAGATCAAATGTTGTAGGTGTTACTAACAGTGATACTCAAACTAATAACTTGATTAGTTACTTTAGTCCATTATCTTCTTCTTCTTATGCAGTATTTGATAGTGGATATAAGTACACATACGATAGATTCAATAATAAATTCCGTTGGGTTCCAACAAACGGAGATGTTGCTGGTCTAATGGCTCGCACATCAGTTAATTCTTATCCTTGGTTCTCACCTGCTGGACAGCAACGTGGTATTTTGAATAATGCAATTAAACTAGCATACAACCCAACAAAGGCACAAAGAGACAAACTTTATCCTGCAAGAGTTAACTCAATCATAACTCAACCTGGAATTGGTACTCTGTTATTCGGAGACAAGACAGGTCTTGGATTTGCATCTGCATTTGATAGAATCAATGTTAGAAGATTGTTCTTAACAATCGAGCAAGCATTATCTAAAGCAGCAGAAGCACAACTCTTTGAACTCAACGATGAGTTAACACGGGCAAACTTCCGTAATATCGTTGAACCATATCTACGTGATGTTCAGGCGAAGAGAGGACTCTACGGATTCCTAGTTGTTTGCGACACAACAAACAACACTCCTGATGTTATCGATAATAATGAATTCAGGGCAGATATCTTCCTGAAGCCATCGAAGTCAATCAACTACGTAACTCTAACCTTCGTTGCAACGAGAACTGGTGTCTCGTTCGAGGAAGTGGTCGGTAGAGCGTAACTTTATAATCTAAATAACAAACAGGAGGAACCCCAATCATGGCAACAAGTAGAGAAAATAAAACCATCTCAATGTTTAAGTCTGCACTCGTCGGTGGCGGTGCAAGACCTAATCTCTTTGAGGTGGAACTGACCACACTACCAGCAGGAATTACTTGGAGTGCAGATAACTTCAGGTATATGTGTAAAGCAGCAGCATTACCTGCTCAAAACATTGCAGCAATTGACATTCCATTCAGAGGTCGTATTTTTAAAGTTGCTGGAGACAGAACTATCGACACTTGGACTGTAACCGTCATCAACGATGAAGGATTTACATTAAGGAATGCATTTGAAGAGTGGACAGAGCAAATAGCAAAACTTGACACCAACCTTGGTGCAACTGATCCAGCTGAGTATATGGTTAACGCTAAAGTTTTCCAACTTGGTAGAGGTGCAACAAAGTCAAGTTCAACTAGTGAAGGAACAGAGAATGTCGTATTAAAAGAGTACGAATTCATTGATATTTTCCCAACTAACGTTTCTGCTATTGATCTTTCTTATGATACTGGTGATACAATCGAAGAATTCACTGTTGAATTCCAAGTTCAATCAATCAGCGTCACAGGATCAGGTCAGCCAAACTAATATAAATATAAGAGTAAAGATTCAATAAATCATGTCGAAGTTATTTGGGTTCTCTATTGAGGACACTGAACCACTATCTCCTACGGCGGTATCCCCCGTTCCTCAAAATGATGAGGACGGGGTTGACCATTATGCGAGTAGTGGTTTTTTTGGATCATATGTTGACTTAGAAGGAGTATACAGAACAGAGTTTGAATTAATTAAGCGTTATCGTGAAATGGCACTTCAGCCAGAATGCGATAGTGCTATTGAAGACATTATTCATGAGGCAATTGTATCAGATACAAATGACCAACCTGTTCAAGTTGAATTGTCGAATCTTAATGCAAGTGATGGAATTAAGAAAAAGATTAGAGATGAGTTTAAGTTTATCCTTGATTTATTAGATTTTGACAAGAAAGCACATGAAATTTATAGAAACTGGTACGTAGACGGAAGAATCTACTACCATAAGATAATTGATTTAAAGAATCCACATGAGGGAATAAAGGAATTGCGTTATATTGACGCAATGAAAATGCGTTATATTAGACAAGAAAAGAAGCAAGATCCTAATAGAAATCCTACAAGTCCAGTTGTACAGGCTAATGCTAATCCAATGGATTATGCGTGGCCAGAGTTAGAAGAGTACTTTATATACAATCCAAAGTCACAATACCCAACAGGAAACATAAATGCAACAGGTGCAAGTGCTGGAATTAAGATAGCAAAGGATGCAATAACATACTGTACATCAGGTTTGGTAGATAGAAATAAAGGAAATACCCTATCTTATTTGCACAAAGCAATCAAATCACTCAATCAATTAAGAATGATTGAGGATTCTTTAGTAATATACAGACTATCCAGAGCACCAGAAAGAAGAATTTTCTATATTGATGTTGGAAATCTACCTAAAGTAAAGGCAGAGCAATATCTCCGAGATGTGATGATGAGATATCGTAACAAACTAGTCTACGATGCTAACACAGGAGAAGTCCGTGATGACAAAAAGTACATGGCGATGCTGGAAGATTTCTGGCTACCTAGACGAGAAGGAGGACGTGGTACTGAGATTTCTACTCTTCCTGGAGGTCAAAACCTGGGTGAGATCACGGACATCGAGTACTTCAAAAAGAAATTATACAAATCACTGAATGTTCCTATCTCTAGAATAGAAGGAGATGGTGGATTTAACCTTGGAAGATCTTCTGAGATACTTCGTGATGAGGTTAAATTTAGTAAGTTTGTTGGACGTTTGAGAAAGAGATTCTCAAGAATGTTCAATGATATGCTTAAAACTCAGTTACTTCTTAAGAATGTTATCACTCCAGAAGACTGGGAGGTAATGAGTGAGCACATACAATATGACTTCTTATATGATAATCATTTCACAGAACTCAAAGAAACTGAGTTATTTAATGAAAGATTAGCAGCAGCAACAACTGCAGAACCTTATATTGGTAAGTATTTCTCACAAGATTATGTAAGAAGACATCTTTTACGTCAAACTGATATGGAGATTCTTGAGCAAGATAAGATTATGAAGAAAGAAATTGCCGATGGTATAATTGTTGACCCAATGACACCAGTAGATCCTGAAACTGGAGCACCTATGGCAGACCTTGGAGCACCTATAATGGAACCAGATTTAGAGGCGGCATCTCAAGCTGCCACTGCAGATACTGCTGCAATGGATGCAAGTATCACAAAACCCAAAGGTGGAGAGATATAAATATTAAAAGATTACTCACATATTTGACATTTTAACATGACTGATACCCCTGATATGAATAACGTACAAAGTGAATTGATGGATATGATCATCGCTGATGAGTCTCCATCCACTATTAGTGACAGAATAAAAGATATGCTTTTTGCAAAGTCTGCAGAAAAAATAGATTCTTTTAAACCTGAAGTTGCCAATCATACTTTTGGTGACGATGAAACTATTGATACTGATGAAGTATCAACAGGTGAAGAGTAATTATAAATAACTATTACATGGAACTTTAAGGATAATGGCTCTTAATCCAATTGGTGCTCAAGTAAGTATAACGACTAGTGGTTCTTCTGCAAAATCAGCAGCACAAGCACATAAGACAAAATATTTACGTGTTGTCGCTAAATCTAATGACGCATATCTTGAAATAGGTGGCGAACCAACTGCAACTACTGGTAGTTTTTATTTGGTGGCAAATGTTCCTGAAGTAATAAGCACAGGTCAAGTTAGATCTCAACCTGTTCAAAAAGTTACTAAAGGTGCTACTACCATAATAGATTTCCAGTCAGGAACTGGTTCTCAGTTTGTGGTAGGTGATTATGTTTCATTGACTGCACCAGGACAAACAAGTTTTGAGTTTTCTCATCAAGAAGTAACTGCGGTTAATGACACTGCAAATTTTGACGGATTTTTTGGAACACGAATTACAGTTGATTATAATTCATCTGGAGCTAGTGGTACATGGGATGAATCAAAATTGGGTTCGGATTTAAGAGAATCATTTAAAGTTGCTGTACTACAAGCAGGTGGTGCAGGTACTGTGAAAATTCAACAAGTTCAAGTAGTAGGAGATTCCTAATGAAACTGATTAGAGAAGAAATTGAATCTGTAGAATTTATTACAGAGGAAAAAAATGGTAAGAAGTCTCTCTATATTGAGGGAATTTTTCTACAAGGAAACATCAAGAACAGAAATGGTCGGATGTATCCAATGGAAACACTTCAAAAAGAAGTGAATCGTTATAATGAAGCACACGTTCAAAGTGGTAGAGCACTTGGAGAATTAGGTCATCCTGATGGTCCAACTGTTAACCTTGACAGAGTTTCTCATAAGATAACTTCTTTGAGAGAATCTGGTTCTAACTTTATAGGTAGAGCAAAAATCCTTGACACACCAATGGGTCAAATTGCAAAGTCTCTTATAGGAGAAGGTGTAAAACTTGGTGTATCTTCAAGAGGTATTGGTTCATTGAAACCAACTAAGGAAGGATTTAATGTTGTTGGTGATGACTTTATGTTAGCAACAGCAGCAGATATCGTATCCGATCCTTCTGCACCCGACGCATTTGTTGAGGGAATTATGGAAGGAAAAGAGTGGATTTGGGAGGGAACAACCCTTCGAGAACAACTCGCTAACGATACAAAAAACAAGATCGAGTCTCTTGTTACCCAGAAAGCACTCGAAGAACATAAAATTAATCTTTTCAATGAGTTTATTCGCTCATTGTAAACATTATCTTTATAAATAAATATAGATTTTAACTTTTATACAGGAAATCGGAGAGAAACACAAATGTCTAGTGGCAAAAATTTACAAGAAATGGAAGTAGGCACAACTCCCTCTAAAACTGCTGCCAACGCAAATGCGGCTCCAGGAAATCCACTACCTAAAGCAGGAAGTAATGCTTCTGGGGTAACTACACCAGGCAATTCTGCACAGGTAGAAGATCTAGGCGGACCTACTCCAGACAACTATAGTCCAACCAACGATTCAGCAAAGCTGAAACCTGCTGGTGGAACTTTAAAGCAAGTTCGTGACGTAGTTAACAAAAACGCCACTGCTGGTGACAGTGAGGCAGGAACAAGTGCTACTCCTGTTAAAATGGAAGAAGTTGAAGTCAGCGACGAAGTAGTTTCTGAGGAAGAAGAAGTGACTAACGAAGTCGTGGCAGAAGAAGAGTCAACAACTGAAGAAGTAGTTGAAGAAACTACTGAAGACGAAGTTGTTGCAGAAGCACCTGACTATACAGAGATCAGCATCGATGAAGATGTTAAAGCTCTTGTAGAAGGTGAAGAGCTTTCTGAGGAGTTCAAGGAAAAAGCAAAAACAATCCTTGAAGCTGCAGTAAAAGGCAAAGTAGTACAAATCAAAGAAGTACTTGATGCTGAATACGAAGCAAAACTTCTCGAAGAAGTTGAGGAAATCAAAGGTGCTCTTAATGAGCGTGTTGATTCCTACCTTGAATATGTTTCTGACGAGTGGTTCACTGAGAACCAACTTGCAGTACAAGGCGGTCTTAAGGAAGAACTCACTGAGTCCTTTATGACTGGTCTTAAGAGTCTTTTTGAAGAACATTATGTAACTATCCCTGAAGAAAAATATGATGTGCTACAGAGCATGGTAGAAAAACTAGATGATATGGAGTCCAAACTCAATGAGCAAATCGAGAAGAATGTAAGTTTGAATCAAAGACTTTCTGAGTCTGCTTCAGATGTAATTCTTGCCGATGTTTCTGAAGGTCTTGCTGACACTCAGAGAGAAAAGCTTGCCTCACTTTCCGAAAGTGTAGAGTTTGTAAGTGAAGAAACTTATCGTGAAAAGTTGGAGACTTTAAAGGAATCTTATTTCCCTACAAAGGCAAATCCAGCAGTTAAATCAGAGAGTTTATCAGAAGGTGTCGATAGTTCTCCTGAAGTTGCTTCAGGAACAATGGCAAAATATCTAAAAACCCTCAGTCAATTTAACAAGTAACTGATTTTAAAATTAAATCAAACGTAAACACTATTTTTTAAGCAATGTTCAATTCAGAACAGTTGCAGGAAAAGTGGGCTCCCCTTCTAAACGCAGAAGGAGCCGATGCTATCAAAGATAACCATCGTAAGGCCGTCACTGCAGTCCTGCTCGAAAACCAAGAAAAATTTCAACAAGAATCAAACGCATTTAGCGAGTCTGGTTCTTTCCTAACAGAAGAAACTCCAACTAACAGCACAGGTGCTGCAGTTGCTAACTTCGATCCCGTTCTAATTTCTCTAATTAGACGTGCAATGCCAAACTTGGTCGCATATGACCTTGCTGGTGTTCAACCAATGAGTGGTCCTACTGGACTTATCTTCGCAATGCGTTCACGCTACTCTACTCAGACTGGCAACGAAGCATTCTACGACGAAGCAGATTCAGCATTCTCTGGACAGGATGCAGCATTTGACAATACTGCTGGATACACTGATATCTCAGCTGGTATGGGTACAACTGCACAGTCAGGTACTAACCCTGCTGTTCTTAACCCAGTTGGTGCTGGTGGTTCTAACCTAGACTACAACGTTGGTCAAGGTATGACAACCAACGAGGCAGAAGGTCTAGATGGTCAAGGCGATTTTGCCTTCAACCAGATGGCATTCTCCATCGAGAAAGTAACAGTTACTGCGAAATCTCGTGCGTTGAAAGCTGAGTACTCACTAGAACTTGCTCAAGACTTGAAAGCAATTCATGGATTGAATGCAGAGGCAGAACTTGCCAACATTCTTTCTACTGAAATCCTTGCTGAAATCAATAGAGAAGTTATTCGTACTATCTACAAGACTGCAGAACAGGGTGCTGTTCAGAACGTCGCAACCGCAGGTCAATTCGACTTAGACATTGACTCAAACGGAAGATGGTCAGTTGAGAAGTTCAAAGGTCTACTATTCCAGATCGAGAGAGATGCAAACGCTATTGCACAAAGAACTCGTCGTGGAAAGGGTAACGTAATCCTCTGCTCTGCAGACGTTGCTTCTGCTCTAACAATGGCTGGTGTACTTGACTACACACCTGCTCTTAATGCTAACCTTAATGTTGATGATGCTGGCAACACATTCGCTGGTACATTACAAGGTAAGTACAAAGTCTACATCGACCCATATGCTGCTAACTTAGTTGGCACTGGTGGTCCTCAAGGTGGTAACCAGTACTACGTTGTTGGTTATAAGGGTACATCTCCTTATGACGCTGGATTGTTCTATTGCCCATACGTTCCTCTACAGATGGTTCGTAGTGTTGGTCAGGACTCCTTCCAACCACGTATCGGATTTAAGACTCGTTACGGAATGGTCGCAAACCCATTTGCTCAAGGTCTTACTGCTGGTAATGGTGCTCTCACCGTTAACGCTAACCGTTACTACAGACGTGTTTCTGTTAAGAACCTCATGTAAGCGAGATGCTTATATTCATCAGAAAGACTCCTCTTTGAGGGGTCTTTTTTTTGTTTTGTTGTAATTTGACCAGGCGTGTTGACAAGAGTAAAATTATCGTATATAATTTGTATATACAAAATTTGATTTGTCTTAGTACAGATTATTTCAAGTATATCCACTTATTAAACGGAGAAAAAACTATGGCAAAAAAATTGCCTTTGGATAGTGATTGGTCTATTGACGATCTTGTCATTAATTGGGAAGACGACATCTATCTTGGATTTCCTTTTCTTAAATTGAAAGAGAATGGGTTATGCATGAAACCAGTAAGTGATTTAACAGTCATTAAAGATAATATGGTTAGAGGTTTGAGTGTCAATAATAAAACTCGTCATTATCTTGATGGTTTAGAAAAAAGTAAATTAGTAGGATTAAGAGGATCTCTTAAATACGGTTGGGATAGAACATCGTGGCCCTTTCCTTTCATCTTTGTTAATGGAGAAAATCAAATCTTTGATAGACGACATACTTTTTATATTCTTGAAGAGCTATCTAAAGAATGTAGAAATATTTCTCAAGTACCAACTGCAGAATATGTAAGAGTAAAATCTAAACTTGGTGGGATCATTAACAGATTTTCTGATTCATCTATTCAAATGATGGCATCTATGTGGGGGAATGTTTATGGTCCTACTTCTGATGATTCTAGAGATCACCAATTTGTTGGAGCTATTACTAAAATTTGCAGACAGGAGAAAGAGTTTTTAAATGTTTCTAAAAAAACTTTTACAAAAGAAGTGATTGGAGAAATATTTAAGTATATGGGTGGAGAAGATCGTTATCCATGCTTGAAAAAAACAACTCAAAGTAGAATTGTAAATGGGGTTTATAATAAACTCAATTCACCAGATTCTAATAAATCTGTTGCAGTAGGTTGTATAAACAATAACATAGATGCTTTCGATGCATTTATTAATTCTGACGATAATGAATGGCTTCCAAACAATAAGGAAAATACACTTTCCAATACAATTTACAGAAATTATGTAATTAGTAGCAATACTTATCACATAACAGATGCTGTAAGAAGACTTATGAAGTCTTTATGTGCAGAGGAACAAAGTAATGATCCTAGAACAACAAAGGTTCTTCTTTATAATGAAAAAGAATCTAATCAGTCTGGAAAGATTTATAAGTCTAGGGACAACTTTGAAGATGCACTTGCTGAAATATATTATCCAATAAGAGATGCTGCTCTTCTTCCTATTAAAGAACACTTTGGAGAAGAATATTTTGAGAAGATTCCTAAAAAATCTTTAAATGATTTTGATCTTGAAGTATATGCTATGGCTCAAGTAGATGGTGAAGATGAACCAGTAAGACTTACATTCCCAGATGAAGTTGTAAAGAGAAAGAAGGGTTAATACCCTTCTTTTTTTGTCTAAATACTTAAAAAGTATTTTATAATGGCGAAAAGGAAACCACCAGCAGAAAGACCAGGTACTCCAATAGAAAATAGAAATTTTCTCTCACCAGTTGGGTTTAAATTTGCATTGAAAAGGAGTCCTGCTGCTGCTTTTTTCTGCAATCAAGCAAACATTCCAGCAATTGATTTAGGAGTAGCAGAACAACCAAGTTACTTCAAGAATATACCTTTACCTGGTGATAAACTAGAATTTGGTGACCTTCAATTAAGATTCCTTGTAGATGAGGATCTTGTTAATTATATGGAGATTCAAAACTGGATGAGAGGATTAGGATTCCCAGAAGAATTAACCCAATATAAGGAGTTAAAAGAGCAAAATATTCTAGGTCCAATGGGTAAAGCGACTGATGATGTTACCTCAGATGGAACTCTTCAGATTCTAAGTAGTAATCTTGTACCAAAATTTCAAGTAGTCTTTGAGGACTTATTTCCTTATAGTCTTTCTACTGTAACATTCGATGCAACCGATACGGATATAGAGTACTTTACAGCAGACGTATCTTTCAAGTATACTATATACAACCTAACTGATTTGGAAAATAACATTTTATGAGTGTAACTCTTGATAAACTTCAGGAGATGTGGGAAAAAGATGCAAAGATCGATAGAGATAATCTACACGAAGAATCATTGAACGTCCCCTCTCTTCATGCAAAATACTTTGAACTTTATAATACTATCTTCCTATTAAGAAAGAAAGCAGAGCAACAAAGAAAAAACATCCGTCATGAACGGTATGAGTATTTTAGTGGGAAAGCAGACCCAGATGTATACGTAGCAAATCCCTTTCCAAAGAAAATAAGGGATAAGGATACTATGCAAAAGTATTTGGATGCAGATGAGAAACTTTCAAATACATCACTAAAGATAGATTATTATGATACGATGTTAGTCTACTTAGAAAGTATTCTTAAAGTTATACAGAATAGAACGTATCAAATTAAGAATGCAATAGAGTTTATGAGATTTAATTCTGGACTTGGATAGGACTTGACATAACTTCATAAATAGTCCTAGACGCATGGACTAGGTGATTGATACATCAGCTAATGTCGTTATATCCAAGTCTAACGAAGTATTTTTAAAAATTGATTCAGAACCTCATATACAATATGAGTTAAGGGATTACTTTACCTTCGAGGTTGAAGGTGCAAAGTTTATGCCCCAATATCGCAATAGGAATTGGAATGGAGAAATCCATCTATTCGATATGAGATCAAAGAAGATATATGTAGGGTTATTAGATAAGATTGTTTCTTTTTGCGAAAGACACGACTATACCTATAAGTTTGAAGATAATGATTACTATGGTGCTCCCTTTGAAGTAAATGAGGGAATATCATATGATGGTGTGAAAGATTATATGAGTTCTATTTGCAACCACTCTCCTCGCAAATACCAAATTGAGGGAGTATACGATGCTTTAAGGCATAATAGAAAGCTATTGATATCACCCACTGCTTCAGGCAAATCTTTAATGATTTACGCTCTTGTAAGGTATTATGTAGAGAAAGGACAAAAAATCCTTTTAGTTGTTCCAACGACATCGCTAGTAGAGCAGATGTATAAAGACTTTTCTGATTATGGTTGGGATGCTGAGTCATTTTGCCACCTGATATATGCTGGAAGAGAAAAGAGTAATGATTATCCTGTTACTATTACTACCTGGCAATCTGTATATAAATTAGAAAGATCCTTCTTTGAGGAATACAATGTAGTTATAGGAGATGAAGCACATCTCTTTAAGTCGAAGTCCTTAGTATCTATAATGACTAAACTTCACCATACTAAGTATAGATTTGGATTCACAGGAACCCTTGATGGAACTCAGACTCATAAGTGGGTACTAGAAGGATTGTTTGGTCCAGCATATAAAGTAACAAGAACTGATGAGTTAATGCAACAAGGGCATCTTTCTCAGTTGGATATACAATGTCTTGTTTTAAAACATTTACCAAAACTTTTTGAAACATATAATGATGAAATAGAATATCTTATCACTCATGAGAAGAGAAATAACTTTATTAAAAATTTAACATTAGATCTAAAAGGTAACACTCTTGTACTGTTTGCACGAGTAGAAGCACACGGTCAAGTCCTTTACGATTTAATAAATAATAATAAGAAAGATGACCGTAAAGTATTCTTTATTCATGGTGGTGTAGAAACTAGTGAGAGAGAACTTGTTAGAGAAATTACCGAGGAAGAATCAAATGCAATCATCATTGCGAGTTATGGTACTTTTAGTACTGGGATTAACATTAAGCGGTTGCACAATATCATCTTCGCCAGTCCCTCCAAATCCAGGATTAGGAATCTCCAGTCCATCGGCAGGGTCTTAAGAAAAGGAAAAGATAAAGTAAAAGCAACTCTGTATGATATAGCAGACGATTGCACTAAAAATTCTAAAAGGAATTATACTCTTAATCACTTTATAGAAAGAATCAAAATATATAATGAAGAAAATTTTAATTATGAAATCATAGCAATCAATTTAAAGAAATAATATGGAAGAAGACTTTTATGCAACTATAAAGTTCAAATCGGGTGAAGAAGTATTCGCACGAGTTGCCGCTTCGGAAGAAGAAGATAGAACAATGCTGGTTATTCATAATCCTGTAATGATTGTTGAACTCAAATCAAGATCAGGAATGACTGCATATAAAATAGAACCTTGGTTGAAAACAACTAAAGATGATATGTTTATAATAAATCTAGATGATGTAATTACTCTATCAGAATCATTTGATGTAGAAATGATGGTAATGCATCAACAATATGTCCACGACAACGACCTCGGCACAAATAATTCTAATAAGATCAATAGAAGAATGGGTTACATATCTAGTGTAACTGATGCAAAAGAAATCTTAGAGAAAATATTTAAGAATAGTCCTAAAAAGACTTAGTATATAAGATATCCCTTCAAACCCCACAAAGGTATTCTACTTGGTTTTTTAAACTTGTCAAGTCTTGATTTAAATGTTATACTATCTACATAGTAGTGGTAAAGACTTATGCCTATACAACCAGGTAAAACTATGGCAAGAAGAAAAAGATCTGAACACTATGTAAATAACAAAGAGTTTCTTGCTGCATTAATTACATATCGTGAAGATATAGAAATTACTTACATTAGGAAGTTTGGGGAACCTCCAAATAAAGAAGGTAGAGCATCTTCTTGGGATACTAAACCAGTTATACCAAGGTACATAGGTGAGTGTTTCTTAAAGATTGCAAATCATTTATCATTCAAACCAAACTTTGTTAATTATATGTTTAAGGAGGATATGATCTCCGATGGAATCGAAAATTGCGTTCAGTACATACATAACTTTGATCCTGAGAAATCCAAGAATCCTTTTGCTTACTTTACGCAAATTATACATTATGCATTTCTCCGTAGAATACAAAGAGAGAAACGTCAGTTAGAGATTAAAAATAAAATTCTAGAGAAGTCTGGTTATCAAGAAGTGTTTGATGATAGCAATACTATTGACGGAACTAACTATTCAAACTATAATCAAATCAAAGATGCTGTTCACGCTAAACTTCGTAATTAATGAAAGTTGCGATAATAACTGATCAACACTTCGGAGCAAGGAAAAACTCGAAACTTTTCCATGATTATTTTCTGAAGTTTTATAATGATGTATTCTTTCCTACCTTAGAGAAGGAAGGTATTACTACTGTTATTGATATGGGAGATACCTTCGATATCCGTAAGAGTATTGATTTTGCTGCATTGACTTGGGCAAAGGATCATTATTTTGATAGACTAAGAGATATGGGCATCACTGTCCATACCATTGTTGGTAATCATACAGCATATTATAAGAATACAAATGATGTTAATGCAGTAGATTTATTGTTGAGAGAGTATGATAATATTGAAGTATATTCTGAAGTAACATCTATAGAAGTAGGTGGTTGTAATGTTCTTCTTGTGCCTTGGATAAACAAGGAGAATGAAGAAAAGAGTGTGGCAATGATTAATAAGTCAAGTGCTCCTATTTGTATGGGACATCTTGAGTTGAATGGATTCAGAGCAACACCAGGTCATATGATGGAACATGGAATGAAGTGGGATATATTTAAGAAATTTAAGAAGACTTATTCTGGACACTATCATTGTCGTTCAAATCAAGAGAATGTTTATTATCTGGGTAATCCTTATGAGATGTTCTGGAATGATGTAAATGATGTCAATCGTGGATTTCATATATTTGATACTGAAACCTTAGAACATACCCCTGTTAATAATCCATACAGGATGCATCATATCGTATATTATACTGATACTGATTATCAGTTATTTGATGCAAGAGAGTTGGAAAATAAGATAGTTAAAGTTGTAGTAAAGACAAGAACAGATCAATTAAAATTTGAAAAATTTATTGATAAGTTGTATAATGCTAATATAGCAGAACTTAAAGTTGTAGAAAACTTTGGCATACATGAAGTTGAAGAGTTTGAAGCATTTGAGTCTGAGGACACACTTTCTATACTTAATAGGTATATTGAGGAATCTGAAGTTAATCTTGATAAGTCAAGAGTGCAGAAAATGATTCAAGACATTTATCAAGAAGCATGTGAGTTAGTCTAATGTATATTCTCACTGTGATTGGTAAAGAAAGTGAAGGAGCCTATTCTGTTATTGATGACCAGGGAGATAAGGTTCTCTATATCTTTGAGGAAGAAGATGATGCAATGCGATATGTTATGATGATGGAGGAAGAGGATGATCATCCCGATATGAGTATTATCGAAGTGGATGATAAAGTTATGCTCTCCACCTGCGAAATACATGGTTATGAGTATGCTATCATCACCAAAAACGACATTGTAATTCCCCCACCCAAATCTGATAATGATATTATTTGAAACTATAAGATGGAAAAACTTCCTCTCTACAGGAAATCATTTTACTGAAATCAGTTTTAATTCACACGCTACAACATTAATTGTTGGAAATAATGGTGCAGGTAAGAGTACTGTATTGGATGCTTTGACCTTTAGTTTATTTGGTAAACCATTCCGTAAGATTAATAAGGCACAATTAATTAATACTGCTAATGAAAGAGATTCTTTGGTTGAAGTTGAGTTTACGATTAACGAAACTGAGTGGAAGGTAAGAAGAGGAATAAAACCAAATATATTTGAAATTCATAGGAATGGAAATTGTCTTGATCAATTTGCTAATGCTAATGACCAGCAGAAGTGGTTAGAGCAAAATGTTCTGAAGATGAATTATAAGTCTTTCACTCAAATTGTTATCTTGGGAAGTAGTACATTTGTTCCCTTTATGCAATTGACTGCTACTAATCGTAGAGAAGTAATTGAGGATCTTTTAGATATAAAAATATTCTCATCAATGAATAGTCTTATCAAAGATAAGATACGTCAGATGCGAGAGGAAAATAGAACCCTAGAACTCAAAAAAGATTCTCTCAATGATAAAGTTAAGATGCAAAGTAATTTTATCGAAGAGATAGAACAGCAAGGAAAGGGAAGAATAGAAGACAATAAACAAAAAATAACTAATCTATTTTCGGAGTGTGATGATTATGTTTCTGAGAATGAAGCATTTGAAAATGATGTTCATGACCTAACCAAAAGTCAAGAAATGTTAACAGGGTCTAAGGAAAAGTTGCGTGAGTTAGGAAACCTTAAAGGAAAAATATCACAGAAGGTATCTACCATTACTAAAGAGCATAAGTTCTTTACAAAGCATACGGTTTGTCCTACCTGCACACAAGATATTGACGAAGAGTTTAGACTAAATAAAATCGCTGATGCTCAATCTAAAGCAAAGGAACTCAAATCTGGTTACACACAACTAGAAGAGGCAATTAAAGAAGAAGAAGAACGAGAGCATCAATTTCTTACTGTATCTAAGGAGATTACTAATTTAACGCATGGCATTTCTAAAAACAATACTCGAATCTCTGGGTGTCAACGACAAATCAGAGATCTGGAATCGGAAATTCAAACTATTACCGAACAACTTGCAGACAGAAATACTGAACATGAGAAATTAGAATCGTTTAAGAAAGGTTTAGATGAGACTTACGAATCTTTAGCTACTAAAAATGATACTGTAAGGTACTATGATTTTTCATATGGGTTGCTTAAGGATGGTGGAGTCAAGTCTAAGATAATTAAAAAATATCTTCCATTAATTAATCAGCAAATAAATCGTTATTTGCAGATAATGGATTTTTATATTAACTTTACTTTGGATGAGGAGTTTAACGAAACTGTTCAATCTCCCATCCATGACAATTTTTCCTATTCTTCCTTTAGCGAAGGGGAAAAAATGAGAATAGACTTAGCACTTCTATTCACATGGAGAGAAGTTGCCAGATTCAAAAATTCTGTCAATACTAATCTATTAATACTAGATGAAATATTTGATAGTTCTTTGGATGAGTTTGGCACGGAATACTTCACTAAAATTATTCGGTTTGTTATCCAAGATGCTAATGTGTTTATTATTTCACACAAGACAGGTATGGACGATAAGTTCGATAGTGTGCTAAAATTTGAAAAAGTAAAAGGATTTAGTAGGGCAAACCCATGACAGAAGAAATTGTACCTCCTATTGAAGAGAGGACTTTACCAAAAAGAGATTTAAGAGAACACCCTTACAGACTGTTAGTTACTGGATCTGAAGGATTTATAGGAAAGTATCTTGTAAATTATCTCAGGCGGGATATGGTGTATAAAGAGTTTGTAATTGATACTTTGGATATAAAAGACGGTCAAGATATTGGAGATTTTGTAAGACCTGATGTAAGATACGACTGTGTAATACATCTTGCAGCATTTGCTGATATTAGAAATAGTATTGATGATCCTGATAGATTTTGGGACAATAATGTAGAAAAGGCAAGAGGTATATTTAAATATTGTGAAGTTAATAATATCCGTCTTTTATATGCAAGTTCTGCTGGAGCAAAGGAGTGGTGGTTAAATCCATATGCTACAACAAAGAAAGTAAATGAGATAATGGCTCCTCATAACAGCGTGGGTATGAGATTCTTTAATGTTTATCAGCAAGAATTTCTTAGTAGAGATGACATGCTTTTTAGAATGTTAGAAGAGAAGACTGCAACCTATCTTACAAATCATAAGAGAGATTGGATTCATGTAGAAGATGTTGCACGAGCAATAGCCCGTTTGATTCCATCAGATATGACTGGTGTTGTGGATATTGGTAATGGAACTACACATTCTGTATTAGAATTGGCAGAGGTATTTGGTCAAGGTGATCTTCCTATTAAAGAAGACACACCAGGTGAACCAGACAGTTTGTGTGCTGACACAAAGAAAATTTCTTCACTTGGATGGTATCCTACATATGATGTACTAGCAGTTGTTAGGACGCATCCTGGTTATTCGTTCAATAAAAAAAATAATAATGAGAGTACCAAATTGGAAACACCACAGCAAGAAGGAAAAGAAGAGGAAACTTAAACCTCAAGCACTTCGTGCTGCCAGAGACAGACGCAGACACTTGATAAACTGTCTACCAACCCGCAAAAAGCGGGTTTTTTCGTGTAATGTACTAGTATACGAAAGGAAATCCGATGGCAGTAAAGAAGGAAATCAAATCACATCTTGCTCGACTTTTGGCGACTGAGGACTTAATTGTAGAGCATAAGGATGTTGAGACTGCACAGTTTAATGTGCAAACAAGAGAACTGCTTCTTCCTATGTGGGATAAAGCAAGTGAGGAAGTATATGATATGTTGGTCGGTCACGAGGTTGGTCACGCATTATTCACACCTAATGTAGATCCTCCAAGTGATGTTCCTCACAGTATCCTAAACGTATGTGAGGATGCAAGAATTGAGAAATTGATGAAGAGAAAGTATCTTGGAATTGCCAAATCCTTTTATAAAGGATATAATGAGATGCATAAGCAAGATTTCTTTGAGGTAGAGAATGAAAATATTGATACTTTTAATCTTGCTGATAGGGCTAATCTATATTTCAAAATTGGTCAATTCCTTGATGTATCTTTTTCAGATGCTGAGAAGGAGATTATCTCTCTAATACAAAATGCCGACACGTTTACTCAAACCATCGCAGCAGCAAAAGCGTTACATAATTTCTGCCAGCAGGAGCAAGAAGCAAAAGAACAACTTTCTGAAGCAACTGAAGGCGTTCAATCAGAGATTTGTCCAGAGTCCGATGGAAACGATAGTGTACCTACTGGGGATAGTGACAGTGATAGCATTGACGATACTGGTTCTTCCGTTTCTGACTCTGATAGCGATGATACTTTGGAAGGTAGGGACAGTGATCCTAATCCTGGCACTAGGGGCGGCACTACTAGCGATTCTGTAGAATCTGAAGTAAGAACTGCTGATTCTCTAGCAGATAAGTTAAAAGGTCTTATTACTAAAGATGCAGTAGAGAATGTATATTTAGAAGTCAATGATGTAAATCTTGAGAATGTTATTGCTACTAACTCTGATGTACATGAATATGTAAATGGATATTGGTCACAATGTGTAGAGAGAAGGAGAGAGATGGAAAGAGAGGGTGGATATGAACAACGTAATGTTTTTGAAGAAGTAGACCAAAGTTATGAAGACTTTAAAAATAGTGCAAAGAAAGAAGTATCATACCTTGTAAAAGAGTTTGAGTGTAAGAAATCTGCTGATGCTTATGCTCGTGCTTCTACAAGTCGTACAGGTATTCTTGATACAAGAAATCTACATACTTACAAATATAATGAGGATCTCTTTAAGAGAGTGACAATGATTCCTGATGGTAAGAATCATGGATTGGTTTTCATCTTAGACTGGTCAGGTTCTATGTGCTATGAGATGGCAGATACTATCAAGCAACTTTATAATCTAGTATGGTTTTGTAAGAAAGTTCAGATTCCTTTTGAGGTTTATGCATTCACTAATGAGTGGCATCGTAATCAAGAGGAGTATGAATATGGTAAGAGTAGGATAGCATGTTATGAAGAAAAGGAGCATACATTCCATATAGATAATGATTTTGCTTTAATGAATATACTTTCTAGTAAAGTTAATGGTAAGGAATTAGATTCTCAACTAAAAAATATCTGGAGAATAGTCGGTTGTTTTAATAGACATGGAAGTAGATGGTATCATTTTCCTCCTGCAATGAATCTATCAGGAACACCGTTAAATGAAACATTGATTTGTCTTCACGAAATTCTTCCTCAATTTAAAAAGGAGAATGACTTGCAAAAAGTTCAGTGTATTATATTGACTGATGGTGAAGCAAGTTCTCTTCCTTATCACACTATGGTAGAACGTTCATGGGAAGATGCTCCACGTATGGGAATGAGAAATACTAATGCACATACTTGTACTGTAAGGGATCGTAAACTTGGTAAGAACTATACGATAGGTTATGGTTATTGGGAGTTGACTGATACTCTTCTAAGAAACTTGAAAGATAAGTTTACTGATGTAAACTTTATTGGTATTAGGGTTCTTCAACCAAGAGATGCAAAACGTTTTGTTGAGAGATTCCATCCTTATTATAGTAAAGAGTATGAATCAATCATGGCAGATTGGAGAAAGCATAAGACTTTCACCGTAACTGGTAGTGGATATGATGCATACTTTGGTCTATCTTCAACTGTTCTTGCTGAAGATTCTGAGTTTGATGTTGATGATGATGCAACAAAAGCACAAATCAAAAGGGCATTTGTCAAGTCACTCAAGACAAAAAAACTAAATAAAAAGGTACTAGGTGAGTTCATTTCTTTGGTGGTATGAAGACATTTCAAGAATTTTGTTCTCAATTAGATGAGAGCAGTTTAAGTAGAATCAAATCTAAGTCAGATAAAGGGGGGATGGCCATCCTTTCAGGAAGTAGAGCTGACAAGTCAAAGGCAGAGAATAAAGCAAGGGCAAAACAATTAGATCGTGATATAAAAGGTAAGGGATTACCTGGTGCAACAAAAGTTACTGGTAGATATGATGAGAAAGATGATAAGACTGGAAAAACTACAAAGGTAAAGGAAAGAAGTCACGTTGTCACTTCTGGTAAAAAGGGTAAGAGGGCATTTAAGAAAGCAGTTAAGTCACTAGGTAAGAAGTATGGACAAGATTCAGTTATTACTCAGACGAAGAAAACAGGCACTCTTTCGGCAACGAGAAAAGGTGGACTAGGTACGAAACCAAAGAATAAGAGACCTTTAGGATCAACTAAGACAGTTGGTTTAGGTAAGATGAGACCAGGTAGAACTGGAGAGAATGATACTAAGATTAAAAACAAAACTTTTACTTATGAATAATGATTCTTGAAACATTTTTAATTCTTGCAGCACTTCCCTTTGTAGGACTAACACTTTACTTTGGGAGCAAAAACGGTTATTATGATAGTGATGACTATACTGGTGATGGTTGTGCTCACGATGTAAAACGATGAGAACTCAAAACAAAGAAAATTATTATTATATTTTTTGGGTTGTAGCAATGATCGCTTTCATTGCACCTCAAGTAATGACTGCTATTGCATATCATAGACTTGCTGACATTCTCAATAAACCAATAAAGGTCGAATTAGTATCACCCTTGAAATTTAGATTATGACAAACAAAACTTACGATGATTCCAACTGGAGAGAAGAATCTCTTCCTTATCACAGTGGTAAACAAGCAGACCTATTGAGAGATGGACCAAAGAGTCTTTCTCAATCATGGTTGATGGGAGCAATGTATAATCAATGGAAGAAGCGAAATGGGTATAAAGA
>Ga0209503_10000573_pt1 | contig 21708 bp, 19 predicted proteins | sample SouAtlMetagenome_2_FD_187448 | JGI IMG/M metagenome (GOLD analysis project Ga0209503, IMG submission 187448) | Marine eukaryotic phytoplankton communities from Atlantic Ocean - South Atlantic ANT15 Metagenome (SPAdes) (version 2) | ecosystem: Environmental > Aquatic > Marine > Oceanic | place... | reverse complement strand
GGATATTAATAATGAGTCAGAATGTGAGGGTTATGGTGATTTTACTGATCTTTCAACTGAGCTAGACCAAGGGGGGGACTATACTTTAACTGTAACCACAGGATATGGCGATCAATACATTAAAGTATGGATTGACTTTAATGATGACACTGAATTTTCAGATAATGAGGTAATTGTAAATAACTATATCATTGAGCCCGGTATTAATGGTTCTGGGGAATTTACAGAAACAATAGAACTATCAATACCCGAAGATGCTAATCTTGGCCAACATATCCTAAGAGCAAAAACAAACTGGGCTGGAAATGTCCCTGCTAATGCTTGTGAAGAAACAACATGGGGAGAAACTGAAGATTACTCTGTAATTATTACCTCAGCATCCCTAGGACTAATTGAAAATAACTTTCCAACTACGCCAATAATTTATCCAAATCCTACGAGTGGCAGAATATATATCGATTTAATAAATAACTATGATAATTTAACGCTGGAATTAAGTGATATTAATGGAAAGAAAATATTAAATCAAAATTATTTTGAAATTCAAGATATTGAACTAAGTGTTAATCAAGCTGCAGGGACTTATTTTCTAACAATTTATTCTGATAAGAGAAAAGCTGTTTTTAAAGTAATAAAAAAATAAATTAGTTACGATTGGATTTCTTCTTGAATTGATAAATCATCAAATTAACTAAAGTTATTATTCCAAATAATATAATAAATTTTGTAACCTTTGAAGAATTCCAATTTAAGATATTTAAATTTGCTTCAAAACCGCCAAAAACATCTATTGCAACAACTATGTATGCTGTTAAAATGTCTTGGCCGATTCGCTTCAAATTAATTGCCATAAATTTTAAAATTAGTTTTGTTTTGCAATTATAATTATTTTATATTTATCTGAACTAAAAACCAAATTAAATTATGAAAAAAATATTCACGCTACTTTTGTTAGCACTATTTACATTTCAATTATCAGCTCAAACTATGGCCTTTTCAGTGGTTGAAATTAAGGCTAAACCATTTACTCAAAAAGACATCAAAGAAGCTTTTGAAAAAGCATTTGAAGATGTTAAAATGAATAAAGGAGGAATAGTCATTGAACGATTTACAGCTGGTAAAAATGAGGGCATGACTCATCGTATTGTATTTCTATATACACTTGGTGAGCAAATGATCGAAGATGAATTTTGGGGATCCGATAAAAACAGTGCTTTCTGGGCAAAAATGCGAAATTATGTTGAAGAATGGGGTTCTTCAACTTCAGGTCGAATGTTGAGCTGGAAAGAAGGAGATACAGAGAAAATGCCTCAAGTCCATATTTGGGATATAATCCCTGAAGATCCTGTGGCATTTAAAACTAATCATGATAAAATAGTTGAGGAATTTGCAGCAGACTTCAAAGATCGTGTAGTTGGTTTTGGAACTTACGACATCGGTTTACCTAACGGTGCTACTCACTGGATAGGATTAACAGGTGAAGACACTCAAGACCACCTAATGCTATATGATAAGATGGAAAAGAAAGAGAGATTTATGGAATTACTTTCAAAGCGTGGCGACTTTGAATTAGTTAAAGATTTTGAACTGAGAATTTTAAGCAGATTACAATAATCAACCAGAGCTAACTAAAAAAAATAAAGAACACCCATATCAACATTGGGTGTTTTTATTTTTTGGTATGAATATTATTTATCCTCAATCTGAGAACACCAATTTTATACTAAAAAAATCAATCGATATGAATGTTTAAAAGATGAGAGTTTATCTTTTAATTTCTTAATTTTCATTTTTCTCCACCACTTTTTATTATCATCTCCCTGCTCTTCAGCTCTATGAATTTTTTTATTCAACTTATTGATTTTCTTCTTCAAATATGATTCATTAATCTTCTTCACTGAGACTATAAATTTTGTCTTTTTTGTATAAATACTAATGATGAACTTAAAATAAACATTACTAAAGCTGGAAGGTGTTTTACAAAACTATCTTCAACTTTAAAATGCATATATATAGCAACTATCATAATAAATGCAATTAATGTTGCTGATGGGATAATGGTCTTTTTGTAAAATAAGCCTACCAATAATAAAACTGCTGCAAGAATTTTTACAAAACCTACGAAGTAAAAAATGTTTTCATTTAGACCATATGCTAAAAATTCTTCCATTAGAGTAGACGCATCTCCACCTCTATAAGGCGTTTGTTGATTTAGTCTAAATAACCAAACATTTAGAATTGTTCCTGAAACTATGAGAACAATGACGGATTTTAATACTTTCATGATCAAAGTTATTTATATAAATATAAAAAATTGTTTTTATATTTAAGCACTAACAATTAAAATTAAAAAAATGAAAAATGCTTTATACACATTTATACTAAGTGCTTTATTTTTTTCATGCAATACAGTCAACCAAAAAGATACCACATTAGTAGATCAATCATTTATAGAAAACTCTAATACTATGCAAACTTTATTAAATGGATTCGCTAATGAGTCTGTTGATTACTCATATTTTGCTGACGATGTTGTTTTCAAAGGAACAGTATTAGGGTCTCCTGATTCTTTAAAATTAAATCAAGTAAAAGAAATACACAAAGAATTTTTTGCAAAATACGACGTAAAACATATGGCGCCATTTAATTTCCTACAAGGAGTAAATCCTGAAACTGGGTTATCAGATGGGTCAGTGAGATTTTATTATGACATGGAAGTTACTAATTCAACAAATGGTAAATCTGTAGTTGTTCCAATATATGAGTCATTTGACTTTAACAATGAAGGAAAAGCAATATATGTACAATGGTACTGTGACTGGAGTGCTTCAATGACTTCAATTGAATAAAATTAAAAAAAGAGAGCTGCTTAAATAGTGGCTCTTTTTTTAATTTTATAAATTCTTATTGGTTTTTTGGAACCTTAAACTTTGTCAGGCCTTTTCTCATTAATATGGGGTTGGGTATTGTAATTTTATTATCGTGCTTATCTTCATATTTATCCATTGTATTTAAAATCTCATCAAGATTATTTCTAAATTTTTTTGTAAATCTTAAACAAACCCTTTCATTATAATCTACAAACCAAATTGCATTAGTTGTATGTTTACCATGTTGACCATATGAAACCTCATCAACTTCAACATAAAACTTTATCTCCTTCCATGTTCTTCTTTTTAAAATAATTGGAATAACGTACAATTCTTTAATTATTTCATGTCTATTTACTCTAATAACATTTACAGAAATAATTATTACAAAAATCAGTGATAAAATGACATACTCAATATTATCAAAAATATAATCCAAGTTTTCAAATTTATCTGTTAAAAGAGAAATGATTAATACCCAAAAAAAGATTGGCAAAAAATTATAACCTATAGACCTAATATCTCTCATATTAATTAATAGTTATTTATTTGATAACTTACTTTATCTTGTAATTTAAATAATTGTTATAATAATTTCTCCAAAAATATTATTAGAAGAATTCCCAATGTAGAGAATATAATCACCTCTTTCAATTTCCCAATCAGATTTTATTTCATCATAGTAAGCAAGATTTTTCACAGGAATTTCTATTTTTATTTTCTTTGATTGATTTTTTTTTACAAAAACTTTTTTAAAGCCTTTTAATTCCTTCTTTGCCCTATTTATTTTAGAGTTGACTTTACCAATATAAACTTGAACAACTTCTTTACCTTCAAGCTGACCTGTATTTTTTAAAGTACTACTTACGGTTATTGTTTCATCAATTAAATATCTTTTTTTATTGCAATTTAAATCTGAGAATTCAAATGATGTGTAAGATAAACCGTGGCCAAATTCAAAACTTGGTTCAATTTCTTTAGTGTCATACCACCTATATCCCACTAATATATCCTCTTTGTAGAATTGAGATACACCATCTCCTGGATATGATAATTCTCCAAAGTTGTGGGCTCCATTATCATTTAAATTTTTAGGGAATGAAAAGGGTAATTTACCCGATGGATTAACTTTTCCGCTCAAAATTGATGCAATTGCATTTCCCGATTCACTGCCTAAATACCAGGCTTGAATAATAGATTTTACATTTGACTTCCAATTCGTTTTAACAGCATTGCCACTAATTAGAATAACAGCAACATTTTTATTTAGCTTTGATATTTCATTAATTAATTTTGGTTGGGAATAAGGTAGTTTGTAGCTGGTTCTGTCACTAGCTTCAGAATCTTGAAAACTGTTTTTATTTAATCCCCCAATAAATAACACAATATCTGCATCTTTAACAATTGATAATGCTTCCTTTCTTAAATAATTATTATCTACATTTGGATCTGAACTATACCCCTTAGCGTATTTTACTAAAGCATTTTTAAACTCTTTTCTTATACCAAATAAAGGAGAAATTTCTTTATCTGTCTTTAATTCTGAAGATCCTCCTCCAACACTCATACTTTTTTCAGCATTTTCTCCTATAACAGCAATTGTGATTTGTTCACTTGTGTTTATGGGCAAAAAATTGTCAGTGTTCTTTAATAATACGATTCCTTCGGAAGCAATTTTATATGCTGTTTCGTAATGTTGTTCACTATTAATGCTTCCAAAAGGTCTATCTTTTCTTAAAGATGTTTTTAGCATCAGTTTTAATATTCTACTAACCTTATCATCTAAAATACTTTGCTCTACCTCACCTTTAATGATTTTGTTTAGAAAAGGGTCGCCAAGAAAGTTACTGTTGTATGGATATCTTTTAGAAATAATATTATTTGGTGAGGTTCCCATTTCAATATCTAAGCCATTATAAATTGCTTCATCTGTATCGTGTACTCCACCCCAATCAGAAATAACAACGCCATCAAAATCCCATGACCTTTTGAGTATACGATTTAGTAATAAATCATTGTGAGAACAATGTTGATTTCTAAATTTATTGTACGAACCCATTATGGCCCAGACATCCCCTTGTACAACTGCTGCCTTAAATGCTGGTAAGTAAATTTCATGTAATGCCCTGTCACTAACCTCAACGTTAATATGTCCGCGCCAAAGTTCCTGGTTATTTAATGCGTAATGCTTCACACATGCTGCTACGCCATTTTTTTGAACCCCTTTTATATATGGCACTACTAAGACAGATGCTAAATATGGGTCTTCACCCATATATTCAAAATTTCTTCCGTTCAGTGGGGTTCTATAAATATTTACCCCAGGGCCAAGTAAAATGTCTTTTTTTCTGTATCTAGCCTCCTCGCCAATACTTGTTCCATATTCCAACGATAAATCAGGGCTAAATGTAGCAGCAAGACATGTCAAAGCAGGAAAAGCCGTTACAAAATCATTAGTCCAATTTGCATATCCCCAATCATCCCAGTTTATTTCTGGTCGTATACCATGCGGGCCATCAGTCATCCATAGCTCCGGAATACCTAACCTAGGAACCCCTGCTGAAGTGAACTTTGATTGCGCATGACACATTGCAATTTTTTCTTGAATTGTGAGTTGAGAAATTAAATCTTCAATGATTATTTCTTGTTGTGCATAAATTAGGCATAAAGGACTAATCAAAAGAGATAATGAACTTTTGATTAGTCCTCTTACCATAAATGTAGATGAAAATATGTCAATTACAAAATGTTTAATCCAAAGTTGTATCAAAGCTTAAAAAATTTGTTAGAATTTAAATTTTCTAATTAATGAGATGATTATTACATTATTATCCCAGCTAAACCTCATTTTTTATTTATTAAATTATTTACCAAAATCGAATTCTAATATATTTTTTACAGCTGATTTTCAAATCAAAATAAAATCCATAATAGTTTAATGAATTAATTAATAGAAGTAACTTTTTCATATTATATTACATTTACAATTTAAGATATATTTTAAATATATTTAAAATCAATACAATTAGCGTGATTAGTACAGTACCCAAGTGAAAAATAGTCCAAAGTTGTTTTCTAGAATTGTCTTTCGCTTTATTTATGTATGGGGTGATTATAAAGCAACCTAACATTAATATAAATGCTATAAATGAAAAAATAATTATAATTATTGAAGAATTTATATAAAGCTCTAATAGTAAAGAGATTAAACTTAATAGACTAATAAGCAAGAAAAATTTCGGCCAAATATACCTTAGAAAAATACTTGCTCCCTTACGTTCTAATAACTTGTTAACTGTTGGTGCAACAAAAAAAGATTGAAATAAAATTAATCCAGAAATAACACTGGCAATAATTAATGTAATTGATCCCATAAAAGGATAATTTTATATTAAATTGTAAAAATAGCTAAATTTTGTCCGATATGATTAAAATTTTTAAAATGAGAAAATTATTACTTACGATTCTACTAGTTTGCTTATGTAGTTGTGAGGATAACTCTAAAAAAATTTCTGCCGCAGTTGTTTCCGCGAGAATTGAGGCCTCTTCTATTGGAGTTGATATAATGAAAAAAGGAGGTAATGCTTTTGATGCAATGGTTGCTACAGATCTTGCTTTATCTGTTTGTTATCCGAATGCTGGTAATATTGGTGGTGGTGGATTTTTAGTTTACCGTACTAAAACTGGTGAGGTAGGATCCTTAGACTTTCGCGAAAAAGCCCCTTCAAAGGCAAACGAAAAAATGTTCATTAATCCTGAAGGCTTTGTAACTAAAAATAAGAGCACCATTGGAGGTCTTTCTGTAGGCGTCCCCGGCACAGTAGCTGGACTCTTTGAAGTGCACAGTAAATTATGCTCTTTACCTTTTGAAGACCTAATACAGCCTGCAATAGACCTTGCTAGAAATGGGTTTATAGTTACTGAAAAGCAAGCAAATAGTTTAAATAAACACCAAGAAGATTTCATTTCCTTAAATGGTCAAGAAACATTTTACGGACGTAGATTTAGTAATGGTGATACAATTATAAATATTAATATGGCAAAAACGCTTGAAAAAATTAAACTAATTGGTAAAGATGGCTTTTACAAAGGAATGGTTGCTGATAAAATCATTGAAAGTATTGAATCGTCAGGTGGGATAATGACATTAGAGGACTTAAAGAACTACAAAGCGATTTGGAGAAAACCGCTTAGCTTTAGGTACAAAAACCTTACGATCCATAGTATGGGACTTCCTTCGAGTGGTGGAATTTGTTTGGCACAAATGTTGTCCATGATTGAGCCATATGATATCGCTCAATATTCGCCTAACTCTACAAAAGCAATTCAACTTATGGTTGAAAGCGAGAGACGATCGTTTGCTGATCGCTCAAAATTCTTAGGTGACCCAGATTTTAATGAAATCCCGGTTGATATATTATTAAGCAAAGATTATCTAAAAAAAAGAATGTCATCATTTAATTTTAATAGTGCGACTCCTTCAAAAGATCTAAACCCTGGCACCATATCATGGAAAGAAAGTGATCAAACCACTCATTACTCTATAATTGATATAAATGGAAATGCAGTTTCTGTTACTACAACATTAAATGGAAATTACGGTTCTAAACTCTTTGTTGAGGAAGGCGGCTTTTTTCTAAATAACGAAATGGATGATTTTAGTATTAAGCCAGGAGAGCCAAATATGTATGGCCTGGTTGGAGGAGTTGTAAATAAAATAGCTCCAAACAAAAGAATGTTAAGCTCAATGACTCCAACCATTGTTGAAGAAAATGGAGAACTTGCCCTAGTGCTTGGGTCCCCTGGTGGGTCATCAATAATTACATCTGTTTATCAAGTAATTTTAAATGTATTTGAGTTTGACATGGATATCAAACAAGCGATAGATAAACCACGATTTCATCATCAATGGGTACCAGAATATATTGATTTAGAGCCAAATACTTTTTCAAAAAAAACAGTAGAGGAACTAAGGGGAAAAAAGTATTATATTGATAGAAATAGGGATGGATTTATTGGTCGCGTGGATGCGATTAGAGTTACAAAGGGAGGAAGCATAATCCCAGCTCCAGATCAAAGAGGAGATGATGCTGAGGCAACTATAATGTCAGTAGATTAATCACTTTTGTTAGTTTAAGTTAACTATTTACCTCGGCCTGTCTTTCTAACGGCTGTTGATTTTCTATTATTTTGATTACTGAATTTCGATTTAACACCTTTTTTTAAGGCCGTTTGTTTTATTGTTTTATTTCCGAAAAATTTACTGCTCATAATTTAAAAATTATTGATTTACAGGACATGGAATTTCAGTAATTGAAGCCCTTGGAAGGGATGTGATTTCAGGTGGAAATTCTGGATCTAAAAGCTCCATTTCAAGAACATTCCCATTGTTAGTAGCTGTAAAGGTTGTTAGAGTTGTTGATTCTGAATCTGTTTCACTAATAGCAAAAACATTTCCATCATTAATTAGGATTGTTATTTCTGAACTATCGATAAAAATATCATCCATAAATAAACATTGAGATAAATCTTGACCATTAAAGCTTAATGAGACATAAAAATTGACAAAATTTAATATGTCATTATTGAATCTGACATAAGTTTGACCAATTTCACCGTTATTGTCTAAAATTTGCCAAACAACTCCGTCGTATCTTTCTAAAAACGTTTCGTCATTATTGTAATCAGGACCATTTGAGTCATCACTACTACATGAGAAAATTAATATAGCTGAAAGTAAAAGTAACCTCTTCATTATATTTTGATTTAATGGTTAAAAACAAATATAGGATTTATTTGAAATTAATTAATACGAACAATAAAAATAAAATCTTATTAATTATATTTTCTTTGTTATAAAACTCTATATTAATAAAATTTTAAATTTATTTATTATAGAATATAATTTATAACACATAGCTAATTTGTAACACAATATGTATTTAAAATTTTAATTGTAAATATTAAAATATATTCAAGCCTTTACAGGCCTTGTAAATTGAGTTTCCGATAACTATTCTTGTGGCTTCTGTAAAATGAACTGAATCAATTAATAATTGTTGAGGTACTTTTCCAACTTTTATATCATCCAAATCATCAGGGTTTGGAGTTAGTCCCGCTTGAAATAGACCATAACAATTTACAATAGTGTTCTCATCAAAATCATAAATAGGAGCTGATAAAATTTCACGCAATGAAATAAAATATTTTCCAAACTCATTACGCATAGCATTCTCATACAATGACCTTTGTTTGGCCGTACCAGACGATAAGCCAAGTATAATAGAATATTTAGCTTTGCTATGAGCAATTAGCAGCTTATGTTGGAATATTAGTTCTGTAATATCATTATATCCACCATTTTGACCAATAAAGATAATTTGTAAATGTGGGGCGTTTCTGTTTATATCAAAATTAGTACGAATTGGTGTAGGTTTATCGATAATAAATTGTGCTCCTGGCTCAAGGCGTGTAAACTCCCATTTACCAGTCAAATCTGAATGGTCAGACCCTGTCCAACGTAAAACTCCTTTGACATCTCCAATAAAACAAGGGTTAAAGTGTGGGCTTCCTTGTAATAAAGGTGTTACTGAATGACCTAAAGCTGTTTTTATACCTTCAGCAGAATTTCTATTAGCAATAATAACAGGTTCAGTCTCTGCAGGTATTATAATATTATTAACTAACATTACATCTCCACCTTGTCTGGCTAAAATTGTTCTTGAATCTTCACCTCCCGTACCTCCATTGTAAACAGTCATATTTGACAAATTACTTAAATGAGATGTCCACCCCCCCATTGAAGTGAGACTATCTCCCCAACATGTTATATAGCAATCGGTTAACGAATAATCTAGGCCTCGATTACCATTTATTTCTTCAATAAATAAAGTTAAGCTATTTTGTGATGAAGCAAATATTAAAAAAAAGGGAAGTAAGATCAGCTTCTTCATGGAATTATTAATTAAAAAAATGGTAAAGCATATTCATTTAAAATAATTTAATAAAACAATTTTTAAATATAAAAATTTAAACTCTATATATATTAATAATTTAAAATAAAAATTACAGAGTTATTTTGAGCACATATTTATAACACTTATAATAATTGTAACACAAGGTTATCCCTTGTTTTTGTATAGTCTAATTGCTTCGTATATACATGCTATTGATCCTATTATGCTAACAGAAATAATAACATATTTATAATCCTCTTCACCACTAAACATTTGTCCAAAAATTATAAAATTACATGCTAATACAACTTGTATAAATATTAACGCTTTTCTTTTAACTGAATTCATGTAAAATTATTTTTTTTAAATTAAACTAAAGCCGCATTTAAGTTAATTTTACATTTCAAAACTGCTGATATGGGACAATTAATTTTTGCTTCATTTGCTAATTGAATAAACCTTTCGTTATTGATATCAGCAACTCTCCCTTTTAAATTTAAGTCTATTGCCTTCACGGCTCCATCTTCAAAAGTTAATATAGCATTAGTCTTCAACTCATCTGGACTAAAATTAGCCTCATTTAAAACAAAACTTAATTTCATATTAAAACAACCAGCAAGTGCAGCGGCAATAAGCTCCTCAGGGTTAGTGCCTAATTTACCATCATCATTTTGAAATCGGGTTTTAAAACTATATGGTATATTATTCAAGGCACCGCTTTGAAAGGTTAATAGTCCATGTCCGTTGGAACCATCTCCTGACCAAATTGCATTTACTTCTCTTTTCATTTGTAATTGGTTTTTATTTCTAAATTTACAAAAATTAGCGCGTTTTGAATAAACTTATTAATGTAGATATATTATATTAAAATCAAGACTAAACACAGTTAAAAGTATAATAGTTTTTAGTAAATTTATACTGTTATTTCAAATAATAAAACATAATCACATGAAAAAATTAATTCTAGCTCTATCTATTCTTTTTACATTTTTTACTTTACAATCCCAAAATGAAACCTACAAAGATGTTTTATTAGATTTTATGGAGGCCCAAGGTACTTTAGACACCTATAATTCTACCATAGATCAAATGTCAGAGTTAATGGGTGATCAAATAGATTCAGAAAAAATAAAACCTTTGATGGATGAAATGCTTTCAGATCTAATAGATGCTCTTGTCCCTGTCTATCAAAAGCACCTAACTATTCAAGATTTAAAGGACGGTATTGGGATGTACCAAACCCAAATTGGTAAAAAAATTGCTGAGAAAAGCCCCATGATAGCTCAAGAAACTATGGGTGCTTCTATAGAATGGGGTATGCAATTTTCGTCTAAATTACAAGAATTAATGGAAAACTAATTCTCCATTTTTTTATAAACATATTTAGTTAAAATCTTTTACCGATTGCGAAACCTGCTCTTGCAACTACTGTTGATCTACCATCACTACTATATTCGTCGGAGTCGTATAATAAATTTCTACCAAGGCCAAATAAAATTTCAAAAGTAAAGCCTTTTCTATTGATCCATTTATTACCCAGAGCAAGACCAGGTGCTATGTCAAAGTAATCTTCCGTTCTTGATTCACCGAAAGCAAATTTTGAAAAAACTTCAGCAAAGAAACCCTTACTTCCGTAATCTTCTGATTTTGAAAAATAAAATCTGTAATAAGGCGTTATAACGAAATTATCATTCCAGCTGGAATTATTACCATTTAAATTTAAAAAAAGCGTTGTTCCAAAGGCAGAAGATGAGTCATTGATTCTCTCATAACCAACAGTAAGCGCAGGAAAAACTAATAAATCAAGGAAATCAATTTTTAATTCATTCAGACCTAATGACCTTGAAAACTCTTCGATTTGTTTATCTGATTTAACTACAACGACTTCATTGTTGTTATTTTGTGAAATTAAAATAGATGGAATGATAATGTAAATAAATATAGCTTTTTTCATTTAGTGGTTTTTTTAATTATTTGTTTTCTTAAAAAGTGATATCCTTATGATTTAGGTTTAACAACAACCACAACTTTTTTGAGAAATATGGTTTTTTGATTTTTTAATTTTACAAGTATAAGCAGGGTATTTAGCAAGAAAAATTTCTGCTAACATAACATTAGAAATATAATTATCACCACCAAATTTACGTCTCAAGACTGAACCAAATTCTTCAATAGTGTATAGTCTGTTTTCAAGTTCTAAAAGGTCATTATTGTTTTTTTCCATTTATTTACAACAATCACTTGAGTAATCTAAACAAGAACATTCCTTACAATTCCCTTTAGCACATTCATCACATTTACAATCACATAAACTTTTCATAAAATCAAATATTTTTCTAAAGTTACAAAAAAATAGTTCAGGTAGATAAGTCTATTGGGGAAATAACTAAAAACTCAATTAAGTTAAATAAGAGGTAATTTTATAGGTTAATTTTTTAATTTAAAATAAGTTAAAAGGACTATTAAAATTCTAATCATTATAAAATGACATTTATCTGTTCGCGTTTTTTTGAGGACTTAATTTAGCGTGTGATATAAACTCGGTCTTCATAATTAATGTCATCTTCGCAGTTACATTTTTCGCTCTGACCAAACTTATATGATAATCCAAAATAATGGTTGCCATTGGCATACTGACTAAGGTCTGATACCGCCATATCGTAGCCATAAGTCAGGGTAAATTCTGATTTGAATCTAACATTTATAAAAGCTCCATAAAGAGCATCGGGTTGGTATTGTAATCCAAACCCAATTTTATCTCTATATTGTGCTCTTGTCGTTAGTAGTGCACTTATGGGTGCTCCTTTAACCATTTGTATAAGGGCTTGAGATTTTAATAATAGATCTTGACTTAAGTCAAAATCATAACCAATGGTAGTATAAAAATGTGGAATCTTATTATAAATATCACGATTAAGTTCGTCTTCTAGTCGATGAGAAAGTATATTAGGAATAGACATTCCAAAAAACCATTCCTTTCCATAAAAGTAGAATCCTGCTCCAATAATTGGTTTAAGTTCCGTTAAATCGCCATTGCTGTAAACAAACTCTATAGGGTCATAAATATTAAGCCTGTCATAGTCAATGGAAAAGTTGTTTATCCCTGCCTTAAGTCCAAGTACAAAACCAACCTGTTCTGTAGCCATCAAATGCAGTCCAAAGTTGGCCTCAATATTAAAGTTTCTAACTGCCCCAAAATCATCGTTTAAAATAGACAATCCGGCCGCATAGCGATTATTAAAAAACCGTCTCTGTAAATCTAAAGTTTGAGTCACTGGAGCATCCTCAAATCCTAACCATTGGCTTGTATAAGTTCCCTTCGCAAAATATCCATTACTTACTCCAACATAAGCAGGATTATATTGGATAGGGTTGTGGTAATAGTCCGTTAGCTTAATTCCGGATTGCGCATTAACACTTAATGATAGCATTCCCATAAAAATTAAATTGTAAATATACTGCTTCATCTTAGTTACTATTAATGGTTAGGAATCCTTTCAATGTGTACTGCTGCTGTTCATAAAAATTAAAATACTTAAATACATAAAGATAAGATCCTGTTGGCAGATTACTATTTTTGTTGTAAATACCACTTACATTAGCTTTTCCTCTAAACAAATTACCACTAATACCATACTGGGCTTGAGAGTATAACAAATGACCATCTCTATTATAAATTTCAAGCTTGTTGTCAGGAAAATATTCAACATTTTCAATTACCATATAATCATTCAAGCCATTATTATTTAATGAAAGTGCATTGTAAATAATCACTTCACATGGAATAACTGTTGGTACTACCTCAAGGCGCACAAGACTTTCACATCCCGATGCAGAATCATAAAGCGTAGCATAATACATTATGCCATCCTCTAATAAAGTATCCATAGACAGTATATTGCCTCCATTTAAACTATCGTACCATTCTAGGGAAAAACCTTGATCATCCATTTCTAAATCCGCTAATGTAGCTTCTTTAGCTATACAAAACTCTAGATTATTATTTATTAAAATTGGATCTGGAATGATGTCTATCTCAACACTCACTTCAAGTCTAGTTATGCTCTCACAACCGTTTTCAGTTTGAGAGGCATATAGGACTTGACCATCTGAAATAGTTGAACTTGAATCTAAATTATTACCCCCTATAGCAACATCATACCATTGTATATTCGCTCCTGTTGCTGATAAATCAGAAACAGTCACGTTATTGCAGAAAGATTGGACTGCATCACCTAAAGGAGCTGCAACTGATGTGATGGTCAATATCACTGCTGTTCGAGTTAAGCTCGCACAACCTGAGGCATCACTAGTAGCTTCAGCATAGTAAGTTACGGTACCTGCGGTGCTTAGCGAAGGGTCGGTAACTACATTTCCGCCCACTACAGCATCATACCAAATAATATTTGATCCAGGTTCAACTGTAGCAGATGCAGTTATATTTTGTGCCGTAATTGTCTCGCATTCTGATATATCGCCACTGCTTACAGGGGGCTCGGGAGCTTCTTGAACCGTAATTGAATAAAAATATCTACAAAGATTTTGAACTATACCACCTTCGTATTCGTAGCTTAAAGAAACATCAACCCAACCACCACTAGATTCAGTTGGAGCAGTGATGATAAAATCCGAAGTTTCATTCTCGTCTGAATTCCATAAGTAAGTTACTGTCCCTAAAAATGGATTAGTACTAACACTCACAGTTGTACTTTCACCTTCGCATATTATTGGATTATCAATAGTTATAGTTGGTAGTGGAGCTAAAATAAGAATCTCAAATCTATCTACACTTTCACAACCATCTACAGTTTGAGAGATATAGTATGTAGTTCCATCAACTAACAATGTATCATCTGATAGTGGTGTTTGACTATCGATAGAATCATACCATAGAATATTTTCCCCATTAAATGAATTATTATTATTTCCGACAGTTAAATCTGAGCATGCCTCCCCAACGGCGTTTCCAGTAGGTGCAGGTGGAGCGGTTACGTTTATAGTGATATATTCTCTACAAGTCACTCCATTAGTCGTAACGTCTACCCAGTATTCTGTAGTCTCTGAAGGGGTGACACTTATGTTTTCTGTAGTGTCACCTGTAGACCAAGTGTAGGTTGAAGAATTGGCTAATTGTTGGATTTCTGATAAAGTTAGCGCTCTATTCCAAATAGCTACATCATCAATTATTCCGTCAAAGTTAGGTTGAGGATCGGTACATGATTGGTCGCCAAATCTAATAGGTTGATTGGTATTAGTGAAATTATAATTAAAGTTATTGCCTTGACTGGTAATTTGTGAATTTATATACATTGAGAATACACCAGATTCTCTAGTTACAATTATATGATACCAATTATTTATTTCTAATGGTCCACTAACAATTTCATCTTCATTGTTTTGAGTTCTCATTTTTACTTGACCGCCAATCCATTGAAGTCCCCAATCATTAGAAAACCCACATTCGTCACGGTCAATAATATATCCTACGGATGTATCATTTGGATAAAACCAAGCTGAAAAAGATATGTCATCAGTAATATTAAGTGATGCTGATGGATTAATAGTAATCATTGATTGACCTGATTCAGAAAATAAATAAGCACTGTTTGAATTACCAAATTGATCTGTGGTGAGCGTTGCTCCATTGACTGTGCCATTGTTTCCATTACCACTCTCATCATTTGCATTTCCACAAAATGGCCAATAGCCCACGAGTCCAGTTTGTAAATTCGCTGGAAGTTCTGCAGAATTACAAGCTGTTGTGCCAGCTGTAAGTCCAGAACTAACCGTTAAATCTACACTCTCACCAGCACACACTTCTGTGGTTGAAGCTGTTATGGTAATGTCTTGTATAGATATAGTCACTTCTAGTCGATCTGTACTCTCACAGCCATTAATAGTCTGCGAGGCATACACCAATTGCCCGTCTGTTAATGAAATCGATGGATCCAATAAATTGCCCCCTGTAGCTGCATCATACCACTGTATATTATCGCCTGTGGCTGTTAAGTCAGCTACTGTAGAAGAAGTACAAAAGGTTTGCTCAGCATCCCCTGTTGGAGCAGCTGGAGCTGTGACATCAATGGTAACATACTCTCTACAAGTCACGCCATTAGTGGTAACATCAACCCAATACTCTGTAGTTTCTGTAGGAGTGACTGAAATGTTAGCTGTAGTGTCGCCTGTGGACCATAAATATGAATAATCTTCAGGATTTAAATAGTTACCGTTGAGCCATTTCCACCCCCCAGAAGGTTCTGAATATAATTCATCATTTTCATCTTGAATCATACCAAGCCAAGCATCTAAAACAAGTCCCGCGTTATTAACAGAATTGACTATAAATTCATTCTCTTCGGCTGTATTTATATTTAATAAATAAGCATTGTAACTGTCAGCCATTTGATTGGCTTCAGGCCAAGTAAGTGGTTGATTTTCAACTGAGCCATCAAAGTAAAAATAACTATGATTGTTGTAGTTGCCTAAAAAGATCAAATTACCAAGTTCGGAAACTTCATAATTAAGCTCAAAAATAGCATTAGTCGAATAAGATTCTGAACCGTTATCATTCCATTTTCCAGTCGGCTGTATATGAACTACATTTTCAATACCATTTATGTCATTTGGTTCACCAACATCCCAGTTAAAATATTCTACATCTATTGTTGCTGAAATAGATAAATCAACACTCGCCCCAGCACATACTTCTGTGGATGTGGTCGTTATTTGAATGTCATCTTGGAAGAAAACATTGATAGTTCCGTATGACGATGAACAAGAGTTACCGTTAATAGTTCTAATAGGGATAATAGCACCACCTTCACTATCTTTATTGTTTCCTTCGGCTACAATTCCACTTGTGAAAACTAAATCATCTGCTCCGCCTGCAGGATCTTGAGTGCCCTCAGTTGAGGACCACACCCAGCCATTAGGTGTAGTATAATTAATTATTCCTGGGAGATGTATGTTTTCGTATACTTCTATTAGTTCGCCTATTGACGGTAAAAACCAATCACTATTTATCTGTGAATATTGAGTAGCTTGTAATGCAGCTGAAGTCGAATTGCATTGATTTACAATATTGATTGTATTATTGTAACCATCTCCAATACCATCACCCTCAGCACCACCAATATCAGTTCCATCACATCCCCATCCGTTAGAGGCGTTTATTGTTTCTGTTGCAGCTAAGTAAACCATATTATTTTCATTATCAATATGAAACACGATCCCATCCTCAATTATTTCACCAATATTAAATGAATTATTTGAGGTTGTAACTGAGTAATCTCCCGAATCAGTAACATTTATTGTCTGAGTAGTTTCACCTGTGCTCCACAAGTATTGATTAAACCCAGGTCCTGCATCCAGGGTAACAGTTTCTCCATTGCAAGCAGTAATATCTTCTCCAAGATCTAAAGAGTTTTCATTAACTGAGATTGTAACATACTCTCTACAAGTCACACCGTTGGTGGTAACATCCACCCAATATTCTGTGGTCTCTGAAGGAGTAACTGTTATATTTTCAGTTGTATCTCCTGTAGACCAAGTGTAGGTTGAAGAATTGGCGTTGACCTGTGTAATAACCAAATTATCAATTGCCCAACTTTCATCACACAAACCATTGCCGTCAAAGGGTGCAAAGTTTTTAAATAATTCAAAATTGATGTTTTGATTATCAATTACTAGTTCTTCTGAAATATTATAATTAAAAATTAGATTACCACTATTAGCATCACAATTATTATCAATAGTCCAATCCGATCCTGATGCTATTAAACTACCAGAGCTCCCTGCTTGGTAACTGCCATCACCATAGTTTGATGGAAAGGATTGGGGCTCATCGTAACTAAAACCTAATTCTATTGAATGATTAGAAAATGTTGAATTAAATATATTAACACCATTAATATTAAAATTTAAAATATCAGGTCCATTTGGATGATTAGGAGCACCATCTCCATCCCAAGAATTAATTATTAATAAATCAAAAGAAATATTAAACTCTCCATTACTAACATCCAAAAGGTTAAATTGAGGTTGGTCACCAGACGCAAAAGGTCCAAATATTTCACCAAATTCAGGATGACTTATAAATGTTGAAGTGGTACCATTTGTCCACTCTGCACCATATCCAGTATCAAAGTTATTTTGATAAATGACAATATTTGAAGATAATGAATTAATTACATTCAAATCTACACTCTCTCCAGCACACACTTCTGTGGCTGATGCTGTAATCGTAATATCTTGAATAGAAACTGTGACTTCTAATCGATCTGTACTTTCACAACTATTAATAGTCTGTGATGCATAAACCATTTGTCCGTCAGTTAGGGCTGTAGTGAAATCCAGCAAATTTCCTCCTATAGCTACATCATACCATTGGATACTATCGCCTGTAGCTGTTAAATCTGCTACTGTTGCAGCATCGCAAAAGGTTTGCTGGGCATCCCCTGTTGGAATTGATGTAGTGCATCCAAAATCTCTAACAAACCTAGCAGACTTGCCATTTCCAGCATTATTATTTGTATTTATAAATGTATTTATTGCAAAATTAATGTAGTGAGTTAGTTCATCTGTTGACCAGAACTCTGATGTTTCTCCTTGCTGATTAAAACCTGCACCAACTCCTCGTGTACCATTTGGATAAGCATTAAAACAACTACTGTTATTTTCAGATTGCATGAATCCAGGGGCGCCTTGGTTCGATGAATTAGTCCATCCACTTGTTGATGCCATGGCCATTGCTACATTTCCGTCACTGACATAATCACTGTTTGAAATAAATTCAGCAAGATTGTTCCAATCTGCGTCAGAGGGCATTCTCCAGCCTTCTGGAGCTAGATTTTTATTTGGTGTATTTGGATCGTTATCATGCTTACCAATTATAGCGTAATAGTTATATAAAATATTATTATTAGGATCATTATTAACATAGCAATATGCACCTGTTGATTGGCTCCCCCAATCAGATTCATCAACTACAAGAGGAATTGGAGTACCGTCTCTGTAGGTGGTTACATTTACTTCACTTACGCTCCAATCCAAACTTCCATAGCTAATATATTGATTTGCATTACCGTCTTGATCTTGAAAGGTTCCGTCAGCTGAGCAATTATTTTCGCTGTCTTGAACAAAACGCACTGATTTACCTCCTAACTTATTTACAGGTGGAGATAATAAGGAAACTTCGTAATGTAAAATCCCCCGTTGAAAAGCTAAGTTCGTTTCTGTATCCGTTTGAGTCCAAAAGAGTGCATTACCCCCGCCATTGTAAAAACCTTCTTGATAATTACCTGAAAAACTTCCCTCTCGCCATTGTTCAGGCCTTGCATTAAAACCACTAGAATTATTGGTAGACTCGTTTTCACCAGGTGAACCAATGCCTCCAAAATACCATTCATCATTAGAGGCCATTGATTTAGCTATTTTATTGCCTGTAGTAGTCCCATCATAATTATAGCCATTGGCTATGAGATATTCTTCTAAAGTGGTCCATTCATTGTCGGAGGGTACATGCCAACCCTCTGGAGCAAATTCTTTGTTTGGTGTGCTAGGGTCATTATCGTGAATACCCATAACGGCATACCAATTATAAAGTTTACCCCTATTAGGATCATTGTTATGATAACACCAAGCACCTGTGGTGAGATTATTCCACTCTGTGGCATTTGCGACCTGTGGAATAGGCGTGCCGTCCCGGTAGGTTTCCATGGCAGCATTTTGTGTAGTCCATTGTTGCGTACCATAGCTTAAAAAATTATATGTGTTACCGTCAATATCTTCAATTGTATTTTGAGCGTAAGTTAGAGCAGTAAAAGCAAAAAATCCCCAGAGCAACTTTTTCATTTCAATTAAATTGTTTAATTAAGTCAAATATATAAAAAGTATATTGTTTAAAAAATTAGCCCAGATCTAGCTTTCATATACAAAACATAGTTTAAAAATTAGTTGCTAAAAATAAAAATACATTCTATTTATTAATAATTTAATTTGTAAATTTAAAAACTTCCAAGAATTTTTTTATGAAGCAAATAAATTTCAGCATATTATTGACTCTGTTATTATTTTTTAATGAAAATCATTCACAAGAAATAAAATCAAGTACAATGAGTTCGATAGGCGGTTCAACTTCGTTTTATGTTGGAAGTAAAAGATACTACGCTCTGTATAGTATTGGGCAAGAGAGTGTAATTGGACATTTTTTTAATAATAATTTATCTGCGCGTCAGGGTTATATACAACCCCCAGTAAATGGGATATACAAAGAAATCAACAATAATAAACTATCAGTTTTAGTTTTCCCAAATCCATTTTCAGACGATTTATATATAAAAAATTTAGAAGCCTCTGATGAATTATTTGACTTTAAAATCGAGGTTTTTGATATTTTAGGGAGGCTAGTTCACGCTGAAATAAAAACGAGTCTGAATGACTCTAAATTGAACTTATCGCATTTACACTCTGCCAGTTATTCATTGAAATTAACTTCTGGTAATTATCAATATAATTATAAAATCATAAAAAAATGAAATTATTTACTTCTCTTTTTATATTCTCAATTGCTTTAATATCATTAAATGCGCAAAGTATTTTTGTAGAGAGTGGTAAGTCCATCTCTGGATTTGACTTTGAAAATTCTCAACAAGAACCACTTGAAAATCTTTATAAAAAAACAAAAACATATATATCCATTGGTTATGAACACGAATTTAGAAAAATAAAGAATCTTAGTATTCAGCTTGGCTTAACACACAATAGCTATGGAGCTAATGGTAGTGATGGTGTATTTAATAATTATTTTGAATGGGATGTAGATTATTTAGGATTACAATCAATGTTTAAGATCATTTTAGTTGATAGATCTGATTGGGATATTTTTATAAGATTAGGGGCTTCAGCAGAGTTTTTCCTTAAAGGAAATCAAACCATTAATAATCAAGTCTTAAACTTAAAGGGGGTTGAAGAATTTGATAACACTCCCATATTCATAAGATCTGGCCTGGGTGCTAGTTATAGAATTTCAACAAATACTAAACTTTATATTTCATATAATTATGGCCAGAGCTTTGACCTTAATGATAACTCTAACAGCTCTTCAGATACAAATCAACAACAAAGTAAAGAGGCTCTAAAAATTTTAAATAATCAATTTGGAATAGGTTTAATTTTTCACCTTCAAGAAAAAAATTGTTGCCCATAACTTAATATTAATAATATGAATCGTCTATCACTTTTATTTTTTATAATATTTACATGTTTAGGATATTCTCAAACAGATGGAATTACCTACCAAGCTGTTATTATTGATCCTTATGCGCAAGAGATCCCTGGCGCTGATATCTCAGGAAACTTTTTACCTAATGTAGATCTACAAGTGCGTTTTACCATCCTTGATGAAAATGATTCAATCGAATTCCAAGAAGTTCACTCTACTTCTACAGATACATACGGAATGATTAATCTAATTATCGGTCAAGGTGTCGCTACTTTTAGCGCTTTCACTGAAATTCTTTGGTATGGTAACCCAAAAGACCTGAAAGTAGAGATAAATTTAGACGGGGCTTTTTCAAACCTTAGCCAACAGCCCTTACTCTTTGTTCCTTATGCATATCATAGGGACATTATAGCCTCTGGAGATCTATTCGTTTCTGGGGACAGTTTTTTTGAAGGGGATGTTACAATCGATGGTATTACTAATTTAAATAATGACTTGTTTGTTAACAATGCATCTGAATCTAATCTTTCTGGAACTCTAGATGTCAATGGAGCAACCACTCTAAACAATACCTTAGATGTAACTAATGGCAGCGCAACAAACTTGTCTGGAACACTAATTGTTGAAGGTGAAACTACGCTAAACAATACTCTAGATGTCA